>Ga0182742_1000325_pt1 | contig 81169 bp, 82 predicted proteins | sample eDN5th37CBELigMG_FD_128880 | JGI IMG/M metagenome (GOLD analysis project Ga0182742, IMG submission 128880) | Enriched Miracle-Growth compost microbial communities from Emeryville, California, USA - eDNA 5th pass 37_C BE-Lig MG (version 2)... ...
GAGGCGATCGGTTCGCGCCGCATGGCAGGCGTCGCCGAAAACATCAGCGCGATGCTGGAGGACAAGTACGTCCGCGCCAGCCTGACCGACGTGCGCGACCAGTCGGAGGCTCCACTGGAGGAAGCCTTGGCGCTGATCGTTCGCGAGAGGCTGACCGGCCGCCCCGCACCGAAGAGCGGCGAGAAGCTTGTCTCGGTGTGGCGGAACTGGATCGAGGAGAAGTCGGGCAGTGCGCTCGATTCTCTGGCGGACCGGCTGGACGACCAGCAGGCCTTTGCGCGCCTGGTGCGCGAGATGCTCGCCTCGATGGACATGGCCGAGGACCTCTCCGACGAGCAGAGCCAGGAAGACGACAACGCCGAGGAAAACGAACCGCAGGGCGAGGAGGCCAGCGAGGACGGCGGCGAGGACGAATCCGGCGGCCAGCAGCCGCAGCCCGAGGACAGCGAGGCCTCCTCCGAGGACGAGCAGACCGGCGAGATGGAGGCGACCGACGCTTCCTCCGAGGAAGTGACGGAGGAGGACGACGCCGAATCCGAGACGCCCGGCGAAGCCAAGCGCAAGGACAACCCCTTCTCGAACCTGTCGAAGGACGTCGACTACAAGGTCTACACGACGCAGTTCGACGAGATCGTCGGCGCGGAAGACCTCTGCGACGAGGAAGAGCTCGACCGCCTGCGCGCCTTCCTCGACAAGCAGCTCACCAACCTGCAGGGCGTGGTCGGTCGGCTCGCCAACCGCCTGCAGCGCCGCCTGATGGCGCAGCAGAACCGCTCCTGGGACTTCGACCTCGAGGAGGGCGTGCTCAACACCGCGCGGCTGGTGCGCGTCGTCATCGATCCGATGCAGCCGCTCTCCTTCAAGCAGGAGCGCGACACCAATTTCCGCGACACCGTCGTCACCCTGGTTCTGGACAATTCCGGCTCGATGCGCGGACGGCCGATCACGGTCGCGGCGACCTGCGCCGACATCCTCGCCCGGACACTGGAGCGCTGCGGCGTCTCGGTTGAGATCCTCGGCTTCACCACCCGCGCCTGGAAGGGCGGCCAGTCGCGCGAGAAGTGGCTGAAGGAAGGCAAGTCGCCGAACCCCGGCCGCCTGAACGACCTGCGCCACATCATCTACAAGAGCGCCGACACACCGTGGCGGCGAGCGCGCCGAAACCTCGGCCTGATGATGCGCGAGGGGCTGCTCAAGGAGAACATCGACGGCGAGGCGCTGTTGTGGGCGCACAGCCGGCTGATCGCGCGCCCCGAGCAGCGCAAGATCCTGATGATGATCTCCGACGGTGCACCGGTCGACGACTCGACCCTCTCGGTCAATCCGGGCAACTATCTCGAACGGCATCTGCGCGCTGTCATCGATCTCATCGAGACGCGCTCGCCCGTGGAGCTGCTGGCGATCGGCATCGGCCATGACGTCACGCGCTACTACCGCCGCGCCGTGACCATCGTCGATGCGGAGGAACTGGCCGGCGCGATGACCGAACAGCTCGCCGCCCTGTTCGGCGAGGAGAGCCTGCGCGATATCCGGCGCTCCGGCGGTCTGCGGCGGGCCGGCTGACGTGGGTCGGATCGTGGCCCGGGTCTGGCAGTGTCTCGGTCCGCATTCCGCCGCATCTCCTTCCAATTGGCAAAGCCGCCTCCTGCGGCTTCTGCTTGCGATCCTGATCTGTCTTCCGGCATCGGCCCCCGTCCAGGCGGAGCCCAAGCCCGTCGAGCGTGTTGACGTACGATCGCGGCGCATCGAGAACTTCCGCATCGGTCGCGGCATCACCCGCTTCGGCCCGCTCGAATTCGTCGGCGGACTGGAGATGACCGCACCCAGCGGCCATTTCGGTGGCTTCTCGGCATTGCGGTTTCTCACGCCCGGCGCCGAATTCATGGGCATCACCGACACCGGCTATTGGTACTTCGGCACGATCGAGCGCGACGCTGAAATGCGTCCCGTTGGCGTCAAGGATTTCCGCATGGTGCCGATGGTCGACCGGGATGGCCGCCCTTACCCGGACAAGTCGAAGGCGGACGCCGAAAGCCTGGACGTCAAGGGCGACATCGCTACGGTCGGCTTCGAGCGCGAGCACCGCATCGAACAATTCCGCATCGATCCCGACAATATGAGCGGCCCCATCCGCCGCCTGGGGTTCCTGATCCCGTCGCGCGAATTGCGCCAGAACCGCGGCTTCGAGACGATCACCCGCGCACACCCCCACGGGCAGCACCAGGGTGGGCTGGTGGCCGTCACCGAAAAGAGCCTCGACAAGGACGGAAACATCTTCGCGGCGATCATCGAGGGGCCCCAGAAGGGGATCTTCACGATCAGGCGCGTGGGCGAATTCGACATCACCGACGGCGCCTTTTTGCCAAACGGCGACCTGCTCCTGCTGGAGCGGTCCTACCGGCCGTCCGAAGGGGTACGGATGCGGATGCGGCGCATATCCGGCGAACTCATCGCCAAGGGCGTCCTCGCCGATGGGCCGGTCCTTCTGGAAGCCGACATGTCCTACCAGATCGACAACATGGAAGGCCTGGACGTCTGGCAGCGGAAGGACGGCGCGACGATGGTTTCCATCATTTCGGACGACAACCATTCCATTCTGCAGCGCAACCTCTATCTGGAGTTCATCCTCCACGACGAGTGACCACTCGGCGAATGCCTGGGCTGCCATCTAAATATTGACGTTTACGTAACTCCCGATACATCTAACCGATTGAAAATATTGCCCGCAAAAGATTCTGTTGAAATTTCCGTCGAGTAAGTCTATTCGGCCCGGAATTCATCGCAACGCCGTCACGGCCCGCCTGACCCTTTCAATACTGCCCACCGCGACGGTACAAAGACAGGACTCTCCCGCATGGCACGCAGCAAGATAGCGCTCATTGGCTCAGGCATGATCGGCGGCACGCTCGCCCACCTGATCGGCCTCAAGGAACTGGGCGACGTGGTGCTGTTCGACATCGCCGAGGGCATCCCGCAGGGGAAGGGCCTCGACATCGCCCAGTCCTCGCCGGTCGATGGCTTCGACGCCTCGTTCCTCGGCGTGAACGACTATGCCGGCATCGAAGGCGCGGACGTCTGCATCGTCACGGCCGGTGTGCCCCGCAAGCCCGGCATGAGCCGCGACGACCTGCTCGGCATCAACCTGAAGGTCATGGAGCAGGTTGGCGCCGGCATCGCGAAGTACGCCCCGAACGCCTTCGTCATCTGCATCACCAACCCGCTCGATGCGATGGTGTGGGCGCTGCAGAAGTTCTCCGGCCTGCCGAAGACCCACGTCGTGGGCATGGCCGGCGTGCTCGATTCCGCACGCTTCCGCCTCTTCCTGGCGCGGGAGTTCAACGTTTCTGTCGAAGACGTCACCGCCATGACGCTGGGCGGCCACGGCGACGACATGGTCCCGCTCGTCCGCTACTCCACCGTCGCCGGCGTTCCGCTGCCTGACCTGGTCCAGATGGGCTGGACGACCCAGGAAAAGCTGGACGCCATCGTCGATCGCACTCGCAAGGGCGGCGGCGAGATCGTCGGTCTGCTGAAGACCGGCTCGGCCTACTACGCACCCGCCTCGTCCGCCGTGGCGATGGCGGAGAGCTATCTCAAGGACAAGAAGCGCGTCCTGCCCTGCGCCGCCTATCTCGATGGCCAGTACGGCGTGAAGGACATGTATGTGGGCGTGCCGGTCGTGATTGGCGCCGGCGGTGTCGAACGCGTGCTCGAGCTCGACTTCAACAAGGAAGAGCAGGCCATGTTCGAGAAGTCGGTGGCGTCCGTGAAGGGTCTTTGTGAGGCCTGCGTCGGCATCGCGCCGAGCCTGAAGTAACCGAGCCTACGCGAGCGAGAGGCAAGCCTATGAACATCCACGAATACCAGGCCAAGCAATTGCTGAAGGGCTACGGCCTCCCGGTTGCCGGCGGCGTTCCGGTCTTCGCGGTCGAGGAAGCCGAGGCTGCGGCCAGGAAGCTTCCCGGCCCGCTTTACGTCGTGAAGAGCCAGATCCACGCAGGCGGCCGCGGCAAGGGCAAGTTCAAGGAGCTGTCGCCCGACGCCAAGGGTGGCGTGCGACTTGCGAAATCGGTCGAGGAAGTCGTCGCCAACGTCGAGGAGATGCTCGGCAACACGCTTGTCACCAAGCAGACCGGCCCGGCAGGCAAGCAGGTCAATCGCCTGTATCTCGAGGACGGCGCCGATATTGCTCGCGAGCTCTACCTCTCCATCCTCGTCGACCGAACGGTCGGCCGCGTCGCCTTCGTCGTCTCGACCGAGGGCGGCATGGACATCGAGCAGGTGGCGCATGACACGCCGGAGAAGATCGTCACCCGTGCGATCGACCCCGACACGGGCGTCACCGCCGAGGACGTGAAGGCGCTGAACGCGGCGCTCAAGCTCGAGGGCGAGGCCGCGAAGGATGGCGAGACGGTCTTCCCTGCGCTGTACAAGGCCTTCGTCGAGAAGGACATGAGCCTGCTCGAGGTCAATCCGCTGATTGTCATGACGAACGGCCGGCTGCGCCTGCTCGACGCGAAGATCTCCTTCGACAACAACGCACTCTTCCGCCATCCCGAGATCGTCGAGCTCCGCGACACCTCGGAGGAGGACGCCAAGGAGATCGAGGCCTCGAAGTACGACCTCGCCTATGTCGCCCTGGACGGCAACATCGGCTGCATGGTCAACGGCGCAGGCCTGGCGATGGCCACCATGGACATCATCAAGCTTTATGGTGCCGAGCCCGCCAACTTCCTCGACGTCGGCGGCGGCGCCAGCAAGGAGAAGGTCACGGCCGCCTTCAAGATCATCACCGCCGATCCGGCCGTGAAGGGCATCCTGATCAACATCTTCGGCGGCATCATGAAGTGCGACGTCATCGCTGAGGGCGTGGTTGCCGCGGTGAAGGAGGTCGGGCTGAAGGTCCCGCTGGTGGTCCGGCTCGAGGGCACCAATGTCGACCTCGGCAAGAAGATCCTTCGGGACAGTGGCCTGGACGTGGTTCCGGCCGACGACCTCGACGACGCGGCCAAGAAGATCGTCGCGGCGGTGAAGGGGTAAATCCAGAACTTGTCGGCGGGCCCCTTTGGGGCCCGGCAGGAGCCCACGACTGGCCGGACGTGCTCGAAACCAGCAGTTGCAGCCCTTCGATCGCGCCGCCAAAGAATCACAGGATAGCTATCGCCAATGTCCATCCTCATCGACAAGAACACCAAGGTTCTCGTGCAGGGACTGACCGGCAACACCGGCACGTTCCACACCGAGCAGGCGCTGGCCTATCACGGCACCAAGATGGTCGGCGGCATCAATCCCAAGAAGGGCGGCACCTACTGGGAAGGCAGTGTCTCGCTGCCGATCTTCGCCACGGTGGCGGAAGGCAAGGAGAAGACTGGCGCCAACGCCTCGGTCATCTATGTGCCGCCGGCGGGCGCCGCGGCCGCCATCATCGAGGCCATCGAGGCCGAGATTCCGCTGATCGTCTGCATCACCGAGGGCATCCCGGTGCAGGACATGGTCAAGGTCAAGGCGAAGCTGGACAAGTCCAAGTCGCGCCTGATCGGCCCGAACTGCCCCGGCATCGTCACCCCCGACGAATGCAAGATCGGCATCATGCCCGGCAACATCTTCCGCAAGGGCTCGGTGGGCGTTGTCTCGCGCTCGGGAACTCTTACCTATGAGGCAGTGTTCCAGACCACCAACGCCGGGCTCGGCCAGTCGACCGCTGTCGGCATCGGCGGCGATCCGGTGAAGGGGACGGAGTTCATCGACGTGCTCGAGATGTTCCTGGCCGACGACCAGACCGAATCCATCATCATGATCGGCGAGATCGGCGGGTCGGCCGAAGAGGATGCGGCGCAGTTCCTCAAGGACGAGGCGAAGCGTGGTCGCAAGAAGCCTATGGCGGGCTTCATCGCCGGTCGCACCGCTCCTCCCGGACGCACCATGGGCCATGCCGGCGCCGTGATTTCCGGCGGCAAGGGCGGTGCCGAGGACAAGATCGAGGCAATGGAATCTGCAGGCATCAGAGTGTCGCCGTCGCCGGCCCGGCTCGGTTCGACGCTGGTGGAAGCGATAAAAGGATAGGCGAATAGCGATCGGCGAATGGCGAATAGGGAATTTGCAAGGACCTGTCCGCTATTCGCCATCTACTATTCGCTTCCAATCAGGAGACGGAGCCGAGGAAGGCTCTGAAGGCAAGAATGGCGCGACAAGACCAGGCCAACGACCAGTTCTCGCAGACATCGTTCCTCTACGGAGGCAATGCCGATTATATCGAGCAGTTGCAGGCTGCCTACGAGGATGATCCGCAGTCGGTCGCGCCGGAATGGCGCGAGTTTTTCGCCGCCCTGAAGGACGATGCCACTGACGTCCGCAAGAACGCCAAGGGCCCCTCCTGGAACCGCCCCAACTGGCCGCTGACGGCCAATGGCGAGCTGATTTCCGCGCTCGATGGCAATTGGGGCCTCATCGAGAAGGTCGTCGAGAAGAAGGTCAGGGATCGCGCTGCCGCCAATGGCGCGGGACTGACCGAGGACCAGGTCCATCAGGCCACCCGCGACTCGGTGCGGGCCATCATGATGATCCGCGCCTACCGCATGCGCGGCCACCTGCACGCCAATCTCGACCCGCTTGGCCTCGCCAAGCCGATGGAAGACTACAACGAGCTGTCGCCCAGCGCCTACGGCTTCACCGAGGCCGACTATGACCGGCCGATCTTCATCGACAACGTGCTGGGTCTGGAGACGGCAACGATCCGGCAGATGCTGGAGATCCTCACCCGCACCTACTGCTCGACCATCGGCGTCGAGTTCATGCACATCTCCAATCCGGAAGAGAAGGCTTGGATCCAGGAACGGATCGAGGGGCCGGACAAGGGCGTCGCCTTCACGGAGAATGGCAAGCGGGCGATCCTGCAGAAGCTGATCGAGGCCGAGGGCTTCGAACAGTTCGTCGACGTCAAGTACAAGGGCACGAAGCGTTTCGGCCTCGACGGCGGTGAATCTCTCATCCCGGCGCTGGAGCAGATCATCAAGCGCGGCGGTGCGCTGGGGCTGAAGGAAGTCGTGCTGGGCATGGCCCACCGTGGCCGCCTGAACGTGCTGACGAACGTGATGGCCAAGCCTCATCGCGCCGTCTTCCACGAGTTCAAGGGCGGTTCGGCTGCACCCGACGAAGTCGAAGGATCGGGCGACGTCAAGTACCACCTGGGCGCCTCGTCGGACCGCGAGTTCGACGGCAACAAGGTTCACCTGTCGCTGACGGCCAATCCGTCGCACCTGGAGATCGTCAACCCGGTGGTGATGGGCAAGGCCCGCGCCAAGCAGGACCAGCTCTTCGGCCGCAACCGCGAGGAGTTGGTGCCGCTGGAGGAGCGCGCCAAGGTGCTGCCGCTCCTGATCCATGGCGACGCAGCCTTCGCCGGTCAGGGCGTGGTGGCGGAATGCCTCGGCCTGTCCGGACTGCGCGGCCACCGCGTCGCCGGCACGCTGCACTTCATCATCAACAACCAGATCGGCTTCACCACCAACCCGCGCTTCTCGCGCTCTTCGCCCTACCCGTCGGACGTGGCGAAGATGATCGAGGCGCCGATCTTCCACGTGAACGGCGATGATCCGGAGGCGGTCGTCTACGCCGCGAAGGTCGCGACCGAGTTCCGGATGAAGTTCCACAAGCCGGTGGTCGTCGACATGTTCTGCTACCGGCGTTTCGGCCACAACGAGGGCGACGAGCCGGCTTTCACCCAGCCGATCATGTATCGCACCATCCGTAACCACAAGACGACGGTGCAGATCTATGCCGACAAGCTGATCTCGGAAGGTGTCATCACCGAGGCCGAAGTCGAGAAGATGAGGGCCGACTGGCGCGCGCACCTGGAAGCGGAGTTCGAGACCGGACAGTCCTACAAGCCGAACAAGGCTGACTGGCTCGACGGTGCCTGGACAGGCCTGCGCACTGCCGACAACCAGGACGAGCAGCGGCGCGGAAAGACGGCCGTGCCGATCAAGACGCTCAAGGAGATCGGCAAGAAGCTGACCGAGATCCCGAGGGATTTCGAGGCGCACAAGACCATCCTGCGCTTCCTCGAAACCCGTCGGAAGATGATCGAGACCGGCGAGGGCATCGACTGGGCGACCGCCGAGGCGCTCGCATTCGGCTCGATCCTGATGGAAGGCCATCCGATCCGCCTGTCCGGTCAGGACTCGGAGCGCGGCACCTTCTCGCAGCGCCACTCGGTTCTCTACGACCAGCGCGACGAGCGGCGCTTCATCCCGCTGAACAATCTCGGGCCGCAGCAGGCGAACTACGAAGTCATCAACTCGATGTTGTCGGAAGAGGCCGTGCTCGGCTTCGAATATGGCTACTCGCTGGCGGAGCCGCGTGCGCTGACCCTGTGGGAAGCCCAGTTCGGCGACTTCGCCAACGGTGCGCAGGTGGTGTTCGACCAGTTCATCTCGTCGGGCGAGCGCAAGTGGCTGCGCATGTCGGGGCTCGTCTGCCTGTTGCCCCACGGCTATGAAGGCCAGGGTCCGGAGCACTCCTCGGCCCGCCTCGAGCGCTTCCTGCAGCTGTGCGCCGAAGACAACATGCAGGTGGCGAACTGCACGACGCCGGCGAACTACTTCCACATCCTGCGCCGCCAGCTGAAGCGCGACTTCCGCAAGCCGCTGATCCTGATGACGCCGAAGTCGCTGCTCCGCCACAAGCGCGCCGTGTCGCAGCTCTCGGAGATGGCCGGCGAGTCCACCTTCCACCGGCTGCTGTGGGACGACGCCCAGCTTCAGCCCGGACAGGGCATCAAGCTGGTCAAGGATTCCAAGATCCGCCGAGTGGTGATGTGCACCGGCAAGGTCTACTACGATCTGTTCGAGGAGCGCGAAAAGCGCGGCATCGACGACATCTACCTGCTGCGCGTCGAGCAGCTCTATCCGTTCCCGGCCAAGGCGCTGATCAACGAGCTGTCGCGCTTCCGCAATGCGGAGATGGTGTGGTGCCAGGAGGAGCCCAAGAACATGGGCGCCTGGTCCTTCATCGATCCGTATCTGGAATGGGTGCTCGCTCATATCGAAGCAAAGCATCAGCGCGTGCGCTACACCGGACGTCCGGCGGCCGCCTCTCCGGCGACGGGGCTGATGTCCAAGCACCTGGAGCAGCTCCAGGCATTTCTCGACGACGCGCTGGGTGAATGACGCCTCCACGGGCGTCGCACCCTCCGCCAACGGCACTAAATTCAGGACAGGGACAGGAACCCCATCGAATGGCAACCGAGATCAAGGTCCCCACACTCGGCGAATCCGTATCCGAGGCCACTGTCGGCAAATGGTTCAAGAAGGTCGGTGACGCGGTGAAGGCGGACGAGCCGCTGCTGGAACTGGAAACCGACAAGGTGACGATCGAGGTGCCTGCGCCGGCATCCGGCACGCTGTCGGACATCATCGCCAAGGACGGCGATACGGTGGGCGTCGGCGCCCTGCTGGGAGCCATCAGCGAAGGTGCCGCCACCGACGCGACCACCAAGCCGGTATCGGTCGCGCAGGCCGCCGGCGCCTCGGGCGCGTCTACGACCAAGGAAGCTGCCGAGAAGACGGCCGAGATCGCCGGCGAAGGCCCGGTCGAGAAGCGTGACATGCCGCCCGCGCCTGCTGCCGCCAAGCTCCTCGCCGAGAACAACCTTTCTGCCGACCAGATCGAGGGCAGCGGCAAGCGCGGCCAGGTGCTCAAGGGCGACGTGCTCGACGCGATTGCCCGTGGCGCTGCATCGCAGCCGTCCGAAACGCCGAAGGTGAGCGCTCCGGTGCCGGCCGCCCCGCGCGCGCCGTCCTCGGAAGTCGATGCGGTCCGCGAGGAGCGGGTGCGCATGACCAAGTTGCGCCAGACCATCGCCCGCCGCCTCAAGGAGGCGCAGAACACCGCCGCCATGCTGACGACCTTCAACGAGGTCGACATGAAGGCGGTCATGGACCTGCGTTCGAAGTACAAGGACATCTTCGAGAAGAAGCACGGCGTGAAGCTCGGCTTCATGGGCTTCTTCACCAAGGCCGTCTGCCATGCCCTGAAGGAGATCCCGGCGGTCAATGCCGAGATCGACGGCACCGACATCATCTACAAGAACTACTGCCACATCGGCGTGGCCGTCGGCACCGACAAGGGCCTCGTCGTCCCCGTTGTGCGCGACGCCGACCAGATGTCGATCGCCGAGATCGAGAAGGAGATCGGCCGCCTCGGCCTCGCCGCTCGCGACGGCAAGCTGTCGGTCGCCGACATGCAGGGCGGCACCTTTACCATCTCGAACGGCGGCGTCTACGGCTCGCTGATGTCGACGCCGATCCTCAACGCGCCGCAGTCGGGCATCCTCGGCATGCACAAGATCCAGGAGCGCCCGGTCGTGGTCGGCGGCCAGATCGTGATCCGGCCGATGATGTACCTGGCGCTCAGCTATGACCACCGCATCGTCGACGGCAAGGAAGCCGTCACCTTCCTGGTGCGCGTGAAGGAGAGCCTCGAGGATCCCGAAAGGCTCGTGCTCGATCTGTAAGCCCTGATGCAGGCGACGGCCGCGCCGTATCGATCGGCGCGGCGGCGCCCGCCCAAGGGTCGTCCGAATGGGAGCGGCGATGGAATCGACTGCCTCGCCCGCGGAATTGACGGTTCTGGGCTGGAGCGTCGTGCTCCTGCTGCTGCAGGTCTTCGCGCAGGCCTTCGCCACCTACGATCTCGGCGTGAGATACCTCGTCGGACCGCGCGACGAAGACCGTGGCCCGGCGAACGTCCTGGCGGGGCGCCTGTCCCGGGCCCTGCGCAATCTGCTGGAAACTTACCCGGCGTTCGTGGCCCTTGCGCTGGCCCTGCTGGTCACCGGCAAGGCCGGCGGCATCGCTGCAACCGGCGCTTGGATCTGGCTCATCGCTCGAACCGCCCACGTCCTCGCCTACGCGGCCGGCGTTCCCGTCCTGCGCACGATGCTGTGGCTCGCGTCTATCCTCGGGCTGGCGCTTATGCTGCTGCGGCTGATGACCTAAAATGGGACGTGTCTTTCGAACCCGACATCTCGGTCATCCAGGTGCAGCTGTGCGTCAGGCACGGACGCGACGCCATTGCCTGGTACGAAAGGGCCTTCGGCGCCGTCGAGACCTTCGCGCAGCTCGCCGAGGACGGCGAGCGCGTGCTGCACGCGAATCTCTCCGTGTTCGGCAGCGAGATCATGCTGCATGACGAACTCCCCGACATTGTGCCTGACGTCCTTTCACCGGAGAGCCGTGGAGGAGCCGGCATGACGGTGACCGTCAACGTGCCCTCCCCGATCGACGTCGACCGGGTCGTCCGCCGGGCAGTCGCGGCCGGCGCCGTGGTCACGATGCCCGTCGTCGACCAGGGCTGGGGCGCACGTTACGGGCGCATCCGCGATCCCTTTGGCCATGTCTGGGCCTTTTCGGCCGCGCTGAAGGGTCGGCAATGAAGGCCGTCGCCCTCGCCTCGGCCCTGGCATTTGTGGCCGGCCCGTGCCTCGCCGCATGCCCGATCGAGCTTTCCGTCTACAGCGGGCGCGACGGCGCCGCGGCGATCGAGTTCCGCCCTGCAAAGGGCGCGGCGGTCACCAATGCCTTCCGCCTGATCCACGGCGAGCTGGCGCTGGACGGCTTCGTCATGTGGTCCGAGGGGATCGAGCGCCCGAACGGTATCCTCTCCCATCAATGTCCGGACGGTGACGTCACCGGCCCCGAATACGACGCGTGCACGGTCTGGGCGGGCGTGATCTACACGATCGACGCTTCCGGCGAGGTCGGCCTGCTGCCGCGACCGGGCGAGAGCGCGCCCGAGCGCCTGCTCTTTCCCGATCTGGCGCACGCGATCGACACCTTTCCGGATTTCTCCGGCATCGAATCGAAGCTGTCGTGGGACGTGTTCAATCTCTCCGGGTGCCAGGAATGAATGCGGATTCGAAGGTTCTCCTCATCACCGGCGCGAGCCGGGGCATCGGCGCGGCGACGGCGCGCCTGGCTGCGCGCGCCGGCTGGCGGGTCGCGGTGAACTACGCGGCAAATGAAACGGCCGCGACCAGGCTCGTCGAGGAAATCCGCCACGACAATGGCGACGCCGCGGCTTTCCAGGCTGACGTGGCCGACGAGAAGGCCGTCGCCGCGCTGTTCGAGGCGGTAGACCGGCACTTCGGCCGGCTGGACGGCCTCGTCAACAACGCCGGTATCGTCGGGAAGAAGGCGCGTGTCGATGAGTACGACGCCGAACGGCTGGCACGGATCTTCGCCGTCAACACGCTGGGCGCCATCTATTGCGCCCGCGAGGCAGTCCGCCGCATGTCGACGCGGCATGGCGGTCGCGGCGGCGCGATCGTCAACGTCTCGTCCATGGCGGCCCTGATCGGCGGTGCCGGCGAGTATGTGGACTACGCCGCGTCGAAGGGAGCCGTCGACAGCCTGACGATCGGCCTGGCACGCGAAGTCGCCACCGAAGGCATTCGCGTCAACGCGGTCCGGCCGGGCCCGATCGACACGGAGATCCACGCATCGGGCGGTCAGCCGGACCGCCTCGCCGCCATGCGCGGCATGATCCCGATGAAGCGTGAAGGCCAGCCCGAGGAAGTCGCCCATGCAATTCTGCACTTGCTCTCGGACGACGCTTCCTACACGACGGGCAGCATTCTGAATGTCAGCGGCGGCCGGTGAGCCGCAAACAGCAGCGAGGATTCGAATGACCTACGATGTGGTCGTGATCGGAAGCGGGCCGGGCGGCTATGTCTGCGCCATCAAGGCCGCGCAGCTCGGGCTCAAGGTCGCCGTGGTGGAGAAGCGCGCCACCTATGGCGGCACCTGCCTGAATGTCGGATGCATCCCCTCCAAGGCGCTCCTGCATGCCTCGGAGACGTTCGCCGAAGTCGGGCACGGGCTGGACGCGCTCGGGGTCGAGGTCGGCAAGCCGAAGCTGAACCTCGACAAGATGATGCAGCACAAGCTCGCCACGGTCGATGCGAACGTCAACGGCGTCGCCTTCCTGTTCAAGAAGAACAAGATCGACGGCATCATCGGCACCGGCCGCATAGTCTCGGCGGGCAACGTGGCGGTCGACCTCGCCGACGGCGGCACGGAGGAACTGCAGACCAAGGCGATCGTGATCGCCACGGGATCGGATGTTGCTGGTATTCCCGGCGTAAAGGTCGACATCGACGAGAAGGTGATCGTCTCTTCGACCGGGGCGCTCAGCTTCGACAAGGTTCCGGAGCGACTGATCGTGGTGGGCGGCGGCGTCATCGGCCTGGAGCTGGGCTCCGTATGGTCGCGCCTCGGCAGCAAGGTCACCGTGGTCGAATATCTCGACACGATCCTCGGCGGCATGGATGGCGAAGTGGTCAAGCAGTTCTCGCGCATGCTCGCCAAGCAGGGGCTCGACATCCGCACCGGGTCGAAGGTGACGGCTGTCACGCGCACCAAGTCCGGCGCCAGCGTCACCTTCGAGCCAGTCAAGGGCGGAGACGCCGAGACGATCGAGGCGGATGCGGTGCTGATCGCCACCGGCCGCAAGCCCTACACGGAGGGACTGGGCCTCGCCATGGCCGGCGTGGAGCTCGACGAGCGCGGTCGCGTCAAGACCGACGGCCATTTCCGGACCAACGTGCCCGGCATCTACGCCATCGGTGACGTGATCACCGGTCCGATGCTGGCCCACAAGGCAGAGGACGAGGGCGTGGCGCTGGCGGAGATCCTTGCCGGCCAGGCCGGCCACGTGAACTACGACGTCATTCCGAGCGTGGTCTACACCAGCCCGGAAGTCGCCTCCGTCGGCAAGACGGAGGAGGAACTGAAGAAGGCCGGCATCGAGTACAAGGTCGGCAAGTTCCCGTTCAGCGCCAACGGCCGCGCCCGCGCGACGCTGCGCACCGATGGTTTCGTCAAGATCCTTGCCGACAAGAAGACCGACCGCGTCTTGGGTTGCCACATCGTCGGCTTCGGAGCGGGCGAACTGATCCAGGAAGCTTCCGTCCTGATGGAATTCGGCGGTTCCGCCGAGGATCTGGCCCGTACCTGCCATCCGCACCCGACCATGTCGGAGGCAATCAAGGAGGCGGCGCTCGCCGCCTTCTTCAAGCCCATCCACATGTAGGAGAGCGGCCCGTCGGACGGGCCGCCCATTCGGCTAGCGTTACTGCGCCGGAGCAGGCTCGGCAGGGGCCGGCGCGGGCGCGGATGCGTCGGGGGCCGGCGCGGGCGCCGAGGCGTCGGGGGCCGGTGCAGCCGGCGTTGCAGGGGCGGCTGGAGCCGTTGCGTCGGGAGCCGGCGCGGCCGGTGTTTCCGGTGCTGGCGCGGTGGCTTCAGGCGCGGGCGTCGGCGTGGCAGCATCCGGGGCCGGGGTCGCGGGTTCGCTGGTGGTGGCCGGCTGATCCGCAGTAGGCGCCGGCGCCTCGGAGCCCGGAGCGAAGAGGAAGTAGGCAATCACGGCAAGAACGAGCACAACGGCGGCGATAAGTACACCGCTGCCGCTGTTGCGCTGCTGCATGATGGTCCTCTCGGGCGGAACCTGGGAGGTGGCGGGATCGAGACGCGGGTCAGGATCGAGCGGCGGTACCGCCGGATCTGTGTAGCGCGGATCCGGAGCGCGTTGAGGGTTCGCCATGGTCGTCCTCCATCGGTTGCGATGGAAGAGGAACGCGGCTGGACGGATTCGGTTTCACAATTGGGTGATCCCAACGTCCGCTGATCTAAAAAACGGCAGCTCGAGGCTGCCGCAATGGACTGGAAGTGAAATCAGAAACGCGTGAAACGCCTACTTCGTGTCGGTCGACTGTGAAGCCTCGTCGGTCGCGACAGGGCTCGACTGAGGCGGCGTCGCCACGCTGGCGACAGTCGTCTTGTCGACCTCTTCGGCACTTACCGACTTGTGGTAATCGCAAGCCGCGGATGCCGACGTCAACGCCAACCCTACGGCGGCAGCAGCAAGCAGAATGGTTCTCATGCCAGTCGTCCCCGTTCGGTTGCGATCTGGGAAGGCTAGCGGAGGTAACCCGGATCGCCAAATCACGCTTTCCGTGATCGCCGGAAATTCGCCTCAATCCGCCCGCGTGACCGTGTAGCCATCCTTCTTCAGCAGCGATATCAGCCCTTCGGGACCGGGCAGGTGCAGCGCGCCGACGGCGATGAAGGCGTTGCCCCGCTGCAGGATCGTCTCGGCGCGCTCGACCATCGTCTTGTTGCGCGCACTTACCATGGTCGCCTCGAACGCGGCGTAACCTGCCTCGTCATCCTCGCCCGAGGGCAGCACGGCGCGGAACAGCGGCCAGAAGATGCCCGTCTCGCCCTGCTGGTAGAGCACGATCATCGTCTCGACGACATCGTCCATCCGGCTTCCGAGCTTCAGGGTTTCGACCAGGCCCTTGACGTGGAAGTCCATCGGCAGCGAGGCCATGGCAGCGAGCTGGTCCGCGGCCGTTTCCAGTCCCTCCAGCGCCTTGCCGGTGGCCTTGGCGTCCTCCGCCAGCTTGACGTCCAGGACCGGTGCGCCGGCAGCCTTGCGCTCCAGTTCGCAGGCCGGCAGCGCCACCATCGCCGAGATGATCCAGGGCTTCATCTTGGCGACGCTGGCAGGCGGAATGCCCCGCACCTTCAGTGCCTTGTCGACGATCTCGCGATCCGCTGGTGTCAGCAGCGAATCCAGCGTCGTCCCGTCCATGAACATCATCAGGTCGGGGCGTTCTACGAACACCGACATCATCTTCGACTGGTCGAGCACCTCGGTGGTCTCGATCACCACGGTGTCGGACTTGTCGAAGACCTGCCTGGCCGCTTCGGGCAGTGTCGTCACGCGCGGGTCGGTGACGTGCATGGTCCCGAAAAGATAGGAGGGCGCGAGGCCCTCCTTCTCGATCTTCCAGAGCAGGCCGGAGCCGTTCTCGGTTGCTCGCGCCTCCGCGGCAATCCGCTCGTAAGTCCCTGGATCCTCCACCTTCAGCGTGGCGAGCAGGTTGTCGCCGTTGCAGACGGGCGTCTCTGCCCGCGCCCGCCCCGTCGCCAAGGCCAGAATCACGACGAAGGAGAGCACGAACAGGAGATTGAACGCCACGAGCAGGCGGAGAGCCGGCAGGGCCGCATGATCTGCGATGGCAATGACACGCTTCATGCAACGACTCTAGACCCGGAATCCGGCCAAACTGTTAAGCGGCGCATGAAAAGGCGCACGATCCTCACTGGCGGGGATGGGCCGCGTCGTAGATCTCAAGGAGTCGCGCCGTATCGACCCCGGTATAAACCTGGGTGGTCGAGAGGCTGGCGTGGCCGAGCAGCTCCTGGATGGTGCGCAGGTCGCCTCCCTTGCCGAGCAGATGCGTCGCAAAGGAATGCCGCAGCGCGTGCGGCGTCGCCGTTTCCGGCAGGCTGAGGGCCCCGCGCAGCCTTTGCATGGCCCGCTGCACGATGGCCGGATTGAGCGGCCCCCCGCGCGCGCCGCGAAACAGCGGTCCATCGGAGTCGAGATGATAGGGACACAGCTGCCGGTAGGTAGCCACTGCCTGCGCCGCGGCCGGAAGCACCGGCACCAGCCGGGTCTTGCCGCCCTTGCCGGTCACCCGCAGCATGCGCGTCGACCCATCAGGAAAATCGCCAGCCACAAGGCCGAGCGCTTCGGAAATGCGCAGACCGCAACCGTAGAGCAGGGTGAGCACCGCGGCGTCCCGCGCAGCGATCCACGGCTCCTCGGCAAGCTGCTCGTCGCGCGTCACCACGCGCCGTGCATCGGTGGCAGTGAGCGGCTTCGGCAGGGACTTGGGCTGCTTCGGCGCACGCATGGCGGTGGCTCCCGCAGCGTTTGCCAGGCCGCGCCGCTCGAGGAACCGCAGGAACGATCGGACGCCGGCCAGCCCGCGCCCCAGCGTGCGGACGCCAGCGCCGTCATTGCGCCGCGACGCGAGAAAGGCGCGCAGATCCGCAGGGCGTAGGTCGGCGATATCCGCAATGCCCGGCGCCCCGCCGCAATGCCCGGTGAGGAACTGCAGGAACTGCCGGCTGTCGCGCTCGTAGGCATCGACGGTCAGGGCCGACAGCCGCCGTTCCCGCGCAAGCGAGGCAAGCCAGTCCTGCCGGGCCTTCTGCAGGTCGGGACGGGCGGCGACGAGAAATTCCTGCATGACGGTCTCCGCAGCGACGCATCCATGCTTGCTACACGTCGGTTAGTGCGAGGTGAATGCCGTTGCGATTGAAACGGCGAGGCGGCGGCGCTACAGCCGTCGCATGAAGAATCCCGTCCAGATGGCCGTCATCGGCGCCGCGCATGGCATCAAGGGCGAGGTGCGGGTGAAGAGCTTCACCGCCGCCCCCCAGGCGCTCGGCGACTACGGGCCGCTCCATGCCCTCGATGGCCGTGCCTTCGAAGTGCTCAGCATCCGGCCGGCGGGCTCCGTCGTGGTGGTCCGCTTCAAGGGTGTCAATGATCGCAACGCCGCCGAGGCGTTGAATGGCACTGCGCTGTTCGTGGAGCGCGACGCGCTGCCGGAGGCTGACGATCACAACGAGTTCTACCATGCCGACCTCGTCGACCTTGCGGTGCGCAACCCGGCCGGTGAGACCATCGGCAAGGTCACCGCGGTGCAGAATTTTGGCGGTGGCGACATTCTCGAGATCGCCCACAATGGCGAACCGGGCGTACTGATCCCCTTCACCGTCGCCGCCGTGCCCCAGGTCGACGTCAAGGGCGGCTTCGTCGTCGTCGATCCCCGCGCTGCGGGGCTGGAAGACGGGGGAGAAGAGGAATTCGATCCCGCCAACCGACCGCGCGGACCGAAGGGCGCCGGGGGCAACCGGTGAGTTTTTCGGCAACGGTCCTGACGCTCTATCCGGAGATGTTCCCAGGCCCGCTTGGCCTCTCCTTGTCCGGACGCGGACTTGGGGAAGGGGCCTGGTCGCTGGAAACCGTCCAGATCCGCGACTTCGCCACCGACCGTCACCGCAGCGTCGACGACACGCCGGCAGGCGGCGGCGCCGGCATGGTGCTGAAGCCCGACGTGCTGGCCCGCGCCATCGACCACGCCTCTCCGCCCCCGGATGATCCGCGTCCGCGCCTGCTGATGAGCCCGCGTGGAAAGCCGCTGACCCAGGCGCGCGTGCGCGAACTCGCCGCCGGGCCGGGGGTGGTGATCGTCTGCGGCCGCTTCGAAGGCGTCGACCAGCGGGTGATCGAGGCGCGGAATCTCGAGGAAGTGTCGATCGGCGACTACATCCTCTCGGGCGGCGAACCGGCCGCGATGGTCTTGCTCGACGCGGTGGTCCGGCTCCTGCCGGGCATCATGGGCAACGCCGCCTCCGGCGACGAGGAAAGCTTCGAGAACGGCCTGCTCGAGCATCCGCACTACACGCGCCCGCAGGTCTTCGAGGACCGCCCCATCCCGGAGGTGCTGACCTCCGGCAACCACGCGAAGATCGCGGCCTGGCGGCGGGCCGAGGCCGAGCGGCTGACGGCTGAGCGGCGGCCGGATTTGTTGCGGGGCCGTCAGCCCGTCGCGAAGTAGTACACGGCGAGGAACAGGCCGACGGCGATGACGAAGCCGCGCAGCACCGGCTGCGGCACGCGCCGCGCCATCCACACGCCGGAATAGCCGCCGATCGCCACCGCCGGGATCATCACCAGCGCCTGCGGCCACGCCACCACGCCGCCCGAGACGAACACCGCGATCGCCACCGCAGCGATTACGATCGACAGCATGTTCTTGAGCGCGTTGAGGCGATGGTAGTCGCCGCTCTGGGTGAGACCGAGCGTGGCGAGCATCATGACGCCCATGCCCGCCCCGAAGAATCCGCCATAGACCGCGGTGACGAACTGGATGATCGCCCCCGGTACCGAACCGACCGTCGCCGGCTTGCCCGGACGAGGCTTCGGCTTAAGCCAGGGTCCGGCAGCAAACAGCGCCGTCGCGGCGATCAGCAGCCAGGGCACCATCGCGCGGAACGCCGGATTGTCGAGCGCCAGCAGGACCAGCGCGCCAGCGAGCGCTCCCAGCATCGAGATCACCGACATCAGGACCGCGCCGCGCCAGAACATCTTGATGTCGGTCCAGTAGGCCAGCGTCGAGGTGATGTAGCCCGGGAACTGCGTGATCGAGGACGTGGCGTTGGCGGCGATGGGAGGAATGCCCACCACCGACAGTGCACCGAAGGTGAGGAACGTGCCTCCCCCCGCCACGGCGTTCACCGCGCCGGACACGAGGCCGGCGACGAAAAGCAGGACCAATTCGAAAAGGTTCATCTCGGAGAAGCTGTCCGTGGCGGGGAAAAAAAGCGGGAGCAGGAAAGGTCTAGGCGGGAGTGACTGAGCTTGCAAGCGCGCTGGTCCGGCCGGACGCAGCTCCGGCCGGAAATTCCGCGTGAGACGGTCGTGTCGGCTCGCCCTCTTAGGGGCGTGCGCGGCCGCCCACCATCCTGTTTCTGAACAGCGCCGAATGGACGCCGCCTGCGAGCGCCCCGCCGATGATCGGCGCGACCCAGAACAGCCAGAGCTGGGCGAGCGCCCATCCGCCGACGAACAGCGCGGGCCCGGTGGAACGCGCAGGGTTCACCGAGGTGTTGGTGACCGGGATCATGCAGAGATGGATGAGCGTCAGCGTCAGGCCGATCGCCAGCGGCGCAAACCCGGCCGGCGCATCGGGCGACGTGACGCGCAGGATTATCAGGACGAACATGAAGGTGAAGACGATTTCACCAACGAGTGCGGCCCCGAGCCCATAGCCCCCCGGCGAATGCTCGCCATACCCATTGGCCGCAAACCCGCCCGCGGTCGAAAAGTCGGCCTTGCCGCTCGCAATCACGTATAGAACGGCCGCCGCGACGATGCCCCCCAGCACCTGGGCGACGATGTAGGGAAGCAGGTCCCTGGTGGCCAGCCGTCCGGCGACGCAGACGCCGACGGAAATGGCGGGGTTGAAGTGAGCGCCGGAAATGCTCCCAACGGCGTAGGCCATCGTCACGACGGTCAAGCCGAACGCGAGCGCGACGCCGAGGAAACCGATCCCCAGCTCGGGAAAGGCCGCGGCCAACACGGCACTGCCGCACCCCCCGAGCACCAGCCAGAACGTACCAAGAAACTCCGCAATGAGGCGTCTCGACATGAACCCCTCCCTCGTCGAAAACGCCCGTATACTATTCGTTGATGATCGGGCCGGCCAGATCACCATACGGAGGTCTGAAGACCCGGACTTGCCATGTCTTGCAACCGGGGCAGCGCTCGCTAGAGTCGAGGATCGGACCCTTGTTCGCGGTCGAGGAGAGCCCAAGCCTATGTCGAGATTCATGCTGACGATAGCCGCGCTGGCCGCGCTCGTCCTCGCACCCGTTGCGGCCATCGCGGAGGACCTTCCGGATCTCGGCGGCCGCAAGGTCGTCGTGGTAACCGAAAACGCCTACTTCCCGCTGCAGTTCGTCGACCCCGCATCCGGCGAGGCGGTGGGCTGGGAATACGACGCCGTCGCGGAACTCGCGAAGAAGCTCAACTTCATCCCCGAGTACCAGAACACATCGTGGGACGCGATGATCCAGGCCGTGTCGGACAAGCAGTACGACATGGGCATGACCGGCATCACGATAAAGGACGACCGCAAGGAGAAGGTGGACTTCTCCGCCCCCTACATGAAGTCGGAGATCTACATGCTGGTGCGGGGCGACGAGACCCGCTTCGCCGACGCCAAGAGCTTCGCGGCAAACGACTCCCTGCTCGTCGGCGCCCAGGCCGGCACCTCGCCCTTCTACGTCGCCGTCTACGATATCCTCGACGGCAACGAACAGAACCCGCGCATCAAGCTGATGGAGACCTTCGCTGCCACCGTCGCCGCGTTGCAGTCCGGCGACGTCGACCTCGTGCTCACCGACAGCGCCGCCGGCAAGTCCATCTCCGAGAAGTCGGGCGGCGCGCTCAAGATGATCGGCGCGCCGCTGCAGGCGGAGGAGTTCGGCTTCATCTTCCCCAAGGGTTCCGACCTCGTCGCGCCCATCAATTCCGGCATCGCCGCGCTCAAGGCGGACGGCACCCTCGACCGGCTGACGCAGAAGTGGTTCGTGGACTACAAACCTTGACACGCGTCCTGGCGACGGACGTGGGCCGCCTTTCTCCGACCCATCATTTCGCGCGCCGCGATGGAACGGGGTAGGTCCCCGAAATCGCAGCAGGACTTCCCCTGGTGGCTGGCGGCGGCCGTCGTCATCGCCATCGGCTGCGGGATCGTCATTGCCGCGAACGGCCTCTACGCCCAGGTTTTCGCCATCGTGGCACAGGGCATAGGCATCACGGTCTTCGTGACCGTCGTGGCCTTCACGCTCGCCTCGGCGATCGGCCTCGGCGTGGCGCTCATGGCCCTGTCCGGATCCATATGGCTGCGGCAGATCGGCCGTTTCTACGTCGAGATCATCCGCGGCATCCCGATTCTCGTGCTGCTGTTCTGGATCGCGTTCGCCGGCGTACCGGTCGTCGTCACGGCCTGGAACTGGCTGGCGGCTCCACTCCAGGCGGCCGGGCTGGTGGACGAACTGCAGGTACGCGACGTCTCGCTGCTGTGGCGCGCCGTCATCGCGCTCACCATCGCCTACTCCGCCTTCATCGCCGAGATATTCCGCGCCGGCATCCAGTCGGTCGATGCAGGCCAGATCGAGGCCGCCAAGGCACTGGGCCTGAGCCCATACCGCCGGTTCCGGCACGTGGTCTGGCCGCAGGCCTTTCGTACGATCCTGCCGCCCTACGGCAACGACTTCGTCGCCATGGTGAAGGACTCCTCGCTAGTGTCTGTGCTCGGCGTCGCCGACATCACCCAGATGGGCAAGGTCTATGCGGCCGGCACGTTCCGCTTCTTCGAGACCTATTCCATCGTCGCTTACATCTACCTGCTGTTGACCGTCGGCCTGTCGCTGGCACTGCGGGCGTTGGAACGACGGATGCGCAGGGAGGGGACGGATGAGCGATGACGACGCGCTGAAACGGGTTTACGCGGCTCGGACGCCCGAGGAACTGTCGACGGCCTATACCCAATGGGCCGCCACCTACGATCGCGACACCTGCCGCGACGGCTACCACTTGCCGTTCTCGATCGCTGCCTGGGTAGCGCGGTACGTGCCGACCGGCGGAGGCTCCATACTCGACGCCGGTTGCGGCTCCGGCCTGACCGGACCGCTTCTGGCGGCGCTTGGCTATCGAGACATCGAGGGTCTCGACTTTTCCGTCGACATGCTGCGGCTGGCAGAAACGCGAGGCGCCTATTCGAAGCTGACGCAGGCCGAACTCGGTAAGGCCCTGCCCTGGCCCGACGGGCATTTCTCGGCCTTCTTCTCGACTGGCGTCTTCACCGAAGGCCATGCGCCCGCCTCCAGCCTCGACGAGCTGGTTCGCATCACCCGGTCCGGCGGGCATGCCGTCTTCACCGTTCGCGACGTAGTGCTCCAGAAAGGCGGCTTCCGGGAGAAGTTCGCGGCGCTGGAAGCGGCCGGGCACTGGGTCCCCGTCGAGGAAAGCCCGCCATTCCGAGCATTTGCAATCGCCGAACCGCACGTCCTTGTGCAGGCTTTCGTGTTCCGGATCCTCTGATCCGGAACCATTCTCCGGGGGTCCGCGTTGCCGCCGCACCTCAGGGAAGAGATGTATGGAAACGCTCGCGGACGAGTTCGGTCATCCGACCTTTACCTCGTTCCCGGTTATCGTAGCCCGACTCCTGCTTGCCGCAGCATTCGGTGCGGTGATCGGCTTCGAGCGCGAATGGCGCAACCGCCCGGCCGGCCTGCGCACACACATCATGGTCTGCCTCGCCGCCGCCACCTTCGCGATCCTCACCATTGAGATCATGCATGCGCCGATGTTCGCCAAGGACACAGCCCAGTTCGATCCGATCCGCGTCGTAGAGGCAGTCACGGCCGGGGTGGCTTTCCTTGCCGCAGGCGTCGTGATCTTCACCAGGGGCGAGGTTCATGGCCTGACCACCGGCGCCGGCATGTGGCTCGCCGGCGCCATCGGCGTCGCCACGGGACTCGGGCTTTGGCAGGTCGCAGCGCTGGCGACCCTGCTTGCGCTGATAGTTCTCGGCATGCTCCAGGTGTTTGAGGTGAAGCTCCACCTGAACCGGGGCGCGGATCTAGCCCCGGACCGGCGGGAAGAAGACGCGACGCCCCCCTCGTCGACGGACAGCAAGATCGGCCGATAGCGCCCCGCATCAGCCATTCGCGCGCCATTGCCGCCCGCCGCTTTCCTTGGTATGAGCGGCCGATGGAAGAACTGCTCGGCGATCACGCCTACAAGGGCTTCGTGCTGCAGGACAGGAAGCGCCTGCCGGCCCGGTTCTTCGCGCGCTTTTCCGGCGCTTCGCGCGCCCGACTTTGCTGACTGGCCGACGGGCTTGCCGGTCCCATACCGGCGCTTTTTCCTTCTCCTGATCGACGGATTGCTATCATGAGCGCACCGCGCACCCTCTACGACAAGATCTTCGACGACCACGTCGTCGACCGCCAGCCCGACGGCACCTGCCTGCTCTGGATCGACCGCCACCTCGTCCACGAAGTGACCAGCCCCCAAGCCTTCGAAGGCCTGCGCATGGCCGGCCGCAAGGTCCGCCATCCCGAAAAGACGCTCGCCGTGGTCGACCACAACGTCCCGACCTCGCCGGACCGCATTCACGGCATCAAGAACGAGGAAAGCCGCATCCAGGTCGAGGCGCTGGCCAAGAACGCCGCCGACTTCGGCGTCGAGTACTATTCCGAGAAGGATCGCCGCCAGGGCATTGTCCACATCATCGGTCCCGAGCAGGGCTTCACCCTGCCGGGCATGACCATCGTCTGCGGTGACAGCCATACCTCGACCCACGGCGCTTTCGGCGCGCTGGCGCACGGCATCGGCACCTCCGAGGTCGAGCACGTGCTCGCCACCCAGACGCTGATCCAGAAGAAGGCCAAGAACATGCTGGTGCGTGTCGACGGCCAGCTTCCGCCCGGCGTCGGCGCCAAGGACATCATCCTCGCCATCATCGGCGAGATCGGCACTGCCGGCGGCACCGGCTACGTCATCGAATATGCCGGCGAGGCGATCCGTTCGCTGTCGATGGAAGGCCGCATGACCGTCTGCAACATGTCGATCGAGGGTGGCGCCCGCGCCGGCCTGATCGCGCCGGACGAGACCACCTTCGCCTATGTGAAGGACAAGCCGCGCGCCCCGAAGGGCCAGGCCTGGGACATGGCGCTGGAATACTGGAAGACGCTGAAGAGCGACGAGGGCGCGCATTTCGACAAGGTCGTCGTGCTCGACGCCGCCAAGCTGCCGCCGATCGTGACATGGGGCTCGTCGCCCGAGGACGTCGTGTCGATCACCGGCATGGTGCCGGATCCGGACCTGATCGAGGACGAGAACAAGCGCAACTCCAAGAAGCGCGCGCTGGAATACATGGGCCTGACGCCGGGCACGAAGATGACCGACATCGAGATCGACCGCGTCTTCATCGGCTCCTGCACCAACGGCCGCATCGAGGACCTGCGCGCGGCGGCTGCCGTCGCGAAGGGCCGGAAGGTCCATCCCCGCGTCAACGCCATGATCGTCCCCGGCTCCGGGCTGGTGAAGGAGCAGGCGGAGGCCGAGGGACTCGACAAGATCTTCATCGAGGCCGGGTTCGACTGGCGCGAGCCGGGATGCTCGATGTGCCTGGCCATGAACGATGATCGCCTGGCCCCGCACGAGCGTTGCGCCTCGACCTCCAACCGCAACTTCGAAGGCCGCCAGGGTTTCAAGGGTCGCACGCATCTCGTGTCGCCGGCCATGGCGGCGGCGGCGGCGATCGCCGGCCGTTTCGTCGACATCCGCGACTGGCAGTGATGCCTTCCCGGCCTCGCCGTCAACGCGGCGGGGCCGATTAATCGTGCGTTTGTGAACTTCCTCTAGCCTCGGCCCACTCGGGTGCGGTGGGTCCGTGGATCAGTCCCTCTTCATAGCGCTGCTCAATCCGGCAGTGTCCCTTATACTCGCCTGCGCCTTCCTCATTGTGTGGGTGCGGCTGCGGCGGACCTATGTTCTGCTGATTGCCGTTTGTTATGTTGCGATCGGCTGCGCCTTCCTTTTCCAGGGTTTTGGCTTTGGACTAGGACTGCCGACGGCGCGCTTCGTGTCGAACATCTGCTTCTTTGCCGGAATCCTCCTGGCCGCGATCGCAGTGCTTCAACGCCGTGGCATCGCGATCCCCGGAATGGCCTTTGCGGTGAGTACGGCGGCGGGGGTGATCGGCCTGGCATGGTTCATGTTCTTTGAGCCGCACTTCGAGGCCCGTGTCCATGTCGTCAGCTATTCAATCGCCGCGATCTGCCTGATCGTGGCGCTGCGCCTGCACCGGGCAGGCCGGGGTGACTTCCTCGACGAAACCATGAAATGGCTGGCCTGCGTGCGAGGCATCACACTGATCGGCAAGCCCTTTCTGGTTTCCGCACTGGGCAGCCTCCTCGAATTGGCAGGGACGTCGGCCGAGTCCTCGTATTGGCTATGGACCAGCCTCACATCCCTGATCTTTTCCCTGCTCTTCGCACTGGTGCTGTTCGCCCGGGTTGCGTCCGACGTGATCGCCGAGATCAGTGTCGAGTCCCGAACTGACGCACTTTCGGGCTTGCTGAACCGGCGAGGTTTCGAAGAAGGCTGCGAAGCGGCCCTGAGTGGGGGCAAGCTTCCGGTTTGCCTGGTCCTCGCCGATCTCGACCGCTTCAAGTCGATCAACGACACGCACGGTCACGACTCCGGTGATGCGGTGATCCGCAGCTTCGGCCGGCTCATTGCAAGATATGCGGGGCGCAATGCGATCGCCGGCCGAATTGGCGGAGAGGAATTCGCCATCCTCCTGCCGGGCTCCACGCCGGTAGCTGCGCGCCTTCTGGCGGAAAGCCTGCGTTCCGCCCTGGCCGCCGGCCCGCTCGAGGGTGTGCCTGCATCCGTTGGCACGGTCACTTGCAGCTTCGGCATCGGCACGGCTTCGGGACCTGCGCGGCTCGATCCGCTGTACAGGGAGGCGGACAAGGCCCTGCTGCGCGCAAAGCAGCGCGGGCGCAACTGCGTAGATACTTCGTGGGGCCCAGGTTCCGATCGTCCGGCTGTCCTGCGCGCCTGACCTGCCGCGCCGCGCCAACTAACCCCGAGACGGACGCGCGATGATCGCGTGCCAGCTGTCCCTCTCGCCGGGAATCTCCGGCCCCACCTCGAGGGCAAGCTTCTGCTTGTCGAAGAGCGCGAACCACTCGTCCCACTCGACCAGGTCATATCCGCCGGCATTCGGCGGCCGCTCGGGCCGGTCCTGGTCCTGATAGGACTGCTGGTCGAAGACCAGCCGTAGCATCGGCTGCATGCCGCTTTCCGGCGATGTATCGACAATGGCCGGCGAACCCATGCGCGCCGCCGCCCAGTCGCGGATCGCCTCATGCTCGGTGAGGATCACGGTATCGGCCATGTCTGTGCCTCCGAATTTGCGCGTGGCGTAACGCCGCGGATGCCGCGCGGTTCCATGCATGAAACGGATTGTCCGCCTGTAGCTTAACTCCTTCTTCGCCGGTATGTGATCTGTATCGTGCGATGCTAGGGGGCACATGAGCGGAGCCGGTTTCATCCTCGCCATCAACCTGGTGGTTGCGGGGCTGCTCGCCGGGTCGTTCCTGGCGATAGCCGCCTGGGACCGCACGCTTGGCTCCGCACGGTGGTTCGCGCTCGCCTATGCGCTCGGTATGGCGAACTTCGGCATCGAGGCCCTCATTGCCATTTTCGGCTCCAGCCTGCCGGCGGTGGTCGTTTCCTTCGCGACGATTCTGGCAGCCATGCAGGTCTTCAATCTCGGTCTCGCCGACAAATATCGGGTCGCGCCGCCATGGCGCCTGATGCTGGCGGTGTTCGTCGTCTCGGTCCTCGCCTGTGCGCTGATCCAGACCATGCCGAGGACTTCGCCCCTGCGCATGCTCATCTACCAGACCCCGTTCTTCGTCGCGCAGTTGCTCGGCGCACACATCGTCTGGACCTCCCGCCACCGTACGCGTCTCGACACGGCGCTGGCTGCGCTTCTTACCGTAAGCAGCCTGCAGTTCCTGTCGAAGCCCGCTCTCATGTACTTCTTGGGCGGCACGGGGCCGACGCCGCAGGACTACCTGCGCACCGACTACGCCCTCGTCTCGCAGAGCCTCGGCACCGTCTTCGCCCTCGCCGTCGCGCTGCTGGTTCTGTACGTGCTGGTTCGGGACATCCTGAACGATGCGACCGAGCGCTCCGAAACGGATACGCTTTCGGGGCTACGCAACCGCACCGGATTCGAGCGACACGTCCCGAAGGCGCTCGCCAATGCGCGGCAGCGTGGTCTGCCCGTCGCACTGGTCGTCGCCGACCTCGACGAGTTCAAGTCCGTCAACGACACTTACGGGCACGCCTGCGGCGACCGGATCATCAAGGCCTTCGGTGAACTGGTTTCTCGCACCGCCGGCGGACGCGAACTCGCGGCTCGGCTCGGCGGCGAGGAGTTCGCCGTTCTGCTGCCCGGCCTCGATCTGGCGGCGGCCCGTCTCTTTGCCGAAGGGGTCCGCATGACCTTCGCGGGACTGGCCGTCGAAGGGCTGCCGCCATGCCACCGCTCCACGGCGAGCTTTGGCGTCGCGGAGATCGGGCCGGACGAAACGATCGAGAGCGCCATGCAGCGCGCCGACGAGGCGCTCTACACGGCCAAGCGCTCCGGCCGCGACCGAGTCAGGGTATCACCGCCTGCGCTTGCCGGACCTCCCGGCCGATGGGCCTCGTAGCCCCCCGTGGTCACCGGCAGGGGCCACCCTGGAGCGGAATCTCGCCCTGGTCGAAGCCGTACATGTAGGACCGGCCCTTCACGAGGACGGGTGATCTGTAGCAATTGCCGTAGACGAGACCACCGTCGCGGTTGGCGAAGATGGTAACAGGCTCCAGCTCCTGTCCGGCCGCCAGGAAGCGGGACATCTCTTCCGCCCTGCGCCCTTCCCCTACCAGGATGCGCTTGGGACCAGCGGCGCTTTGGATGATGAGGTTTCCGAAACTGTCGGCGTAGGCGCGGTCGCGATCCCACGCCGCGGCAGGCAAGGAAGCACTCAGGACGACCGCGGAGCTCACCACCGCCCCCGTCAGGATCGTTGCGAGACGCATCATGCTCTCTCCTGTTGCAGGCTCGCGCCCGGAACAACAGAGTTAACGCATTCGTAACCTTTGTTAAGAGGGCTGATGCAGGAGGGCGGCGGGTTTCGGCGGCATTGGCTCGCTCCACGGCATCCGGCGCGCCGGACGCCATGTTCCGAAACGTCCGGGCAAGTGATCGGAAGCAGACTTCGTCCCGACGGGTCTTCCTATTGATTCTCGATCGGAGCTCGATGCAGGCCTTGGCGCCCTCGCCGCCTCCTGCCCTGGCTCGCTGCAAGGACGTCGATCCAAATCGATTGAACCTCAAGTCCCACATTTTATTCACTTTTCCTGACGTATCGGATCGTCACAAATGTGGCGGGAATGCTTTGACGCGGTGCAAAATCCGCATTAAGTAACGCCACCTTCTCTGTCGCATTCGGGCAGGTCCACGCCGATGCGGCGACAGGGAGTTCGACGAAAGGGGAGCCATGAGCCAGCCATCAGCCACCCGCGCCGGCGCGCGTGCGCGCCCGCTGTCTCCTCATCTTTCGATCTACCGCATGACCATCACGATGGCGATGTCGATCGTGCACCGCATCACCGGCGGCGCACTCTACTTCGGCACGCTGCTGGTGGCATGGTGGCTGATCGCCGCGTCGGTTTCCGAGTCCTATTTCGATTTCGTGAACACGATCTACGGATCGTGGATCGGTCGGTTGATCCTGTTCGGCTACACCTGGGTGCTGATCCACCACATGATGGGCGGGCTGCGTCACCTGGTCTGGGACACCGGGCACGCGATGGAAAAGTTCACCGCGAGGAAGATGGCCTGGGCTAGCCTGGTAGCGTCGATCGTGCTGACGATCCTGATCTGGATTGCCGGCTATCTGGCAAGGGGAGCCTGACCGATGAGCAAGGGCAGGGACATGAGCACGCCGCTCAACCGCGTTCGCGGGCTGGGATCGGCGAAGGACGGTACCGAACATTTCTGGCGGCAACGCCTCACGGCGATTGCCAACGTACCGCTGACCCTTTTCTTCGTCGGCCTGCTGATCGCGCTCAACGGCGCCGGCTATGCCGAGACGCGCGCGGTTCTGTCCAACCCGTTCGTGGCGCTGGTATTGCTCGCCTTCATCCTGTCGGCGCTCTACCACATGCGCATCGGCATGCAGGTCATCATCGAGGACTACGTCCACGGCGAAGCGATGAAGTTCGCCCTGCTGATCCTCAACACGTTCTTCGCAGTGGCTGTGGGCCTCGCGTCCGCCTTCGCCCTGCTCAAGATGGCATTCGGAGGCTGATCCGGTGGCGAACACTTCTTCCGCGTCGGCGAACCGCGCCTATACCTATATCGACCACAAGTTCGATGTGGTCGTCGTCGGGGCGGGCGGCGCCGGCCTGCGCGCGACCCTCGGCATGGCCGAGCAGGGCCTGAAGACGGCCTGCATCACCAAGGTGTTCCCGACCCGCTCCCACACGGTCGCGGCTCAGGGCGGCATCGCCGCCTCGCTGCAGAACATGGGCCCGGACTCTTGGCAGTGGCACATGTACGACACCGTCAAGGGTTCCGACTGGCTGGGCGACACCGACGCGATGGAATATCTCGCGCGCGAGGCTCCGGCTGCCGTCTACGAGCTCGAGCACTACGGCGTGCCCTTCAGCCGTACCGAGGAGGGCAAGATCTACCAGCGGCCGTTCGGCGGCCACATGATGAATTTCGGCGAAGGTCCGCCCGTGCAGCGCACCTGTGCGGCTGCCGACCGCACCGGCCACGCCATCCTGCACACGCTGTATGGCCAGTCGCTGAAGAACAACGCGCAGTTCTTCGTCGAGTATTTCGCGCTCGATCTGGTGATGACGCCCGACGGCGTCTGCACCGGGGTGATCGCCTGGAACCTGGACGACGGCACCATCCACCGCTTCGCCGCCAAGATGGTCGTCCTGGCGACCGGCGGGTACGGCCGCGCCTACTTCACCGCGACGAGCGCACACACCTGCACCGGCGACGGCGGTGGCATGGCCTCGCGCGCCGGCCTGCCGCTGCAGGATATGGAGTTCGTGCAGTTCCACCCGACCGGCATCTACGGCGCCGGCTGCCTGATTACCGAGGGCGCCCGCGGCGAGGGCGGCTATCTTGTCAATTCCGAGGGCGAGCGCTTCATGGAGCGCTACGCGCCGTCGGCGAAGGACCTTGCCTCGCGTGACGTCGTCTCGCGCTGCATGACGATCGAGATCCGCGAGGGTCGCGGCGTCGGCAAGAACAAGGACCACATCTACCTGCACCTCGACCACCTTGACCCGGCGATCCTGCACGAGCGCCTGCCAGGTATCTCGGAGTCGGCCAAGATCTTCGCCGGCGTCGATCTGACCCGCGAGCCGATCCCGGTCGCACCGACGGTCCACTACAACATGGGCGGCATTCCGACCAATTACTGGGGCGAGGCGCTTTCGCCGCGTCCCGGCGATCCGGACCGCGTCTCGCCCGGCCTGATGGCGGTCGGCGAAGCGGGTTGCGCCTCTGTCCACGGCGCCAACCGGCTGGGCTCCAACTCGCTGATCGACCTGGTCGTTTTCGGTCGCGCCGCCGCGATCCGGGCTGGCCAGGTGGTGGATCGCGAGGGTGCCGTTCCCGATCTCGACAAGGCGTCTGTCGAGAAAATCATGGACCGCTTCGACCGCCTGCGCTTCGCCAACGGCAGCATTCCCACCGCCAAGCTGCGCGAGAAGATGCAGCGCGCCATGCAGGCCGACGCGGCAGTGTTCCGCACCCAGGAATCGCTCGAGGCCGGCTGCCATCGCATCTCGGAAATCTGGGGTGAGCTGAAGGACGTAAAGGTCTTCGACCGTTCCATGATCTGGAACTCCGACCTCGTCGAGACGCTGGAACTGCACAACCTGATGGCCAACGCCATCACCACGGTCTACTCGGCCGAGGCCCGCAAGGAGAGCCGAGGCGCGCACGCACGCGAGGACTACCCGAGCCGCGACGACGTGAACTGGCGCAAGCACACCCTTGCCTGGATCTCGCCGGACGGCAAGGTAACCCTGGACTATCGTCCGGTTCACACCGAGCCCATGCTGCCGGTGGAACAGGGCGGCATCGACCCGGCCAAGATCGCGCCCAAGGCGCGTGTGTATTGAGGAGAGGCGCATGGTCGAGATTACCCTCCCCAAGAACTCGCAGATCCGCCCCGGCAAGACCTGGCCGAAGCCGGAAGGCGCCAAGAACCTGCGCGAGTACCGTATCTACCGCTGGTCGCCGGACGACGGCGAGAATCCGCGCATCGACACCTATTTCGTCGATCTCGACGACTGCGGCCCGATGGTGCTGGACGCCCTGCTCTGGATCAAGAACAACATCGATCCGACCCTGACGCTGCGCCGCTCCTGTCGCGAAGGCATCTGCGGCTCCTGCGCCATGAACATCGACGGCGCCAACACGCTCGCCTGCACCAAGGGCATGGACGACATCGACGGGCCTGTGAAGGTCTATCCCCTGCCGCACATGCCGGTGGTCAAGGATCTCGTGCCCGACCTGACCGTCCCCTACGCCCAGCTCACCTCGATCGACCCTTACCTCAAGACGGTGTCTCCGACCCCGGCCAAGGAATGGCTGCAGAGCCACGAGGACCGGCAGAAGCTCGACGGGCTCTATGAGTGCATCCTGTGCTTCTGCTGCCAGACCTCGTGCCCCAGCTACTGGTGGAACGGCGAGCGCTACCTCGGCCCGGCCGTGCTGCTGCAGGCCTACCGCTGGCTGATCGATTCGCGCGACGAGGCGACCGGCGAGCGGCTCGACAATCTCGAGGATCCGTTCCGCCTCTATCGCTGCCACACCATCATGAACTGCGCCCAGACCTGCCCGAAGGGCCTCAATCCGGCGAAGGCCATCGCCGAGATCAAGAAGATGATGGTCGAGCGCAGGACCTAGTATCCCCGGGCAGACCCCCTCCTGATTGGTCTGCGCCGTTCCGAACCGGGTCCTGGTCCCGCCTATCGGACTTCTCCCGGCAACGATACCGATGGTGGCAAGATCGCCGCCGCGGAGCCTTCGATAGCTCTGGCGGCGAACCCGTTCGGGGGTTTTCCTCGGCCGGGGGATTCACGTCGGAAAGCGGCCGCGTCCGTGACCTATTGCGCGGGGATGCCGTGGGGTCGTCACGCCTTCCTATTCCCGATTGCTCGAGGGGATGGACCCCTTTGTCATCGGCCGAGCGTTCCCGGCCACGCCAGTAACATCCAGGAACTCTTCCGCTTGCCTGGAGCAGATGGGTGTTGTTTTCGCGCGTGGAACGGTGTTTTTGCACGCCATGACCGACACCTTCCCCCTCCTCAACGCCCACGAAGCCCGCGTCCTCGGCTGCCTGATCGAAAAGAAGGAGCTGACGCCGGACGTCTACCCGATGACGGTCAACGCCTTGCAGTCGGCCGCCAACCAGAAGACCTCCCGCGACCCGGTGATGTCGCTCGAGCCGTCCGAAATCCACCGCGCCCTCAAGCTGCTGGAACAGAAGGGACTGGTGCGACAGATCTTTGCCTCGCGTGTCGAGCGCTATGAGCATCAGGCGGGGCAGTGTTTCTCCCTGACCCAGCGCCAGCTCGCGATCCTCGGCCTGCTGCTGTTGCGCGGACCTCAGACGGCCTACGAGCTGCTCGCCCGCAGCGAGCGCCTGGCGCGTTTCGACGGCATCGACGAGCTTCGCGCCGATCTCGACCTGCTCATCGGCCGCCGGCCGGCACTGGTGCAGGAAATTCCGCGCGGCCCCGGACAGCGCGAAGACCGCTACGCACACCTCCTGTCCGGCGAAGTGCAGCTTCCGTTCCCGGCCACCGCGCCTCACGCCGCTCCCCCGGCCTCCGACCTTGAAGAGCGGGTGCGCACGCTGGAGACGGAAGTCGCCGAGCTGAAGGAAAAGCTGGAAGCGCTCGTCGCCTCACGCGGCTGAGACGGTCGCGGCAGGGCGACAGGCTTCACGAAACTGTGTGCAGTGCCAGCGTAACCTCGGCCCTCCAGCGCGCGTAACCTCGGCGCAACTGGAGGACACCCGATGATCCGCGCGCTCGTCGCACTCGCCCTTGCTTCCGCCGCATTCTCGCCGCTGCCGGCCATGGCCGAGACACGCAGCCTGATCATCGCAGGAGGCTGCTTCTGGTGCGTGGAGAAGGATTTCGACCACGTGCCCGGCGTGGTTTCCACGACGTCGGGCTATTCCGGCGGCACGATGGAGAACCCGACCTACCGCAACCACGAAGGCCACCGCGAGGTGGTCCTTGTCGAGTACGATCCGGCGAAGACCGACTACGCGACGCTGGTGAACGTCTTCTTCCACTCGATCGACCCGACCGATGCCGGTGGCCAGTTCTGCGACCGCGGCCATTCCTACACGACGGCCGTCACCTACACGACCGATGAAGAGAAGGCGGCGGCGGAAAAGGTCAAGGCGGACGCCGGGTCCGCGCTCAACCAGCCGGTCGTGACCGCCATCGAAAAGGCGGGCCCCTTCTGGAAGGCCGAGGACTACCATCAGGACTATTACAGGAAGAATCCCATCCGCTACGCCTACTATCGCAGCGGCTGCGGCCGCGACGCCCGCGTCGAGCAGGTCTGGGGTATGGCGGCCCACCAGGGCATCGAGGGCATGTAGCCCTTCTTGGGCCGACCGGATCGGCTGGCACAGGGAAGGATCGCTCGGCGACCCTTCCCTTGCACTGGTAAGTCGTCAGGCGAGCCTGACGTCCAGCGTGACGTTGATGGCGCCGAGGGCGCGGGAGACGGGGCATTCGCCCTTCGCCTTCTCCGCGAGTTCCTTGAACTTTGCCGCGTCGAGGCCCGGAACCGTACCGACGAGCGTCAGGGCGCTGCCGGTGATGCCCTTGCCCGGGATCAGCGTGACCACGGCCTTGGCCTCGAGCTTCTCCGCCGGCGTGCCGTTTTCGGCCAGGAAGTGGGAAAGCTGCATCGCGAAGCAGCCTGCATGGGCGGCTGCGATCAGCTCTTCCGGGTTGGTGCCCGACTGGCCGCTCTCGTCCTCGAACCGGCCCTTGAACGAATAGGGCAGACCCCTGAGCGCACTGCTCTGGGTGTCGATGGTACCCGAGCCTTCCTTCAGCGTACCTTTCCAGATCGCGGTAGCGTGACGGTCCATTGGTCTTCTCCCTGAGTGACAGGCCAGCATCAAGCGGGCGCGGGCGCGACTATAACGCGGGCGAGCCCCAAGGCCACATCGACTTCGCCGAATACGTGATGGACCCACAACAGGTGCGGCGAAACCGAAAAAAGAATCGCCGATGCGAAAATGTCGGCGTTGCCTTGCCCCGGTCGTCCTGTGTGCGGCCACGACGTCGCGGCCTTTGGAGGCACTCATGGACATTCAGCTCGCCCTTCTCTGCCGGCAATCCTGCGCCATCGCGACGGGCAGACGAGAATCCCTGTCGACAGCCGGTCCAGCCACATGGTTCCGTCCGCTTCTGGCCGTCCTGCTGATAGCCGTGATGATCGGCTCCGTGGATCTCGCGGCCGGAGGAAGCGGAACACGCGTCGCCATGACTGCCGATCATTTCGCTGGAGAGGGGAACTGAGATGCGCTTTGCCTGCCTCGTCTATGGAGAGGAACGTGACCTTGCAGCCCTGACCCGGGAGGGGCTGGCGGCCCTCGACGACGCCTCCCTGGCCCATGACCGCGCGCTCGCCGATAGCGGCCATCTTGTGATCGCCCAGGCGCTGCAGTCGGTGAATACGTCGAAAACGGTGCGCCGCCGCAAGGGCAGGACCATCGTCATCGATGGCCCCTTCGCCGAGACCAAGGAGCAGCTTCTCGGCTTCCTGATGGTGGAAGCCCGAGATCTGGACGAGGCACTGGAGATTGCCGCAAACGTCCCGCTGGCCGAGATCGGCAGCATCGAGGTGCGGCCGATCTACAGGATGCCGATACCCTGAGCTACTGGCAAACGTCGACCCACTCGGCGCCGGTCAACTCGGCGAGGCGCCGCGGCGACAGCCGCACGGCGGCGTTGGTCGCGCCAGCCGCCGGCACCACTTCCTCGAACCGCTCGAGCGAACGGTCGCAGTAGATCGGCAGAGGCTGTGGCAGCCCGAACGGGCACACGCCGCCCACCGGATGGCTGGTCACGGCAAGCACTTCCTCGGCGTCCAGCATGCGTGGCTTGGCGCCGAAGCGATCCTTGAACTTGCGATTGTCGAGACGGGCCGTGCCGGCCGCCACGACGAGCACGACGCGATCGCCGATCCTCAGGCAGATCGTCTTGGCGATCTGCTCCGGCGCCACCCCATGCGCCTCCGCAGCGAGCGCCACGGTCGCGGAGCTTGCTTCGGTGACTATGACGTCGATCTCTGGAGCCTTCTGGGCAAAGAAGGCGCGCACGGATTCCAGGGACATGCTTCGCACCTAACCCGGCCGCAGCCTTCGTGCAACCGGGAGCAGTGATGTCAGATGGCTTCGCCGCGCAGCAATCGCGGCGTGTTGGCCGAGAGGCCCGCGGCCTGCTTGATGAAATAGTCTTTCAGACGGGGCATGCGGTCGACGATGCCGAGCCCGAGGTCGCGGATGGCGCGCAGCGGCGCGAAATCGTTGGAGAACAGCCGGTTCAGGACATCCGTGGTGATGCCCATCTGGACCGTGTCGAAACGACGCCACTGCTGGTAGCGCTCCAGCACGTCGACGGCCCCGATATCCTGGCCTAGGCGGTCGGCCTCCACGATGGTCTCGGCCAGCGCCGCCACGTCCCTGAAGCCGAGGTTCAGGCCCTGCCCGGCAATCGGATGGATGCCGTGCGCCGCGTCGCCGGCAAGCGCCAGCCGCGGCTTCACGAAGTCGCGTGCCAGCGTCAGTCCCAGCGGCCAGGCGCGCGGCTTGCCCTCCACGCGCAGGTTTCCGAGCTTCAGGCCAAAACGCAGTTCCAGTTCGGTCTCGAACACCAGCGGATCGGAGGCGACCAGCCGTTCGGCATCCGCCGTCCGCTCGCTCCAGACGATTGACGAGCGGTTGCGCCCTTCGGCATCCGGCTTCAACGGCAGGATCGCGAAGGGACCGGCCGGCAGGAAATGCTCTTCCGCCCTGCCGTTGTGAGGCCGTTCATGGATGACGGTGCAGACGATTCCCGACTGGCCGTAGTCCCAGCGAACCGTACGGATACCGGCCATTTCGCGGATACGCGAGTTCACCCCATCGGCCGCCACCACCAGCCGCGCCTGAAGCGCGCCGCCGTCGCCAAGGGCCGCCTCGGCGTGTACCGTTCCGGACGCAAATCCGGTCACCGCCACGCCCTGCACCACGTCGATGCCGAGTTCGGTTGCACGTCGGCGCAGCGCCCCGTTCAGCGCGGTGTTTGCAACCATATGCGCAAACGGCTCGCTCGGCTCAACCTCCCCGCCGAAGGTCAGGAAGACGGGACGTACCGGATCGGAAACGCGTGAATCCGTGACCACCATCTCGGTGATCGGTTGTGCCGCAGGCAGGATGTCGTCCCAGCAACCGAGCTGAGCCAGCATACGGCACGCCGCCGCCGCGATCGCCGAGGCACGCCCGTCGCGCTCCCATGCGCCTTCCGGCGCGGCGTCGATCACCATGATCCGCAGGCTCGGCCGCGCCAGCTTGACGGCGACGGCGGTGGCGAGACCGACATAGCCGGCGCCAACCACGAGAAGGTCCATCTCGCCCCCATGTTCGACGTGCTCGGACATGTTTTCTCCCGCGCTTGACTTCCACCCGGTATTGCTGCTGCAACCGCCCCGCACTTCGTATTCCGGAGCAACGAAATGACGGCTGCCATGCAGCAACTCCTGGACATTCTCGACCTCGAGCAGCTCGAACACAACCTGTATCGCGGTCGCAGCCCCCAGGAGAGCTGGCAACGGGTGTTCGGGGGCCAGACGATTGCCCAGGCGCTTGTCGCTGCCCAGCGGACCGTCGACCAGGACCGGCACGTGCATTCCCTGCACGCCTATTTCATGCGTCCCGGAGACACAGCCATCCCTATCGTCTACCAGGTCGACCGGCTTCGCGACGGCGGCAGCTTCACGACCCGTCGGGTGACCGCGACGCAGCATGGGCAGGCAATTTTCTCGCTGGAGGCGTCGTTCCAGGTGGAGGAAGAGGGTTTGGAGCACCAGATGCCCATGCCGCGTGATGTTCCTCCTCCCGAAAGCCTTCGCTCCCAGAGCGAGATCCTGCGCGACTACGGGGAAGCCGTTCCGCTCGGGGTCAGGCGTTACTGGGAGCGCGAGCGACCGGTCGAGATGCGCCCCATCATCCTCGAGCACTACACCAGCCGCGAGAAGCTCGCGCCGATCCAGGACATCTGGATTCGCACCACCGGCGCTGTGCCGGACGACCGCAGGCTTCGTGCTGCGGTGCTGGCCTATCTGTCGGACATGACACTGCTCGACACTTCGACCTTCGCGCATGGCCGCGCCGTCTTCGATCGCGACATCCAGGCTGCGAGCCTCGATCATGCGATGTGGTTCCATCGCGATTATCCGCTGGACGGGTGGCTCCTCTATACCCAGGACAGCCCGTCCACTGGCGGTTCACGCGGCTTCACCCGCGGCGCGCTCTACAGTCAGGATGGAACGCTGCTTGCTTCGGTGGCACAGGAAGGCCTGATAAGACTTAGGCATTCGCCTAAAAAATAGTCTTTTTTTTCATTTTGCCTATTTTTTAATCATCGCGCAGGCCGCAACCGCCCGATGCGCAGCGGCGGAATGCGGCGATTCCATGGAATTCAGCATTCTTGAGGCACCGGGGCCGAATTGGCACGGAGCTTGAATTGCCCTTTGCACTCCTCGGCTGGTCCACGGCCGCAGAGGCACGTGAACGCGGGGGACCCGCAAAGCGAAGGGTGAAACCTGATGAAGATTGTGATGGCGATCATCAAGCCGTTCAAACTCGACGAGGTGCGCGAAGCGCTCACCGCCGTCGGGATCCAGGGCCTGACCGTCACCGAAGTGAAAGGCTACGGGCGCCAGAAGGGACATACGGAAATCTACCGTGGTGCCGAATATGCGGTGAGCTTTCTCCCGAAGATCAAGATCGAGGTCGCCGTCGGGTCCGACCTCGTCGACAGGGCCGTCGAAGCTATCACCTCGGCTGCCAAGACCGGCCAGATCGGAGACGGCAAGGTATTCGTCTACTCGATCGACCAGGCGGTGCGCATCCGTACCGGCGAGACTGATACCGACGCTCTCTGAGAAGCACGCCACCAGCATATGGAGACCTCAATGACAATTACCGAACGATTTGCGACGGTGGCGCGCACCGCGCTATGGGGGGCGACAGGCCTCGCCGCCCTGGCGCCTGTCGCGGCCCTCGCCCAGGAAGCCGAGGTAACGACGGAAACGGCTGCAGCAGCCGTGGTCGAATCCGCCATCAACAGCGGCGACACCGCCTGGATGCTCGTCTCGACCGTCCTGGTCCTGTTCATGATCCTGCCCGGCCTGGCCCTGTTCTACGGGGGCCTGGTTCGCGCCAAGAATGTGCTTTCCGTCCTGATGCAGTGCACCATGATCACCGCGGTCGTGATCGTGATCTATGTGCTGTGGGGCTATTCCTTCGCCTTCGGCGGCAGCGAGAGCGCCTATTTCGGCGGCTTCGGCAAGCTGTTCCTCGCCGGCGTGACGCCCGATTCGGAGTCCGGCACCATCCCTGAGCTCGTCTTCATCTGCTTCCAGATGACCTTCGCCTGCATCACGCCGGCGCTGATCATCGGCGGCTTCGCCGAGCGCATCAAGTTCGGCGCTGTCGTGCTGTTCACCATTCTCTGGGTGACGTTCGTCTACTTCCCGATCGCCCACATGGCCTGGGACGGCAATGGCCTGTTCTTCGGCTGGGGCGCGATGGACTTCGCCGGTGGCACCGTGGTTCACATCAACGCCGGTATCGCCGCTCTGGTGGGCGCCCTGATCGTCGGCAAGCGCACGGGCTACGGCAAGGAGAACATGGCTCCGCATTCGCTGCCGTTCACGCTGATCGGCGCCGGCATCCTGTGGGTGGGCTGGTTCGGCTTCAACGCCGGTTCGGCTCTCTCGGCCGGCGGCGGCGCGGCTCTCGCCATGATCAACACCTTCACCGCCACGGCCGGCGCGACCATCGCCTGGGTAATCATCGAGAAGCTGGTGCGCGGTAAGGCTTCCATGCTGGGCGGCGCGTCCGGCATTGTCGCCGGCCTGGTTGCCGTTACCCCGGCTGCCGGCTTCGTCGGCCCGGTCGGCGCGATCGTCCTGGGCGCCATCGGCAGCGCTGTTGCCTACTACTTCGTGGCCGTCGTGAAGATCAGGGCTGGCTACGACGACTCGCTCGACGTGTTCGGCATCCATGGCGTCGCCGGCATTGTCGGCGCCATCGGCACCGGCATCTTCGCCTCGAGCTCGCTCGGCGGCGTTGGCTATGCCGAGGGCGTCACCATGGGCGGCCAGCTCTGGACGCAGATCCTCGCCGTGGTCATCACGATCGTCTGGTGCGGTGTCGTCTCCGCGATCATCTACAAGATCGTCGACGCCATCATCGGCCTGCGTCCGACCCCGGAAGTGGAGTCGCAGGGCCTCGACATCACCTCGCACGGCGAAGTGGCCTACCATTCGTGATCGAATACCGGGGCGGCACCGCCGCCCCGGCACACCTCCTCCTGTCGGGACACTCCGGTGTACCGTCGGTTTCCGGACCCGGCTTCGGCCGGGTTTTTTCTTGGGTATGGGCGCGAAGATCGGCGGCCGGAAGCGCTCCGCACGCCCTGCCTGCCCCCGCTCGGAAGGGCGTTCTTCCGGGTTCCGACGGAATTGTTTCGGATGTTGCGCGGTCACATCGTTGCGAAAGCCGGCGATTGCCGTTACATAGGAAGCGATTTCCCAATATCGGTGGCTAGCCCACCGCTCGCGTGAGGGACGCGGGCGAACGAGAGGACTTTATCCGATGGCCAATACCCTCCTGATGCCGAAGGCGACCGCTGTCTGGCTGGTCGACAACACTGCGCTCTCCTTCGACCAGATCGCGCAATTCTGTTCGCTGCATCCGCTTGAAGTTAAGGCGATCGCCGACGGCGAATCGGCCCAGGGCATCAAGGGCATGGATCCTATCATGACCGGGCAGCTAACCCGCGACGAGATCGCTCGCGGCGAGAAGGACGCCAACTATCGCCTGCGTCTTTCCGAGCCGAAGGTCCGCGTCCCCGAATCGAAGCGCCGCGCGCCGCGCTATACGCCGCTGTCGAAGCGCCAGGACCGTCCGAACGCCATTCTCTGGCTGGTGCGCAACCATCCGGAGCTGAAGGACGCCCAGATCTCGCGGCTCGTGGGTACGACCAAGTCGACCATCGAGCAGATCCGCGAACGCAAGCACTGGAACGCAGCCAATCTCCAGCCGATGGACCCGGTCACGCTCGGGCTGTGCTCGCAGATCGATCTCGACATCGAGGTGCAGCGCGCCTCGGCTTCGAGGCCGGCTGCCGCGCCGACCGGCGACACGCTCCTGCCCGCCGCGGTCACCGAGCGCCTGTCGCCGGCGTCCGAGAAGCCGAAGTCCGACGAGGACGAGCTGGATGCGGATGCCGTCTTCGCCAAGCTGACGGCGCTGAAGTCCAAGGACCCGGTCGACGACGAACAGGAATAGCCGCGAACTTCAGGCATCGCGGGCGCGGCTCGGCATTGCGCTGCCGTCGCGCTCCACCGTCCTGTAGAAATCCGCCAGCGTCTTGCCCTTCTCGGGCTTGAAGGTCCGCTCTGTCGGGGTGACGCTGGCCAGCCGGTCGACCCGGAAGGCACGGAAATTGGACCGCAGTTCGCACCAGGCGACCAGGGTCCAGACCTTGCCCCAGAACCAGAGCCCGAGAGGCCGCACCTCGCGCACGGTGCTGCGGCCGTTCTCGTCATTGTAGTCGAGCTTCAGCACCCTCCGCGCCTCGACGGCACGCTCGATGATGTCGATCGCCACCCGGTCGGCGTCGCTCACCACCCACATCGGCGTATGGATCTCGGTACGCGAGATCCGGTCCTTCTCGCTGTCGGGCAGCACGGCGCCGATCTTGACCAGGGCCTCCTCCGCCGCCCGCGCCATGGCCGCGCCACCGAAGGCCCGCACCATCCGGGCACCCGCGACGAGCGCGACGATCTCGTCACGCGTGAACATCAGCGGCGGAAGATCGAAGCCTTCCCTCATGATGTAGCCGACACCGGCCTCGCCTTCGATCGGCACCCCGGTCGCCTGCAGGTCGGCGATGTCGCGATAGATGGTCCGCTCCGACACCTCCAACCACTGGCCGAGCTTCTGAGCCGTCACCAGGCGGCCACCCCGGAAATGTTGGACGATCTGAAACAGCCGGTCGGCTCGCCGCATCCTTCACTCCCCCGGTCCTTCTGCGTTGCGGCGCTCGGCCACGAGACCGGCTCCGAACAACAGTTTCCTCGTCGTGGGAGCCTTCGCGTTCAGCACCCGCCAGAAGGGCGCGATGCCCGCCATCTCCGCGCCACGCTCGAGTTGTCCGTGCGCGGTCTCCGCGACCCTGCGCAGATGATAGCCGATCGGCTGTCCTTCGACCGCATCCGCGAACGTCCGCGGGGCCGGCTTCACCACCGGCTCCGCTGTAGCATTCAGCTTCTGGTTCCAGTCCTTCATCGCAGCACTCAGGCGCCGAACAGGCCGAAACTGTTCCCGTCCGGATCGAGGCAGTAGGCAAAGCGGCCGGCAGGAATGCTGATGATCGGCGAAACCACCTGGCCCCCATTGGGCTCCACCCGCGCGATCGCGTCTTCCAGCGGCGCGGGCGCCGCAAGGTGGATGGTCGGACCCATGCCGGGCGCAGCTGGTCGTCCGGGATAGGCATGCCCTGCCACCGAGCCGGTACCCTTGGTAACAAAGACAGCCATGGGATTCGGACACGACTCCTCCAAGCGAAGCTGGTTCTCCAGGACGGCCCCATAGAAGGCCCGGGCCCGGGCGAGGTCACTCACCGGTATCTCGAACCAGACCGCGGCATTGGAAGGCGCATGGTCGCTCATTGTCGATGTCCTCGATATGGTTGTTGCATCATGACAGGAAGCTCCTGACATCATTGTGTCAGGAGCCGGATGGCGGCCGCACTGCGGGGGAGCCTCTGCGGCTTGCTGTCTTCCGGCATGTCGATCGCCGGCTACTGACCGAACGGGCGACCGCCATGGTTGAAGCGGTCGGGCCAGCCGATGTCCTTGCGCAGGTAGTCCGGAAGCTCATTGAGCACGCGTTCGGTACGAACCTGGTTCCGGATCGTCTGCAGCTTGCCGGCATAGCGGCGGATGGCCTGCGTCACTGTAAACGGGTTCATGGAATGTCCTCCGTGTCTGGAAGACGAAGATCGCACAGGGCTCCCGACAACGGGCTGTCAGGAATTGTCGGCATACCCCGCATTTCCGGTAAGCGCTGCGTACCCCCGGCAGGGGACGGGAATCTCCGCCGTCACCGTTGGAAGTCGCACGACGAGCCGCTACATTCAGGTCATGTCGAAAGAACCGGTATCGGCGCCCTTGCGCCGCCTCGTGGGCCGCATGGCCGTGCTGGCTTTCGGATTGTGCCTCTCGGTCGGAGCCGTCCAGGCGCAGAAGGGCCCGGCCATCGTGCCGCCGCGGGCGGTAACCGTACCCCAGCGGCCAATGATCCTGCCGCAGCGGCCGACCCTCCAGCAGAGGCTACAGGCCGAAACTCTCAGCCGCAGTCGGGGCGTCGACTACGACACGGTACGTTCCTGGCAGAGACGCGAGGACGCCCGTGTCCAGCACCAGCGCAACCTTGACGCCGACCGTCGGCGCGACAGCGACGTGCAGAAGACCTTCAAGGTGCCGCGCATGGAGCGCAATTGCCAGACGCCCGTCTTCGGCAACAAGTTCCTGCCTCGACCCTGTCAGTGAGGCCGAGGCGCGAAGGCGTTCAGCCTTCAAGCCGCTCGCGCAGCATCTCCAGTTCGAGCCACTCATCCTCCATTGCCTGGAGGGATGCACGCGCCTTTTCCAACGCCGCGATGGTCTGCTGGAAGCCGCCCGGATCGCGCGTATAGAAGGCAGGATCGGCGATCCGGTCCTCCAATTCCGAGATCGAGGCCGACAGTTCCTCGATCTTCTTCGGCAGGTTTTCCAGCGCGAACTTCTGCTTGAAGGACAGCTTCTGGGCAGACTTGGGCGTCTCCACAGGAGCTTCCGACTTTGCGGGGCCCCGGGCCGGCTGGGGTTTGGACTCGCCGCGCCGCTCCGCGAAACGACTGGTTCCCCGCTGCGCCAGCATGTCGGTGTAGCCGCCGGCATATTCGATCCACCGCCCGTCACCTTCCGGCGCGATGACGCTGGTCACGGTGCGGTCGAGGAAGTCGCGGTCGTGGCTCACCAGCAGCACGGTGCCGGAATAGCCGGTGATCAGCTCCTGCAGCAGGTCGAGCGTTTCCATGTCGAGATCGTTGGTCGGCTCATCGAGCACCAACAGGTTCGAAGGCCGGGCCAGCACCCGTGCCAGGATCAGGCGCGCCCTCTCGCCGCCGGAAAGGTCCCGCACCGGCGTACGGGCGGTTTCCGGGCGAAACAGGAAGTCCTTCATGTAGGACGCGACATGCTTCTCCTCGCCATTGACCAGCAGCGTCTCGCCCCGGCTATCGGTCAGGAAATGCGCAACCGTTTCGTCAGGATCGACACTGCGCTTCTGGTCGAGCGTGGCGATATCGAGATTGACGCCGAGCCGCACAGTCCCGCTGTCCGGCGTCAGCTCCCCGGTGAGCATCCTCAGCAGCGTCGTTTTGCCCGCGCCGTTGGGTCCGACCAGCCCGATTCGTGCGCCGCGCGCGATGCGGGTGGAGAAGCCTGCTACGACGGGACGGCCGCCATAGCTCTTGGAAATGTCCTTCGCCTCGATGACCAACTTGCCCGATTCGGCCGCCTCCGCTGCCGTCATGGTGGCGAGGCCCTCCGGGCCGCGATGGCTCCTGAGGCGCTGCCGCATGTCCTGCAGTTCGCCGAGCCGGCGCATGTTGCGCTTGCGGCGTGCGGTGACGCCGTAGCGCAGCCAGTGCTCCTCGCGAACGATCTGCCGTGCGAGCTTGTGCTGTTCCTGTTCCTCCTCCTCCAGGACTGTGTCGCGCCAGGCCTCGAAATGGGCAAAACCCTTGTCGAGCCGCCGGGTCCTGCCCCGGTCGAGCCAGACGGTCGCGCGGGTGATCCGGTCGAGGAAGCGCCTATCGTGGGAGATCACCACCAGCGCCGAGGGCAGCCGGGAGAGCTCGTCCTCCAGCCATTCGATCGTGTCGAGGTCCAGGTGGTTCGTCGGCTCGTCGAGCAGAAGGATATCGGGCTGGGGCGCCAGCACCCGCGCCAGCGCGGCGCGCCGTGCCTCGCCGCCGGACAGGGTAGCGGGGTCTGCCGCGCCGTCGAGCGAAAGGCTCTCCACGAGATAGGTGGCGCGGTAGGGGTCGTCCGCCGGCCCCAGCCCCGCTTCCACATAGGCCAGCACCGTCTGGAAGCCTTCCATGTCCGGGACCTGCGGCAGGTATCGGACCGTGGCGGAGGGCTGGCGGAACACCTCGCCCTCCTGCGGCTCGACCAGCCCTGCCGCGATCTTGAGGAGAGTGGACTTGCCCGATCCGTTGCGGCCGACCAGGGCGATGCGCTCGCCCGCGCCGGCCGAAAGAGACGCCCCTTCGAGCAGCGGCGTGCCGCCGAAGGTGAGCCTGATGTCGTCGAGCTTGAGAAGCGGCGGGGCCATGTCAGACCTTCGGATGGACGATGAGCAACGCGCGCCCGCTGCCGAGGGTGATCGTCAGGTGGCCGCACGTTTCGTTGGAGAGCGTGAGGGAAGACCCGAACTCGACGGTGACATCCCGAAGCGGCCATTTCGCGCCCTGAACGCTCAGCCCCGCGAGGTCGGAAAAGGCGAGGATCGAGAACAGCGTGCCATCGGGATAGTCGAAGCTGGCCGTACCGGGCAGCAGCGGAATTCCCTCCTGCGTGCCGCTCGACAGCATGATGGACTGCCCAGCGGAGGCCAGGCGCCATGCGAGCGCCAGGTGCAGGAACTCGTGGTCGCCGCGAGAGCCGCCGAAGGCGCCTGCGAACAGCAGCGCCGTCGCGCCTTGCTGCATGGCGATGTCCGCGGCCAGTTCGCCGTCAGTCTTGTCCTTCTCGACGGGAAAGGTCCGCCGCGGCACCTGGGCCATGCTTTCAGGCAGGGCTGCTGGCACCGAGTCGAAGTCGCCGACCCATAGTTCGGGCACGACGCCGAGCGCTGCGGCGTGGCGTATGCCGGCATCCGCTGCGATCACGCGCGACGCAGCGACCTGCCGGCGCAACGTGGCGGTGGCGACGAGGTCGCCGCCGAGGAGGATGGTGAACCGGCTCATGCCGCGCACCTATCACGCGTGCGCGTCGAAACGGAAGGCTGGCCTTGCGATTCCCCACTTGCTTGTCGTCGCGTCGCTGCTAAGTTCCGTCTCGCTCTAACGGGGTGCCCGCCGCGATACGTCGCGGACCGGCTGAGAGGCAGACGCCAACCCGCTGAACCTGATCCGGGTCATACCGGCGGAGGGATTAGACGCTTCGGAACTCCGGCGCCTCAATTCCTTCAACACCAGAATGAGGAGGCGCCGATGCGCTTGACATCACTAGCACTTTTCTCGCTCGCGCTGGCCGCGGCCGGCCCTGCCATGGCGCAGGACAAGACGCTGACCGTCTACACCTATGACAGCTTCACGGCCGAGTGGGGTCCCGGCCCCCAGGTGGAGAAGGCCTTCGAGGCCACCTGCGGCTGCGACCTGCAATTCGTTTCCGTGGCCGACGGCGTGGCGCTGCTCAATCGCGTCCGGCTCGAGGGAGAGTCGACCAAGGCCGACATCGTGCTCGGGCTGGACACCAACCTGACGGCCGAGGCCCGACAGACCGGCCTGTTCGCGCCGTCGAAGGTCGATGCATCCCCCGTCACCATCCCCGGCGGCTGGAGCGACGACCTCTTCCTGCCCTATGACTACGGCTATTTCGCCGTCGTCTACGATTCCACCCGGCTCGACACACCGCCCGCGAGCCTGAAGGAACTGGTCGAGGGTGACCCGTCACAAAAGATCGTCATCCAGGACCCGCGGACCTCGACGCCCGGTCTCGGCCTGCTGCTGTGGGTCCGATCAGTCTATGGGGACCAGGCGCCGGAAGCCTGGTCCAGGCTCAGGAAGCGCACGCTGACGGTAACGCCCGGCTGGAGCGAAGCCTACGGGCTCTTCACCAAGGGGGAGGCCCCGATGGTGCTGTCCTACACGACCTCGCCTGCCTACCATGTGCTGGCCGAACAGGAAGAGAAGTACAAGGCGGCGGTGTTCTCCGAGGGCAACTACCTGCAGGTCGAGGTCGCCGGCATGACGACGACCGGCGCCAAGAATCCGCTGGCGAAGGACTTCCTCGCCTTCATGCTGACGCCGGGTTTCCAGGACGTCATTCCGCAGACCAACTGGATGCTGCCCGCGGCAGCCACCTCGCAGCAGCTTGACCCCGTCTTCACGGCCTACCAGCCCGCCAAGTCGCTCTCCTTTACGCCAGAGGAAGTGGCGCAGAACCGCAAGGCCTGGGTCGACGAGTGGCTGTCGGTGATGAGCGAATAGGACACGGCGTGATCCTCTTCGGCGAATCTGCGGGGGACCGTTTGCGCTCGCCGGGACGGCAGGAGCCGGACCTTTTCGCATGAGCGCCTTCGCAGATCGTCGCGTGCTGGCCGGCAGCGTGGCGTTGGCCGGGATCGCCCTGCTGGTCGGCGGGGCCTTCCTCGGCCTCGCCGCCGAAGGCGCGCGCCAGCCGGGCGCCGCGGTCTCGGCTTTCGACCCGTACCTCTTGCGCCTCGTACGCTTCACGCTCTGGCAGGCGGCGCTCTCGACCGTGCTGTCGGTCGTGCCGGGCATGCTGCTCGCCCGCGCTCTGTCCCGCCACCCCTCCTTCCCGGGCCGGGCGTTGCTGCTCAGGCTGTTCGCGGTGCCGCTCGGCATTCCCGCCATCGTGGCCGCGCTCGGCCTGCTCGCACTCTACGGCCGCGCCGGGTTTCTCGCCGGCCCCCTGACCGCCCTCGCAGGCGAAACGTGGCCCGGCATCTACGGGCTGTCCGGCATCCTGGTGGCCCATGCCTTCTTCAACATCCCCCTGGCGACACGCTTCTTCCTCGAGGCGCTGAATGCCGTGGGAACCGATCAGTGGCGGCTCGCCAGCCAGCTCGGCATGGGCGCAGGCCCCTCGTTCCGCTTCATCGAGTGGCCGGCGATGCGCGCCGCCCTGCCAGGTGTCGCCGGCCTCGTCTTCATGCTGTGCGTCACCTCCTTCACCCTCGTCCTGACACTCGGCGGAGGCCCGGCGGCGACCACGCTGGAGGTGGCGATCTATCAGGCGCTGCGGTTCGACTTCGATCCGGCGCGCGCCGTGGCGCTGACCCTGACGCAGATCGCGCTGACCGCGGTGGTCATGGTGATCCTCGCCTGGGCCGGAGCCGAGATGGTGCCGGACGCGAGCCTTGCGCTGTCGAGCGAGCGCCCGCGCGATGCCGGAGCCTTGGAGACGGTGGTGAACGCCATCCTCCTCGTCGCCGGTCTCCTGTTCGTCGCCGCACCACTCGGCGCCATTACCCTGGCGGGGCTGGGAGCCGACCTGGCGCGACTTGCCGGCGAACCGATCGTGCAGGCCACAGCTTTTACCAGCCTGGTTCTCGCGCTGCTCGCCGCGGTGCTGTGCATCACCCTGACATGGGCGCTGGTGGCTGGGCGCCACGCCCTCGCCACGCGCGGCAGCACGACCATGCTCGCCCGCCTGATGGAAACCGGCGCCGGCTATGTGCTCGTTGTGCCCCCGATCGTCATTGGCGCCGGCTGGTTCGTCCTGCTGCGCACCACGACCGACGTCTTCGTGCTGGCGCCCGTCATGGTGGTCGCCGTCAACGCGGTTATGGCCATGCCCTTCGCCATGCGCGTGCTGAGGCCGGCCCACGATGCCGCCGCCGAGCGGCACGACCGGCTGTGCCTCTCCCTCGGCATCCGGGGCTTCGATCGCCTGCGCCTGGTCGACGGGCCCGTGCTCGGACGGGCCGCGCTGACGGTAGGCGCCTTCGCCATGGCCCTGTCGCTGGGCGACCTCGGCGTCATCGCGCTGTTCGGCAGCGACGCCGTGCAGACGCTGCCCTATCTACTGCTTGCGCGGATGGGCAGTTACCGGACGGCCGACGCGGCGGGACTGGCGCTCATTCTCGGCGTGATCTGCCTCGCCCTCATGGCCCTCGCCGACCGGCTTGGAAGGGATCTGCCGCGATGAGCGACACACGAGCCGAAGGCGTCCGTCTGGACCAGGTCGCCTACTCCTATCCGGAAATGCAGCTTCGGTTCGACGTGGCTATTCCGGCTGAGACGGTGACGGCGATCATGGGGCCGAGTGGGTCCGGCAAATCGACGCTGCTGGACCTGATCGCCGGATTCCGCCGGCCGGCATCCGGCCGCATCCTCATCGGCGGCAGGGACGTCACCGACCTGCCCCCGGACCGCCGCCCCGTTTCGATGATCTTTCAGGAGAACAATCTCTTCGCCCATCTCGACGTCGGCCGGAACGTCGGGCTGGGAATATCGCCTTCGCTGCGGCTGACGGCATCGGACCACCGCGCGATCGAGGCTGCGCTGGAGCGTACCGGCCTGGCCGGCAAGGAAAAGCGCCTTCCGCGCGAACTGTCGGGAGGAGAGCGCCAGCGCGTTGCCCTGGCCCGCGCACTGGTGCGGGACCGGCCGGTGTTGCTGATGGACGAGCCCTTCGCATCACTGGGTCCGGCGCTGCGGGAAGAGATGGGACGCCTGGTTCTCGAACTGCAGAAGGAACGCAGGCTCACCGTATTACTGGTCACCCATCATCCCGAAGACGCCCGCCGCGCCGCCGGCCATATTCTTTTCATAGAAGCCGGTCAAAGCGCGGCATTTGCGGACACCTCCACCATATTTGGTCCGGAAGCACCCGAAGCTTTCCGACGTTATGTCGGAATGTCGCAATGAAGGGCATTTACTGGTTTTCGCCTGCAAGACGACATATTTGACGCTCATATGAATCGTTCGGATTGCGTCAGCGGCCGAATTCTGCCGGCTGCCACAAGGCGCGGCGAAACGCGGCTGGCCGGCAAGGAGTGGATCCTGGCGGAAGCATACGGGAAACAGGCAGGCCCCTCCCGCAAGGGATTCGCGCGCGTGGCGTTTTGCGCTGCGCCGCTGGTGCTTGCCGTGCTCTCTGCTTGCCAGACCATGCCGGATATTGCCGAGAACAATTTCCAGCCCACCGGCAAGCCGGTGACGGTGGACAGCGTTTCGCGCAACAACCGACTGGCCGAGCTGGCGAAGGCGCAGCACCCGCGCATTCTCGCTACCTACGGCGGGGAATATTCCGACCCGAAGCTTGAGCGCATGGTGGCCAAGGTCGTTGGCAGTCTGACGACGGTTTCCGACAACCCGAACCAGGTCTACCGGATTACCATCCTCAACTCGCCCAACGTGAACGCCTTCGCCCTGCCCGGCGGGTATCTCTATGTCACCCGCGGCTTGCTGGCGCTCGCCAACGACTCGGCCGAGCTCGCCGCGGTCATCGCCCATGAGATGGGGCACGTCACGGCCAACCACGGCATCCAGCGCCAGCAGAAGGAAGCCGAGGAAGTACTCGCGGCAAAGGTGGTCTCCGACGTGCTCGGCGAAAACACCAACACGCGGGTCGCCCTGCTGAAGGGCAAGCTCAGGCTGGCGCAGTTCTCGCGCAACCAGGAGCTGGAAGCGGACGCCATCGGCATCAAGACCGCAGGCCTTGCCGGGTATGACCCTTACGCGGCCGCACGATTCCTGCAGTCGATGGCGGCGTACAGCGATTTCCGTTCGATCAGCGGCGCTACCGATCCGAGTCTCGACTTCCTCGCCAGCCATCCGAACGCGCCGCAGCGCATCGAACTCGCGCGTCTTCATGCCCAGCGCCTCGGCACGCCCGGGACCGGTGCGGTGGACAGGGATTCATTCCTCGCTGGCATCGACGGCCTTCTGTTCGGGGACACGCCGGAGGAAGGCTTCGTCCGGGACAATACGTTCCTGCATCCGAAGCTGGGCATCACCTTCACCGTGCCGTCCGATTTCGTGATCGACAACACGGCCACCGCAGTCACGGCCACTGGCCCCGGCGACATGGCGATCCGATTCGACGGCGTCTCGCTCGACCCCGGCGTATCGCTGGCAGACTACCTCCGCAGCGGATGGGTCACGGGGCTCGATCCCCAGAGCGTGCGCAACGAGACCATCAACGGCAACCCGGCGGCAATAGCCAGCGCCCGCGCCGAAGGCTGGCAGTTCGATGTCACCGTCATTCGGGTCGGCCAGCAGGTCTACCGGCTCCTGACGGCAGCTCCGGTCGGCAATCCGTCATTGAACGTCGTGGCGCGTTCCGTCGGGCAGAGCTTCCGCGCGCTCACCCCGGCCGAAAAGGCGTCGCTGAAGCCGCTGCGCATCCGTATCGTGACGGTCCGTCCGGGTGATACGGTCGCCTCGCTGGCGTCGCAGATGTCCGGAGTGGACCGAAAGCTCGACGTGTTCCGCCTGATCAACGCCCTTTCACCCGTTGCGACCGTATCGGCGGGTCAGAAGGTCAAGATCATCACCGATAAGTAGGTACAGGCGCGGGACGCTCAGCCTTGGAAGGCCGAGCTTTCCCGGACCAAGGCGGTGCGCAGCTTGTCGATCGCCCGCGATTCGATCTGGCGTACCCGCTCCTTGGAGATGCCGAGCCTTGCGCCGAGGGCCTCCAAGGTGGTGCCGTCGTCGCGCAGACGCCGTTCCGCGATGATCTGGCGCTCGCGCTCGTTAAGCACGTTGAGCGCGCCATGCAGCCACCCGGCGCGTCGCTGACGATCGATTTCGTCCGCTGCGACCTCGTCGGGAAGCGGATCGTCACTGACCAGGAAGTCCTGTCGACCTGCAGAGCCGCTCTCGCCGTCCATAAGCGGGGCGTTCAGAGAGGTATCCGGACCGGAAAGCCGCGAGTCCATCAGGGCCACATCTTCTTCCGTGACACCCACCTGACTGGAGATTTCCTTATAGACCGCGCTGTTCCCCAGGGGCTCGCCCCCACGGGCGAGGCGTGCGCGAAGTCGCCGCAAGTTGAAGAACAACGCCTTTTGCGGCGAACTGGTCCCCCCGCGTACGATCGACCAGTTGCGCAGGATGTAGTCCTGCATCGACGCTCGGATCCACCAGGTTGCGTAAGTCGAGAACCGCACGTCGCGCTCTGGCTCGAACCGCGCCGCCGCTTCGAGAAGCCCGACATATCCTTCCTGGATGAGGTCGTTCATCGACAGCCCGAAGTGCCGGAAGCGGCCGGCCATGGCCACGACCAGACGCATGTGGGCAAGCGTGATCTGATGCATCGCGTCCTGATCGCGATGCTCCTTCCACTGCCGTGCGAGATCGCTTTCCTCCTGCCGCTCCAGATAAGGAGCAGCCATGGCCGCGTCGATCATAGAACGTCTGATCTTGTCTTCCATGATCCCCGGGCTCCCGGCTCGCCAGACACGGACGCTTCCGCACGCACTAAGGGAAGAATGCAGGCGACAGCCCTGTCGACGGGCTGTCGGGAAAGCGCGCGGGAGCCGTCGCAGCATGAATGCACGAGCCGGCAATCCGTTCCTCACTGCCGAAGGACGCGGGCGAGATGCCCACGCCCAGGTCAGTTGAAGCTCGGAGGCTGCGACAGGTCGTTGGACGGCGGTGGCTCTGCCGGAGCCGACGGGGTGCCGAAGCTGGGCGGCTGAGCGAGATCCGGAGCAGACGGCGTCACGGCAGGCGGCTGTCCACCGATTGGCGGCGTATCCCCGACTGCAGGCGGAGCCCCCAGCGGCGGCAGACTCAGGCCGGGCTGCTGGCCCATCGGCGGCACCACGATCTCGACATTGCTCGGGTCGACCACCGTTCCCTTGTAGTGCATCACCATCTGCGGGAAGGCCATGACGAGCCCGACCATCAGGAGCTGGATCAGCACGTAGGGCACCGCGCCCCAGTAGATCTGGCCGCTTGTGATCGGCTGGATCGTCTTGCCGGTGATGCGGTCCACATAGGGCACGCGCGCGGCCACCGAACGCAGGAAGAACAGCGCGAAGCCGAAGGGCGGATGCATGAAGCTGGTCTGCATGTTCACGCCGAGCAGAACGCCGAACCAGATCAGGTCAATGCCCAGCGCGTTTGCCGCCGGCGCCAGCAGCGGAACGATGATGAAGGCCAGTTCGAAGAAGTCGAGGAAGAAGGCCAGGAAGAACACCAGGATGTTCACGGCGATGAGAAAGCCGATCTCTCCGCCGGGCAGCGAGGTCAGAAGGTGCTCCACCCACAGATGACCGTTGACGCCGTAGAACGTCAGCGAAAAGACGCGCGCGCCGATCAGGATGAACATCACGAACGACGACAGGCGCGTGGTGGAGGCCAGCGCATGCTTGATGACGTCCATGTTCAGCCGGCCCTTCACCGCGGCGAGGATCAGGGCGCCCACCGCGCCCATCGCCCCGCCCTCGGTGGGGGTCGCGATGCCGAGGAAGATCGTGCCGAGCACCAGGAACACCAACGCCAGCGGCGGGATCAGCACGATGATCACCTGCTGCGCGAGCCGCGACATCAGCCCGATGTTCAGCGCCCTGTCGGCGATCGCCACCAGATAGATGACGATCACGCCCACGGTTGCCCCGAGGATGTCGGCGTCGGCACCCTGTGACGGATAGAGCAGCAGGTGGGCGACGTAACTGATCGCCACCACCGCAACCAGCGCGACAAGCAGGGACGTCACGCCATGACCCAGCTTGCGAGCCTCCGGCGGCAGGGCCGGCATCGCGCTGGGCCGAACGATCGACACCACCAGGATGTAGAGCATGTAGAGCCCGACCAGCACCAGGCCCGGGATCAGCGCGCCGCGGTACATGTCCCCGACCGAGCGGCCGAGCTGGTCGGCCAGCACGATCAGCACCAGCGACGGCGGAATGATCTGCGCCAGCGTGCCTGACGCGGCGATGGTACCGCTCGCCAGGCGCCGGTCGTAACCGTAGCGCAACATGATCGGCAGCGAGATCAGGCCCATGGCGATCACCGACGCGGCCACCACGCCGGTGGTTGCCGCGAGCAGCGCGCCGACCAGGATGACGGCATAGGCGAGACCGCCGCGGATCGGACCGAAGAGCTGGCCGATCGTGTCGAGCAGGTCCTCCGCCATGCCCGACCGTTCGAGCACGATACCCATGAATGTGAAGAATGGAATGGCCAGCAGCGTCTCGTTGGCCATGACGCCGCCGTAGAAGCGCTCGGGCAGCGCGTAGAGCAGCGGCCAGGAGAGGGTGATGGTTCCGTTTGACAGCGGCGCGAGCTCGACGCCGACCACGAAGAACAGCAGACCGTTCGCGGCGAGCGCGAACGCGACGGGATAGCCGAGCAGCAGGAAGAGGATGAGGGAGGCGAACATGATCGGCGCCATGTTCACCGCGATGAATTCCATCATGACCGCAGTTCCTCGGCCAGCGCCTTGGCTTCTTCCTCGGCCGCCTCATGCGCCGAGATGAAAGGGGTGGGATCCTCGATGATTCCGCGCATCACCGCGATCTTCTTGATGATCTCTGAGATGCCCTGCAGCGCCAGCAGGAAGAAACCGATCAGCAGCATCAGCTTCGCCGGCCAGATGACCAGTCCGCCGGCGCTGGACGAGACCTCGCCGCTACGGACGGAGAAAAGGACGAAGGGAACGTAGTAGTAGGTCATCAGCAGCACGAAGGGCATCAGGAAGAAGATGTGCCCGAACAGGTCGATCCAGTGCTGCTTGCGCCTCGAGAACATGCCGTAGACGATGTCGATGCGGATGTGCTCGTTCTGCTTCAGCGTATAGGCGGCGGCGAGCAGGAAGGCTGCGCCGAAGAGATACCACTGCAGTTCGAGCCAGGCGTTGGACGACGCGTTGAACGCCTTGCGGATGACCGCGTTACCGGCGCTGACAAGGATGGAAACCAGTATCAGCCAGCTGACCGACTTGCCGATGATCTCGTTCAGTCGGTCTATCCCGCGGCTGAGCGCGAGCAGTCCTCCCATGTCGAACTCCTGTTCTCGCACACATGCCGGACTTGCTTTCGGCAGTGAGGGCCGGTCTGGTGATCAACCGGTTATGACGGCGGACAATCGGCGTCAACCTCGCTGGCACAGACTTTGGTACGGCTTGTGCCAGACGCGGCGCGTCGGCTACGGGCGGGGTTTTGATGGTGTCAGAGCACGGGCGTCCGGTTCAGGCCGTTTCGGCCTGAGAACCAGCAGCGCCACCAGCAGCAGGAAGATCCAGGCGTCGCGCCATTCTATCGGAAAATAGGCGGACCATAGTGACTCGGCGATGCCGAAGGCCAGGCCGCCGACGGCGGCCCAGGCAGGCGAGCTGTAGCCCCCGATCGCGGCCACGAACAGCACCTTCAGCCCGAAGATGAGCCCCGCGCCGAAGCCGATGTTGCCGTAGTGGAGGGCGGCCATGCCCCCGGCCACCGCCGCGAGCATGCTGCCGAACAGCACGGTCCGCCGGAGGATCGACCAGCGGTCGACGCCGCACATCGCTGCCGCGAGCGGATCGTCTCCGACGGCCCGCCATTCCCGGCCGTAGTGGCTGGTTGCGAGAAACAGTGCGGCAGCGGCCAGCATCATCGCTGCAACGACGCAGTTCACGAGCTGCATGTGGGTCAGCGTGACGGGAAAGCCGTCGACCTCCGCAAACACCAGCGGGGCCGACAGGAGCGGCGGCAGCCAGAAGTCGCGCGTTTCGGCCGCCAGGCGACCCACTTCCATCAGGACCAGCGAGACGCCCAGCGTCGCCACGACGATGGCATTGGGGGACCGCTCCGCGAGCGGCGCAAACACGTGCCTCGCCAGGAGATGGGAAACGAGCGCACTGTAGGCGAGTGCCACCAGCCCGCCGAAGATCAGCGTCGCGGACAGCGTCAGCCACAGCACCTGCCACCCGAACACCGCGGCAAGGATCATCAGCTGTCCCGCGAAGCCGAAGATCGCGCCGTGCGCAAGGTTCGTTCGGCGCAGCAGGACGTTGACGAGGGCGTAGCCGAACGAAAGCAGCGCATAGATTGCGCCGATGTGCAGGCCGTTGAGGATCTGCTGGAGGAAATAGGCCATTGCTCGCCCGCAGCCGCCACGCATCCGCAGATTGCGCCGTTCATTCTAACTTGTCAAAAGCCAAATACCGGTTAGATTTTCCAGATGGCCGTTTCCTGGACTCCGCACCGTTTCTCCGGTGGCTTGCTTGCGCTGGACGTCGCCAACACGGTCGTTCTGCGCATCGACCCGCGCCGCACGTTCGACAGGTTCGACGATCCGGCCGAAATCCCGCGCTTCGCCGCCGCCGCGACCCGGTTTCGTCGCGAGGAACTGGGTGGGCGTGTCCTCGCCGTCGACGACGCCGTTGCGATCCGCCCCACCGTGCTGGCGATACGCGAGGACACGGACCTGCTCTTCCGACACGCGGTGCTTGCCGGGTCGATGGATACGGGCCAGTTGGCCGGGCTGCTCTCGTCCTGCGCTGCGGCACTGGACGGCACCGGGGAGGCGATCGGGCCCGCGACGCCGTTCGGCGACCCGGCCACGCCAATTCGATTCGAGACGGCAGTGGCGATCTCGGCGCTGTCGCTGCTGGACCCGCCGCGCTGCGCGCGCATCCGCATCTGCGCACACTGCGGGTGGCTGTTCCTCGATCGCAGCCGCAACCGCAGCCGTGTATGGTGCGACATGGCGGTGTGCGGCAACCGCACCAAGGCGCGGCGGTACTATCGCAAGCACACGGAGATGGCCGATGCCTGACTTCAGACGTGCTTCGCTCGCCTTGGCCCTGTCGGCGGCCATGCTTGCGCTCGGCGCCTGTCGCGATTCGAGCTCTGACTCGGAGCGGTTCAAGTTCGCGGGGCGGCTGTTCGTGTTCAATTACCGCGTTGCGACCGCGACCTACCTCGTCAACCTGGAGCCCCTCGGTCCAGTCGAGGACGGCCAGACCGCGGTCGCCACCTTCGAGGACCCGGCCGGCGGCGACCCGATTGTCGTCAGGCGGAAGATTTGGCCGAAGATGGCCAGGACGACCATCGAGAGCCCCCCGATCCGTTGCGTGGTGAAGAACCGCCCCTATGCCGTATCCGTCGCCATCGAGGACGCGAGCGGCAAGGTCGTGCAGACCCTGACGACCACGATGAAATCCGACGTGGACCAGACGGTCCTGCCTGACGTCCCGCTGGTGGTAGGGTCGGGATACACGCCGAACCCGGCTCTCGCGGGCCATCCCGGTGGCAGGATTTCGGGGGTCAACACCGACTGCCCGGCGTGAAGCTTCGTCGATAGATCGAGATTTTCGTTTGACGCGGCGGTGAAGGATCGAAAGAATCCGCCAAACCGAATTCCGGGGCGAGCGACTCGTCGCCCTCCCCTCAGGCATGTTGCGAATGACCCTTCACGACGTTTCGCTCGACGACAAGTTCGACCTGTCGAAGGAGCGGATATTTGTGACGGGTGCGCAGGCTGTCGTGCGCATGTTGCTGATGCAGCGCGAGCGGGATCGGCGCGAGGGTTTCAGGACGGCCGGCTTCGTCTCCGGCTATCGCGGGTCGCCCCTAGGAGGGCTGGACCTGCAGCTCTGGAGGGCGCGGCGGCCGCTTGGCGAAGCCGGCATCGTGTTCCAGCCCGGCCTCAACGAGGAACTGGCGGCCACCGCCTGCTGGGGCACCCAGCAGACCGAACTCGCCGCCGAGGGGCGCCAGGACGGCGTCTTTGCGCTTTGGTACGGCAAGGGTCCCGGCGTGGATCGCCCCGGCGACGTGTTCCGCCACGCCAACCTTGCGGGCACGTCACCCCGGGGCGGGGTGCTCGCGCTGATGGGCGACGACCACAACGCCGAATCGTCGACGAACGCGCATGCCACCGAATACGCCTTCGTGGACGCGATGATCCCTGTCCTGCATCCGGCGGGCGTGCAGGAGCTCATCGACTTCGGCCTCATCGGCTACGGGCTTTCCCGTTTCGCCGGCACCTGGACCGCCATCAAGTGCGTCAAGGACAATATCGAATCCACCGCATCGATCGAGGCCGGTCTCGACCGGGTACAGATCGTCCAGCCGGATTTCGACATGCCGCCCGGCGGCCTGAACATCCGCAACGAGCTCGACCCCCTCGGCCAGGAAGCGCGCCTGCATCGCTACAAGCGGCAGGCCGTGAGCGCCTTCATCCAGGCCAACGGAATCAACCGCATCGTCTATGATGGCGGGCCTGATGCCCGGCTCGGGATCATCACCGTCGGCAAGAGCTACCTGGACGTGCGCGAGGCGCTCGCCGAGCTCGGCATCGACGAGGCGCGCGCCCGTACCCTCGGCATCCGCCTCTTCAAGGTCGGCGCACCCTGGCCCCTCGACCTCCTCCACGTCGCCGACTTCGCGCGCGGACTGCAGACCGTGGTCGTCGTGGAAGAAAAGCGGGCGCTGATCGAGGTTCAGCTCAAGGAAGCACTCTTCAACACCGCCCACCGGCCGCTGATCGTCGGCAAGACCGACGAGCGCGGCTCTTGGCTTTTCCCTGCCGAAGGCGCGCTCGACCCGAACGAGATCGCAATCGCACTCGGCGAGCGGATCCTGCGGACGATCGGGCCGTCGGAGGAGATCGCGGCGCACGTGTCGCGCCTGCGCCAGTTCCAGGCGATGCTGGTCGACACCAGGGATGTCGCGACCCGCACCCCCTACTTCTGCTCGGGCTGCCCCCACAACTCGTCGACCAAGGTGCCCGAGGGTTCCGTTGCGGCCGCCGGCATCGGCTGTCACTACATGGCCCTGTGGATGGACCGCTCGACATCCGGCTTCACCCAGATGGGCGGTGAAGGTGCGCAGTGGGTCGGCCAGGCGCCGTTCGTGACGCGCAACCACATCTTCCAGAACCTAGGCGACGGCACCTACAACCATTCCGGCGTCCTCGCGATCCGCTTCGCGAAGGCGTCCGGCGCGAACATCACCTACAAGATCCTCTACAACGACGCTGTAGCCATGACCGGCGGCCAACAGCATGAGGGCGGCCTCTCGGTCGAGGCGATCGCGGCACAGCTTCGTGGCGAGGGCATCGAACGCATCGCCGTCGTCAGCGACGAACCGGAGAAGTATGGCGGACCGGCGCGGTTTCCCGCTGGCACCACCATCCACCACCGCGAAGAGCTCGATGAGGTTCAGCGCGAGCTGCGCGAGGTTCCCGGCGTTTCGATCCTGATCTACGACCAGACCTGCGCGGCCGAGAAGCGTCGGCGGCGCAAGCGCGGCACCTTCCCGGATCCGGACAAGCGCGTCATCATCAACGAACTGGTCTGCGAAGGATGCGGCGATTGCGGCGTGCAGTCGAACTGCGTCTCCATCCAGCCGGTCGAGACCGAGTTCGGCCGCAAGAGGCGCATCGACCAGTCGAGCTGCAACAAGGATTTCTCTTGCATCAACGGCTTCTGCCCCTCCTTCGTCACCGTGCACGGCGCCCGGCTGAAGAAGGCCGCGGGCAAGGCCGGCTCCGCCGACCCGCTCGACGGCGTACCGGAGCCGCGTCCGTTTGACCTCGGCGCCGAGGGCTGGTCAGCCATCATCGATGGCGTCGGCGGCACAGGCGTGGTCACGATCGGTGCGATCCTCGGCATGGCCGCGCATCTGGAGGGCAAGGGCTGCGGCCTGATCGACATGGCCGGTCTGGCTCAGAAAGGCGGGGCCGTATTCACCCACCTGCGCATCGCCCGCAAGCCGGAAGAGATCCAGGCCATCCGCGTCTCCGCCGGAGCCGCCGATCTCATTCTGGGCTGCGACCTCGTCGTGTCCGGTTCGCGCAAGGTTCTGGCGGCCGTTCGCGAAGGCCATACGACCTTCCTGGCGAACATCGCCGAGGTGATGCCGGGTGACTTCGCGCGTTCAGCCGACTTCTCGCTGCCGACCGAACGCCTGAGACGCGCGATCCGTCGCGCGGCCGGCGAGAGCAACGCTCATTTCATCGACGCGACGGCAGCCGCCAAGGCGCTCTTCGGCAATTCCATCGGCGCGAACATGCTGCTGCTTGGCGCGGCGGTGCAGCTCGGCGCCGTTCCGTTGTCTCCGGTGGCCATCGAGAAGGCCATCGAACTCAATGGCGAGGCCGTTGCGATGAACATCGCGGCATTTCGCTGGGGCCGCCGCGCGGCCCATGATCCGGAACGTCTGCGTCGCGTGGTCGGCACGACCCAGCCGGAAGCTGCCGTGGCGACGACGCTGGACGAGATGGTTGCGCGCCGCGTAGCCTTCCTCGCCGCCTACCAGGATGCCGCCTATGCTCGGCGCTACGCAGACGCCGTGGAGCGCGTCCGCGCGGCCGAGGATGGCGCTGCCCCGGGCTCGACCCTCATCGCTCAGGCCGTGGCGCAGAACCTGTTCCGCCTGATGGCCGTCAAGGACGAATACGAGGTCGGCCGGCTCTATTCGGACGGCGCGTTCAGGCAGCAGATTGCCAGGGAATTCGACGGCTACGAGCGCCTCGAGTTCCACCTGGCGCCGCCCTTGCTGTCCCGCCCCGGGTCGAACGGCCGGCCTGCCAAGCTGCGCTTCGGTTCCTGGATGATGGCCGGCTTCCGCATCCTCGCGGGACTACGGCGGATCCGCGGCACCTTCCTCGACCCCTTCTCCTACACGGCGGAACGCCGCATGGAGCGCGAACTGCTCAAAACCTACGAGGCGGACCTCGACATGATCGCCCGCACGCTGCAGCCGGGCAAGATCGAGGCGGCTGCGGCGCTGGCCTCGGTGCCGCAGATCATCCGTGGTTTTGGCCCCGTGAAGGAGCTCGCCGCCGAGCGTGCCGGGGCGGAACGGGAGCGGCTTCTGGCCCGCTACAATGCCGCGCCGGAGAGCGAATTCATCCCGAGGGCCGCCGAGTAGCAGGTCGTCATCACGCCGTTTACCGTGTTTCGATCCCGCCGGATTTTTGGGCGTCGAGCCGGCGCAAGGCCCCGTCATCTAAGCCTTTCTTAAATGAAGCGTGCCAGTGGTGAACGTGGCTTTTGCCCGGAACCGCGGCGTGCGCTCGAAGAAGAGAAACGAGTATCCGGCTGACATCTACATCCCGTTCGTGGAATCGCTTTTCCGCGACGGGACGACGCTCACGATCGGATTCGTCACGCAGACGCTGCTCGTGGCCCTGTGCTACTGGAAGACTCGGGAACCGGTCTATCTCAGCGTCGCCCTGACCCTGATCGCGGTGGCGATCCTGCGCCTGCGCAGCATCAGCCGCATCCGCAAGCTTCCGCCCCCCGCCGATGTCGCGGAAGCGCGGCGGCGCGAGAACATCTACATTACCTACGGCTCGATGCACGGGCTCATGCTCGGCATTTTCTGCTTCGTGTCGATCATCGCTGCGCCCGACAACTTTGCCGAGATTGCGTCCATTTCCGTGACGCTGGGCTCCGCAACCGCCATTTCCGGCCGCAACTACGGGTCGCCGCGCATGGTGATGATCCTCGTCACCACCATGACCTGGCCGATCTCGCTGGGATTCATGCTCCGTGGCGGCCCCTATTTCGTGACACTCGGACTGCTGTCGATCCCGTTCTTCTTCTCGATCAGGCGGTTCGCCGACCTCGTCCGCGAGGTTCTGTTGAAGGCGATCTCGCAGGAACTGAAGGCCATGAGCCTCGCGCAGAGGTTCAACCGGGCGCTCAACACGATGTCTCACGGCCTGGTTATGCTGGGGCCGGATGGGCGGGTGGTGGTCGCCAATGCCGAGGCGGCGCAGCTCATGCGCCTGCCCCACGCCGATCGCCTCATGGGGCGCACCATCCACTCGCTCTTGCGCCGCGGCGTGGCCGGCGGGCTCCTCGACCGCAAGGACTGCCGCTTCATCGAAAATCAGCTCACCCGCGCCCTGAGTGAGGGACGCAACCGCAAGGTTCTGGTCTCGCTCACCAACGGCCAGCACTACGAGTTCTCCGCACGCGAGGGCAGCGGCGACCTGGGCGTCATCACTTTCGAGGACGTCACGGCCCGCGTCGAGGCGGAAGAGAAGATCCGCACCATGGCGCGCTACGACAGCCTCACCGGCCTGCCCAACCGCGCCTATTTCCACGAGATTGTCGCCGAGGCGCTGGCGAGTGGGGACCGCAACCGACTCTGCAGCATCGCAGTGCTGGATATGGACGACTTCAAGAGCGTGAACGACACGCTCGGCCACCCGATCGGCGACGGGCTGATTTATGCCGTGGGTGAGAAACTGGCCGCGTTCGCCAGCGACACCGTCAAGGTCTGCCGCTTCGGCGGCGACGAATTCATGGTCTACTTCGACCAGGTCGAGGACGAAAGCCACCTGGCGATGCTGCTCGACCGCATGTTTGCCGGCCTGCAGGGCGATGTCGATGTCGCCGGCCATGCCCTGCGCGTCCAGTTGAGCGGGGGCGCCGTGATCTCGCGCGTGAAGGACGGCGACGTGGACACCATGATCGTCAAGGCAGACCTCGCGCTCTACAAGGCCAAGGAGCTCGGCAAGAACGACTGGCGCCTGTTCGAGGCGCAGATGGACGCGGCGTTCCGCCACCGGCAGGTGCTGAAGGCGGATCTGCGCGTAGCCATCGAGAGCCGGCTGCTGCGCGTCGTCTACCAGCCGATCATCGCCGTCGACGGAATGCGGGTCGCCCAGTGCGAGGCCCTGTGCCGCTGGGACCACCACGAAATGGGCGCGGTGTCTCCGGGCATCTTCATCCCGCTGGCCGAGGAAATGGGGCTGATCTCGGAGATCAGCGCCCAGGTGCTCGAGGCGGCCTGCATCGAATGCGCCAGATGGCCCAACCAGATCGGTGTTTCCGTCAATCTGTCGGCGCGCGACTTCCGCAGCCGTGACGTGATCGACCGCCTCCGTGCGACGCTGGTTTCCACCGGCATCGACCCTTCCCGGCTGGAGGTCGAAGTCACCGAAACCGCCCTGCTCGACGACAAGGCGTTAACCCGCAGCTACATCGAGGAGATCCGCGCCCTCGGTGTTCGCGTCGCCCTCGACGATTTCGGCACCGGTTATTCGAGCCTGAGCTACCTGCACACCCTGCCGCTCGATAAGGTCAAGATTGACCGCAGCTTCCTGATGGACGTGACGCGCAACAAGCGTTCGCTCGATCTGCTCAAGGGCGTGGTCAACCTGTCACGCTCGCTCGGGCTCAAGATCACGGTCGAGGGCGTCGAGACTTACGAACAGTTCCAGATCCTGGAAGCCCATGTGAAGCCCGACCTGCTGCAGGGCTTCCTGTTCGGGTCGCCGTTGTCGGCCTCCGGCATCGAGACGATGTCGAAGACTGTCTGGCCGGAAACAGGCACGACGGGCGAGACGAAAGTCGCGACGGGCACCTGACCTCCGCCGGCGTCCTCGATCACGGCGCCGGCTCGGCGCGCTCGTCACGACGACGACACTGGGGTGGATACAGGTCCTACTCACCGACCGCAGCGGCCAGGCAGATGGCGATCGCATCGCTGTCCGCAGGCTTGTCAAGGAAGTCGATCGCGCCGGCGGCCATCACGCGGGCGCGCGTCGCCTCGTTGGGAAAGGCTGTCATGAAGATCATCGGGAAGATCCGGCCACTGGAGATCAGTTCGGCTTGGAGCTGATCGCCAGTCATGTGCGGCATCTGGATGTCCGCGATCATGCAATCGGGGTCTCTGGACTCGCCTGCTGCAAGAAAGTCCAGGGCCGAGCCGTAGCACCGCGCCTCGTAGCCCAGGGAACGGATAAGGCTGGCCAGGGAAGTACGAACGCCGTCATCATCGTCGACGATCGCAATTGTCGGTGTGTGATGCATGATGCAGGCCCTTCGTGCCGTCTTTCGCACGAAAGAAGCGTCCGATCCGCGGCTTGATCCTTTATGCCGCAGCGGAGCTCAATTGAGAATTATACCGAGGTTTGGCCGGCACGACTTATGGTTTTGAAATGCCCAGGGCTTCTGCCTGCCGCACGAGATCCGCAAGCGAGCGAACGCCCATCTTGCGCATGACATTGCCGCGATGGATCTTCACCGTGATCTCGCTCAATCCGATCATTCCGGCCACCTGCTTGTTCATCAGGCCCGACACGACGTGCGCCATCACCTCGCGCTCGCGCGGCGACAGCGTCTCGTAGCGGGATCGCAGCTCTTCCCTGGCAGCCGTGGCGCTGCGGCGGCGCTTGTCGCGCTCGATGGCAGCCGTCACCGCGTCCAGCATCTCCTGGTCACGGAACGGCTTCGCGAGGAAGTCGATGGCGCCAGCCTTCATGGCCCGCACGGTCATCGGTATGTCGCCGTGTCCGGTCATGAACACGACCGGCAGCTCGACCCCGTGCTCCACAAGATGCGCCTGGAAATCGAGGCCGCTGATCCCCGGCAGGCGCACGTCGAGGACGATGCACCCCGGCGCGCTGGGAAGCGGCGAGCTCATCAGGTCGGCAGGCGTACCGAACAGCCGGGTGGCGAGGCCGATCGACCGGAACAGGCTGTCCAGCGCCTCTCGCACGGCAGGGTCGTCGTCGACGACGGCGACGAAGGGAACGGATTCGACGGGAGCGGCCGCGGCCGATGCGTTTCGTATCATGGCAAGCCTGGCTGTGATGTCGGAAGTACGAGCTGGAACGTCGCACCGTCGCCCGGCGTGCTCTCCACCGTGAGCCGGCCTCCGTGAGCTTCGACGGTTGTCCTGCAGATGGCAAGGCCCATTCCCATGCCATTCTGCTTCGTCGTGAAGAACGGATCGAACAGGCGCTGCAGGTGATCCTCGGGAATGCCCGGCCCGGTATCCCGGATGGCGATGGCGACTTCATCCTTTCCCAGGCGGGATGCTTCGACGAAGATGGCGCGGCGGCCCGGATGGTCCGCCATGGCCTGGCCGGCATTCACCATCAGGTTGACAAGCACCTGCTGGAACTGGATCCGGTCGCCACGGATGCGCGGCAGTCCGCCCTGAACTTCGAGGAGAACGTCGACCTTGGCGCGCTCAAGTTCATGTTCCACCAGCGCGACCGCTTCCTCGATGAGGGCCGGCAGGCAGAGTTCGTCCTGCTTCGCCGGCGCCTTCTTCAGGAAGTCACGGATGCGCTTGACGATGTCGCTCGCCCGTCGTCCTTCCGCGATGACGCGGGTGATGGCGGTCTCCACCTCGTGGAGGTCGGGCGGGTTGCGGCGCAGCCAGCGCATGCCCGCTTCGCCATTGGTCACCACCGCCATCAGTGGCTGGTTGACCTCATGGGCGATCGAGGCGGTGAGTTCTCCGAGCGTTGCCACGCGTGCGGCGTGCGCGAGCTCGCTCTGGGCGAGGTTGAGCGCGTCCTGCGCCTGCTTGCGTTCGGAGATGTCCACCACAAAGACCAGCACGTTGCCGTCGTCATCGATGGCCGGGAAGGTGATCGCAAAGAGGACGGGCACGAGCGACCCACCGGCCCGCACAAGCTCGGTTTCGCCTTCATAGAACGGATCGCCGCGGACAAAGGCCTCGATGGCTTCGGCGAACGATATGTCGCCCGTATCGAGAACGTCGTCGATGGTCTGGGTGAAGTTTTCCGTCTTCTCGACGCCGATCATCTCCAGGAAGGCCGGATTGACATCGAGGATCCTGACCAGCCGGCGTGCCCGCGCCATGAAGCCGGGTATGGTGGAGACGTGGCCTACACGTCGTCCGCCATTCAGAGCTGCATGCCGCTCAAGCTCTTCGCGTATTCCGCTCCAGTCCTCCTGGACGACGCCGATGCGGGTGGAATCGAACATGTGGCGGTATCGCCGCTCGCTGCGCACCAGCGCGGCATGGGCAGCGTTGCGTTCGGTGATGTTGGTGTGCGTCTCGAGGACACCCATCACCTGTCCGAGACGGTCGCGCTGCAGGGACCAGCGGCTGTCGAGGACGATCGGAACGCCAGACCGGGTCCTCTGCTCCAGCGTCCCCTCCCACCGGCCTGTCCGCATCAGGGTGGTCTCGACGGTGTCCCGATCCTCGGGATAGCGCGTCTCGAGCAGCTCGTCCGCCTTGCGTCCGATCGCCTCCGAGGAGGACCAGCCGTAAACCTCTTCCGCTGCATGGTTCCAGAAGGTGATTTCGCCCGAATGCTTGCGCACGAAGATCATGTCGTGCGTGAGGTTCAGGAGGTTGGCCTGCTCGGCCAGTGCGTGGGTCGAGGCCTGGTTCTGTATCGCCAGGAGCGTGGCGATGGTTATTGCCGCCACGCTGACGAACGCGCGCAAGGCGGGCGAAGCCACATTGTCGAGCCCGTGGGAGATGAAATAGGCAATGATCGTCAGCGCCAGCGCCCCCACGCCGGCGATCAGGATGTCGCCGCGTCGCGACGTCATGGAGGCGATGAGAACGACCAGCACGTAGAGGACGGCCACCGCCCCTTCGATCGGCGACAAGGCATCGATGAGAAAGATGCACAGCGCCAGCAGCGCTGCCGCGACGCCGTACATCCCGCGGGTCATCCCGGGTTCCGAGCCCCGGTCGGGAAGAAGTCTGGCGGCCCAAGCAGAGCCGGGCGGCCCCCGGGGCCGGCCATTTCCCAGGTCTTGCGGCGCGTCACTGCAGGGGTTCGAATTAGCACGTGACCGCAGTCCTTGAAGCGAGAGCGGCCCATCATGCCACCACCGACGGGGAGGAGGAAATCATTCGCCTCATCCGTCATGCTCGCCCTTCAAGCCGGCCAGCTCCCTCCAGTTCCCCGTCTGGCCGGGGAACTTCCACGGAAAAGGTCGAGCCGACGTTTTCGATTGAGCGCACCGACACCGTGTGACGCAGCAGTTCCGCCGTCTGCCTCACGATCAGGAGCCCGAGGCCCAGCCCCTCCTGTTGCCCCGCATGGTCGCCGCGCTCGAATGCGTCGAAAATCCGGGCCAGACGCTCGGCGGGTATCCCGCCACCGTCGTCGCGAATGTCGATCGTCACGGAGTTCGGGCCGATCCGGCATCCGACGTCCACATGGCCGCCGGGGCCGCAATATTTGATGGCGTTGCCCACCAGGTTCCTCAGGATGGTGAGCAGCATGTTCGGGTCCGAGACGATGACGGCATCGCAGGGGCGTATGCGAAGGCGCGTGTGGGAGACCTCCGCGTAGAAGGCCCACTCGCGCTCGAGCTGTGCCAGGATATCTGTCAGCCGGATTGCGCGTCGCCGGGGTTGAAGCCCACCGCCCTGCTGGGACAGGCGCGCAATGTCGCTCAACTCGCTGCCCAGCCGCTCCATGGCATCGAGGGCGATGTTGAGGCCCTGGCCACCGGCGCCGGAACCCCGTCCGCGACGGCGCGGCCAACCGACAGAATGGCAAGCTGCAGCGGCTGCTTCAGGTCATGCCCCGCGACGGCAACCAGCCTCGCCATCGCGCGACGCGACGCTTCGGCAGTTCGCACAGTATCTTCGGCGGTCCCGCCCGCCGACCCGTCCGCATACATCCGTGCGCCTTCCCTGAGAACGCAGATCGCTGGAGTTGAGCCAATAGTGAAACAAAGCTGAGCCGACAGAAATCATACAGGAGTTTAGGCGCGTCTATCCTGCCGTGGCTCCTCCGGGTGACCTTTCACCTTCATTCCCTCTGCCGCGGAACGTCTGGGCAGGCGTATTCTCGCCCGTCTTTGTGGACCGCCCATCACACTCAGGTATGACCGAACTATCCATGTCGCCAGTTCAAGCGGCAGCTGCAGGCACCTAGTCTTGGCTGCAGGTGCTCGACCTGCACGCAGCACCGCCGGCCGGCAGATCGCCGTCGCGGCCTCGTTCGAATCCGGGAGAAATGCCATGAGTGACGTTCATTCGCGCCAGGCTGCTGCCTTGCACACACCGACCGACCTTGGCGCCCAGGCGACCATCGATATTGCCGCCGCCCTTACCGGACTGCTTGCGGACATGTTCGCGCTCTATCTCAAGACCAAGAACTTCCACTGGCACATGTCCGGGCCGCACTTCCGGGACTACCACCTGATGCTTGACGAGCAGGGCGAGCAGATCTTCGCGACCACGGACGCAATTGCCGAGCGCGCCCGCAAGATCGGCGGGACTACCTTGCGGTCCATCGGCCACATCTCCCGAATCCAGCGCCTCCTCGACAACGACGCGGACTACGTCACGCCGCAGGACATGCTGGCGGAGCTCGCCGACGACAATCGCCGCCTCGCCGGCTTCCTGCGGGCCGCGCATGGCGTCTGCGAGACGTATAACGACGTCGCATCCACCAGCCTCATCGAGGTCTGGATCGACGAGGCGGAACGCCGGAGCTGGTTCCTCTATGAGTCGACACGCGCGCCGCGTTGAACCCGCGCGTGGCGGTGAACGGGGCGGAGCATGGCGCCCGGTTGGGGCTGCACCATCGGCGCAGCCCTCTCCAGGCGCAATCTGTCAGCCGTTCGCGGCAACCAGCGCTGCCTCGAGCTTTGCAAGCCCTTCGTCGAGTTGCTCTTCCGGAATGGTCAGTGGCATCAGGATGCGGATCGAATTGGCATTCACGCCGCAGGAGAGCAGCACCAGCCCCTCATTGAGGGCCGCCTGGGTGACGCGTTTGGTGGCTTCCGCATCGGGCTCCGAATTGCCCTTCGTGATGTCGAATGCGATCATCGCGCCGGGTCCGCGAATGTGAGCCATCGGCACGACGTCATTGCGCTTCGACATGCGCGTCAGCTCGCCCTTGATCTTCTCCCCGAGCCTGTTGGCGCGCTCGACCAGCTTCTCCTCCTCGATCACGTCGAGGACGGCGAGCGCAGCCACGCAGGAAAGCGGATTGCCTGCATAGGTCCCGCCGAGCCCGCCCGGTTCCGGCCCGTCCATCACTTCCGCCTTGCCGACGACGCCCGAGAGCGGGAAGCCGCCGGCGAGCGACTTGGCGATCGTCATCAGGTCGGGCTCGACCCCGGAATGCTCGATGCCGAACATCTTGCCGGTGCGCGCGAAGCCCGTCTGGACCTCGTCGGCGATCAGCAGGATGCCGTGCTGGTCGCAGATGGCGCGCAGCGCCTCCAGCAGTTCCGTCGGCGCCGGATGGAAGCCGCCTTCGCCCTGCACCGGCTCGATGATGATCGCCGCCACGTTGACGGGATCGACGTCGGCGCGGAACAGGTAGTCCAGCGCCTTCAGCGAATCCGCCACGCTGGTGCCGAGCTGCGGGACGGGGAAGGGCACGTGCCACACGCCGCCGGGCATCGGCCCGAACTTCTTCTTGTAGGGTGCGACCTTGCCGGTCAGCGCGCTGGTCATCAGCGTGCGGCCGTGGAATGAGCCGGTGAAGGCGATGAGGTTGGTGCGACCCGTATAGGCGCGTGCGATCTTCACCGCGTTCTCCACCGCCTCGGCGCCGCTCGAGAAAAACACCGACTTGGCAGGGCCGTTGAACGGGGCCAGCGCGTTGATCCGCTCGCAGAGCCGCACATAGGGTTCGTAGGGAACGATCTGGAATGCGGTGTGCGTGAAGGCGTCGAGCTGTTCCCTCACCGCCGCGATCACCTTCGGATGGCGGTGGCCGGTGTTGAGCACGGCGATGCCACCGGCGAAATCGATGTAGCGATTTCCGTCCGCGTCCCAGAGTTCGGCATTCTCCGCACGCACGGCGAAGACCGGGTAGGCGACTCCGACGCCCCGTGGCATTGCCGCGGCGCGGCGGGCCTGAAGCGAAGCATTGTTCGACATGAGATCCCCTCTTTTTCTTCAAGGTCGCGTTCGATCAGCTGTGACCCGCAGCGTCTCCACTCATTGGTCTAATGAATTACAGCGGTATGGTGGCGTTTTGAATGGCGCAGAGGGAGGATTCGGCAGCAGCCACGCACCGTGACCTTGGCGGATGTATTGTAGGATCCCCGCCTGCGGCGCCACCGCGCACATGATCGTCGTTGCACGGGCAGAAAACTCGTCTAAACCAGCCCCACGTTCAATCTGGAGGAGTAGCTGATGGCCGGTGCATTCGTGATCGCACAGGGGGGTGGCCCCACCGCCGTTATCAACCAGACGATGGTCGGCGCGGCGCTGGAGATCCGCAAGCGGCATCCCGGCGTGAAGGTGCTCGGCGCGCGCTATGGCGTGCGCGGCATCCGCGACGGAGACTATGTCGATCTGACCGAGGTTCCCGAAGCCGAATTGTTGCGCATCGCCGGCACGCCGAGCGCGGCCCTCGGCTCGACCCGCGACAAGCCCGATGCCGCCTATTGCGAGCTGGTTCTGAAGGGCCTGCAGAAGGTCGACGCCCAGGCCTTCATCTACATCGGCGGCAACGACACGTCGGGCACCCAGCAGATCCTGACGGACGCGTCCGGCGGCAGCATTGCCTTCGTGCACGCGCCCAAGACCATCGACAACGACCTGATGGAGAACGACCACACGCCGGGCTTCATCTCGGCTGCCGAATACACGGCCGGCGCCTTCCTGACCGCCGATCTCGACTTCCGCGCCCTGCCAGGCATCTACGTCGCCATCGTCATGGGGCGCCACGCGGGCTTCCTGACCGCCGCTTCCGCGGCCTGGCGGATCGACGGCGACTCCGGCCCGCACCTGATCTACGTGCCCGAGCGCGCCTTCTCGCCGAAGGCCTTCATCGATGACGTGAAGCGCACGCTGGACAAGCACAAGCGCTGCATCGTCGCCGTCTCGGAGGGCGTCACCACCGAGGACGGCCGGGCGCTGGTGGAGACGCTCGTTCCGCCGGATCGCCTGGAACGCGACGCCCACGGCAACCTCAAGCTGTCCGGCGGCGATCTCGGCATGGCCTTCGAGCACGCCCTGCGCGACGGGCTGCCGGGCAAACGCGCGCGTGTCGATGCGCTCGGCTACATGCCGCGCGGCTTTATCGGCGCCATCTCGAAGGTGGACCAGAAGGAGGCCTTCGACGCCGGTGTCTTCGCCGTCCAGGTTGCGGCCGAGGGCGGTGGTTCGGTGGCCCTGCAGGAAGAGGGCGGCAAGACGGTGCTGCGCAAGGTTCCGCTGGCGAACGTCGCTGGCAAGACCCGGCACATGCCCCCCGAGTTCCTCGACGAAAGCGGCACCACCCTGTCGGCGGCGGGACGCGCCTATTTCGAACGGCTGGTTCCCAAGAAGTACGACATCGGCAAGCCGTTCGTCTGAGCCGCGCGTACGAGCGGGCCGGCCGTGCGCCATTCCCTTCGGCACTGGCTTTACGTTCGGCTGCAGCCGACGGCCTGGCACCGACGCGGCCTCTCGCCGTTGAACCGGTTCTTCGTGATCGTCATCGGTGTTGCCGTGATCACGGCGGTGATCGAAAGCGAACCGGAAATCTATGTCGGCCGCGAGAACCTGTTTCTCGCGGCCGAACTCATCTTCGGATCCGTGTTTCTCGTCGAGTATCTGCTGCGTCTGTGGACGAGCGCCGAGAACCCGGACTACCGCGATGGCTGGCGAGGCTATGTGCGCTACGCACTGTCCTTGCCCGCCCTGGTCGACCTGCTGGCGATGTCGACCCTCTTCCTGACGTTCTTTGGAAGCCAGACCTATCTGCTCCGGCTCGTCCGCCTGGCGCGCATTCTGTCGTTAGCCAAGCTCGGCCGCTATTCCAGGGCGATCCGCGCCATCGCGGACGCCATCCGGTCCCGTCGCTATGAACTGCTGATGAGCCTGGTGATTGCGCTGATCCTGCTGCTGGCGTCGTCGACACTGCTCTACATCGTCGAGGGCAGCGGGCAGCCAAAAGCCTTTGGCAGCATCCCGCGCGCCATGTGGTGGTCGATCGCAACGTTGACGACCGTCGGGTACGGAGACGTGGTGCCCGTAACGCCGCTCGGCAAGATTTTGGCAGGGCTGACGGCCATCACCGGCATCGGCCTCATCGCCATGCCGACCGGCATTCTTGCCGCCGCCTTCAGCGACGCCATCCAGAAGCACCATCACGACCAGATGGAGGACCGGGAGTAGGTTTCGCCGAAGGTGCTACTCCGCGCCCTTCGCCTTGAGCCAGGCCTGCATCTCCGAAATCTCCTTTTCCTGGGCGGCGATGATCGCCTCGGACAAGGCGCGGATTTCCGGATCTGTCCCGTACTGGAGCTGAACCTTCGCCATGTCGATCGCGGCTTGGTGATGCGGGATCATGCCGCGCACGAAATCGATGTCCGCATCTCCCGTCGGCTGCATCTTCGCCATGGCCTCGTGCATGACGTCCATTGCCTGCCGGTAGCCCTGTGCTGCCGGCGAAGACGCGCCATCACCGCCCATCATGTTCATGTCATGGCCGGAATGGTCGTTCTGTGCCTGTGCCCGGCTGGCGAGAAGCCCAGCAGCTGCAAGAGTCGGGAAGGCGAGGAAGAGCTTGCGACGGTTCATGATGACGCCTTTCACTAACGTTGCTGGTGGCCCGCGAGGCCGTCGAGGATGGGACAATCCGGCCGCGCGTCGCCGTGGCACGCGGAAACCAAATGGCTGAGCGTCGCCCGCAGTTCCGCCAGTTCGCTGATCTTGCGGTCGATCTCCGCGAGCTTCGCTTCGGCCAGCGCCTTCACCTCGGCGCTCTCACGATGTGAATCGCCGTAGAGCGACAGGAGCTGCCGGCATTCCTCGACCGAGAAGCCGAGGCTTCGCGACCGTTGCAGGAACTTCAGCCGGTGCACGTCCGCGACCGAATAGTCGCGATAGCCGTTGTCGGCCCGGTCTGGCGCCAGCAGGCCGATCTCCTCGTAGTAGCGGATCGTCTTCGCCGGGAGCCCGGACCGATCAGCAGCAGTGCCGATGTTCATGCCTGTCTCCATTTCTGCGCATCGTGCGCGTTCCCCCGCGGGGGAAAAGCAAAGGCTCAAAGTTTCAGGGCCCGCAGCCTGAGCGCGTTGCCGATCACCGAGACCGAGGACAGGCTCATCGCCGCCGCCGCGATCATCGGCGACAGAAGCATGCCGAGCAGCGGATAAAGCACGCCCGCCGCGACCGGCACGCCGATGGCGTTGTAGCCAAAGGCGAAGGCGAGGTTCTGGCGTATGTTGCGCATCGTCGCGACCGCCAGCCGGCGCGCCCGCACCAGCCCGGAAATGTCGCCCTTGAGGAGCGTGATGCCGGCGCTTTCCAGCGCCACGTCCGCACCCGTGCCCATGGCGATCCCGACATCTGCCGCAGCCAGCGCCGGCGCGTCATTGACGCCGTCCCCGGCCATCGCCACGCGCGCGCCGCCGCGCCGCAGTTCCTCGACCAGGCGCAGCTTGGCTTCCGGCGTCATGTCGGCGCGCACGGAGTCGATGCCGAGGCTGCGCGCCACCGCCTGTGCGGTAACCGCATTGTCGCCCGTCGCCATGATGACCTTGACGCCGCTCTCGTGAAGGTCGCGGATGGCTTGAGCGGCATTTGGCTTCACCCTATCGGCAACCGCGATCAGGCCGGCATGGCGTCCGTCGATCACGACGAACATCACCGTCCGCCCGTCCCGACGCAGCGCATCCGCCTGCGATTCGAGCCTTGACGCGTCGATGCCGAGTTCGCCGAGCAACGCCGCATTGCCGAGCGCGACCGCCCGTCCGCCGATGCTACCCCTCACGCCCTTGCCCGTGACCGCCGCGAAGCCCTCGGCCTTCTCGGCCATCTCGACGCCGCGCAGGCGCGCCCCGGCCACGATCGCCTCGGCCAGCGGATGTTCGGAACCGCGCTCCAGTATCGCCGCGAGGCTAAGCACCTCGGCCTCTGAAAAGCCTTCGGCGGCAACGACATCGGTCAGCGTCGGCCGGCCCTCGGTGACGGTGCCGGTCTTGTCGATGACGAGCACGTCAACGGCCTCCAGGCGCTCGAGTGCCTCGGCGTCCTTCACCAGCACGCCGGCCTGCGCACCGCGGCCCGTCGCCGTCATGATCGACATCGGCGTCGCGAGCCCGAGCGCACAGGGACAGGCGATGATCAATACCGAGACGGCAGCGACCAGCGCATAGACGAGGCTCGGCGAAGGCCCGAACGCCACCCAGCCGAGGAAGGCCAGAACCGCTACCAGCACCACCGCCGGCACGAACCAGAAGGAAATTCGGTCGGCAAGTGCCTGGATGGGCGCGCGCGAACGCTGCGCCTTGGCTACCATCTCGACGATGCGCGACAGCATCGTCTCGGCGCCGACCTTCTCGGCCCGCATGACGAAGGTGCCGTTGCGGTTCAGCGTGCCGCCGGTCACCGTATCGCCCTCGGCCTTTTCCACGGGCACCGGCTCACCGGTAAGCATCGACTCGTCGACCGAAGAGCGACCCTCCACCACGACGCCGTCCACCGGCACGCTTTCGCCGGGACGCACCCGCAGCCGGTCCCCGGCCGCGACCGTCTCCAGCGGCACGTCCGCTTCGCTGCCGTCCGCAGTGATACGGCGCGCCGTCTTCGGTGCGAGGTCGAGCAGCGCGCGGATCGCCGATCCGGTTCGCTCACGGGCCCTGAGTTCCAGCACCTGTCCGAGGAAGACGAGCGCCACGATCACCGCCGCCGCCTCGAAATAGACCGGCACCGCCTCGCCATGCCCGCGAATCTCGTGCGGGAAGAAGCCGGGGAACAGCAACGCCGCGACGCTGTAGAGATAGGCGGCGCCAACGCCGATCGCGATCAGCGTGAACATGTTCGGGCTGCGGTGGACGATCGACGCCCAGCCGCGCTCGAAGAAGGGCAGCGCCGCCCACAGAACGACGGGCGTGGCCAGGATGAGTTCGATCCAGCTTGCCAGGGTCTCGCCTAACCATTCGCGCAGCGGCAGGCCAAACATGGGGCCCATGGCCAGCACCAGCAGCGGGATCGACAGGCCCGCCGAGACCCAAAGCCGCCGGGTGAAGTCGACCAGTTCCGGATTAGGTCCCTCTTCGCCCGTTGGCACCCCCATCGGCTCCAGCGCCATGCCGCATTTCGGGCAGGAGCCGGGGCCGTCCTGTACGATCTCGGGATGCATGGGGCAGGTGTACTTGGTGCCCTTGGGCATGGCCGGGGCAGGCAAGCGCTCTCCGAGATAGGTTGCAGGCTCGGCCTCGAACTTCGCCTTGCAGCCGGCCGAGCAGAAATAGAACTTGTCACCGTCGTGCCGATGGAAGTGCCGCGCCGTCGCCCGGTCGACGCTCATGCCGCAGACCGGATCCTTCGCGGTCAGATAGTCTGTTGGTGCAGCCGCGAACTTCTTTTGGCACCCCTCGCAGCAGAAGTGGAACGTGCGGCCGTCATGCACATGAGTCGGCTTGCCGGCCGCGGGATCGACGGTCATCCCGCAGACGGGATCGCGCACGACCGCCTCCGCAGGCGCGGCACCGTGCACATGAGCATGGTTGTGGTGATCGTGGCGCAATGTCTCGGTCCTGAACCTTATGTCGTGTTCAGGGTCTAGACTTTCCAGTCACTGGAAGGTCAAGCGCCGATTTCCACCACCGGGCTGGCCAGTCGTCGAAGCCGCTAGGGGGCTGCGCTGGCAGCAGCCAACTTCTCCTCCCCATCGATGGACAGGATCAGCGCCGTGTCGAAGTACTCGGTTAGGCTCGCGATCTGGCCATCCTTCACCGTCCAGAAGTCGGCGATGTTCATGTCGAACTCGACGCCCGTCTTCTTGTGGCGCAGGCTTACACGAACTTCGGCAGCCGCCTCGTCACCGTCGGCGATCAGCTTCAAAACCTCATAGGCTAGATAGTCGTATGTCTCGGCCAGGGCGCTGAATTTCTCGAACATGCCCTGCAGGTCCGCGCCGCCGGCAGACCATCGGGTCTGGCCCGCCTGCGCAGCCCAGTTGAACTTGAAGTCCTCCGCGCAATTGGCGAAGGCATCCAGCGTCCGGCCTTCCTGATATGCCTTGTAGGCATCCTCAATGATCCTGCGTGTCGACATGCCGACCTCCCTTTGCAGGTAACGGATCCTGCGGCTCCTGTTTCCACGTATCAGGCACCGTGACCCACGCTCATGCGACGAAGGTGTGCGCCTGGATCGCCGTCTTGAACGCGCCGGCCACCTCCGTCGCGCCGGCCCCGCTCGGGTGAATCTCGTCGAAGTTCCAGTCCGACGCAGCCGTCAGCAGCGGGCGCATGTCGAGGTAGACGACCCGCGCATGACTGGCGGCGAAGGCCGCCAACGCCTTGTTGAAGCGCCGGAGCAGTTCCGCGACGATGGCTCGCGCAAAAGCCTCGTGTATCGCGGGATCGAACCCGAGCTTCTCGAGCGGCTTGCCGAGATACTTTCCGTCCGGCAGGGGATGACAGTTTCCATAACCATGCACGAACATCACCACCTCGACCGGGATGCGGGTGGTCACTTCGCGGTGGATGGCGCGGTAGTAGCGGATCAGCTTGCCCACGACGTCGTCGAAGCTTGACTTGACGTAGTTCGCCGCGTTGCCCGGATCAGTATCTCCGGTTCGGCGCGGAAGCACATGCTTGCCAATATCCTGCAGCACGTCGTTGCCGCCGCCCGAGATGAGGAAGTGGTGGAAGTTTCCCGACCCCAGCTTCTGCAGGTACTGCTTGCCGGCCACCATGTTCTTGAGTGTGTCGCCCCAGATCGCGGTGGTGTTTCGCCTGGCCTCGAAGGTCCGGTCGAGGATGTCGATGCAGTCGGGCGGATACCAGGGGAGGAAATCCGGCAGGTTGAACCAGGAATCGCCCTCCGAATAGATGCGCAGCCGGGGCCTCGCTGCCGCGCGGGCGGTGGCGGCAGTCGATGTCACGGCCTCGTTCAGCAGGACCACGGCCTCGGCGCTGGACAGGCGTTCGCCGTGCAGATTCACGGTCTCCGGATTGACGCGGATCGCCGGGCTGAAAGGGCGGCTCTTGTCGACGTCCTCGAGGAAGTACCGGGCCCGCTGCGCCTTCCTCAGCTTTCCTGAACACGCAAGCTTGCGAAGCTCGGACAGATCGATCCGTCGTGTCGAAGAACGCCCGGCCATGCCCAACTCCCCGAGCGCATTGACAGCGCTTCAGAAGGTACTGTGCCTACGCCCATCAACAATGACGTTATTTCTTGCGGAGTCCAAGTCCTGTGACGGGTTACGAAGTAACTTTGATGAGTTTCACTCAAACAGTCAGAAACTTTCGCACCTCCGGCTTGTCGAGATCTTCGGCCGGGCCGGAATGAACGATCAGGCCGCGGTCCATGATGTTGACCTCGTCGGCAAGCTCCCGGCAGAAGTCGAGATACTGCTCGACCAGCAGGATGGCGATGCCGGCCGTGTCGCGCAGGTAGCGGATGGCGCGGCCGATGTCCTTGATGATCGAGGGCTGGATTCCCTCGGTCGGCTCATCGAGCACCAGCAGTTTCGGCCGCATCACCAGCGCCCGCCCGATGGCGAGCTGCTGCTGCTGGCCGCCTGACAGGTCACCGCCGCGCCGGCCGAGCATCTGCTTCAGTACCGGGAAGAGTTCGAAGACGTGCGGCGGCACGTGGCGGTCCGTGCGCTTCAGGGGTGCGAATCCCGATTCGAGGTTCTCCTTCACCGTCAGGAGCGGGAAGACTTCCCGCCCCTGCGGCACGAATGCGATGCCCGACCGGGCGCGATCGTACGCCGCGCTCCGGTCGAGCGCCTTCCCCTCGAAGGCTATGCTGCCGCTCGTCAGCCGGTGATGGCCGACGATCGATTTCATGAGACTGGTCTTGCCGACGCCGTTGCGACCGAGCACGCAGGTGATCGCCTTCGGCCTGGCCGTGAGTGACACGCCACGCAGCGCCTGCGCGGCGCCGTAGTGTAGGGTGGCGTCCTTGACCTCAAGCATGGCGCGACGCCCCCTCCGCCTGGTCCCCCCACGCCCGCGCCGCCTCGACGGCGCGGGTGGCAAACCTTCCGGTAAGCCAAGGGGGGTTGGTGAAACTGGTAGGAGCCTTGGCAATTGCGCCCCCTCCGGAGGGGACGTCGCAACCGCCGATCGGCTGCGCCGTCTTGAGGAACCGCTCGATGGAGACCCGCCACATCGCCGTCACCGCCCCAGATAGACTTCGACGACCCGATCGTCGGACGAGACGAAATCGAGCGAACCTTCCGACAGCACGGAGCCTTCGTGTAGGCAGGTGACCTTCACCCCAAGCTCGCGCACGAAATGCATGTCGTGTTCGACCACCACGACCGAATGAGTCTTGTTGATTTCCTTTAGCAGCCGCGCCGTCTCCTCGGTTTCGGCGTCGGTCATGCCGGCGACCGGCTCGTCGACGAGCAGGAGCTTCGGGTCCTGCGCGAGCAGCATGCCGATCTCCAGCCACTGCTTCTGGCCGTGCGAGAGGTTGGCGGCCAGCGTGTCGCGCTTGTCGCCCAGCCGGATGACGCCGAGGATCTCGTCGATGCGCCGCGCCTCCGCGGCGGCGCTGCGCCGATGGAACAGCGCCGGGAATATCGAACGCGAGCCGGCCAGCGACAGCACCAGATTGTCCTCCACCGTGTGGCTCTCGAACACGGTCGGCTTCTGGAACTTGCGGCCGATGCCCATCATGGCGATCTCGGCCTCGTCGTGCCTGGTGAGGTCGACCTGGCCGTCGAAGAACACCTCGCCCTCGTCCGGCCGCGTCTTGCCGGTGATGATGTCCATCATCGTCGTCTTGCCGGCGCCGTTGGGGCCGATGATCGCCCGCATCTCGCCTTTGTCGAGGACCAGCGACAGATTGTTGATCGCCTTGAAGCCGTCGAAGGACCGCGAGACGCCGTCGAGATAGAGGATGGTTCCGCTCTTGCTCATCGCGCCTACTCCGCCGGAGCCGGCTCGGCGATGCCGCCGGAGACATCCCAGCCCTTCTCGGCCTGCGCCGAGTCAACGGCCGGCGATGCCGGTTTCGGCGCCGGATCGTCGCCGGTGACGGGCTTCCGGGCCGCCTTCCGGCTGGCCCGCCATTGGTCGTACATGCCTACGACGCCCTTTGGCAGGAACAGCGTGACCGCGACGAACAGCCCGCCGAGTGCGAACAGCCACACATCGGGAAGCGCACCGGTGAAGTAGGATTTTCCGACGTTCACCAGCAGCGCGCCGATGATCGGGCCGACGATCGTCGCGCGCCCTCCGACGGCCGTCCAGACCACCACCTCGATCGAGTTCGCCGGTTCGAATTCGCCGGGATTGATGATGCCGACCTGCGGCACGTAGAGCGCGCCGGCGATGCCGGCCATCACCGCCGAGACGGTGAAGGCGAACAGCTTCACGTTCTCCGCCCGCCAGCCGAGGAAGCGGGTGCGGCTCTCGGCGTCGCGCACCGCCATCAGCAGCTTGCCGTATTTCGAGCCGACGATGCGCCATGTGACGAAGACGCCCAGCGCCAGCGCCAGCGCACTCGCCGAAAACAGCGCCGAGCGCGTCGAACTCGCCTGCACGTTGAAGCCGAGGATGTCCTTGAAATCGGTGAGGCCGTTGTTGCCGCCGAAACCCATGTCGTTGCGGAAGAAGGCGAGCAGCAGCGCGTAGGTCATCGCCTGGGTGATGATCGACAGGTAGACGCCGGTCACGCGGCTGCGGAATGCGAACCAGCCGAACACGAAGGCGAGCAGCCCGGGGGCCAGCATGACCATGATCGCGGCGAACCAGAACTGGTCGAAGCCGTACCAGAACCACGGCAGTTCCTTGTAGTTCAGGAACACCATGAAATCCGGCAGGACCGGGTGACCGTAGACCCCGCGATCACCGATCTGACGCATGAGATACATGCCCATCGCGTAACCGCCGAGCGCGAAGAAGGCGCCGTGCCCAAGGCTGAGGATGCCGCAATAGCCCCACACGAGGTCGAGCGAGAGCGCCAGCAGCGCATAGCAGAGATACTTGCCGACCAACGCCACCATGTAGGGCGGCACATGCAGCGGGCTGCCGGGCGGAACGGCCAGATTGAGGACCGGCACCACGATCGCCACCGCGATCAGGATGGCGATGGCGATGGCGATGCGTCGGTCGGCGCCGGCGGCGAAGAACTTTCCGGTCATCATGGGAGGAACCTCCGGTGCCGACCGTATCTGCCAAGGTTCCCCCACTCCGTCCCGCCCGGGAGAGGAAGGCGGCAAGGTGCGGCTGCCGTGCTTCCTGTCCCCCGCTCGGGGGGTCCGTAGGACGGGCGAGACACACGGCTTGCCCCGGAAAGATGGCTTGCGAAGCAAACCGGAGAGGGGGCCGACCCCGTCGGCGCAACAGCCACCATCATGCTTCCACCGCCCGGCCCTTCAGCGCGAACAGGCCGCGCGGGCGCTTCTGGATGAACAGGATGATGAGGACCAGCACCAGGATCTTTCCCAGCACCGCGCCGGCGTAGGGCTCGAGGAACTTGTTGAGGACGCCGAGCGTCATCGCACCGACCAGCGTCCCCCAAAGATTGCCGACGCCGCCGAACACCACGACCATGAAGCTGTCGATGATGTAGCCCTGGCCGAGGTTGGGCGACACGTTGTCGATCTGGCTGAGCGCCACGCCGGCCACGCCGGCGATGCCGGATCCGAGCGCGAAGGTCAGCGCGTCGATCCAAGGCGTGCGGATGCCCATCGAGGCGGCCATGCGGCGGTTGGCCGTCACCGCCCGCATCTGAAGGCCCCAGGGTGTCCTGTTCATCACGAACAGCAGCGCGGCAAAGACTGCCATCGCGAAGCACAAGATCCAGAGCCGGTTCCAGGTGATGGAGAGCTCACCGAGCTGAAAGGCGCCCGACATCCAGGAGGGGTTTCCGACTTCGCGGTTGGTCGGCCCGAAGATGGTCCGCACCGCCTGCTGCAGGATCAACGAAACGCCCCAGGTCGCCAGCAGCGTCTCCAGCGGTCGTCCGTAGAGGAACCGGATGATGCCCCGTTCGATGGCAAGTCCGACCGCTCCCGCGACGAGGAAGGCCAGCGGCAGCGCGATCGCCAGCGACCAGTCGAACAGCCACGGCGCGTTTGCGCGGATGACGCTCTGCACCACGAATGTCGTGTAGGCGCCCAGCATCACCATCTCGCCATGCGCCATGTTGATGACGCCCATGACGCCAAAGGTGATGGCCAGCCCGATGGCGGCCAGGAGCAGCACGGAGCCGAGCGAAATGCCGTACCAGACGTTCTGAGCGGCCGCCCACAGGGCCAGCGACGCGTTGATGCTTTCGATGGCCGACAGCGCGGCGTCCTTCGTGGGCCCCTCGGCCCGCGCGGCGAAGGCCGTCAGCAGCGACAGCGCATCGCGGCTGCCGGCCGCCTTGATCACCTCGATTGCTGCCAGCTTGTCCGGTTCCGGAAGGTCCGAGACGAGCACGGCCGAGGCCCGCGCCTGTTCCAGCGCCGCCCTGACGCCCGCCACCTTCTCCTTCGCGATCGCCGCGTCCAGGGCTTCGATGGCGCCGGCGTCCGGCGTGCGATAGAGGGTCTGCGCCGCGGCGAGGCGGGCGGCGGAATCTTCCGAGCCGAGCGTCAGCGAGCCGAGAACCTCGCGGACGGCCCGCCGCAGCCCGTTGTTCACCTTGATCTTGGTAACCTCGGCCTTGGCGGCTTCGCCGGCCGCCTCGCCGGTGAGCGGATCGGAGAGCGACACTGCCGGGCCGCTTTCGCGCCCGATGAAGACAGCGCTGTCGGTCTTTCGGAAATAGAGGTCGCCTTCGGACAGGGCCAGCAGCGGCCGCTCGACGGCCGGGTCGCCGGTCGCGCCAAGATCACGCACAATCGCCTCGATCGCCGGAAATCCCTTGGCGGCGGGGAATCTGGCGAGGATCTCGCGCAGCGCGGCTTCATCGGCGAGGGCCGTGGTCGCAAGGACAAGCCCGGCGAGCATCAAGAGCAGCAGCCGTCGCAGCACCGTCATCACGGACAGGTCGCCTCTTGCTTGTTGGGAGGTTCCGGGCGGGCGACCGCCCGCCCGGATGAGCGCGTCTTGGGAGGACGAGTTGCGCTCAGTTCACGCCCTTGCCGCCGCACTTGCCGGTCGCGACGTTGAAGTTGCCGCAGGACATCGGAGCGCGCCAATCGGCGATGAGGTCCTTGGAGTCGGGCAGGTAGTCAGACCACTCGTCGCCGACCACCAATCCGGGGGTTTCCCACACGGTCTCCATCTGGCCGTCGGCCTGGATCTCGCCGATCAGCACTGGCTTGGTGATGTGGTGGTTCGGCATCATCGTGGAGTAGCCGCCCGACAGGTTCGGCACCGACACCCCGACGATGGCGTCGATGACGGCGTCCGGATCAGTGGTGCCGGCCTTCTCGACTGCCTTGACCCACATGTTGAAGCCGA
>Ga0182742_1000326_pt1 | contig 81046 bp, 78 predicted proteins | sample eDN5th37CBELigMG_FD_128880 | JGI IMG/M metagenome (GOLD analysis project Ga0182742, IMG submission 128880) | Enriched Miracle-Growth compost microbial communities from Emeryville, California, USA - eDNA 5th pass 37_C BE-Lig MG (version 2)... ...
TCGGCAGTTCGGCAGTTCGGCAGTTCGGCAGTTCGGCAGTTCGGCAGTTCGGCAGTTCGGCAGTTCGGCAGCTCGGCCATCTGCCGCGGTGTGGCATCCGTCCCTGGCTGCAATGAAAACGAGCCGCTGGATCGCGCGAGGCTGGCGTGCGGCTGCTAGCGGGTCGTGGATGCGGAGAGGTAAATGCCCGAGCCCACCCTGATCTCGATCCCGACGCTGGAAACGCCGCGCCTCGTGCTGAGGACGCATCGTGCCGGCGATTTCGAGGCCTATGCGCGCATGTGGCGCGATCCGTCGGTCTATCGCTTCATCGGAGGACAGCCCCGAACGCGGGAGGAGAGCTGGATCCGCTTCCTGCGCCACGCGGGCATGTGGCAGATGGTTGGTTTCGGCTTCTGGGCGATCGAGGAACGGGCGAGCGGATGCTTCATCGGCGAGGCGGGCCTCCACGACCTGAAGCGTGACACGACCCCGTCGATCGAGGGGTTGCCGGAGGCGGGCTGGTCGCTGCTGCCGGACAGGTGGGGCCGCGGCTTCGCGACCGAGGCGGTGTCCGCCGTGCTGGCCTGGGGCGACAGGGAACTGCCCGGTCGCCGGCAGGTCTGTATCATCGACGCTGCCAACCGGGCATCGATCCGGGTGGCCGAGCGCTGCGGCTTCACGCCCGTCGGCTCCGTGCAGCTGAGGGGCGAGCCCGTCGGGCTCTACGAGCGGGTGGGTTCCCCGACGCAGCCGCCCGGATGACGGAATCGCGCGGAAAAAGGCCGCAGAGTGGGCATGCTCCTACAATCGCCTTGCCGCGGAACCGCGCTACCACTAGCTTCAATCAAAATATTGAGGAAACGCCGATGTTACCTGGCCTGAAGGCCGGATTTGAGCTGGATCAGCGGCTGAACGCCGACAGCGTTCCGGTAATGTGGCTCGGCCTGTGCGAATTGCGGCTGATGAACGACCGGCGTTGGCCGTGGGTGGTTCTCGTGCCGCAGCGACCGGGCATCGAGGAGATCCACGACCTGACGCCGCTCGACCAGGCGATGCTGACCTTCGAGACCAACATGGTCGCCCAGGCGCTCAAGCGACAGACCGGGTGCCTGAAGATCAACACCGGAGCCCTCGGCAATGTGGTGCGCCAGCTCCATGTCCACGTGATCGCCCGCGACGAGGGAGATCCCGGCTGGCCGGGGCCGGTGTGGGGCTTTGGTCCACGCGAGCCGTATCGCCCGGAAGAGATCTGCCACATGATCGACAATCTGAAATCTGCGCTATAGGCTCGCGCGTCCGCATCAGATTTGTCAGCCCATGCTTTTTCGTCTGTTCGACGCGCCCGAGCGCGAGCCCAGCCAGTTCGTCGGCTTTGCCGGCAATCGCATAGACCGCCAGGCCGAGAAACGCAGCGACGATGCCGTCGAACTCGCGCTCGCCGATGCGGGCGCGCGGCTCCTGCTGATGAAGGCGGGGCGCCTGTTGCTGCGACCGAACGGCAGCCTGGGCGATCCCTATTTCTCCAGGTCCGAGGCCGAGGCGTTTGCCCCGCTGTTCGCCAATGCGGTGCTGCTCGGCCATGAATCCGGCCGGCCGGTGCTGGCGGTGCCGGTTGAGGCCGACCTCGAAGCTCTGGGCGAGGGCGTCGTCGCCGCAGACTATCGCTCGGTGCTGATGCAGGGCCTCGTCGGCGAGGCCGAGGTGGGGGCGATGGCGCAGGGCGCCGCCCTGCTCGCCTGGCACGCCTCGCACCGCTTCTGCGGCCGCTGCGGCCACGCCACGGAAATGCGGTCGGGCGGCTACAAGCGGGTCTGCCCGTCCTGCAACACCGAACATTTCCCGCGTACCGATCCGGTGGCGATCATGCTGACGGTGACGCGCGACAAGTGCCTGCTGGGGCGCGGCGCGCATTTCGCGCCGGGCATGTATTCGGCGCTCGCCGGCTTCATCGAGCCGGGCGAGACCATCGAGGCGGCGGTGCGCCGCGAGACGCTGGAAGAGGCCGGGATACGGCTCGGCCGGGTCGTCTATCACGCCAGCCAGCCCTGGCCCTTCCCCTATTCGCTGATGATCGGCTGTTTCGGCGAGGCGCTGGACGAGGTGGTGCGCCGCGACGAGGCGGAACTCGAGGACTGCCGCTGGTTCCCGCGCGAGGAGGTGATCTCCATGCTCGAGAAGCGGCATCCCGACGGGATCAATGTCCCGCCGCCCGGCGCCATCGCCCATCACCTGATCCGTTTCTGGGCGGAAAACCCGTAACATCGGCAGGAGGGGGAAATGATCAGGCACACGGTGGTGATGCGGCTGAAGCATGCGAGGGGCTCGCGCGAGGAAGCGGAGTTCCTGGAGACGGCACTGGTTCTGGCAAAGATCCCCGGCGTGCAGAATTTCGAACGCCTGCGGCAGATTTCGCCGAAATGCGACTATGATTTCGGGTTCTCGATGGAGTTCGCAGATCAGGCGGCCTACACCGCCTACAACGAGCACCCCGATCATGTCGCCTTCGTCAAGGAGCAATGGATTCCCAATGTCGCCGCATTCCAGGAGATCGACTACGCACCCCTCACATAGGCAGGGGCTGGTAGGCGCGCCGGGCCGCGGCTGCAGCACCGGCCTGCTCGCGGCGGGGGCGGAGTAGCTCGATCGTGAAGTCAGTCGTCGATCCCGCCGAAAACCTCGCACGCCTCATTCGCTGCCCTTCGGTCACTCCGGCCGAAGGCGGCGCGCTCGCCGCCCTGCAGGACATGCTGGCGCCGCTCGGATTCGACGTCGAGCGGCCGGTCTTTTCCGAGCCGGGCACGCCGGACGTCGAAAACCTCTACGCCTCCCGCAAGGGCGAGGGCCGGCACCTCATGTTCGCCGGACACACCGACGTCGTGCCGCCCGGCGACGAGGCGGCCTGGAAGGTGCCTCCTTTCTCCGCGGAGATCCGTGACGGTATGCTCTATGGGCGCGGCGCGGTCGACATGAAGGGCGGCATCGCCTGCTTCGTCGCGGCGCTGGCGCGCCGTGCGGCCAAGGGAAAGGCGCTGGGGCCGGCTTCGCTGCTGATCACCGGCGACGAGGAAGGGCCGGCGGTGAACGGCACCGTCAAGCTGCTCGCCTGGGCGGCCGAGCGCGGCGAGAAATGGGACGCGGCGATCGTCGGCGAGCCAACAAACCCGGAAGCGATCGGCGACATGGTCAAGATCGGCCGGCGCGGCTCGATCTCCGGCGCCGTCACAGTCTACGGCCGGCAGGGACACGTCGCCTATCCGCACCTGGCCGACAATCCGATTCCGTCGCTGCTGGTGCTCCTCGACGCCCTGCTGCGGCCGTCGCTCGACGAGGGAACGGCAGACTTCCAGCCGAGCAACCTGGAGGTCACGTCGGTGGATGTCGGAAACCCCGCCACCAACGTCATCCCGGCGCGCGCCACCGCAGCCTTCAACATCCGCTTCAACGACAGCTGGAGCGTCGAGGCCCTGCAGGCCGAGATCCACAACCGGCTCGACCGGGCGGCGAAGTCGCGTCGCTACGGGCGCGGCGGCCGCGGCGCGATCTCCTACGAGCTCGAATGGCGCGACCGGCCGAGCGACGTGTTCCTGACGCGTGACGAACGCCTCGTTGCGGCGCTGTCCTCGGCCATCGAGGCCGAGACCGGGCGCCGGCCGACGCTCTCGACCTCCGGGGGCACGTCGGATGCGCGCTTCATCAAGGACTACTGCCCGGTCGTGGAGTTCGGCCTCGTCGGGCAGACCATGCACATGGTGGACGAGCGGGTGGCCGTCGCGGACCTGGAGACGCTGACGGCCATCTACGAACGCTTCCTCGACGATTGGTGGTCCTGAGGCCATGCGGGTCGAGGAGGTGCGGCAGGGGATCCTCGGCGCCTTCCGGCTGATGACGGGCCGGGTGGACGGCCTGCAGCTGCTCGACATCAGCGCCGACGGGTTCTGGAACTCCTTCTACGCCATCATCCTGGCGCTGCCGCCCTTGCTGCTGGGCTGGACCAGCGTGGCCGCCGACTTCGCCGACGGGGAGATGTCGCGCGGCGGCATCCTGTTCCGGCTTGCCATCGTCGACATCGGCTCGTGGCTGCTGCCGATCGTATTTCTGGCGTTCGTGGCAAGGCCGGCGGGCATCGCCGACCGCTTCGTCCACTATGTCGTGGCCAGCAACTGGGGTTCGGCGCTTCTGGTCTGGCTGATGGTGCCCTCGGCGGTGGTACGGATCGTGGCGCCCGACGCGGTGGAACTCGCGACCTTCCTGTCGTTCGTGCTGTTCATCGCATCGCAGGTGCTGGTGTGGCGACTAACCGCGCTTTCGATCGGCAAGGGGGCGATGGTGGGCTCGGCGGTGTTCGCCGGCATGTTCGCCGCCTCGCTGATCACGCTGTTTGCGCTTCAGTCGCTGGTCGGGCTGTCGTCGTCGCCGCCGTAGGTGACGCCGACCAGATAGAGGCCGTCGGGCGGCGCCACCTGGCCGCAGGCGGCGCGGTCCCTCGCCTCGAGCGCGGCGGCGAGGTCGTCGGCCGTCCATGCGCCATCGCCGACTCGCTTGAGAGAACCGACCATCGAGCGGACCTGGTTGTGCAAGAACGAGCGGGCCGCGGCGCGGATCTCGATGAAGTCTCCGCTGCGCGTGACGTCGAGCCGGTCGAGGGTGCGCACCGGGCTGTCGGCCTGGCACTGCGCGGAGCGGAAGGTGGTGAAGTCGTGCCGGCCGGTCAGGCGCTGCGCCGCCACGTGCATGGCGTCTGCGTCCAGCCGTTTCGGCACCCACCAGACCTTGCCGCGCTCCAGCGCGGGCGGCGACCGGCGGTTGAGGATGCGATAGAGGTAGCGGCGGCCCGTTGCGGAGAAGCGCGCGTCGAAATCGTCCGGCACCGGACGGGCGGCCAGCACGGAGATCCTGTCGCCGGCCAGTTGCAGATGGGCGTTGAGCGCATCGCGGACGGTGTCGGCGCGCCACGTCTTCGTCAGGTCGACATGCGCGACTTGGGCGGTGGCGTGAACGCCGGCGTCGGTGCGGCCGGCCGCGCGGATCGAGACCGTCTCGCCGCTGAAGGCCTTGATGGCGAGTTCGATCGCTTCCTGGACGGTGCGTGGACCGTCCTGCCGCTGCCAGCCCGCATAGGGGCCACCGTCATATTCGATGTCGAGGCGATAGCGCGGCACGGGTCAGAGGTCCGCGAAGGCGCGCGCATAGGCGAGCCGGCCGGTCGCCGGGGCATCGCCCCATGCCAGCGCCTGCAGCGCGTCGCACTGCCACTCGCAGTCGAAGCCGGCGGCGCGATCGTGCCGGTAGCCGAAGCGGCCGTAATAGGCAGGATCGCCGAGCACGATGGACAGGCGCTCGCCAGCGGCACGCAACCTTGCGTGGCCTTCTTCGACGAGGGCGGCGGCAACGCCCTGTCGCCGCGCATCTTCCGCCACCGCCAGGGGAGCCAGCGCCACGGCCGCGAAAGGCAGATCCTCCCCCTCGACCATGAGCCGCGAGAACAGCACGTGTCCGGCAAGCCGCCCATCGCCCTCTGCGACGAGTTCGAGAACCGAGTCCCCGTCGCGGACCAGCGCCGCGACGAGATCCGCTTCCGCCGCCTGCCCGAAGGCCGCTGCGACGAGCGCATGGATGGCGGCCCGGTCGCCCGCGCGCGCCTCCCGGATCACGGGGGCGCTCACCAAAGCCGGTCCCCGGCCGACAGGCGCGTGCCGCGCAGGAATTCCTGCGCGCCGACCGGCTTGCCGCCGGCCCGCTGCACCTCGACCAGCCGAACCGCCCCGGCGCCGCACGCGACCGTGAGGCTGTCGTCCAGCACCGTGCCGGGCACGCCAGCGCCTTCGGCGCGCGTCGAGCGCAAGAGCTTCAGGCGCTCGCGCCGACCCGCGATCTCCAACTCGCACCAAGCGCCCGGCATGGGCGAGAGGCCCCGGATGTGGTTGTGGACCGCCTCGGCGGGGAGCGACCAGTCGATGCGTGTCTCGGCCTTGTCGATCTTGGCGGCGTAGGTGACGCCGAAGGAGGGCTGGGCCACCAGCATCATCCGTCCGGCCTCGAGCTCGACCATCGACTCGACCATCAGGGAGGCGCCGGCGACGCTCAGACGGTCGTGCAGCTCGCCTGCCGTCTCGTCCGGTCCGATCGGCAGGCGCACGGTCGCCGCCACGGGGCCCGTGTCGAGCCCGACATCCATCTTCATCACCATCATGCCGGTCTCGCGGTCGCCGGCCATGATCGCGCGCTGGATGGGGGCGGCGCCGCGCCAGCGCGGCAGCAGGGAGGCATGGCCGTTGTAGCAACCGAGCCGCGGCGCCCCGAGCACCGCGCGTGGCAGGATCAGGCCGTAGGCGACGACTACCGCCACGTCGGCGCCGAGCGCGGCGAAGGCCGCTTGCTCAGTCTCGTCCCGCAACGACACCGGACAGCGAACCGGGGCGCCGAGCCGCTCCGCCTCCACCTGAACCGGCGAAGGCGTGGGCGCGAGGCCTCGACGGCCGGCCGGTCGCGGCGGCTGCGTGTAGACTGCGACGATTTGGTGCCCGGCCTCGGCCAGCGCGCGAAGCGTCGGCACGGAAAAGGCCGGAGTGCCCATGAAGATGATGCGGAGCGCCATTCTTTCCCCTTGCGCTGGCTTTCAACGTTTTTCCGGCCGCGGGGTCAAGGCTCATGATCGCGGGTGCGCTGCCCATCGGGCGCAATCGCCTTCATGATGCAGGCGGCCGACCATTGGGAGGCCATCGGGAGGCCGCTGGCGTCACGTGAAAGGCGATCCCGCGCGCCGGCCTGCGCAATCGCACGATTTTCGATCGTTCCGGGATGGACAGCAGCGGCTAACGCGTTCACGCTGCCGAGGCGCGGTTGATGCCGATCAAGGCGTCGTCCTAAAGGAGGTTCATAAGGCACCCGAGCCGCGGGCGGCATTTCGTCGCCCATTGTAGCCAAGGGTTGCAATGCATTTGTCGAGCGGCGATACCCCCTTGACCCAAGTACCGAGGGACGGGTGTCCCCAGGGAGCTTCTGATGGATTTCGAGCAGTTTTTCGGCGACAAGCTGGAGGCCCTGCACAAGGAAGGGCGCTACCGCGTGTTCGCCGATCTCGAACGTCGGGTTGGCGCCTTCCCGCGCGCGCTCCGCTACAAGGGCGACGAGGGCCGTGAAGTTACCGTCTGGTGCTCGAACGACTATCTCGGCATGGGCCAGCATCCGGCCGTGATCGCCGCCATGCACGAGGCGCTCGACAAGTGCGGCGCCGGCGCCGGCGGCACCCGCAACATCTCCGGCACCAACCACTACCACGTGCTGCTCGAGAGCGAGCTCGCCGACCTGCACGGCAAGGAAGCGGCGCTGCTCTTCACCTCCGGCTATGTGTCGAACTGGACGACGCTCTCGACGCTGGGCGCGCACCTACCGGGCTGCGTGATCTTCTCCGACGAGAGCAACCATGCCTCCATGATCGAGGGCATTCGCCACTCGAAGGCCGAGAAGCGCATCTGGAAGCACAACGACGTCGCCGATCTCGACCGCCAGCTGTCGGAGTTCGGCCCTGACGTGCCGAAGGTGGTCGCCTTCGAGAGCGTGTACTCGATGGACGGTGACATCGCCCCGATCGCCGACATCGTCGCGGTGGCCGAGAAGCATGGCGCCCTGACCTATCTGGACGAGGTCCATGCGGTGGGCATGTACGGCCCGCGCGGCGGCGGCGTCGCGGAGCGCGACAGGCTGATGGATCGCATCGACATCATCGAGGGTACGCTCGGCAAGGCGTTCGGCGTGGTCGGCGGATACATCACCGGTACGACCAAGCTGGTCGACTTCATCCGCTCCTTCGCCTCCGGCTTCATCTTCACGACCGCGCTGCCTCCGCACGTGGCTGCCGGCGCGCTGGCCTCGATCCGCCATCTGAAGGAGAGCCCCTTCGAGCGCGCCCGTCACCAGGACCGCGTGCGCAAGGTGCGCGCCGGGCTCGACAGCATCGGAATCCCCTACATTCCGAATTCGAGCCACATCGTCCCGGTGATGGTTGGCGACGCCTCGAAGTGCAAGTGGATCAGCGACATCCTTCTCGACCGCTACGGTATCTACGTGCAGCCGATCAACTATCCGACCGTACCGCGCAAGACCGAGCGGCTGCGCATCACTCCCTCGCCGCTGCACACCGACGCCGACATCGAGCATCTCATCGGCTCGCTCTCGGACCTGTGGTCGCAGTGCGCTCTCGCAAGGGCGGTGGCATAAGCCCGGCCAGGCACGATCGGCCCGGCCATATTGCCCCGGCCGGGCGCGCGTGACATAGCTCCCCCGCGAAAACGGGCAAGGCCGGATGAACCAGAGAAAGATGCTGTCGGCGCTGGCCGGCGAGACGCTGTCGCCGCCGCCTGTGTGGATGATGCGCCAGGCTGGGCGCTACCTTCCCGAATACAGGGAGACGCGGCAGAAGGCCGGGTCCTTTCTCGATCTCTGCTACAATCCCGACTTCGCCGTCGAGGTGACGCTGCAGCCGATCCGGCGCTTCGGCTTCGACGCGGCGATCCTGTTCTCCGACATTCTCGTGGTGCCGCATGCGCTCGGCCGCGACCTGCGCTTCGCCGAGGGGCACGGCCCGCAGATGACGCCGATCCGGCCCGACGAGATCGCCGGCCTCGGACAGGACCTCGATTTCCACGCCCACCTCGCGCCCGTTTACGAAACGGTGTCGCGGCTGCGGCGCGAGCTGCCGCGCGAGACGACGCTGATCGGCTTCTGCGGTGCGCCATGGACAGTGGCTACCTACATGATCGCCGGCAAGGGCACGCCCGACCAGGCGCCGTCGAGGCTATTCGGCTACCGAGATCCCAACGCCATGGCGGCGCTCCTGGGCAGGCTGGCGGAGGTGTCCGCCGAATATCTCGTTCGCCAGATCGATGCCGGCGCCGACGTCGTGCAGATCTTCGATTCCTGGGCGGGCGTGCTCGACGAGGACTGTTTTGCGCGCTGGTGCGTGGAGCCGGTGGCAGAGATCGTGCGGCGCGTACGCGCCGTCCACCCGTCCACGCCGATCATCGGCTTTCCGCGCGGGGCCGGCAGCCTCTATGCGGACTACCGTCAGAAGACGGGCGTGACGGCGCTCGGGCTCGACTGGTCGGTGCCGTTGTCGCAGGCGCGCTCCCTGCAGACGGCGGGGCCGGTGCAGGGCAATCTGGATCCGCTGCGCCTCGTCGCCGGCGGGCGGGCGCTGGACGAAGGCGTCGACGCCATCCTGGAAGTTCTGGGCGGCGGGCCGCTGATCTTCAATCTCGGCCACGGCATCACGCCGGAAGCGACGGTCCGGCACGTCGAGCAGATGCTGCGCCGCGTCCGCGGCTAGGGCCGGCCAGCCGGCGCGGTGACCGGCCGGCGGCACTACCAGGGTTTTCAGCCCATCACGGGTCATCGGACGCGACCACGTGGCGCCATCGCGCGGCATAGGCGGCAAGGGCCGCCTCGGCGTAGTGCGCGGCCTCCGACGCGAGAAGGTCGCCAACGGGCTTCATGCCGCAGAGCATCGCTGCTCCGACGCTGGTGCCGGTCGACCCGCGCGGCACGCGCACGGGGCGGCCCGTGGCGCTCGCCAGCATGCGCACAAAGCAGTCGTTGGAGCCGAACGGACCTTCCACCACCACGTCGCCGCGCGCCCCTGCGAGGTCGAGGCAGGTTGCCGCCATCATCGCGAGATAAAAGGAGACGGCCGCGAAGCGGACGCGGGGCTCGGTCGGCTCCGATGGCAGCCAGCGGGCGGAACGCCCGCGAAACGGCCCGTTGCCCTGCTCTGTCGAGGGCGTCAGGATCACCCCCTCGGCAAGCACGCGGGCGATGTCGGCCCCGCCGGCAGGCTCGGGTGCGTCGCCGAGCAGCATCGCGAATTCCCGGCCGCCCATGAATCGCGCCGACGGGACGGGATCGCCGAAGGCGTTCACGTTGACCAGCGTGTCGCGCTCGGGGTCGAGCGGCTTGGTCTCTCCACCGACCGCCATGACGATCACCCAGGTTCCGGTGGACACCACCGCGAAGGGCGCCTCGCGGGCGACGAGGTGCGGATAGAGAGAGGCGTTGGAATCGTGGATGCCGCAGAAGACCGGCAATCCCGCCGGCAGTCCGGTGCGGCGCGCGACCTCATCGGAAAGCGGCCCGAGGCGGTCGGCGGCGCGGTGCAACCGCGGCATCAGCCGGTCCCATCCCTGCCCTCGGACCAGGGACGAATAGCTCTTGCGGAATGGGCTCCAGAGATCCGTGTGTGCGCCGAGCGAGGTTGCCTCGACCGCGGCAATGCCGGTCAGCCGCCAAGCCCAGTATTGTGGCCAGGTGAGGAAGTGGCGCGCCGACGCGAAGGCGTCGGGAAAGCGCCGGGCCTGCCAGAAGAGCTGCGCGCCGAGGTTCAGCCCGACGGGCAGGCGCGGGGATCCGGTCTCGGCGAAGTCCGGGCGGACCGCTTCGTAGTCGGAGGCGAGGCTGTCGGGGCCGTCATGCTCGTAGTCGAGGACCGGGAGGGCCAGTTCGCCGTCGTCGCGCACCAGCGCGCCGGCCGCGCCGTGGGTGGTGACCACCAGCGCGCTGGCCCCACGGCCGATCTCGCCGAGCGCGTCGCTAATGAAGTCCCGAAGAGCGTCGGTGTCATAGTGCGGATAGGGTCCGGACGTGACGACCCGGTTGGGCGTGCGGCGCGAGGCAGTTTCGGCTCCGGTGGCGGCATCGACCACGACGACCTTCGCGTTCGACTTTCCGATGTCGACGACGGCGATCGCCTCCGCATTTTCCATCAATATCCCCTCCCTTCACCGGAACTTTCCTCCGCCTCCGGCGTTGATGCGTATAGCCCGAATCCATCCCGTGGAGGAATGCCATGGCGCTCCAGAGCTTTCGCATGGCCGTTCGCCTTCGCCTGCCAGACAGATTCATCGAGATCTCGACCGTCGAGGAGGCGGTGAATTTCCTCGAGGAGTGGCCTGAACGCCGCCGCGGCCCTGTACATCGTTGCGCGCTGCGCGCATGCAGGGCCTGTATGAATGGCACGATGGGCACGGAGGAGGCGCGCAGCGCCTTCGCGAGCTTCGTGCGCATCACCGGACTCGCGCCGGTCACTTATTCGACGCGCCCGCCGCTGCCCGCCCATGCGCCGAGGGTGGGTCGCCTCGCGCCGCACTGACGCCGCTCAGCCGGGAGCGCCGGCGACCGACGCCCGCACCACCAGATCGACCGGCCACACCTCGCCCGGTGCTCCGTTTTCCAGATGCGAGATCCGCGCCGCCAGGCGCTCGGCGATGCGCGCGCCCGCGGCCCGGATCGAGGAGCGCGTCGTCGAAAGCGGGACGGGGAAGGTCTCGGGCCTCAGCCAGGCGAACACGTCGTCGTGGGAGATCAGCGACAGCTCGCGCGGCACCTCGATGTCGAGGTCGCGGGCCGCGCGCATCACGCCCATCGTCATGATTAGGCTCGAGCAGAGGATGGCGGTCGGGCGATCGGTCCGCTCCAGCAGCGAGCGCGCGCTGCGATAGCCGTTCTCCTCCGTCATCGGAATCGACCGGATGTTCCCGGGTTCCAGCACAAGCCCCGCCGTTTCGACGGCACGCCGCAGGCCCCGCTCGCGGAAGATGGCGAAGGTCTGGGTGTTCTGCCCGTTGATCAGCGCGATGCGGCGGTGGCCGAGCTGCACCAGCAGGCGGCCGGCATCGTGGAACGCGCCTTCGTTGTCGATGTCGAGATAGGGGTACTCGAAGTCGAGCCCCTCCGAGCGCCCGTGCACGACGAAGGGCAGGCCGAGCTGGCGCAGCAGCCGGATGCGGGGATCGGCCGGCACGGGGGCGGAGATGTAGACGGCGTCGACATGCTTGCTGGCCGCCACGCGTCGGTAGGTCGTCTCCTCGTCGCCGGCCTCGGCGGGGCTGAGCACGAGGTCCATCTCGTGGGCGCGGGCGTAGTCGCCGAGCCCCGAGATGAACTCGACGAAGTGCGGGTCGATGTCCACCGACACGCCGGTGGGCAGGACGTGCCCGATCATGCCTGTCTTGCCGGTGGCGAGGCGACGGGCGTTGGGGTTCGGCCGGTAGCCATGCCGCTTGGCGGCGTCCGCGACGCGCCGGCGCGTCTCCTCGCTGACCTCTGGATAGCCGTTCAGTGCGCGGCTCACCGTCGTCTGCGACAGGTCGAGCATCTGCGCGAGCTGCTTGAGGTTCATGGCCGTGTCACAAGTGTCAAAGCGCTTTCAAAATCTGGTGTCGGGAGAGCCGTCCAGGAACGGGCAACTATAGGAGTGGGCTGGGCGAATCTGAAGAAAAAACGCGCTTCGCAGCGCAAAAAATCGACTTTGCGCCGCAATACTACGGAGATTAAATCGATTAGCGGCCAAGGTACTTGACAACACCTTGGTCGACGGATGTATAGAAAAGCTAGCCAAAGCGCTTTGAATTCGTGCCGACGACCGCAATGTCGCGCCGAGATGGTGGACAGTGCTGGCCGACAGGTTCAGGCTAGGCGCAGGCGGACGGAATGGAGGTTCCGTCCACACCGGAAACCGGGAGGAGTCCACCATGACCAAGGCTTTGTTCCTGGGCGTCGCGCTATCGGCGCTGGCGCTCGCCGCTCCCGCCTCGGCGGAGCTGAAGTTCGCGCCGGGCGAGGACAGCCGCTTCACCTGGCAGAATTTCGAGGACCTCAAGAAGGTCGACCTCAAGGGCGAAACCCTTGCCATCTTCGGGCCGTGGCGCGGCGAGGACGAGGCGCTCGTGCGCAGCGTTCTCGACTATTTCTCCGAGGCGACCGGCGCCGAGATCAACTACTCCTCCTCCGAGAACTACGAGCAGCAGATCGTCATCGACACCCAGGCCGGCAGCCCGCCGAACATCGCGATCCTGCCGCAGCCCGGCCTGATCCAGGACCTCGCCTCCAAGGGGCTGCTGGTGCCGCTCGAGGACGCCGATGCGGAATTCGTGCGCGACAACTACGGCGCGGGCCAGTCCTGGGTCGATCTCGGCACCTACAAGGACAAGGACGGGCAGGAGAAGTTCTTCGCCTTCCCCTACAAGGCCGACCTGAAATCGCTGGTCTGGTACGTGCCGGAGAACTTCGAGGAAGCCGGCTACGAGGTCCCCGAGACCTGGGAAGACATGATGAAGCTCACCGACCAGATCGTGGCCGACGGCGGCACGCCCTGGTGCATCGGGCTCGGCTCCGGCGGCGCCACCGGCTGGCCGGCCACCGACTGGGTCGAGGACATCATGCTGCGCACCGCGCCGCCCGAGACCTACGACAAGTGGACCCGCAACGAGATCCCGTTCAACGATCCGGCGGTCGTGAACGCCCTGAAGATCTTCGCCGACATCGCCACCAACGACAAATATGTCGACGGCGGCAGCGCCGCGGTGGCCGCGACCGACTTCCGCGACAGCCCGAAGGGCCTCTTCGGCATCCCGCCGAAGTGCTACATGCACCGCCAGGCCTCATTCATCTCCTCCTTCTTCCCAGCGGGCACCAAGCTCGGCGTCGATGCCGACTTCTTCTACCTGCCGCCGATGGCCTCCCAGCCGGACCTCGGCAAGCCGGTGCTGGGCGCGGGCACCTTCGCCATGATCACAAAGGACTCCAAGGCCGCCCGCGAGTTCATCAAGTTTCTGCAGATGCCGCTGGCCCACGAGATCTGGATGGCGCAGTCTGGCCTGCTGACCCCGCTCAAGACCGCCAACCAGGAAGCCTACGCCAACGACCAGCTCAAGAAGCAGGGCGACATCCTGGTCAACGCCTCCACCTTCCGCTTCGACGGCTCGGACCTGATGCCCGGCAAGATCGGCGCGGGCGCCTTCTGGACCGGCATGATCGACCTCGTCGGTGGCAAGTCGCCGGAGGCCGTGGCAACCGACATCCAGGCCTCCTGGGACGCGATCAAGTAGCGCCGGGGGCCGGTGCCTTGTCTCACGACAGGAGCCGCCCCTCACCTGCGTGCCTGCATCCTCTCCCCGTCAACCGGGAGAGGAGCGGAGCTGACCAATTTGCCAGCCCTCGACGCTCAAAGGCAGCGGAATGGCCGTGAGAGCGTCCTTATCACCGCCTGCGCGGAGAGGTGCCGGCAGGCAGGTGAGGGCGGTGCCGGCCGACCTGATCGGGTTGGCGAAGCCAGGGGTCATTTCCGAGTAACGACACTTAACGCGCAAACAGAGACATCGGTCCTCACGGAGTGGAGGGAGCCATGGCGGGCCAGATCTTCTCGGCCATTCTCGTCATCGTCGTCGGCGTCGGCGGCTGCGTCGCCTATTTCTGGGGCGCCAACAAGCTTCTCGACCTGATCTTCCCGTCCCGCGGCGTCAGCGGCATGACGGCCGTCAACAATCTCCGCCGGCAGGGGCTCATCCGCCCGTGGCTGTTCATCGGCCCGGCGCTGATCATCCTGCTCGTCTACCTGATCTACCCCGTCATCCAGACGCTCTGGCTGTCCTTCCATGACCGCAGCGGCGAGAACTTCGTCGGATTCGGCAACTACGTCTGGGCGTTCGGCGACCGCGAGTTCCGCAACTCGATCCTCAACAACCTTCTGTGGCTGCTCGTCGTGCCGGCGGCCTGCACCTTCCTCGGCCTGGTGATCGCCGTGCTCACCGACAAGATCTGGTGGGGCACGATTGCCAAGAGCCTGATCTTCCTGCCGCTCGCCATCTCCTTCGTGGGCGCCAGCGTGATCTGGAAGTTCATCTACGAGTACAGGGGCGACGGCCAGGTGCAGATCGGCCTGCTCAACGCCGTCGTCCAATTCTTCGGTGGCCAGCCGCAGGTGTGGATCTCGTTGCCCTTCTGGAACAGCTTCTTCCTGATGGCGATCCTGATCTGGATCCAGACCGGCTTCGCCATGGTCATCCTCTCGGCGGCGCTTCGCGGCATTCCGGAGGAGACGATCGAGGCGGCCGTGATCGACGGCGCCAACCCGTTCCAGATCTTCTGGAAGATCATGGTGCCGCAGATCTGGGGCACGATCGCGGTGGTGTGGACCACCATCACCATCCTGGTGCTGAAGGTCTTCGACATCGTGCTCACCATGACCAACGGCCAGTGGAACAGCCAGGTGCTCGCCAACCTGATGTTCGACTGGATGTTCCGCGGCGGCGGCGATTTCGGCCGCGGCGCGACCATCGCCGTCATCATCATGATCGCGGTGCTCCCGATCATGATCTGGAACATCCGCCAGGCCAACCGCGAGACGGGAGGGCACTGAGATGGCACAGGCCAGCGGCAAGTCGGCCGGCAAGTCCTTCCTCAGGCGTTTCGCAGTTCACCTCGCCGTCTTCTTCTTCGTGGCGCTGTGGACGATCCCGACCCTCGGCATCCTGGTCTCGTCCCTGCGCGACAAGGACCAGATCATCGCCTCCGGCTGGTGGAATTCCTTCTCCGGCTCGGTCCAGACCGAGGCCGGGCGGCTGCCGCCCGGCAACACGGCGGTGGAGCGGGACGGCAAGTACGTGCTGGAGGGCAACATCTTCGAAGAACCCGGGGCCCGCGAGGTGAAGGCCTTCGGCCTGCGCTCGGCCGCGCCCACCGAGCATCCGGCCGGCACGGTCGCCGACCTGGGCGACGGCGTGACGCTGCAGATCGATCCCGACGGCTCCTTCGTCCACACCTTCCCGGCCGCTTCCGACGACACGCGCGGCCGCCGCGTCTACTACTCGGCCAGCACGCCACCGCGCTTCACCACCGAGAACTACAGGAACGTCCTGTTCGCCGAGGGCATCGGCCGCTCCTTCATCAACTCCCTGACGGTGACGATCCCCGCCACCGTCATCCCGATCCTGATCGCGGCGTTCGCCGCCTATGCGCTGGCCTGGATGCGCTTTCCCGGGCGTGCGCTGCTGATCGCGGTGGTCATCGGACTGCTGGTGGTGCCACTGCAGATGGCGCTGATCCCGCTTCTCCAGCTTTACAACGGCGTGGCGCTGTTCTTCGGCGTGCCGTCCAAGACCTATCTCGGCATCTGGCTGGCGCATACCGGCTTCGGCCTGCCCTTCGCCATCTACCTGCTGCGCTCCTACATGGCCGGGCTGCCGCGCGAGCTGATGGAGTCGGCGCGCATCGATGGCGCCAGCGACTTCGAGATCTTCATCAAGATCGTGTTGCCGCTGTCCTTCCCGGTGCTCGCCTCCTTCGCCATCTTCCAGTTCCTGTGGGTCTGGAACGACCTCCTGGTGGCAATGGTGTTCCTGGGCTCCGGCACCGACCAGCTCGTGCTCACCGGCAGGCTCAACGCCCTGCTCGGATCGCGGGGCGGCGACTGGGAGATCCTCACGACCTCGGCCTTCGTGACCATCATCGTGCCGCTGATCGTGTTCTTCTCGCTGCAGCGCTACTTCGTGCGCGGCCTGCTGGCGGGTTCGGTCAAGGGGGGCTAGGCGTGGCGCCTGGCCTCCGCACTCCGCCGCCGCGACACGCGACACATATCCGGAAGAACTGAATGACCGCCACGAGCACCACCACTGAAACAACCCCCGATCGCGACTGGTGGCGGGGTGCGGTGATCTACCAGATCTATCCGCGCAGCTTCCAGGACTCGAACGGCGATGGCATCGGCGACCTGAAGGGCATCATCCGGCGGCTGCCCTACGTGGCCGAGCTCGGTGCGGACGCGATCTGGATCTCGCCCTTCTTCAAGTCCCCAATGCTGGACTTCGGCTACGACGTGTCGGACTACTGCGCCATCGACCCGATGTTCGGGACGATGGAGGACTTCGACGCGCTGATCGCGGAGGCCCACAGGCTGGGCCTCAAGGTGATGATCGACGGCGTCATCTCGCACAGTTCCGACCAGCATCCCTGGTTCAGGGAAAGCCGTTCCAGCCGCGACAATCCGAAGGCCGACTGGTATGTCTGGGCCGACGCCAAGCCAGACGGCACGCCGCCGAACAACTGGCTTTCGATCTTCGGCGGCTCCGCGTGGCAGTGGGACGCGCGCCGCATGCAGTACTACCTGCACAACTTCCTCGCCGAACAGCCGGATCTCAACTTCCACAATCCCGAGGTCCAGGATGCGTTGCTCGACGTCATCCGGTTCTGGCTCGACCGCGGCGTCGACGGCTTCCGGCTGGACACGATCAACTTCTACTTCCACTCGGCCGGGCTGGAGGACAACCCGCCGCTGCCGCCGGCCGACCGCAACGACCAGACGGCACCCAAGGTCAATCCGTACAACTTCCAGGACCACATCTACGACAAGAGCCGACCGGAGAACCTCGAATTCCTGCGCCGCTTCCGGGCCGTGCTTGATGAATACCCCGCAGCCGCGTCGGTCGGCGAGGTGGGCGATTCCCAGCGCGGCCTGCAGGTAGTTGCCGCCTACACCGGCGGCAGCGACCGGGTGCACATGTGCTATGCCTTCGACTTCCTGGCGCCCCAGAAGATCAGCGCCGAACACGTACGCCGGGTGTTAGAGGAGTTCGGTCGCGTCGCGGCGGACGGATGGGCCTGCTGGGCGTTCTCCAACCACGACGTGATGCGCCACGCCAGTCGCTGGACGGAGGGCGAGGCCGACCCGCTGGCTTTCCTGAAGGTCATTTCCGCCCTGCTTCTGGCGCTGCGCGGCTCGGTGTGCCTCTACCAGGGCGAGGAGCTCGGGCTGACCGAGGCGGACCTGAGCTTCGAGGACCTGCGCGACCCCTACGGCATCCGCTTCTGGCCCGAGTTCAAGGGCCGCGACGGCTGTCGCACGCCGATGGTGTGGGAGGCCGACGTGCTGAATGCCGGCTTCTCGACGGAAAGGCCCTGGCTGCCGATCTCGGTCGAGCACGCCGAAAAGGCGGTGAGCCGGCAGTTCGGCGTGGCGGACTCCCTGCTCGAGCACTACCGTCGCGTGCTGGCGTTCCGCCGCAGCTTCCCGGCCTTCGCCAAGGGTGAGATCGAGTTCCTCGCCGTGGACGGCGATGGCCTCGCCTTCACGCGGCGCCTCGGCAACGAAGAGATCATCTGCGCGTTCAATCTCGGCGCCACGCCCGTGGTCCTCGACCTCGGCGCCGTGAGGGCAGGGCAGCCGCTGACCGGCCACGGGCTCGCCGGCAGCGCCGAAGGCTCGACCGTGAGCCTGCCGGGTTATGGTGCATGGTTCGGCCGGACGGCCTGACCAGAGGGAAGAGAAACTGGGGAGGACAGCATGGCCGATCTCTCGCTCCGGGACATCAAGAAGGCATACGGCGCCGTCTATACGCTCCACGGCATCGACCTCGAGATCAAATCCGGCGAGTTCATCGTCTTCGTCGGCCCGTCGGGCTGCGGAAAGTCGACGCTGCTGCGCACGATAGCCGGGCTGGAGGAAATCACCTCGGGCGAGCTGAGGATCGACGGCGAGCTGGTCAACGACATACCGCCGTCGAAGCGCGGGATCGCCATGGTGTTCCAGTCCTACGCGCTCTACCCGCACATGACCGTCTACGACAACATGGCCTTCTCCATGCGGATAGCCGGCGCCTCCAAGGAAGAGATCGACAAGCGCGTCCGCAACGCCGCAGAGATCCTGCAGCTCACCAAGCTCCTCGACCGGCTGCCGAAGGCGATGTCGGGCGGCCAGCGCCAGCGCGTCGCCATCGGCCGCGCCATCGTGCGCAACCCGAAGGTGTTCCTCTTCGACGAGCCGCTCTCCAATCTCGATGCGGCGCTGCGCGTCGCCACCCGCATCGAGATCGCCAAGCTGAAGGAGTCGATGCCCAACACCACGATGATCTATGTGACGCACGACCAGGTCGAGGCGATGACGCTCGCCGACCGCATCGTGGTGCTGAAGGACGGGCGCGTCGAGCAGGTCGGCACGCCGATGGAGCTCTACCAGCATCCGGGCAACCTGTTCGTGGCGCAGTTCATCGGCTCTCCGGCCATGAACATCCTGCCCGGCAAGGTGCAGAAGGCGGGCGCCAGCACGGTGGTCGAGGTGTTCGGACGCAACATCGCCGTTCCCGTCGCCACGCCGAACGATGCCGCCGGCGCCTCCGTGAGTTTCGGCGTGCGCCCCGAGAACCTCTCGGCCACGACCGGCGAGGACTATCTGTTCGAGGGCCGGGTCGACTACGTCGAGCAGCTCGGCGAGGTTCAGCTCGTCTATGTGGAACTCGGCCATTCCGACCAGCCGGTCGTGGCCAAGCTTCCGGGCAACGCTACCGTAACGCGCAACAGCACCATGCGCCTTGCCGCGGATCCCGGCGATCTGCACATCTTCGACGGCAACGGCCTGTCCTACGCGCGTCCAAGAGTCGAGGCAAAGGCCGCCTGACCCCTCCTCCCGTCTGGCGCCTTGCGCGGCGGGCTCCCCCAACGGGGAGCCCGTCAGCCTTCCGTATCGGATGACGGACCTTTGTGCGGCGCCGGGAAGCGGCCTGCACCTCAGGCGGCGCTCGCGTCGTCGACCTGTGCCTGTTCCGTCAGCTTGACCGTCCCTACGGTGAACACCTCGATCGCCCCGCCGCGCCCGCGCAACAGGTGCTTGCCCGCCGGGTTGAGGCAGAAGCGCTCGTCGAGGCGCGACGCCGTCTCACCGGAAATCACGATCGACACTTCCGCGTCGGGATCGAGTTCCTTGGCGAGCCCTTGGAGCCGCTGGCTGACGTTCACCGTGTCGCCGATGATGGTGTAGTTCACCCGGTCCGAGGCGCCGATGTTGCCGACGATGGCCGGGCCCGTGTGGATACCGATGCGCACCCGAAGGGTCGGGCGCCCCTCGGCTTTCGCCACGATGTTGTCCTGCTCCATGGCCTCGCGAATGGCGGCGGCCGCGCGCACCGCCGCTGCGGCATGACCCTTGAGCCGGTCGGGCGCCCCGAAGAAGGCGAGCATGCCGTCGCCCAGGAACTTGTCGACCGTACCGCCCTCCGCATCGACCGCGCGGCACAGGATGGCGAAGTGATGGTTCAGGAGCTGCGCGCCGCTGGCGGCATCCATGTGTTCCGAAAGCGTCGTGAAGCCGGCGATGTCGGTGAACATCACTGTCACCACCGCCTCGCGCGGCTCGGCAATGCCGATCTCGCCGGTGCGCACCAGCTTCGCCACCAGCGAGCGCGGGATGTAGGTGGAGAAGGCCCGCAGCCCGACCAGCATGGCATTGAAGGCGGAGGCCTGATCGTCCAGCTCGAGCACCCGGCTGCGTGGCAGCGGCTGGACCTGGTCGAGCTCGAAGTTCGCCACGAGTTGCGCCTGCCCGGCGATTTCGCGGACGGGTCGCGACAGGCGCTTGCCGAGGATGATCGCGGCGACCACGGCAATGACCAGTCCGGCCAGGCCGAACGCCGCCGACTGCCAGGTGCGCAGGATCTCCTCGCCGATCGCGCTGCGGCTGAAATAGGCACCGATGGTCCAGGGCCGGTCTCCGAACCCGGCGATCTGCTTGGTGATGGTGACGAAGGAGCGTTCGCCCATCAGCGCCGCGAACCGGTCGTCGGGGATCTCCTCGTCGTCGATGGTGATCTCGGCGATCTCGACATTGCGTGCCCGCGCGGACGGGAATTCCACGAACGGCTTGCGGGTCTGGTACTTGGCGATCACCGGGTCTTTCACGGCGTCCAGCGGAGACAGCGGCAGGATGGAGGTCGGGCGCCCCAGCGGATCGATGAGCGCGGCGTCGGCCAGCACGCTCTGCCCCCCTTCCAGAATGAACGCGTGCGTCTCGAATCGGTCGGACAGTTCGCGCGTGATCCGGGAGAGCGTGTAGAGCTCCACCGGCGCGATGATCCAGCCTCGGCGTATGCCGTTCCGGTAGAGCGGCACGGATACGTTCGCGAAGACGCCATACTTATTGCGGACGAAGCTGCCCCACTGCAGGCCGGAGACATCCTTTCGTCTCTGCAGAGCCGCCAGCGTTTCGGGATCTTTCACCTGAGTGGGGGGCAGCACCTCGAGCAACAGGGTCGGGTCCTGATCCCGGACGGCCCCGCGGACGACCAGGTCTTCGGTGTAGATCAGCATGCCGGTCGCGGCGGGGGTCGATCCCAGTGCCCCCTCCAGCACCGCGTTCATGGCGCCGTCGTCGTCGATCTCGAAGGCCCCGCTGGCGTAGAGTTTCGCTACGCCCTGGACCGCGTCCTGCGCCCGCCCCAGATGGGCGCGCAGCGAATCCTCCATCGCGTCGACGAGCAGGATCGAGCGCGCCCCGAGCAGGTCCAGCGTGTTGCGGTAGTTTGCCCCGACGGTGAGCGCGAGCACGCTGCCCACCGACAGGAACACCAGCAGGCCGAAGCTCAAGGCGAGAATGAGCGCCACCGAGACGCGTCGGCGTTTCCGGGCTGCGGGGGAGAATTGCGCTGGCTCGGCGGGCGTGGTCATTGCGCCAATGTGGTCAGCATGTCGGCAAATGCAAGGTGTTGCGGGTGGCGACCGGCAAGAACGGAAGCGCCCGCGGCGGCGGCCGCCTCCGCACTTTCCGTTTCGGAAACCGGGGAAGGGCACGAACTTTTTTGCAACTGGATGTCATCTGGCGCATAGTCTGCAGATGGCAAAGACTTCGAATCCCGCCGGCCGACCGGACTATGAGAAGGCGCTTCGACGCGAGGGCGTGCGCATCACGCGGCCGCGCCGGGTGATTCTCGACATCCTGTCCCAGACGGACGACCACCCCGACGCCCTGGAGATCTTCCGCAGGGCGGTCGCGGTCGATTCGGCCATATCGCTTTCCACCGTCTACCGGACGATGAAGCTGCTCGAGGGAATGGGAACCATCCAGCGCCATGCCTTCGAGGGTGGCCCCTCGCGCTTCGAGCCGTCGGGTGGGGACCATCACGACCACCTGATCGACATCGAGACGGGTGACGTCATCGAGTTCAAGTCGGACCGCATCGAGAAGCTTCAGGACGAGATCGCGCGCACCCTCGGCTACGACATCGTGCACCATCGCCTTGAACTCTACGGGCGCAGACGCCGCAGCGCCGACGGTTGACGAAGCCGGAAGCGGCGTCGATGATCGCCGCCCACCGCGCAAATCACGACGTTCAAACCTAGGAACGGGAAGCCTAAGCATGCAGAAAGCCGAGATCGGCCTGATCGGGTTGGGGACCATGGGGTCCAACCTGGCTCTCAACATCGCCGAGAAGGGCCACCGGATCGCGGTTTTCAATCGCACCACGGCGCGCACCCACGAATTCGCGGCCGAGGCCGGCCCGCTGCGCGACATGGTGGTGCCCTGCGACACGATCGAGGCTCTTGCCGAAGCCATCGAGCCGCCGCGGCCCGTCATCATCATGACCGTCGCGGGCGCGGCCGTGGACGAGCAGATCGCGCACCTGCGCGGCGTCCTGTCGGCCGACGACATCATCATCGACGCCGGCAATGCCAATTTCCGCGACACGATGCGGCGTTTCAACGAGCTGGAAGGCTCGGGACTGACCTTCATCGGCATGGGCGTGTCGGGCGGCGAGGAAGGGGCCCGGCACGGGCCGTCGATCATGGTCGGCGGCACGGAGGCGTCGTTCAAGCGCGTCGAGCGGGTGCTGCTCGACATCTCGGCCAAGTACAAGGGCGAGCCCTGCGCGGCCTGGCTCGGTCCCGACGGCGCCGGCCACTTCGTCAAGACCATCCACAATGGCATCGAATATGCCGACATGCAGATGATCGCCGAGATCTACGGCGTGCTGCGCGACGGCCTCGGCATGGCCCCGAAGGAGATCGGCGCCACTTTCGCGCGCTGGAACGAGGGCCGGCTCAATTCCTACCTGATCGAGATCACGGCGAAGGTCCTCGCCGCCGACGACCCCAAGACCGGCAGGCCGGTGGTGGAGATCATCGTCGACCGCGCCGGCCAGAAGGGGACGGGCAAGTGGTCGGTGATCGAGGCCCAGCAGATGGGCGTGCCGGCCACCGCCATCGAGGCGGCGGTCGCCGCGCGCGTGCTGTCCTCGCTGAAGGACGAGCGGCTGGCGGCGGAAGCCACCTACGGCAAGCTCGAGGTGACGCCGATCGCCGGCGACCGTGATGCGCTGCTGGCCGACCTTGAACTGGCGCTCTTCGCCGGCAAGATCGCCGCCTATGCGCAGGGCTTCGCCGTGCTGTCGGCCGCCTCGAAGGAGTTCTCCTGGAACCTGCCGCTGCCGACGGTGGCCAAGATCTGGCGGGCCGGCTGCATCATCCGCTCGCAGTTCCTGGGCACGCTGGCCGAAGCTTTCGGCGGCGCGCCGGTCGCCAACCTGCTGATGGCGCCGGCCTTCGTGGAAATGATGACGGAAGCGCAGGCGCCGCTGCGCCGCGTCGTGGCGCGCGCCGCAGAGGCCGGCCTGCCGGTTCCGGCGCTCTCCTCCGCGCTCGGCTATTTCGACAGCTACCGCCAGGGACGGGGCACCTCGAACCTCATCCAGGCCCAGCGCGACTTCTTCGGCGCCCACAGCTTCGAACGCATCGACGAGCCCGGCGCGCATCACGGTCCTTGGGGGCTGTGAGGCACGGCAGGACCTGCCGCGGACCCACCTGAAGCGGGACCGGGCCTGTCCGTTCACGGGGTGATCGGCGCTGCCGCCGATCCCCGAACCGGTCAGCCTTCAGCGGCAACCCGCTAGCAAGATTCCACTCCAGTCGGCACTGCGAGGCTCTGCAGCTCCTTGACGGGGTGGCCGTCGATGGCGCCGAGGACGGCGCGGCCGAGCGCTCGGCCGGCGCTGCGCACGCTTTCGTTGACGACGAAGAGCTGCGGCTTCAGCAGATGAAGCAGTCGCGACGACTGCTTCGAGACGATGTCGACGTCGCGGCCCACCTGCAGCCCGATGTCCTCGATCGCCGCCACGAGGGCGAAGGTCGCCTGTCCGCTGCCGGAGACAATGCCGTCCGGGCGGTTGCTCCGCTGCATCAGCTCGACGGTGCGCGCCCGGATCTCGTCGATGGAATGGTCGACCGTTACCGAGGTGAACGGCACCTCCGTCAGCTCCGCCTCGGCCAGCGCCTCCAGGAAGCCCTCGCGCATGTGGCGGTGGTAGGAGAGGTTGGCGGGCGGCGCCAGCAGTGCGAGCTTTCGCCGGCCCCGCTCGGCCAGCTTGCGGACGGCAGCCATCGCATAGGCGTGGTTGTCGAAGTCGTGATACGGATGCTCGATGCCCGTGGCGGTGCGGCCATGCGTGGCGAAGGGAAAGCCGCGCTCCGTCATGTAGCGCACGCGCGGATCATTGGGTTCGGTGCGCGAGATGATGATACCGTCGGCCGAGCCCGTTCCGACGACATAGCGTACCGGCTCCAGCGGATCGTTGCTGTTCGAATAGGGCGTGACGATCAGGTGATAGGGGGTCTGCGCCAGCTCCTCGGAAATGCCGTAGATGAGATCGGAGACGAAACCGCCGACCTGCTCCTGCGTGTTGAGCACCAGGCTGATGACGTTGGTCTTGCCGGTTCGCAGGCGCACGCCCGCCCGGTTCGGCCTGTAGCCGACCTGCCTGGCGACCAGCTGCACACGTCGCCGCGTTTCCTCGCCGATCTCCGGCGCGTCCTTCAGGGCGCGTGAAACCGTCGTGACGGCAAGCCCGGTCATGAAGGCGATGGTCTTGAGTGTCGGGCGCGGCGGTTCCGTCGCAGCGACGCGAGAAGTGCGTGAGATGTCTGAGTCCATGCCTTCGCCTACCAGCAGGCCTGTCGCGCCACAATCGGCGCGGGGACACAGCTTTGGACGATCCAGCGCCAAGGCAGACTTATTCTGAAACGTTACAGATAACAAGGCGTCCGGGGTGATCGACGCCGCTCCTGCTGACAAGTGCGTGCGCTCGACCGCGTTTGCGGCCCGCTGTTCCGGTGTGGTGGAGCGTCGTCCCTGGTGCCGATTGGTGCGGAAACGGTGCTGCGGTGCGGGATCTATATTGCATCGCCACATACGTCGTCGGCCTCTTTTTCTTCGGAGGGTGAAAAAAAGAAGCGGCGGCGGCGATTCTCCGTTGCGGGCTCGGGCCAAATCCCTTAGAGCAAAATCTGTAACGTTTCAGTTTGGGAGGACTGCCGATGCGTTATCGTTCCTCGCGTGCCGCGCTCGCTGCTGGCGCCGCCTTCTTCATGATTGCCCCGGCTCATGCCACCGATCTGGAGGTCGCCCACTGGTGGACGTCCGGCGGCGAAGCGGCCGCGGTCGCCGAGCTGGCGAAAGCCTTTGACGCCACCGGCAACAAATGGGTCGATGCCGCCATCGCCGGCGGCGGCAACACCGCCCGACCGATCATGGTCAGCCGCATTACCGGCGGCGATCCGATGGGCGCCTTCCAGTTCAACCATGGCCGCCAGGCCGAGGAACTCGTAGCCGAGGGCCTCATGCTCGACCTGACGGAGCTGGCCACCCAGGAGAAATGGGCCGAGATCGTCCGACCGAAGAGCCTGCTCGATTCCTGCACGCTCGACGGCAGGATCTACTGCGCCCCGGTGAACATCCATTCCTGGCAGTGGCTGTGGCTCTCCAACAAGGCGTTCGAGGACGCCGGCGTGCCGGTCCCGACCAACTGGGACGAGTTCGTCGCGGCCGCCCCCGCGCTCGAGGCGGCCGGAAAGATCCCGCTCGCCATCGGTGGCCAGCCCTGGCAGGCGACCGGCACCTTCAACGTGCTGATCCCGGCCATCGCGGGCAAGGACGTGTTTCTCAAGGTCTACCAGGACCACGACGCGGAAGCCGCGGCCGGCCCCGAGATCGCCAAGGTCTTCAAGGCTGCCGACGATGCGCGCCGCATGTCGGCCAAGTCCAACGTGCAGGACTGGAACCAGGCCACCAACCTCGTGATCACCGGCCAGGCCGGCGGACAGATCATGGGTGACTGGGCACAGGGCGAGTTCCAGGTGGCCGGTCAGGTCGCCGGCAAGGACTATACGTGCCTGCCGGGCCTCGGCGTCAACCAGCTCATCTCGACCGGCGGCGACGCCTTCTACTTCCCCAAGCTCGACGACCCGGAGAAGACCAAGGCTCAGCTCGCCCTGGCCTCGACCATGCTCGATCCGAAGACCCAGGTGGCCTTCAACCTCAAGAAGGGGTCGGTGCCGGTGCGCGGCGACGTGGACCTGGCGGCCGCCAATGACTGCATGAAGAAGGGCCTCGAGATCCTGGCCTCGGGCAACATCATCCCCGACACCAACCAGCTCAACACCGAGGACACCAACAACCAGCTCAACGACCTGTTCGTGGAGTTCTTCAAGACGCCCTCCCTGACCCCGGAGGAAGCGCAGAAACGCTTCGCCGAGATCATCGCCAACGCTGATTGATCCAGGCGCTGCGTCGGAGACGCCGGCCCGGCCCCAATGGCCGGCGTCTCCCCTTTTGGCTCTCCCACGACGGTGATCCGCATGAATGACGGCCCGACGGCTCGCCCGAGCCGGCTGTTCCGCAACCTCAATGCCAAGATCGCATCGATTCCGATGATCCTCACCGCGCTCGTCGTGTTCGTCGGCGGCACGGTGTGGACGGTGGTGCACTCCTTCACCAATTCGCGCCTGCTTCCGCGCCTCAACTTCGTGGGGCTGGACCAGTACGTACGGCTGTGGTCGGCACCGCGCTGGCTGATCTCGATCGAGAACCTGCTGATCTACGGCAGCCTTTCGCTGATCTTCTCGCTGGTGATCGGTTTCGTCCTGGCGGCGCTGCTCGACCAGAAGATCCGCTTCGAGGACACGTTCCGAACCATCTTCCTGTACCCCTTCGCCCTGTCCTTCGTGGTCACGGGGCTGGTCTGGCAGTGGCTGCTCAACCCCGATTTCGGCGTGCAGAGCGTGGTGCGCGGGCTGGGCTGGGAGAGCTTCACCTTCAACCCGCTCTACGACAAGGAGCTGGTCATCTACGGCATCCTGATCGCGGGGCTCTGGCAGGGGACGGGCCTCGTCATGTGCCTGATGCTTGCGGGTCTGCGCGGCATCGACGAGGACATCTGGAAAGCCGCGCGCGTCGACGGCATCCCGATCTGGAAGACCTACCTCTTCATCGTCATCCCGATGATGCGGCCGGTCTTCGTGACCACGCTGGTCATCATCGCCTCCGGCATCGTGCGCGTCTACGACCTCGTCGTGGCGCAGACCAGCGGCGGTCCCGCGCTCGCCTCCGAAGTGCCGGCGAAATACGTCTACGACTACATGTTCGCGGCGCAGAATCTCGGCCAGGGCTTCGCCGCCTCCACCATGATGCTGCTGACGGTCGCAATCATCATCGTGCCCTGGGCCTATCTGGAATTCGGGCGGAGGCGCTGACCGTGTCGAACCCCGCCACCCTTGCCGTCACCGTCGCCGGCGCCGCCGCGATCCAGCCGGAGCTGTCCGGCCCGCGTGGTCCCCGGCCCCGCATCGCCTTCTCGCGGCGCAACATCTTCATCTACGGCACACTGATCTTCGCGGCGATCTACTACCTGATCCCGCTCTACGTGATGGTCGTGACGTCGCTGAAGGGAATGCCCGAGATCCGCCTGGGCAACATCTTCTCGCCGCCCATGGAGATCACGTTCGAGCCATGGGTGAAGGCCTGGGCGACGGCCTGCACCGGCCTCAACTGCGACGGGCTCTCCCGGGGGTTCTGGAATTCGGTGCGCATCACCGTGCCGTCGGTGGTCGTCTCGATCGTGGTCGCCTCGATCAACGGCTATGCGCTCGCCAACTGGCGCTTCAAGGGCGCCGAGATCTTCTTCACCATCCTGATCGTCGGCGCCTTCATTCCCTACCAGGTGATGATCTATCCGATCGTCATCGTGCTGCGGGAGATCGGCCTGTACGGCTCGCTGACCGGCCTCGTCATCGTGCACTCGATCTTCGGCATGCCGATCCTGACGCTGCTCTTCCGCAACTACTTCGCGTCGCTGCCGGAGGAGCTGTTCAAGGCGGCGCGCGTCGACGGCGCCGGCTTCTGGGGGATCTATTTCCGGATCATGGCCCCGATGAGCCTGCCGATCTTCGTGGTCGCCGTCATCCTGCAGGTCACCGGCATCTGGAACGACTTCCTCTTTGGCGTCGTCTACACCAAGCCCGACACCTATCCGATGACCGTGCAGCTCAACAACATCGTCAACTCCGTCCAGGGCGTGAAGGAATACAACGTCAACATGGCCGCAACGCTGATCACCGGCCTGGTGCCGCTCGTCATCTACTTCATTTCCGGCAAGCTGTTCGTGCGCGGCATCGCCGCCGGCGCGGTGAAGGGGTGAGGGGCATGGCGACGCCAAGTGTGCTGGTGAAGGACGTCACGCTGAACTACGGCGCGGTCGAGGTCCTGAAGAAGCTAAACATCGAAGTCGCCGACGGCGAGTTCATTGTGCTGCTGGGGCCATCCGGCTGCGGCAAGTCCACCCTGCTGAACTGCATCGCCGGGCTGCTGGACGTCTCCGACGGGCAGATCTTCATCAAGGGAAAGAACGTCACCTGGCACGAGCCGAAGGACCGTGGCATCGGCATGGTGTTCCAGTCCTATGCGCTCTATCCGCAGATGACGGTGGAGGGGAACCTCTCCTTCGGCCTGAAGAACGCCGGCCTGCCGAAGGACGAGATCGCGCGGCGCATCGCGCGCGCCGCCTCGATCCTGCAGATCGAACCGCTGTTGCAGCGAAGGCCCGCCGCGCTGTCGGGCGGCCAGCGCCAGCGCGTCGCCATCGGGCGGGCGCTGGTGCGCGACGTCGACGTGTTCCTCTTCGACGAGCCGCTGTCGAACCTCGACGCGAAGCTGCGCTCGGAATTGCGCGTCGAGATCAAGCGCCTGCACCAGACGCTCGGCAACACCATGATCTACGTCACCCACGACCAGATCGAGGCGATGACGCTGGCCGATCGCATCGCCGTGATGAAGGGTGGCATGATCCAGCAGCTCGACCGGCCGCAGGCCATCTATTCGCGCCCCGTCAACCTGTTCGTCGCCGGCTTCATCGGTTCTCCGGGCATGAACTTCCTGCAGGGACACCTGGACACCCGCGACGGCATGCCGGTCTTCAAGCTGGACGGAATCGAGATCCCGCTGGCCACCTACGCCTTCGATGGGGAGGGCTTCGCCGCCAAGCCGGCGGTGTTCGGCATGCGGCCGGAGCATGTCGGCCTCAACATGGGCAGCGACTGGCCGTTCTCGGCGGAGGCGACCATCGAGGTCGTCGAGCCGATGGGTTCGGACACGCTCGTATGGACGCGTCTCGGCACGCAGAACTTCGCCATCCGGGTCGGCTCGGAGCGGGCTCCGGCGGTTGGCGACCGGGTGACACTGGGCTTCGATCCGCTGCGCGCCTCCCTCTTCGATTCCGCCTCGGGCATGCGGCTCTAGGCCTCCACCGCAACACACAGGGTTCCTGAAATGAACTGGTCATTCCAACTCTACAGCGCGCGCAATTTTCAGCCCTGGTCGGACGTACTGAAGGTGCTGGCCGAGTGTGGCTATGCGGAAGTCGAGGGCTTCGGCGGCGTCTATGCCGACCCGGCTGCTTTCCGCGCCGAACTGGACGCCAACGGCCTTGCGATGCCCAGCGGCCACTTCTCCATCGAGATGCTGGAGACGGACTTCGCAAAGGCCGAGAGCATTGCCCGGACCCTCGGCGTCAAGCTGATCGGCTGCCCTTACCTGCAGGCGCCCGACCGCCCTGGCGACGCGGATGGCTGGAAGGCGTTCGGCAAGCGGCTCGCGGTCGCCGGCGCCCGCGTCAGGGACGCCGGGTTCGACTTCGCCTGGCACAACCACGATTTCGAGTTCCAGCCCCTTCCTGACGGCTCCACGCCCCAGGCCCGCATCTTCGAGGGAGCGCCCGACCTCGGCTGGGAGATCGACGTGGCCTGGGTGATCCGCGGTGGCGCCGATCCGTTCAAGTGGATCGACGACTACGGCGATCGCATCGTCGCAGTACACGTCAAGGACATCGCCAGGCCGGGCGAGGGGCTGGACGAGGACGGCTGGTCGGACGTCGGCTACGGCACGGTCGACTGGAAGGGCCTGATCGCCGCAGCCAGGGCCAAGACACCGGCAAAGCATTTCATCATCGAGCACGACAATCCGAACGACCTCCGCCGCTTTGCCCGCCGGTCGATCGAGACGGTCAAGAGCTTCTGAGGATCACGCAATGGCAAGGACACTGAACGTCGGCGTCATCGGCTGCGGCAACATTTCTGCCGCCTATTTCGGGCTGGCGCCGCTGTTCCGCGGCATCCGCATGAAGGCCTGCTCCGACATCAACATGGAGCTGGCGAAGGCGCGCGCCGCCGAGTTCGGGCTGCGCGCCGAGACCGTCGAGAGCCTGCTCAAGGCGGACGACATCGACATCGTCGTGAACCTCACGGTCCCCGCCGCGCACTATACCGTCTCCAAGGAGGTGCTCGATGCCGGGAAGCACGTCTACTCGGAGAAGCCGTTCGTGCTGTCGCTGGCCGAAGCCAACGACCTCGCCGAGCGGGCAGCCCGGCGCGGCCTCAGGATCGGCTCGGCGCCCGACACCTTCCTCGGCGGCGCGCACCAGCTCGCGCGCAACCTCATCGACACCGGCAAGGTTGGGAAGATCACCAGCGGCACCGCCTATGTGATGGGCCACGGCATGGAGCACTGGCATCCGAACCCGGACTTCTTCTACCAGCCGGGTGCCGGTCCCGTCCTTGACCTGGGGCCCTACTATGTCACCAACCTGATCCAGCTGATCGGGCCGGTGAGGCGCGTCGCCGCCATTTCCGCGACGCCGCGCACCGAGCGCACGATCACCTCCAAGCCACGCTATGGCGAGAAGGTGAAGGTGATGACGCCGACCACGATCCACGCGCTGCTCGAGTTTGCCAATGGTGCGGTGGTCACCCTGGATTCGAGCTGGGACGTGTGGAAGCACGGGCACGCGCCGATGGAGCTCTATGGCGAGGACGGAACGCTCGACGTGCCGGATCCGAACTTCTTCGGCGGCACGGTCTCCTGCACCAAGGGCACGAAGCCGGTGAGGAAGCTGCCGAAGTGGGACCACCCGCTCGGCGTGCCCAACCAGAAGCACGCCTCCGGCATGCTGGCCAACTATCGCACGGTCGGCCTCGCCGACATGGCCATGGCCATCCTGGACGGGCGCCCGCACCGCTGCTCGCTCGAGCTGGCGCTGCACGCCGTCGACGTGATGACGAGCATCCTGAAGGCCGGCGAGGCGCGGCAGTTCGTGGACATCTCCACCACCTGCGAGCGGCCGGCGGCACTCGGGCCGAGGGAGGCAAAGGCGCTGCTGGCGAAGGCCAGGAAGTAGGGGCCTGCCATCCGATCCAAGCGGCTGTGCCCTTCCCGCCGCGCGGCCGTTGCCAGCGTCGCGGCCCGCCTCATGGAGGGCGGCGACGGCAATGCAGCGCAAACGTCCCCTGCAGATCGAGGAAACGCCATGACCTACGTCCCCGCCGCGAACCGCTACGACACGATGCGCTACAACCGCTGCGGCAATTCCGGCCTCAAGCTGCCTGCGATCTCGCTCGGGCTGTGGCACAATTTCGGCGAGGATGCGCCCATGCGCACCAAGCGCGAGATATGCCGCACGGCGTTTGACCTCGGCATCACCCACTTCGACCTCGCCAACAACTACGGCCCGCCGCCCGGCTCGGCCGAGATCGCCTTCGGCGAGATCCTGCGCACCGATTTCGCCGGGCATCGCGACGAGCTGATCATCTCCTCGAAGGCCGGCTACGGCATGTGGCCCGGCCCCTACGGCGAGTGGGGCAGCCGCAAGTACCTGATCGCGAGCTGCGACCAGAGCCTGAAGCGCATGGGCCTCGACTATGTCGACATCTTCTATTCCCACCGCTTCGATCCCGACACGCCGCTCGAGGAAACCATGATGGCGCTCGACCAGATCGTGCGGTCGGGCAGGGCGCTCTATGCCGGCATCTCGTCCTACAATTCGCAGCGCACCCGTGAGGCGGCCTCCATCCTGCGCGAACTCGGCACGCCGCTGCTGATCCACCAGCCGAGCTATTCCATGATCAACCGCTGGGTGGAGGAGGACGGGCTTCTCGACACGCTCGAAGGGCTGGGCGTCGGTTCCATCGTCTTCTCGCCGCTGGCCCAGGGCATGCTGACCGACAAGTATCTCGGCGGCATCCCGGAAGACAGCCGCGCCGCACAGGGCAAGTCCCTGCGCACCTCCTTCCTCAACGACCGGACGCTCGCCAATATCCGGGCGCTCAACGAGATCGCCGGGCGGCGGGGCCAGACGCTGGCGCAGATGGCGCTGGCCTGGGTGCTGCGGCGCGGACGGGTGACCTCGGCGCTGATCGGCGCCAGCCGGCCCGAGCAGGTGAGGGATTGCGTCGGGGCGCTGGCGAACCCCGACTTCGCCGACGAGGAACTTGCCGAGATCGACCGCTACGCCCGCGAGGCCGACATCAACCTCTGGGCGGCGTCGGCGGAGCGCAAGGGGCCGCCGAGGAAGTGAAGGAAGGAGGCAAGGAGACGAGATGATCCGCAACCCGATACTGCCGGGCTTCAATCCGGACCCGTCGATCTGCCGGGTCGGCGACGACTACTACATCGCCACCTCGACCTTCGAGTGGTATCCGGGCGTGCAGATCCACCACTCCACCGACCTTGCCAACTGGCGGCTGGTCAAGCGGCCGCTGGAGCGGGCGAGCCAGCTCGACATGCGCGGCAATCCGGACTCCGGCGGCGTATGGGCGCCCTGCCTCTCCTACGCCGACGGGCTGTTCTGGCTGGTCTACACCGACGTCAAGCGGCTCGACGGCAACTTCAAGGACGCGCACAACTACATCGTCACCGCCCCGTCCATCGAAGGTCCGTGGTCCGATCCCGTCCACGTCAACTCAAGCGGCTTCGACCCCTCGCTGTTCCACGACGATGACGGCAGAAAGTGGTTCCTGAACATGGTGTGGAACCATGTCAGCCACGGCGTCGGGGGGCAGCCGAAGCACCCTTCCTTCGCCGGCATCCTCCTGCAGGAATATGACCCGGCGACGGAGCGGCTCGTCGGGCCGGTCAAGAACATCTTCACCGGCAGCCCGCATGGGCTGGTCGAGGGGCCGCACCTCCTGAAGAAGGACGGGTGGTACTACCTGACCACCGCGGAGGGCGGCACGGGCTACGGCCACGCCGTCACCATGGCGCGGTCGCGGCGGATCGACGGCCCCTACGAGCTGCACCCCGACATCCATCCGATCACCGCGAAGGATGCCCCCGACGCGCCGCTGCAGCGCGCCGGTCACGGCCAGATCGTCGAGACGCCGTCCGGCGAGGTCTATCACACGCATCTCTGCTCGCGTCCGCTGGCCGGCCTGCGCCGCTCGCCGCTAGGCCGCGAGACGGCAATCCAGAAATGCGAATGGCGCGACGACGGCTGGCTCTACCTGGTCGGCGGCGGTCCGGCGCCGGCACTGGAGGTGCCCGAGCCACGCGACGCCCGGCCGATGCCCCCGGCGCAGCAGCCCGCAAGGCGCGACTTCGACGAGCCCGTGCTGCCGCCCGAGTTCCAGTGGCTGCGAACGCCCTTTCCCGAGCGGCTGTTCTCGCTCTCCGACCGGCCCGGCCATCTGCGGCTCTACGGCCGCGAATCGATCGGGAGCTGGTACGAGCAGGCGCTGGTCGCGCGGCGACAGGAGCATTTCGCCTTGCGGGCGGAGACCGTGGTGGACTTCGTCCCGCACAGCTTCCAGCAGGCCGCAGGGCTCGTGCACTACTACAACCGGCACAAGTTCCACTTCCTGGCCGTCGCCCACGATCCGCGCCTCGGCCGCGTGCTGATGGTGATGAGCTGCCTGGGCGACTGGCCGGACGGCCGGCTGAGCTTCATGCTGGAAAGCCCGGTTCCGCTGCCGGGCGAGGCCCCGGTCCGGCTCGCCGCCGATGGCGACCACGCGCGGCTCACCTTCTCCTACGATGCCGGAGACGGCTGGAAGACGCTGGCGCCGGACCTCGACGCGAGCATCGTCTCGGACGAGGCAGGGCGCGGCGAGCACGGCTCGTTCACCGGCGCCTTCGTCGGGATGGTGGCGTTCGACACCAGCGGTGGCGGATTGCCGGCCGACTTCGACTATTTCGACTATCGGCCGGCCTGACGGGTCGGGGTCTGGCCCGCTCCCGGGGCGTGCCGCTGTCGGCGTCCACGGTGCCGCCACCGTCTGCGGGCCGATGCCGAAGCCGCGCGGCCGCGCCGGAGGACCGGCGAAGGCGGCTACCAGTGCGGCGGCTTGGTGACGGGGATTTCCGGACGCACCTGCTCCTCCAGCGTCAGGAACTGCTCGGCAAGCAGGCCGACCTGCTTGTTGAGGCGGTCGATCACCTTCCACTGTTCGGCGATCTGGGTCGAAAGTTCCTCGATCGTCCTTTCCTGTTCGGTGGCGCGCATCTCCAGCCTGATGATGCGATCGTCGGTAGCGTCCATGGCGGTATCTCCGGAGGGGTCAGAAATCTGCAAGCCAGGCGTGAACCATCGACAGTTGCCGTCGCGTCCCCGATTGGCAGGCTTCGGGCTGCATGATAGCTCTTTGACCAAATGATAAAAACGTTGGGGCAAGCGCGATGGCCGAGGCCGCGATCGAGCTCATCGGCATCAACAAGAGCTTCGGGCCTGTGCATGCCAACAGGGACATCAACCTGTCGGTCGAACGCGGCACCATCCACGGCATAATCGGCGAGAACGGGGCAGGCAAGTCGACGTTGATGTCGATTCTCTACGGCTTCTATCACGCCGACAGCGGCGAGATCAGGGTCGGGGGAAAGCCGCTTGCCATTCATACGCCCAACGATGCCATCGCCGCCGGCATCGGCATGGTCCACCAGCATTTCATGCTGGTCGACAACTTTACCGTCATCGAGAACGTGATCCTCGGAGCCGAGGGCGAACCGCTTCTCAAGACATCGATCGCCCGGGCTCGCTCGGAGCTGCAGCGCCTGGAGCGCGAATACGGCCTCGAGGTCGATCCCGACGCGGTGATCGAGGAACTGCCCGTCGGCCTGCAGCAGCGCGTGGAGATCCTGAAGGCGCTCTATCGCGGCGCGGAGATCCTGATCCTCGACGAGCCGACCGGCGTGCTGACGCCGCCTGAGGCGGACCACCTGTTCCGCATCCTCGGAATGCTGAAGGCGCAGGGCAAGACGATTGTGCTGATCACGCACAAGCTGCGTGAGATCATGGCGATCACCGACACGGTTTCCGTGATGCGTCAGGGAACCATGGTGGCGACCCGCCGCACCGCCGAGACGACGGTGGAGGAGCTTGCGGAACTGATGGTCGGCCGCCGCGTGCTGCTGCGCGTCGAGAAAGGTCCGGCGCAACCGGGCGAGGTGAAGCTGTCCGTTCGCAACCTGACCGTGAAGGACTCCCGCGGCGTCGTCATGGTCGATGACGTCTCCTTCGACGTGCGCGCCGGCGAGATCGTCGGCATCGCCGGCGTGGCGGGCAACGGCCAGTCGGAACTGATGGAGGCGATTGCAGGCACGCGGCGCGCCGAGTCGGGTACGGTCGAGCTCGACGGCCGCCCCATCGACGTCACCGGCCATGCCGATCCCGGCGAACTGCGCGACCGCGGCCTGGCGCATGTGCCGGAGGACCGCCACCATGTCGGGCTGGTACTGGCCTTCGAGGAGGCGGAGAATTCCATTCTCGGCTATCACGACAAGCCGGAATATCTGGGCGGACCCTTCCTCAACCTTGACGCCATCCATGCGGATGCGCGCGACAAGATTGCGAAATACGACATCCGCCCGGCCAACGACCGGCTCAAGACCGCGAACTTCTCCGGCGGCAACCAGCAGAAGATCGTGTTGGCCCGCGAGATCGAGCAGGACCCGGGCGTGCTGATCGTCGGCCAGCCGACGCGAGGCGTCGACGTCGGCGCCATCGAGTTCATCCACAAGCGCCTCATCGCCATGCGCGACGCCGGCAAGGCCGTGTTGCTGGTGTCCGTCGAACTGGACGAGATCCGCTCGCTCTCCGACCGCATCCTCGTGATGTTCGCGGGCCGGGTGGTCGGCGAGCGTGGCCCCGAGGCGACGGAGGGCGAACTCGGCCTGCTGATGGCCGGCGTCGAAAAGCGGGAGGCCGCCGAATAAAATGAGTGCTCCCTTCGCGAAGCTACCGCGCTGGGTGGATTACGGACTGATTCCCGTCATCAACCTTCTGGTCGCCTTCCTCGTCGCCGGCGTCGTCGTGCTGCTGGTGGGAGAAAACCCGTTCCAGGCGGCCGGAATCCTGGTCAAGGGCGCGTTCGGCAAGGGCCAGAACATCGCCTACACGCTCTACTACGCCACCAACTTCATCTTCACGGGCCTCGCCGTCGCGGTTGCCTTCCACAGCGGCCTTTTCAACATCGGCGGCGAGGGGCAGGCCTACATTGCCGGCCTCGGCGTGGTGCTGGTGGCGCTGAACCTCGATGCGGTGCTGCCGTGGTGGGTGAACTTCCCGCTCGCCATCGTCGCCTCGGCATTGCTGGGGGCCGCCTGGGCCTTCATTCCGGCGATCCTCCAGGCGAAGCGCGGCTCCCACATCGTCATCACCACCATCATGTTCAACTTCATCGCCGCCAGCGTGATGGTCTACATGCTGGTCGGGCCGCTGAAGCCGCTTTCCTCCATGGCGCCGCAGACGCGCGACTTCCTCGAGGGCGCCCAGTTGCCCAGGCTCGGCTGGCTGATGGAGGCCATCGGCTTCCGGGTGCGCTCCGCGCCGCTGAACGTCTCGTTCCTGCTCGCGCTGTTCATGGCCTGGGCCGTCTGGGTGCTGATCTGGCGCACCAGGCTCGGCTACGAGATGCGCACCTACGGCTTTTCGGCCAGAGCCGCGCGCTACGCGGGCATCGGCGAGACCCGCATCATCGTCATCGCCATGCTGATCTCCGGCGGCCTCGCCGGCATGATGGCGCTCAACCCGATCATGGGCGACCAGCACCACATGTCGCTGGATTTCGTTTCCGGCGCCGGCTTCGTCGGCATCGCGGTGGCGCTGATGGGCCGCTCGCATCCGGCCGGCATCGTCCCGGCCGCCATCCTGTTCGGGGCTCTCTACCAGGGCGGCGCAGAACTGGCCTTCGACATGCCGAACATCTCGCGCGACATGATCGTCATCATCCAGGGCCTGGTGATCCTGTTCGCCGGTGCGCTGGAGCACATGTTCCGGCCGACGATCCAGACCATCTTCGCCACGCTCAGCCCGCGGACGATGGGCGTGCCTGCCGCAAAGGGCGGGGGCGCCTGACATGGATGCGCTTGTCCAGATCCTCGACGCCACGCTGCGCGTTTCGGTGCCTCTGCTGCTCGCCTGCCTTGCGGGTCTCTATTCGGAGCGCTCGGGCATCTTCGACATCGGCCTGGAAGGCAAGATGCTGGCCGGCGCCTTCGCCGGCGCAGCGACCGCGGCTGTCACCGGCTCCGCATGGCTCGGCCTCGGCGGGGCCATCCTGACGGCGGTGTGCCTGGCGCTCGTCCACGGCTTCGCCTCCATCACCCATCGCGGCAACCAGATCGTGTCGGGCGTGGCGATCAACTTCATCGCCGCCGGCTCCACCATCATCCTCGGCCAGGCCTGGTTCGCCCAGGGCGGCCGCACGCCGTCGCTGGAGGGACCCGCCCGCTTCGAGGCGATCACGCTGCCCGGGGCGGAGGCCCTGCGCGACGTGCCGCTCGTCGGCCTGATCTATGCGGAGCTGATCTCTGGCCACTCGATCCTGGTCTACATCGCCTTCCTGATGGTGCCGCTGACCTGGTGGGTGCTCTACCGCACCCGCTTCGGGCTGAGGCTGCGCGCGGTCGGCGAGAACCCGGCGGCGGTCGACACGGCGGGCATCTCCGTCACCTGGCTGCGCTACCGCGCCGTGATCATCACCGGCGTTCTGACCGGCATGGCCGGCGCCTACCTCTCGGTGGCGCAGAACGCCGGCTTCGTGAAGGACATGACCGCCGGCAAGGGCTACATCGCGCTGGCGGCGCTGATCTTCGCCAAGTGGCGGCCGGTGCCGGCCATGTTCGCCTGCCTGCTGTTCGGCTTCCTGGACGCCGCCTCGATCCGGTTCCAGGGCGCGGAGTGGCCTCTTGTGGGCAAGGTTCCCGTCCAGCTCATCAACGCGCTGCCCTTCATCCTCACCGTGGTGCTGCTCGCCGGCTTCATCGGCAAGGCGATCCCGCCGCGCGCCGGCGGCGTGCCCTATGTGAAGGAACGGTAGTGTCGGCCCGGATGGCACTGCCGGATTCGCCAGCGGAAAAGGGGGGGCGACGCGGATGTTCTGCGCCCGCCCGGCCGCTCGATTGCCGTTTTCCTGCTGCCCATCGCCCAGTCACCCGAGGACGCCTGCCTTGACGACGACCACCCCCCACGACCTGTTCCTCGCCGCGCGCGACGCGATGACGAAGTGCTACGCGCCCTATTCCCGGTTTCCCGTCGGCGCCGCGCTGCGCACGGCGGACGGCCGGGTGTTTTCCGGCGCCAACATCGAGGTCGCCTCCTATCCGGAGGGATGGTGCGCGGAAACGACCGCGCTCGGCCATTACGTCATGGCCGGCGGCGGCGAGATCGCCGAGATCGCGGTGGTGTCCTCGCGCATGGATCGCATCACGCCCTGCGGCGGCTGCCGCCAGCGGCTCGCGGAATTCGCCAAGCCCGACACGCCGCTCTACCTCTGCGACCAGGCGGGGGTGGTGGAGACGACAACCATCGGCGCGCTGCTGCCCTACGGCTTCGAGGGCAAGATCCTGCGATGAGGGCGGCCGCTTCCATGCTGGGCGAACGTCTCGGCACCCGACGCCCCAGGACCGCCCTCGTGCTCGGCTCGGGCCTCGGCGGCCTGGCCGACGAGGTCGAGGATGCGGTGCGCATCCCCTATGCCGAGATCGAGGGCTTTCCGCAGAGCGGCGTTACCGGCCATCCCGGCACCCTCGTCGCCGGTAGGCTGGCTGGCCGCGAGGTCGCGATGCTGGCTGGCAGGGCGCACTATTACGAGCACGGCAACGCCGCCGTCATGCGCCCGGCGCTGGAGATCCTGGCGGAGATCGGCATCGAAACCCTGATTCTCACCAACGCGGCCGGCTCGCTCGACCCGGACATGCCGCCGGGATCGGTCATGCTGGTCACCGACCACATCAACTTCTCCGGCACCAATCCGCTGTTCGGCGAGCCGTCCGACCGGCGCTTCGTCGGGCTCACCGAGGCGTACGACGCGAGGCTGCGTGCGGCGATCGAACAGGCGGCGCAGGCGGAGGGCGTGACGCTGCACAAGGGCGTCTACATGTGGTTCGCCGGCCCGTCCTTCGAGACGCCGGCCGAAATCCGCATGGCCCGCACGCTGGGCGCGGACGCCGTCGGCATGTCGACCGTGCCGGAAGTGATCCTCGCCCGCTTCCTTGGCCTCAGGGTCGCGGCATGCTCCGTCATTACCAACCTTGCCGCCGGGATGACCGGCTCCGAACTCTCGCACGAGGAAACCAAGGAGATGGCGCCGCTGGGAGGGCGGCGGCTCGGTGCCGTGCTGAAGCGGATGTTCGCGACCGGCTTCGAGTGATACGTCCTCCTCAAAATTCGATGGTGCCTCCCATGCTTCCCCAGGAAATAATCCGCCGCAAGCGCGACGGCCATACGCTGACCTCCGGCGAGATCGCCGAGTTCATCGCCGGCCTGACCTCCGGCGCCGTGACGGATGCGCAGGTCGCAGCCTTCGCCATGGCGGTGTTCCTGAACGGCATGCGCCGCGAGGAAGCTGTCGCACTGACGCTCGCCATGCGCGATTCCGGCGAGGTGCTCGACTGGTCGGACCTGCCAGGCCCGGTGACCGACAAGCATTCCACCGGCGGCATCGGCGACAACGTCTCGCTGATGCTGGCGCCGATCGTGGCGGCGTGCGGCGCCTATGTGCCGATGATCTCGGGGCGCGGGCTCGGCCACAGTGGCGGCACGCTCGACAAGCTGGATTCGATCCCCGGATACAGCACGCAGCCTGATACCGGGACGTTTCGGAAGGTGGTGCGGCAGGTGGGCTGTGCCATCATCGGCCAAACGGCGACCCTCGCGCCCGCCGACAGGCGGCTCTATGCGATCCGCGACGTGACGGCGACGGTGGAATCGATCCCGCTGATCACCGGTTCCATCCTGTCGAAGAAGTTTGCCGCGGGGCTGCAGTCGCTGGTGCTCGACGTGAAGGTCGGCAACGGCGCCTTCATGGAGAAGCCGCGCGACGCAGCCGCGCTGGCGGCGAGCCTGGTCGAGGTGGCCAACGACGCCGGCCTGCGCACCGCGGCGCTGATTACCGGCATGAGCGAACCGCTCGCCTCGGCGGCGGGCAACGGCGTCGAGGTGGCCAATGCGGTGGATTTTCTCACCGGTGCCTATCGCGGCCGGCGACTGGAGAAGGTGACGCTGGAACTCGCCGCGGAGATGCTTCTCGTCGCCGGGCTGGCCGGTTCGCAGGCAGAGGGACTGGGCATGGCCTGCCAGGCGCTCGAAAGCGGCGCGGCGGCGGAGCGATTTGCGCGCATGGTGCACGGCCTCGGCGGCCCGACCGATTTCCTCGAACGCGCGCATCACTACCTGCCCCGCGCGGCGGTGGAGCGCGTCGTAGCGGCGCCGCGGGACGGCTACGTGGCGAGCATTGCCACCCGGGCGATCGGCATCGCCGTGGTGCATCTCGGTGGCGGACGCACGCGCGCGGAGGACGCCATCGACCACGCCGTGGGCTTCACCCGCCTGCTGCCGATCGGGGCCGAGGTGCGGGCGGGCGAACCGCTGGCGCATGTCCATGCGCGGACGCAGGCCGAGGCGGACGAGGCAGCGCAGCGCATCCTTGCGGCCTACGCGATCGAGGATACCCGCCCGACGATGCGCGACGTGATCGTGCGACGGATCTCGGCTCCGTCCTTCACTGCGTGAGGACGAGCCGGCCGTTCTCGACCTTGTAGGACTTCAACCGTCCGAGGAAGGTCATGCCGATCAGCGTGGAGCGCAGCGAGCTGTCCTCCAGTACGACGGCCTCGACATTCTCGACCGTGACCCGGCCGATCTCGATGCGATCGACGATGGCGAGGGTCGCGCGCGCCCTGCCGTTGGCGGTGTCGACGCTGTCCTTGAGGTCGGATGCGCGCAGGTTCAGCCCCAGCCGCCTTGCCGTGGACAGGTTCATGGCGACCACGGACGCCCCCGTGTCGATCAGCGCGTCGACCTTTTGGCCGTTCAGCCTGAAGGTGCCGATGAAATGGCCGCTGGGGTCGGGGTCGAGGACCACGCTGCGGCCGGACGGGCTGACCGCAGTCGCATGAGGCCGGGTTTCACGGGTATCGGCCAGCGCCTCCGTGTCGGCGCTGGTCCGGCTGAAGACTGCGAGAATCGCGTCGGGGTCCCGCTGGTAGAGGATCGGGACGGATGCGGAGACGCCGATGAAGGCGCCGAGGAGGATGACCTTCTTGAGCATGGCGAAGCCCTTCGTGGCACCGGTGTGCCATGGCCGGGCTTCGACCCGCTTAATGCCGGCCGCGCGTCCGTCGAACTGGTTGGCGCCCGGTTAACGTGGCGGTCACTTGGTGCCGTAGAGTCGGTCGCCGGCGTCGCCGAGGCCCGGGCAGATGTAGCCCTTCTCGTTGAGCTCGCGGTCGATGGAGGCCGTGAACACCGGCACGTCGGGATGGGCGCTGGTGAAGCGCTCGATGCCCTCGGGCGCTGCCAGCAGGCACAGGAAGCGCAGGTTGGTCGCGCCGCGCTCCTTCAGCTTGTCGATGGCCGCCACCGCCGAATTCGCGGTCGCCAGCATCGGATCGACGACGATTACCAGCCGGTCGGCGAGGTCGCTCGGCGCCTTGAAGAAATACTCGATCGCCTCCAGCGTCTCATGGTCGCGGTAGAGGCCGATGTGGGCGACGCGCGCCGCGGGCACGAGATCGAGAAGCCCCTCGAGCAGGCCGTTGCCGGCGCGCAGGACCGAAGCGAACACCAGCTTCTTGCCCTCCAGGATCGGCGCCTCCATGGTTTCGAGCGGCGTCTCGATGGTGGTGGTGGTCAGCTCGAGGTCGCGCGTCACCTCGTAGCCGAGCAACAGCGAGATTTCGCGGAGCAGGCGCCGGAAGCTGGCGGTCGAAGTCTCCTTGTTGCGCATGATGGTGAGCTTGTGCTGGACAAGCGGGTGGTCGACGACGGTGACGCCCTTCATCGAAATCGGCTCCTCTCGGGATTATGGAGCGACATTAGCCGGGCGAGACGCCGGGCGGAACACGTGGCGGCCAACTTTCGGCAGTTTGTCCCCGTGGCGTGGCGGACCTGTCGGCGGTATTTTGACTTTGACATGCCCCGAAACTGCGGTTAAGGGGGCCATCCTTTTTTCACGAGGCGAGACGTGGCCAAACCTGAACTAGGCACCAAGCGCATCGATCCTGAAACCGGTCGGAAGTTCTACGATCTCAACAAGGATCCGATCGTGTCTCCCTATACGGGCAGGAGCTATCCGCGCAGCTACTTCGAGTCCGTCAGCGTCAAAGCTGACGACGAGGAGATCGAGGAGCGCGAACTCGACGCCGAAGACGATGCCGCCGAGATCGTGTCGCTGGAGGATGCCGACGACGAAGCCAAGGGCGCCGACGACATTCCGGACATCGACACTGACGACGATGTCGACCTGGGCGACGACGACGAGACCGTGTTCCTCGAGGACGACGAGGATTCGGAAGACGACGTCACCGGCATCGTTGGCGTCGGCGACGACGAGGAGCAGTAATTTCCGGCTCCGAAGGCGTTGCGTGATTTCGCCGCGCCATCGGAGCGAAGAGGGGCTTGATCTTCACGAAGGGCGGCGCTAGAAGCCGCCCACACACGGCAGCCACCGCTGCCAACCTTCCGGAACCCAAACCGGACTTCGGGGCCATAGCTCAGCTGGGAGAGCGCCTGCATGGCATGCAGGAGGTCAGCGGTTCGATCCCGCTTGGCTCCACCAACACCTCCAAGGCATTGATCCGGAAGAGGTTCGGGCAGCGGCTCACGCCACCCGGTTCATCAGTTCCTCTCCTGCCGCAAGCCGCCTGCAGTTTTCGACAGCTACGCCAAGGCTGCGCTCGAAGGTTTCGCAGGTAAGCCAGGCGATGTGCGGCGACACCACGACATTAGGCAGCGTGAAGAGCGGATTCGTGCGCTCCGCAGGCTCCTGCGCGAAGACGTCCAGGCCGGCCGCCGCCAGATGGCCGTCGGCCAGTGCGGCCGTTCGCCGGGCTCCAGCATGCCGAAGTCGCGCAGCTCGGCGATCACGTCGTCCTCGGACGCACCCACGCGACTCCCAGCGTATCCCGGACATTCCAGCAAAAACTCCTCCCTCGGAGGCGCCGCGATTCCGCGCAGAAACCTGCGGGAAACGGCGGCCTTGCGAGGGTCCACCCTCACGACATAGGAACCCGCTGTCCACGGCCTCGATTTCGGGACGCAATGGCAGCGGCTAAAGAGGTGGCTTCCGCGAGCGTCAGTTGCGGACCACCGGCTTCGAGCGCATGCGCGTCACGGTTTCGCGTTCCGCCCGCTTGCACCGCATCGGCGGCAGGCCGCGGTCGATGAGGTCCATGTCCTCCAGCACCATGTCACCCATGCGCTTGAACGCGACATCCAGCGCGCCGGCGCGGTGGGCCGAGCGAAGGAAGCCGGGCAGTGAGCGCACAGGATGGTCGGCCGGCAGGGGTTCCTCGGGGAACACGTCGCTGGCCGCGACGATGTGGCCGCGCCGCACGGCATCCATCAGCGCGTCGAAATCGACCACGCCGGCCCGCGAAAGCAGGATGAAGGCCGCGCCGCGCCGCATCGTCGCGAAGGCCTCGGCGCCGAGGAAGCCCTGGTTTTCGGTGGTGACCGCGGCGACTACGAACACGAAGTCGCTCCGCGACAGCACGGTCTCCAGTGACGCCGGCTCCACGCCGTGTTCGAGCAGGATCGACGACGGCAGCCACGGATCGTAGACGCGGGTGCGGGTGCGGAAGCCGGAGAGAACCCGGTTGAGCGCCTTGCCGAGATCGCCGAAGCCGATGATCCCGACCTCGGAGCCGGACAGGAGCCGGGCGGAGGCGTTGCCGTCGCCGCCCCACAGTTCGCGGCCCTCGCGGAAGGCGAGGTCGGCGTCGACGATCCCGCGCGCGAGGTTGAGCGCCATGGCGAGGCCGAGTTCTGCGACAGGCTCGGCGAACACCAGCCCGGTCGTCACCACATGAATGCCGCGCGCGAACAGCGTCGGATAGGGCATGTTGTCGAGCAGGTTCGACTCGACGTTGAACACGCAGCGCAGCGACTTGAGCGCCTCGAGCGTCTCCGGCGAGATCGGCGGCTGGCCGATGATGTAGCGCGCTTCTGCGAGCACCTCCGGCGGCAGGCCGGCGAGGGCGTCGGCGGTGGTCTCCACGATGCGGTAGTGTGCGTGGAGAAGCGCCCGTGCCTCGGGCGTGAAGATGAGGTCGAGCGTACGCGGCTCGGGCGCGCTGATCACCAGCGGCAACGACGAAGCTGACATGGTTTCCTCCCGGCGCAAACCGTCGCGCCAGCCTCGGTTTTACCGCCGGTGAACCGATTTACAACCGCGAAAAATCGATTTACCGTTGCAGACGCGGGTGAAATCCCGCCCTCGGGGAGGAGGATCATGGCGAAAACACGGTCCGGCGACAGGCGTCCGTCTATTCACGACGTGGCCAGCCGCGCCGGCGTGTCCGCCGCTACGGTCTCCAAGGTGATGCAGGGCGTGGCGACGGTGAAGCCGGAGAACGCCCAGCGCGTCTTCGAGGCCATCGAGCATCTCGGCTACCGCGTCGATCCGCTCGCCTCGGACCTGCGCCGCGCCAAGCGCCGCATCATCGGCGCAGTCGTGCCGGAGTTCGAGAGCGAGTTCTTCGGCTCCCTCATCACCTGCCTGGAGGATCTGGCGGAAAGGCGAGGCTATGCGCTGGTGGCGGCATCGAGCCGCGAATCCGAGAGTCGCGAGAAGGAAATCCTGGCCCGGATGCACGACTGGCGCGTCTCCGGCGTGGTGCTGGCGCCGGTGCGCAACGAGCAGGGACCGGCTGCCACCTACATGAAGGAGCAGGGCATGACCGGGGTGCTGATCGACCGCGTGCTCGCCGACGACGTGTTCGACACCGTCTCGGCCGACAGCGCGGCGGCGAGCGCGCAGGTGGCGGAGGCGCTGGTCGGCAGGGGGCACCGCCATGTCCTCGTGCTCGGCCTCGGCGAGCAGGCGGCGACGGTGCGCGCCCGTCTCGACGGCTTTCGCACGCGTGCCCTGAAGCTGGCGCCCGACATGCGCATCGACGTGCTGCTCGCCGAAAGCGAAGTCGATCCGCTGCGCGCTTCCCTGCGCGACTATTTCGCCAAGGGCGAGCGCCCCACGGCGATCTACTCGCTGTTCCTCAAGGGCACGATGGTGGCGCTATCGGAATTCCGCCGCCGCGGCTGGCACTGCCCCAACGACATATCGCTGGTCGGGTTCGACGACGCGGAATGGATGCAGGCCACCTGGCCGACGATCGCCGCGGTGGTGCAGCCGGTGCGGCGGATCGCGGCCGAGGCGATGGAGATGCTGTTTCGCAGGATCGAGGGTGACAGCGGGCCGCCGCGCGCCCGCCTCGAGGCCTGCCGGGTTCTGGTGCGGGAATCGGTCGGAAGCCCCGGAGGACCGCATCGAGAAGCGAAGGACAGGCCGAGAGTCGCGTCGTCCTGAGGAGGCGGACCGTGTCGCCCGAGAGCGCTACGGCCGGAAGCAAGGAAAAACGGAGGAAACCATGTTCAATCTGAAGCTGCATCGACTGGCGCTCGCCCTGGGCGCCGCCGTGGCCTTTGCGTTTACCGCCGGCGCGCAGGCGCAGGACGGCGAGTACGGCGTCCTGATGAAGACGCTGTCGAACCCCTTCTGGGGTGCCATGGGCATGGGCGTGGAGGACGGCGCCAAGGAAGCCGGCGTGAAGTACTTCGTGCAGGCGGCCGAGAGTGACCAGGCGGCCGAGCCGCAGCTCAACCTGTGCAACACCATGCTGGAGCGCAAGCCGGTGGCGATGATCACCGCGGCGATCAACTCCACCAACCTTCTGCCCTGCCTGAAGGCGGCGCAGGAGGCCGGCATCAAGGTCGTCGACCTCGACGGCAACCTCGATCCCGCCGTCCTAGACGCCGAGGGCGTGAAGATCACTTTCCGCATCGGCTCAGACAACGTCGCCGCCGGTGCGCAGGGGGCCGAATATCTCGTGTCCAAGCTTGGCGCCGACGCCAAGGGCCCGGTGCTGGTCATCGAGGGCCTGTCCGGCAACATCACCGGCCAGAAGCGCGCCACCGGTTTCGCCGACAAGCTGAAGGAGCTGGCGCCCGGGCTGGAGATCGTCGCCTCGCTGCCGGGCGACTGGGATCGCGGCAAGGCCGCCACGATCACCAACGACATCCTCACCCGCAATCCCGATCTCGTCGCCATCTTTGCCGCCAACGACGGCATGGCGCTCGGCGCGGTCGAGGCGGTCTATGCCGCCGGCAAGGGCGACCAGGTCACGATCATCGGCGTCGACGGCAATGTCGACGCGGTAAAGTCGATCAAGGATGGGCGCCTCAACGCCTCCGTGGCCCAGCTTCCCTATCTGGTCGGCAAGCAGGCGGTCGAGAACGTCAAGAAGGCGCTGGCCGGCGAGAGCGTGTCCGCCGACATCGCGGTTCCGACGCTGGTTCTGACCAAGGAAGTGCTGGAAGCCGGCACCGAGCCGATGCTCCAGTACGTGAAATAGTCCTCCCGGACTGACCTGGCCGGCACGCGAATGGGGCGTGCCGGCCGCCTATCAATGGAAATGAGGACCGACCGAATGGCAACCCGGACGGCTGAGGCCGGCTTATGGGCGCGTGCGCAGCGCAGTTGCGTGGAGAGGCTGCACATCCGCCTGGAATCGCTCGTGGTGCTTGTGGTGCTGAGCGCCGTGATGGCGGTGCTTTCGCCCTACTTCCTGTCCGTCAGCAACATGCTGAACATCCTGCTGGCGACCTCGACCATCGGCGTCCTCGCCATTGCTGCTACCTATGTCATCGGATCGGGCGGTCTGGACCTTTCGCTCGGTTCGGTGATGGGACTTTCCGCCGTGGTCGGGGCGCATGTGGCCGTCAACCTGGGGCTTCCCTCGGTCGTCGGACTTCTCGCCTGCATCCTCGCGGGCGCGGCCGCCGGCTACGTGAACGGGCAGCTCGTGACGCGCGCTTTCGTGCCGGCCTTCATCGTCACGCTCGGCATGCTCGGCCTCGCACGCGGCCTCGCGCTGGTCATCTCGGACGGGCGCGTCATCTACGGCCTGCCGCCGCTGATGGTCTATGTCGGGCAGGGCAGGCCGCTGGGCATCCCGATGCCGGTCATCATCTTCGTCGTGACGGCGATCGTCGCGCATTTGGTGCTCGCCTATTCCAAGTTCGGGCGCCACACGCTGGCGATCGGCGATTCCGAGAGCGCGGCGCGCGCCGCCGGCATCCGGGTCGAGCGGATGCGCCGCATCCTCTACACACTGTCGGGTGCGCTGGCCGGGCTCGCGGGCATGCTGTTCATGGCCCGCGTCAATTCCGGCGATCCCACCGCTGGCCTCAACTACGAGCTCACCGCCATCACTGCCGCCATCATCGGCGGCACCAACCTGTTCGGTGGGCGCGGGTCGATCCTGGGCACCATGATCGGGGCGCTCATCATGGGCGTGCTGCAGAACGGGCTGAACCTGCTCGCCGTGCAGTCCTACTACCAGCAGATGGCCATCGGCGCGGTGCTGATCCTCGCCGTGTTCATCGACCAGTACCAGCTGAGGAAGGAGAGCCGGGTATGACGCTCCTGAAACTCACCGGCATCCGCAAGAGCTTCGGCGCCGTCGACGTGCTGCATGGCGTCGATCTCACCGTCGAGCGCGGTGAGGTGGTGGGGCTGGTCGGCGACAACGGCGCCGGCAAGTCGACCCTGATGAAGACCATCACCGGCATCTACCGCGCCGATTCCGGCACGATCGAGCTCGACGGCAAGGACATCCTGCCGCTCGATCCGGGCCAGCGCCGCGAACTCGGCATCGAGATGATCTACCAGGACCTGTCGCTGGCCAAGCAGCAGGACGTGGCCTCAAACATCTTCCTCGGTCGCGAGCCGACGAAGAAGCTGTTCGGCCTGTTCCCCGGCTTCGTCGACAAGGCGCTGATGGACCGGCAGGCCGCCGCCATGATCGAGCGGCTCGGGGCGCACCTGCCGGCGATCAACCGCTCGGTCGGCTCTTTCTCAGGCGGCCAGCAGCAGACGGTGGCGATCGCCCGGGCGCTGACCTTCAACCCGAAGCTGGTCATCATGGACGAGCCGACGGCCGCACTTGCCGTGCGCGAGGTGCAGAGCGTGCTGGACCTGATCCGCCGGCTGCGGGAGGAGGGCATCGCGGTGATCCTTATCTCCCACCGGCTGAACGACGTGCTTTCCGTCACCGACCGCATCGTCGTACTGCGGCATGGCCGCGCCGACGCGAATCTGATCACAGCAAACACCAACATGAACGAGGTCGTCAGCCGCATCGTCGGCGGCGGCGACATGAGCGCCGCGGCGGCGCACGAACAGAGAGGCTGAACGATGAGCATTTTCGGTCTGCACACCTTCGCCATTGCGCCAGTCTGGGACCTCTCCCGAATCGAGCCGCAGATCGAGCGGCTGAAGGAATACGGCATCGGCTTGCTGGAGATCCCGCTGCTGAGGCCCTCGGAAATCGACACAAAGCGCTCGCACGCCTTCGCAAGCCGCTACGGCATCGACCTCGTCCCCTCGCTCGGCCTGCCGCGCGCGCTGGACATCGTCGAGAATCCGCAGGAGGGGCTTGACTTCCTGGAGCCCGCCTTCCGCGTCTGCGCCGAGGTCGGCAGCTTCGGGCTCGGCGGCGTCACCTACGGCACGATCGGCAAGACGACGGGCCGCGCCGCCACGCAGCGCGAGATCGACGGCGTGTGCCGCTTCCTGGAGCGGGCCGCGAAGTCGGCGCGGACGTTCGGGCTGAAGCTCGGCATCGAGCCCTGCAACCGCTACGAGACGCACCTGATCAACACGGGACGGGACGCCGCGCGCATCATCGAGCGCGTCGGCGCGGACAACATCTTCATCCACCTCGACACCTACCACATGCATATCGAGGAGGAGAGCTACGCGGCCGGCTTCGAGGCCGCCGCGCCCTATCTCGGCTATGTGCACGTTTCCGAGGCCAACCGAGGGGTTCCCGGGCGCGGCACCGTCAACTGGCCGCAGGTCTTCAAGGCCATCGCGGAGATCGAGTACAAGGGACCGATCGTTCTGGAGAGCATGAACCACGTGGACGTGGACATTGCCGGCGGACTGGCGGTGTGGCGTCCGGTGGCAGAACGACCGGACGACGTGATCGAGGTTGGCCTGCCGTTCCTGCGCGAACAGGCGAAACAGGCTGGCATAACGCTCGGATAGAGGAAGGTCGGATCAGGCCGCGGGACGGCGCCGCAAGGTCTTGACGATCAGGTCACGGCCTTCTTGCGGCGCACGGGAGGCTTCCGCGGCTTGGCGTCCTTGGAGTGTGCGGCAATCGCCGGTCCTGCCCCCGCGGTGGCCTCGATCGGCGCCTGGCTGTCCTCCGCTTCGATCTCGGCGCAGGCGAGGGCCCAGTGGCGTTCATGCTGGCCCTCCGGGCGTCCTTCGCTTTCCCAGATGGCGTGAGCGCGTTGGCGGATCCGTTCATGCTTGTCTGCCGACATGGTCTTCTCCACGTTCCCGATCCAGTTCCTGCATCCGGGGCCCGGCATGGTCGCGGAGGCCGGGAGAGCCGGGCTTCCTTCGCACGCGCATCTTCATGGCGGCGTGCTGCGGGGTCAACATGGAGCGGACGGGGAAGGTAGATTTCTGGTTGCGGCGGGAACCTCCAGTGCAAAAAAGAAAAGCCCGCCGCGGGAGGAGGTGCGGCGGGCTCAATCTGAACTGCGGTGCGGGAGGAGGTGCACCGCATTTCGATGTCGGATCTCGGGGAGGAGGTTCGATCACCGACGGGCGGGTATCTAGCTTTTGCCCCCCAGGTGGGCAATAGCCCCCAGCGCACAACTGCTGTGCAGAATTGACGCACCTTCGCACTTGCGAAACCGAAGAATCACTCCAGACACGCAATCCATGCTCGCGGGCGCGGCCGGAACATGCGATTTGCAGCCGGGGGCCGGAAGGTCCCGGCACCCATCGGGAGCAGGATTGGAGGGCCATTGTGAGAAGCGTTGCCGCGGCTGGCGAGTGCATGATCGAACTGTCGGCCGAGCCGGACGGAAGGTGGCGGCTGGGGTATGCCGGCGACACGTTCAACGCGCTCTGGACCCTTCGGGCGCTGCTGCCGGGGAGCGTGGCGTGCGACTATGTCAGCGCCTTCGGTGACGACCCGTTCTCGGCGCGTCAGTTCGATTTCTTCTCCAGCGCCGGCATCGGCACCGCGGCCAGCCCACGGATCCCCGGCGCGCGGCCGGGCCTCTACGCCATCACGCTCGACGGGCACGAGCGTTCCTTCACCTACTGGCGCAGCGATTCGGCGGCGCGGCGGCTTGCCGACGATGAGAAGGCGCTGGCGAGAAGTTTCGCTGGCCGCAGCCTCGTGCTGTTTTCCGGCATCACGCTCGGGATCCTTGAGCCGGCGGCACGCGCGCGACTGATCGCGGCCCTCGCTGCCGCCGGTGCGGCGGGCACCCGCATCGCCTTCGACCCTAACTACCGGCCGCGCCTCTGGAGCTCTGCCGATGCCGCCCGCGCGGCCAACGAGGAAGCCCTGTCGGTGAGCGACATCGCCCTGCCGACCTTTCCGGACGAGGCCGAACTCTACGGCGACTCGAGCCCGGACCAGACGGCGGCGCGCGTCCTGGCAGCGGGCGTTGACGAGATCGTCGTGAAGAACGGCACCGAGCCGGCGCTCGTCGGCACGGGCGGGTGGACGCGGCCGGTCATGGCAATGCCGTCCCCGGCTCCGGTCGACACGACGGGGGCCGGCGACGCCTTCAACGGCGCCTATCTCGCCGCGCGGCTTTTGGGTCATGACCCGGTCGCCGCCGCCGGGGTCGCGCACCGCGTTGCGGCACGCTGCGTCGAGACGCGCGGCGCGCTCACCCCGCCTGAGGCGATCGTCGAGGCGGCGGGCGACCTGCAGCCCGCCTGACGCGGCGCCGGCAAAGGACCGGCTTCAAATCCCCGTGAGGGGCTCCGGAGAGCGTAATCTCCGGGCGCGCGGCCGCGTATTGATGGCAGTCGGACCCGTCATGAGGAGGATCACGATGATCAGTCGCAGAGGCCTGGTTGCCGGCGGCGTCCTGGGTGCCGCGGCGGCCACCCTTGCCGCCTGGCGCCCAACGGCGAAAGCCGCGGAAGAAGAGACCTTCGAGGTCATGATGACCGACGAGGAGTGGAAGGCGCGGCTGACGCCGATGCAGTACGCCGTCCTGCGCGAGCACGATACCGAGCGGCCCTTCACCAGCGTGCTGAACCACGAGAAGCGTCGCGGAACCTTCCACTGCGCCGGGTGCGACCTGCCGCTGTTCTCCTCGGAGACCAAGTTCGACAGCGGCACCGGCTGGCCGAGCTTCTGGCAGCCGCTCGACGGCGCCATCGGCGAGCGCGAGGACCGCTCCTTCTTCATGCAGCGTACGGAAGTGCACTGCGCCCGCTGCGGCGGCCACCAAGGTCATGTCTTCAACGACGGCCCGCCGCCCACCGGCCTGCGCTACTGCATCAACGGCGAGGCGATGACCTTCAAGCCCGCCACGGCCTGACCCCGTCGGTCGTCCGCCGCGTCGCCGCGCTTCGGCGGCGCGGCCTTGACGTCACCAGCGCAGCAGGCGCGATCCGGCGAGGGCGCCCGCCGCCGTCATCACCAGCGTCGCGATCGTGTACCAGGTCGCCACGAACAGCGGGCTGTCGTCTGTGCAATGGGTGGCATAGAGGACGGCGGCGATGCCGCTGGCCGCGAGCCCCGCGGCCGCGCCGGCCAGGGCGGGGTTGCCCGGCGCGCCGCCGCGCATGGCGGCGAGCAGGCAGGCGAGCGGGCCCAGCGCCAGCAACGGGATGAAGGTCAGGCAATAGGCCCAGTTGCGGCCGACCAGCTTCGTCATCCATTCGTCCGCCGGAACCGTCATGAGCTCGATCGCGACTCCGGCGGCGAGCAGAGCAGGCGCGAACAGAAGGGCCAGCGCCCAGCCCCGGGTCTTCGCCCCCGGCCGGCCGATGCGGAATGCCAGCCCCAGCGCGGCGAGGCCGAGCGATGCGGCAAGCACCAGCTTGGCCAGGAACCGCACGGTCCCCATCGCCTCGGCGAGGTCCGCGCGCGTGCCGATTTCAAAGAGCAGCAGGGCGAGGGCAATCGCCACGCCGGCGAGCGTGGCGAGCCTGAGGTTCCGGCCGTAGCGGGCGGACAGGGGCGCGTCCTGCGACAGGAGCGCGATGAGATCGGAGGTTTTCACTCCTTCGCCTCCACTTCGTCCGATGCGCGCCCTTCCCGCCCGGTCTCACGGACCGTATCGGCACGGTAGAGCGCGGCGAGCTTCTTCAGCGCCCTGTGGAGCGTGACGCGCACCGCCGTCTCGGTCATCGACAGCTTCAGCGCCGTCTCGCGCACCGACATGCCGCCAAGCGAGATCGACCGCACGACCGCGACTTGCTGCTGCTTCAGGCCGGCGAGCAGGCGCTCGAGGTCGCGCTCGCCGAGCGTTTCGGCGGCGGCCGGCGCTTCCAGGGTCTCGATCACGTCCTCGATGGGAACGGTGACGCGTCGGCCGCGACGGCGCAGCGCATCGATCATCTTGTTACGCACGATCGTCGCGATCCAGGGGCCGAGCGGCCGCTGCGGGTCCCATGTCCCGCGCTTCAGATGGATGGCGATCAACGTCTCCTGCACGATGTCCTCGGCGTCTCCGGCCGGCAACCCGCTTTCCCTGGCGCGGCGTCGCGCCATGGCCCTGAGGTACGGCGCGATTGCCGCCAGGAACCGCTCATAAGCGGCCTGGTCTCCGTCGAGCCCGAGGCGCAGCCACTGCGCCCATTGCTCTTCGCGTTGGCGCGAAGCGTCCGGCACGCGATACCCCTTCTACGAACGGCGCCGCCGTTTCGTTACGGCGGCGCGGGTCGCTGAGGGTGTACAGGAATATTGCGGCCGTGGCATGCCCTGCCGGGGCCGGCGGACCGTCGGTCAGTGCCGGACCATGCCCGCGTCGACGTTGAGCGTCTGGCCGGTGATCCAGCGTGCGTCGTCGGAGGCAAGGAACGCCACCACGTCGGCGATGTGCTCGGGCTGGCCCTTGCCGGGCATCGCCTGCAGCATCTCGACGAAGCCGAAGGCCTCGTTGTGCGGGCCTGCCTTGACGCCGTCGCTCTCGATCAGCCCAGGCGTCACGGCGTTGGCGGTGATGCCGTACTTGCCGAGTTCGGTGGCGAGCGCCCGGGTGAACCCGATGACGCCGCCCTTCGCCGCGACATAGGCCGCCATGTTGGGCGTGCCGGCGAAGAAGGTGTTGGACGAGATCGAGATGACGCGGCCCGGCTTGCCCTTTTCCCGCATCCGGTCGGTGGCGGCGCGGGTGACGATGAAGGTGCCGGTCAGGTTGACGTCGATGATCTTGCGCCAGTGTTCGAGGTCGACCTCGTCCCACGGCACGAAGGGCACGATGCTGGCATTGTTGACCAGCACGTCGACGCCGCCGGTGCGGTCCTCGATCTCCTTGAACATGTTGCCGACCGCCATCGGATCGGAAATGTCCGCCTCGATCGCGATCGCCTTGCCGCCAATGGCCCGCGCCGCCGCCTCGGCGCCCGCGCCGTTGATGTCGCTGATCACCACGGTCGCGCCGTCGGCGGCCAGACGGGTCGCGATCGCCCTGCCGATGCCCTGCGCCGCACCGGTCACCAGCGCCGTCTTGCCCTTGAGCCTGTCCGTCATCTTAGTCCCCTCTCCTGTATTGTCGTTGTCAGGCAGCCGCATCGATCGTGGCGAGCGCGGCCGCGATACCGGCGCCGACATGCGCCCTGCCGCCGAGCGCGTTGACCGCGCCGCCCAGCGCGGCCAGCGCCGCCAGGGCGTAGACAGGCTGGGCGGTCGGTCCCATGTGGCCGATGCGGGTGAGCTTGCCGAGCGTCTCGCCGCGCCCGGATGAGAGCACCACGCCGTAGCGCTCGCGCACGGCGGCGCGCAGCCTGGCCTCGTCGATGCCGTCCGGCGTACGCACGGCGGTCGTGGTGGGCGAGGCGATGGCGTCGCTCGCGGCCCAGAGGTCGAGGCCCATCGCCCGGAGGCCGGCACGCGTGGCCGCCGCCGTGAGGGCATGACGGGTCCATACGGCTTCAGGCCCCTCGTCGAGATAGAGGTCGAGCGCCGCGTCGAGCGCGTTGATTTCCGAGACCGACGGCGTGAACGGGAAGGGCTGCTCCTTCGACCAGGCATGCTCCCAGTCGACGATGGACAGCATGGACGCGCGTGGGGCGGCCTTGTTCGCCTTCATCTTCTCCCAAGCCCGTTCGCTGACGCCCATCAGGGTCAGGCCGGGCGGGCAGCCGAGGCACTTGTTCGGACCGGTGACGTAGATGTCCGCCTTGCAGTCCTCCGGGTGGGTCTTCATGCCGCCGAAGGACGACACCGCGTCGACGATGAGATAGGCGCCGTGGGCGGCGGTGATCGCGCCGATCTCGTCGATCGGGTTGATCGTGCCTGACGGCGTGTCGTGGTGGCAGACCGACACGACCGAGATCTCCGGGTGCTTCTTCAGCATGTCGGCCACCGCCTGCGGGTCGATGGCCTCGTTGTAGGGCACCTCGATCTCGAGCAGATTGGGCGAATAGCGCAGCGCCCAGTAGCCGAAGCCCTTGCCGTAGACGCCCGACGCCAGGTTCAGCACCGTGTCATCCGGCGTGATCAGCGAAGCCGCCGCCGCCTCCAGGCCAAGCACCGGCTCGCCATGCAGCACCACCGGCTTCGACGAGAGCCGCATGGCTTTCTGGGCCTTGCCGACGACCTTTTCGTAGAAGTTCTGGAAGGCCGGATCGTAGTCGTAGAGCACCGTGCGCGACAGCGCCGCGAGCACTTCCGGATAGGCATCGACCGGGCCGGACGTGAGCGTCAGGACCGGCTTGCGGTGAGGATCGTATCGCATCGCCCCTACCTCAGCCGTAGAACTTCGTGCCGGTGTTGTAGGTCAGGAAGTTCTCCATGTCGTGGGAGTACATGAGCTCGGCGTCATGGTCCTCGGCGAGCTTCCTGACCTTGCGCATGGAAGCCACGCCCGCCACCGGGTCGATGTGGAACGAGGCCTGGCAGAGTGTCTCGAGGCTCTTCTGCGTGTAGGCGGCGTCGATGGTGAACAGGATCGGCCGGCGCGTGCCGAACTCGACGAGCAGGCTGTAGTGGCCGATCGAGTGGCCCGGCGTGAAGATCAGCTTTACGCCCTTCGCCAGTTCCACGTCGCCGTCGATGCCCTCGAAGGTGGTGTTCGCCCGCGTCTGCCCGTGACGGATCTGCTCGCCCTGGCCGCGCGCCTCTGCCGCCTCGACCGAGAAGGTGAGGTCCGAATAGCCGAGGTGTTCGAAGGGCTGGCAATTGGCGGCCTGAGCGACCTCCAGCCTGTGGCAGATCTTCTTGGCGTGCGGGAAGAACTTGTTGCCGCCGCAATGGTCGAAGTGAAAATGCGAGTTGACCACCACGCCGATGTCCTTCGGCTCGAGCCCGAGCAGCTTCAGCGCGCCGGGGATGGTCTGGTCCTTGGTCTGCTGCGGCTTTTCGAAGGGCAGCACCTTCATGACGTGGTCGTAGTCGTAGCCGGTGTCGATCAGGAAGCGCCCTTCCCTGTGCTCGATCAGGATCGAATAGACCGGGAAGCGGACCTCTCCTCCAGGGCCGCGGTTCCAGAAGACGTGATAGCCGTCCAGCACCAGCGAGCCGCCGTCGAGCAGATAGACCTTCGTGTCCGACATTTCCTTCTCCCATTGTGCGCCGGCCACCTTTGCGGCTCGCCGGCGGATCTGAACTCAGTTCATCGCGCCCCGCGTTCGTATGGAATGCCAAGGGCGGCCGGCAGGCTCGACCTGCGGCCGAACGCGACCAGCATGATCATCACCGCCAGGAACGGGATCATCTGGATCACGTCGGTGGGGATGTTGATGCCGGCGACCTGCAGGGCCGTGGTCAGCGACAGGCACAGGCCGAAGACCAGCGCGCCGAGCAGCACCCAGAGTGGGCGCCCGCGCGCCAGCATGGCGAGGACCACGCCGAGGAAGCCGGCGCCGTTGGTGACGAAGGGCACGAAGATTCCGGCGCCGACATTGGCGAGATAGGCGCCGCCGATGCCGGCCAACGCGCCGGTGGTCAGCACGGCGATGGTACGGGTGCCGACCACGTCGACGCCGGCGACGTCGAGTGCGGCGGGCTTGTCGCCGGCGGCCTGCAGGTTCAGGCCGAGCTGCGTGCGGCGGTAGATGTACGACATCACCGGCACCAGCAGCACCGCGAGGTAGACCAGGAGGTGGTGCCGGAACAGCGCCGCCCCTAGCACCGGAATGTCGGCGAGGAGCGGAACCACGGTCGCTTCCGCGGCGGGCAGCCGCGGATAGGTGCGGGAGAACTGGAAATGGTGCAGCAGCGCCGTCAGCCCCTCGAAGCCGAGCGTCAGGCCGATGCCGATGACGATCTGGTTGAGGCCGAGTCGCACGCAGAGCAGCGCCATGATCGCGGCCACGAAGATGCCGCCGGCCGCACCCGCGAGGAAGCCGAGCCACAGCGACTCCGAATAGAAGGCGGCGACGAAGCCGATATAGGCGCCGAAGATCATCATGCCCTCGATGCCGATGTTGAGCACACCGGCCTTCTCCGACATCTGCTCGCCGAGCCCGGCAAGCAGCAGCGGCACGGCGGCCGTGACCGCGCCGAACAGCAGCGCGCCGAGGAACATCTCGCTGAACAGCCCGCCCATCACGCCCTCCGCGCCTGCTGGAAGCGATGGTCGAGCCATTCGGCGATGGCGAGCACGATCAACACCGTGGCGACCAGCACCAGGGTGAAATGGTTGGGCACGCCGAGCCGCCGGGCCGCGCTCTCGCCGCCGATCGACAGCACTGACAGGAGCAGCACGTAGAGGATCGCCGCGAAGCCGTTGAAGCGGGCGAGGAACACCATCGGGATGACGGTCAACCCGTAGCCCGGGTTCCAGTCGGCCCGCACGTTCCCCTGCACGCCGACAATGTCGACCGCGCCGGCCAGCCCCGCCAGTCCCGCCGAAAGCGCGAAGACCGCGATGGTGAGCGCCGGCACGCCGAGGCCGGCATGGACCGCAGCACGCGGATTGGCGCCGACGACGCGCAGCTTCAGGCCGAAATCCGTCCGCGTCATCATCAGGTGGACGGCGATGATGGCGACGAGGCCGAGCAGCAGCCCGCTGCTGATCGTCGTGTCGAACAGGCGCGGAAGCCGGTCGGCAACGGGCAGGGTGCGCGTCTGCGGAACGGTGGTGCCGGGGTCGAGGAAGACGAGCTTGACCAGCACGTTGGCGAGCGATGTCCCGAGGAAGGTCATCATCAGCGTTGTGATGATCTCGTTGACGCCCTGGTAGGCCTTGAGGAGCGCAGGCACCAGCGACCAGAGCATCGCCACCGCGGCGGCGAGAACGAACACGATGACGGTCGCGAGCCAGACGGGCATGAAGGTGACCAGCCACGGCGCGCTGGCGGCAGCGGTCACAGCGCCGAGCAGGAACTGTCCGTCGACGCCGAGATTCCAGACGCCGGCGCGGAAGGCGACGATCAGTCCGGCCGCGAGGAAGAGCAATGGGGCCATGCGCGTCAGCGTCTGCTGTACGCCGGTGGGCGACAGGAGCCCGCGCTCGACGACGAAGCCGTAATATTCGAAAGGGTTCACTCCCAGCGCTGCCAGCAGCAGGCCGGCCAGCGCCAGGGCGATCAGCACCGGGCCGACGGCAAGCAGCAGCCGTCGAGCGGCGAGTTTGCCGCCCCCGCGGCCGGGGCGGGAGGTGGGCAGCGCGCCGCTGTCGGAAGCCGTATCCACGCTCATGCCGCCAGTCCGACCATGAGGCGCCCGACCTGTGCCCGGGCGTCCGCACCATTCTCGACCGTTCCAACCAGCGCGCCGCCGGCCATCACCGCGATGCGGTCGCAGAGTTGCAGCAGCTCCTCGAGGTCGGTCGAGATCAGCAGCACGCCCCTGGCGGCGTCGGCGAGGTCGCGGATGCGGTCGCGCACGGCGAGCGTGTTGGCGAGGTCCAGCCCGTAGGTGGGCTTGTTGAAGATGACGACCTTTGCGCCCTCGGCCAGTTCGCGGGCGAGCAGCACCTTCTGGATGTTGCCGCCCGAAAGCCTGCCGATCGGCGTGCGTTCGCTCGGCGTGCGCACGTCGTAGCTGCGGATCAGCCGCAGCGCGTGGCGCTCGATCTCGGCCGGGCGCTCGACATGACCGGTCCAGAAGGGCGGCTGGCCGACCTGCTTGAGCAGCAGGTTGAGCGAGATGGGGAACGGACCGACCGTGCCTTCGCCGAGGCGGTCGTCGGTGAGGTAGCGAAGGCCCGCGTCGCGCCGCTGGCCGACCGTCAGCCCGTCGATGGGCGCGCCGTCGAAGCGGATGCTTCCAGAGGCCGGCGCGAGCTGTCCGGCGATGACTTCCGCGAGCTGCTTCTGGCCGTTGCCGTCGATGCCGGCGATGCCGAGGATCTCGCCGGCACGCAGGTCGAAGCTGACGCCGTGCAGGCCCGGATGAGTTCCGGTGGGCGCGAGCCGCAGGTCACGCACGGAAAGCAGCACCGGACCGGATGCGTGCGGCTTGCGGCGCGCGCCAGGGTCTTCCTCGGGGTCGCCGCTGCGCTGGCCGAACATCATCTCGACCACTTCCGCGATCAGGGCCTCCTCGTCGAGGGCCCTGAAGCGCTCGGGCGCGATCTCCCCGACCTTGCGGCCGAGCTTGAGCACGGAGATGCGATCGCCGAACCCCGCCGCCTCGCGCAGCTTGTGGGTGATGAATACGACCGCGAGGCCGCGCTCGACCAGGCGCCGCATCAGCGCGCCGAGTTCCTCGATGCCGGCGGGTGTCAGCATGGAGGTGGATTCGTCGAGGATGAGCACGCGGCTCTTGCGCAGGAGCGCGCGCAGAATCTCGACCTGCTGCTGTTCGCCGAGCGACAGCTCCGACGCGACCGCGTCCAGGTCGACCTTCATGCCGAGCGACTTCGCCAGCACCTCGACCTCCGCGCGCAGGGCCTCCTTGCGCGGTCGCTTCCACCAGCGGTCGCCGAGGAGCAGGTTCTCCGCAACCGTCAGCGTCGGTACCAGCATGGCGTGCTGGTAGACCGTCCCGATGCCGAGCGACAGCGCGTGGCGCGGCGAGCGGATCTGGGTGGGGACGCCATCGACCAGGATGCGCCCCTCGTCCGGCTGTTGCAGGCCGGACAGCATGCCGATCAGCGTCGATTTGCCGGCGCCGTTTTCGCCGAGCAGCACATGCACTTCGCCGGGCCAGATTGCCAAAGACACGTTGTCGTTCGCCGTCACGCCCGGAAAGCGCTTGGTGACGCCTTCGAGCGCGAGAATGGGCGTGTCGCCGTTCTGTCGGGCGAGGGTGCTCAAGACGCGGCCTGCCTGTGTTGAAAGGGGGCTGCGGCCGATCCAGAGGCGGCCCGGCCACAGCCCATGTCCCGTTATTCCTTCACGTCGGTCATCAGCGCCCGCACCGCGGTCGCCTCGTAGACCGGCGTCACCGTGATCTTGCCGGAGATGATGTCGTCGCGCACGGCCATCACTTCCTTCCATGCGTCCTCGGGGATCTGCGGCGTCTTCAGGAGCTGCACCGAATCGTCCTTCAGGCCGATCGCGTAGCTCTTGGTGCCGAAGGTGTCGGCCTTCAGGTCCTCGATCATCGCCGTGTAGACCGGCTCGATGTTCCAGACCACCGACGAGAGCAGGTGGCCCTTGTCGATCGGGCTCTTGTCGCCAATGACGTCGATGAACAGCACCTTGCCGCCGTCGCCGGCCTTCACTGTCTCGACCGCCTGCAGCATGCCGAAGGACGAGCCGTTGCCCTGACCGAAGATGATGTCGGCGCCGGCCGCGATCACGCTCTCGGTCACGCGCTTGCCGCCGGCCGCGTCGCTGTAGGCGGCGGGGCCGATCACCGCGTAGATGATCTTGGCATTGGGGTCCTCGGCCTTGACGCCCTCGGCGAAGGCCGCTGACTGAGAGTTCCACGACGGCGGCTCGCCCGAGACCACGATGCCGACGGTCTTGGAGCGGCTGAGCTTCGCGGCCAGCCGGCCGGCGAGATAGGCGCCCTCATGGCCCGACAGCGTGTAGTCCGCGACCAGGCCCGCCTTCAGCCCGGTCGGGGTGTCGACGATGGCGACCGGTACCTTGGTCTCTTCGGCGATCTCCGGGGCTGCGGTGTTGTAGCCGCTGGCGTGCGCGATCATCAGGCCCACGCCTTCCTCGGCCAGCTCGCGCAGCGTCGGGCGCACGTCGCCGTAGCCCAGCCCCTGCGCCACCTTGACCTCGACGCCCGCCTTCTCGCCGGCGGCCTTGGCAGCATCGATGCCCTGCTGGTTCCAGCCGTAGTCGGTTCCTTCCTCCGGCGTGAGGATGGCAATGGACTTCACTTCGGCCGCCTGGGCGCCGACTACCATCGTGCCGGAAAGCAGCAACGCGCTTGCTGCTGCAAGTATAAATCTCTTCATCTGTGCCTCCGCTTTTGACTGTTTATTACGTCCAGTTTCGTGTTATTCCCCATTCTGGATTTTTATCTTCCCTCCGGATCCTACATGCGTGCAATTTTCTTTTTTGTGATCGGAGCCGGTCTTGCCGTTGCGGCTTCCGCTGCCGCTGTCGAGCTGCGGCCCATCGAGGTCCGCAAGGGCACGGCCGGACTGGAGGCGGCGCCTCTGTCGGTCACCAACGCCACGTCGGGCCCGATCGTCTGCACGGCCGAGATGGCCCACTGGTACTCCGCCGAACTGGGCCAGGCGCGTCCGGGCGCACGGGCCGAAATCCGGCTCTGGCGCGATCCCTCGGACGGAGCCTTCGTCGCCCTGAACGCCAGCGAGGACAACCTCCCCATAGAGAAGCTGTGGTGCGGCTTCGAAGGCCGATCGTACGAAACACGCGGCGAGATCACGCTCGACCGCGGGGCGCCTGCAGGGTCGGCGCGGTCTGTCACCTGTGAGGAACAGGGCGGCCGGCTCGTCTGCTCGTAGCCTTCCATCAGTCACCTGCCTTCGCATCGACCAGCGCCCTGAGCTGGTCGTACTCTTCCCTGACCGCCGGATCCGCCGCAACGAGCTCGGCGGCCAGCGTGGCGAAGTGGGCTTCCATGTCAGCCTGCTCCGCGTCGGTCAGCCTCGTTACCACGCCGCCGTTGTCCGTCCAGACCTTGTAGGTCTTTTCAACATTGTCGACGCCCCAGGGGAAGACTGCCGTCTCGGCGGCACGGCCGGCTTCGACGATCGCGTTGCGGACATCCTCGGGCTGAGCCTGGAACCAGTCCTCGTTGACCACGGTGACCGAGACGATCTCGGCGAAGCGCAGGTCGGTGACGAACTTGCCGATGTCGTAGTACTTGAATGCGGTCAGGATCGGCATGCCGACCAGCATGCCGTCGAGGCCGCCATTCTGCAGCGCCGGCACCACCTCGGTCAGCGCCAGCGGCAGCGGTATCGCGCCGAGGAGCTCCATCGGCTTCACCTGCATCGGCGAGGCGAAGGTGCGGACCTTGAGGCCCTTGAAGGCATCGAGCGTGTTCGCCTCCTTCAGCGTGAACACCACCGTCGGGCTGTTGTAGATGGCCCCGATCACCCGCAGCCCCTTGTCGAGGAACAGCGTCTCCAGCCGGGCGCGATATTCGGGGTTGTGGATGGCACGGTCGACGTCCTGCGGCGACTTGAACAGGCCGGGCACGTCGAAGGCCTGGAAGCGGGGGTCGACATTGGTCATGAACGAGGTCGGCGTCGTGAACGCCTCGATCGTGCCGAGCAGGACGCCCTCGGCCATGCGTGGAATGGGGCCGAGCTGGCTGGCCGGGTAGATCTCGGTCTTCACCTTGTCCCCGACGCGGTTGGCGAGCTCGGTCGCGAACACCTTCTGCCACTCATGCTGCACGTCGTTGATGGTGGCCGATGCCAGCTTCATCGTCGCCTGGGCGGAGGCGGGGGGCGCGGTGCCGGCAAGAGCCGTCGCGAGGGCGCTTGCGATGAGGGCTGATCGGATCAGTTTCTTGAGCATTCTACCCTTCCATGCATCAGAGCGACCGCCCCAGCGTCAGCGACAGCGCGGGGACGTAGGTGATGATCAACAGGGCGACGACCTGGACGGCCACGAACGGCATCACCCCCCGGTAGAGGCCGACGGCAGGCACGCCGGTGACCGACTGCGCCACGAACAGGTTGAGCCCGAAGGGCGGCGTGAACATGCCGATGGCGAGATTGACGGTCATCACGATGCCGAAGTGGATCGGATCGATGCCGAGCGATACGGCGACCGGTACCAGCAGTGGCGCAAGCACAAGGATCGCCGATGTCGGGTCGAGCACGCAGCCGATGACGAGAAGCACGAGGTTGACGCACAACAGGAAGCTGAACGGACCCATTTCGAGGGACTGGATCCATGCGACGATGGTCTGGGGCACCCCTTGGGTGGTGAGGAGCCAGGTGATCACCCCGGCGCAGGCGACGATGATGAGGATCTGCGCCGACAGGACGGCGGACCGCGCGGCTGCCTGCACGATCTCCGCCCAGCCCATCGACCTGTAGACCAAGCGCGCGACCAGCATGGCATAGATGCAGGCGAAACCGCCGGCTTCGGTCGGCGAGAACCAGCCCAGATAGATGCCGCCAAGGACCATGACCGGCATCAGCAGGGCCCATAGTGCCTCGACGGTGGCCTGCCAGGCCAGCGCGGCATTGAAATGCTCGGTCCTCGGCAGCTTCTTGACCGTGGCCACGATAGCGATGAAGCCTGCCATGAGCACTGCCATCAGCAGGCCCGGCAGCACGCCCGCCGCGAACAGCCGCGGGATCGACTGCTCGGCCGCCAGCCCGTAGAGGATCATGGCTATGCTCGGCGGAATGACGATGTCGATGGCACCGGACGAGGCGAGCAGGCCGGCCGAGCGCTCCCTGCCGTAGCCGGAGCTTTCCAGGCGAGGATAAAGCGTCTTGCTGAGCGCCGCGACCGCGGCGACGCTCGCTCCCGATATCGCCCCGACCACCGTGGAGGCGCCGACGGTCGCCACCCCGAGGCTTCCGGGAACCCGACCCGTCAGCGCCAGAACCCAGTTGATCAGCCGGCCCGCGATGCCGCTGGTGCCCATCAGTTCGCCGGCGAAGATGAAGAACGGGATCGCCAGGAGCGCATAGTTGTCGAGGCCACCAAACACGACCTGATGCAGCGCGATCGCCGGCGTCGGCAGGACGAACAGGATCGTCGCGGCCGCGGCCGCCAGAAAGACGATGAATACCGGAAGGCCGGAGAACAGCAGCGTTGCCGGCAGGGCGACGAGTGCGCCGATCATGGCGCATCCCCGCTGCGGGTGCTCAACCGCCAGAGGCCACGCACCAGGAGGACGAGCGAGATCGCCGCCATGCCGCCGAAGCCCAGCAGCAACATGGCATGCGGGATCGTCATTGGGATGCCGAGCATCATGCTCTTGGTGCCGAGCCGCGACAGGCGCGAGACGAAGTGCCATGACGCCCAGGCGGCGAAGCCGGTGGCGCAGAGCGCGACGAGATCGTGCAGGGCGTAAAGAAGCGTCAGCCGACGCCCGCCGAGCCAGGACGGCAGCAGGTCGATGCCGATATGCGACCGTCGCGCCAGCGCCAGAACGGCCCCGGCCATGACCAGGAAGATCATGACGAACACCATCGCCTCGTCGGCGCCGTTGATCGCCGACGAGAACAGATACCGGCCAGTGGCGTTGGCAACGTTGAGCAGCACGATGCCGATCAGGACGAGGCCGAGCAGCCACTCGACCGTCGTGCCGGCGCGCGCCAGCACGGACTTTGCGGCGGACCGGTTTGCTGTCGCGGTCGCGCCGGCCATCTTCTATCCCCGCCCTTCGAGGATGCGCCGGGTGGCGATCAGCTTGCCGGCACGCTCGGCCTGCAGGGCGGCGATCGTCTCCGGCGTGTAGCCGTAGATGCCCGCGCCGGACTTGATGCCATAGGTCCCGGCGGCGATCTTCGCCTCCACCAGCGGCGAGACGTCCTTGCGGTCGGCGAGGTCGGCGTTGAGGAACGAGGAGACCGAGCGGTAGATGTCGAGGCCGGCCATGTCGAGCAGCGCCATCGGGCCGATCACGGCCAGCTTGTAGCCGATGCCCCAGGACACGCATGTGTCGAGGTCCTCGGCATCGATGACGCCACGCTCGACGAGATCCACCGCCTCGCGCAGGAGCGCATAGAGCACGCGATTCTCAACGAAGCCTGGCACGTCCTTCTTCACCACCACCGGCAGGAGCCCGAGGCCGCGGATCAGGTCGCGGATGGTCGCCACGGTCTCGGGCGCGGTCTGTTCGCCGCCGATCACCTCGATCATCGGGATGATGTGCGGCGGGTTCGACCAGTGCATGCCGACGAATCGGCGGGGATTGGAGATGTGCGCCTGCAACTTCGTGATCGGGATTCCGGACGTGTCGGTTGCCACGATCGTGTCGGCCGCGATCATCGGGTCGATGGCCCGGTAGATCGCGGCCTTCACCTCGATGTTCTCGGGCACGTTCTCGATGATCAGGTCGGCCCCGGCCACGCAGTCCTCGATCGAGCCGGCAAACGACACGCGGCCCTCTCCGGCGGCGGGAGCCTCGATCCCGAGACGATCCAGCGCAGAGGCGCAAACCGGCATCATCGCGGTCGCGCGCTCGATCGCCGCAGCGGCGGTGTCATAGGCCACCACGTCGATGCCCCCGCGCGCCAGCCGCGCGGCGATGCCGGGGCCCATCGTCCCCAGCCCGACGAGGGCGACGCGCCGGATCATCAGGCAGCCTTCGGCGCCGCCGGGGCCGCGCCCGTCGCCTTGGCGAAGGCGGGACGGTTGGAGAGCGATGCGACCCAGGCTTCCAGGTTTGGCAGGGTGGGGCGGTCGATCTTGAAGTCGATGCAGCGCTTCAGGATCGGGCCGCAGGCGATGTCGGCGATGGTGAGCTTGCCCAGCGCGAAAAACGACTTGCCGGCGAGATGGCCGTCGATGATCTTGAGCTGGGCGACGAGATCCTTCACCGCCTCCTTGTACTCGGCGGTCTGCTCCTCCGGCGTCAGCTTCGCGCCCTTGAAGGCTGCCAGATAGCCCGGGTTCACCGCCGCGAGCAGGAAGTCCATCCACCGCTCGACGTCGGCCTTCTCAGCCGGCGTGGCGCCGGTGAACTGCGGTGCGGACGCCGCCAGGTAGCGCAGGATCGTGTTCGATTCCCAGATGACCGTGTCGCCGTCGATGAAGGTGGGCACCTTGGACGTCGGGTTCAGCGCCTTGTATTCGGGCGTCGTGGTGTTCTCGAACTGCCGGCCGTAGTCCTCGCGTTCATAGGCTGCGCCCATCTCCTCGAGCATGAAGATGACTTTCTGAACGTTCCCGGAAGTGGCGCGGCCCAGAAGCTTGTACATCATCCTGTCTCCCTTGTTTGCCCGCCTTCTCAGTCCTTGCCGGACGGCAGCGGCTTGTAGACGATCGCGTCCATCTCGATCTTGGTGTTGATGACGGCGCGGGCCTCCACGGTCGTGCGCGCCAGGACGGCGTCGCCGATTGCCGCGGTGAAGGCCTTGTTGTAGCGGCCGAAATCCCGAACGTCCTGAAGATATGTCGTGATGCGGACGATGTCCTGCAGCGTCGCGCCCTCGTGCGCGATCACCCGCTCGATGGTCTTCAGCGTGGCGATGGTCTCTTCCTCGATCGTGCCGTCGATCATGTCGTTGTTCTCGTCCTTCGGCACCTGGCCCGAGACGAAGATGAAGTCGCCGGCCCGCACGGCGGGATGGAACGGCAGGTTGGGGTTCTTCTTGCCGATGGCATAGTGCCGGTCGGATTTGCGGGTGCTGTCGGCCACGTTCTGCTCCCTCAGAACACGCTGGTTTCAATGATGTCGACGCCGCGCACCCGGTCGATCAGGTAGATGATGCCGCGGTCGTCGATGGTGACGTCGTTGGAGGAAGACCGCTCGGCCCCGGCCGGTGGGTCCGGTTGGAAGTGGCCGACCTCCCTAGGCGCGAAGGGATCGGCGAAGTCGACAAGGCGCAGGCCCTGCGCGAACCAGGCGAAAGGAATGACGCTGCCGCTGAACCGCTCCGACGGCTGGTGGCAGCTGGTCATCGGCGGCTGCGGCGCGCCGTCCGGGTCGAGCCCTGGCACCTGGAAGGTCGAGATCGGCAGCGGGTTGGTCTCGTCGGTGATGTCGTAGACCCAGGTGAAGGCCGGCGCGTGGGGACGCAGCTTCGCCACGTCTTCGTCCGCCACCACCATGATGTCGCGCCCCTTCAGCTTCTGCGGGATGGGCAGGCAGGTGTGCGTCGGGTGCGGGAAGGCAGGGCTGGAATTCCTGTGCGCGATGGCGCGCGGCCGGCTGAGGTCCGAGATGTCGAGGATGAACAGCCCGTGGTGCCAATAGCTGACGTAGAGCCGGTCGCCCATGCGCAGCGGATGGTGGCAGCGCGGCGTGACGTAGTCGTGCCAGGGGTAGTCCTCGCCGCCGCCGACCCACTGGCCGGGTATCCACCAGCGGCCGACCTCCACCGGCCGGGCCGGGTCGATGAGGTCGAGGATCATCACGATGTTGCCGACATAACCTTCCGCGGTCGGCGAGATGTAGGCGTAGCGGCCGTCATAGTCGTAGCGGTGGACGCCCTTGCCCGCCGTCATCCACTTCGAGATCGGCTTCGGCGCGGCCGGGTTCGACGTGTCGTAGATGGCGATGCCGCCGCCGAAGTCGGCCGGACCCTCCGAGCCGAAGCGCTCGTGGTTGATGATCATGATGCCGTCCCTGGCCCGCACCTTGTGCGAGTGCCAGCCGGGCGGCACGTCGATCGTCGCGATCCTGCGCGGCTTGCGCGGATCGGAGATGTCGACAAGCGTCGTGCCGGACGGCGGACGCATGTGGCCGACATAGAGGATATTGCCGTCGACCCAGACCTGGCCGCCACCGGGGCAGTCGAAGTTGGCGAGATGCTTCGTGTTTGCGGCGGATGGCAAGCGGTGGCCTCGTCAAGGTTGGGTGCCAGAGCCGGCCGCACCCCGCGGCCGGAGCCCGTGCGTCTGTGGGGGTGTGGCCCGGCCTATGCCAGACGGAGCAGGTCGCCCGCCTTGTTGCGACCCCAACGCTTGTAGAGCAGCAGCTTGCGCTGCGTCGGCGCGTCGGTGGCGCCGAAGAAGATCACCGGCTCGCTGTCCGACCCGTTGACGTGCTCGACCCAGCAGCCGCCCGGTACCGCCAGTGTGTCGAACTGGTCCCAGTCGTAGCGCTTGCCGTCGATGATGGAGTGCCCCTTGCCGCGGAACGGAGCGAGCAGCAGGCTCGCCGTCTCGCGTTGCGGCAACGTCTTCTCGCCGGGACGCAGCATCTGGACGTAGAAGTTGATGGTCTCGAAGACGGGACCGCCGGTGACCGGGTTCGAGTAGTCGACAACGAGGCCCTCATGGGGGTCGCCATCCCAGTCTTTATGGGCGTCGAGGAGCGCCTCCATCTTCTCCCACCGGTAGACATACATCGGCGAGGAAAGTCCACCGCCGCGCTTGTGGTCGACGAAGCGCGGCAGCATGCCGCCCTCGCCATAGATGCGCTGCGAATAGTCCGACGGGTAGCGCGCGGTCTGGACCTTCTTCTCGACCTCCTTGCCGTTCTCGATCTCGGTGTAGCGGTGGTCAAAATGCACGGCGTGCAGCATCTCGACCAGCGGCAGGTCGAGCACCGAGAGGTTCACCGCCTGCTCGCCACCCACCGTGCCGTGATTGTGCCAGGCGTCGTTGGGGGTCAGCACCATGTCGCCGGGGCCGAACACGATATCCTCGCCCTCCACGCCGGTGAAATTGCCCGTGCCCGTCAGGCCGAAGCGGATGGCGCTGGGCGAATGCTTGTGCGGCGGCATGATCTCGTCGGGATCGTTCAGCCGGTAGGCCGTGTACATGGTCGAGACGGAAGCGCGCTTCGGCGCAAGGCCGGGATTGATCAGGATCAGCGAGCGGCGTTCGCTGTCGTCCATGGTCACCAGTTGCGCGGCCCGCTGCAGCATGGGCTCGATGTCGGTGTACTTCCACACGAAGGGGATGGCCTTCGGCGTGGCCATGAGCTGCTTGATCTCGTCGTGCTCGACGTCCTTGGTTGCCCAGAACGGGAACATGTTGGATCGGTGGATGTCGTCGTAGAGCGCCTGCAGCGCCGACTGCTTGTTGCTGAGCGAGAGGTTCGCGCGCGCTGAGGACATCTCAACCATTCCTTTCCGTAGAATGAATGACCAACAACCAAGTCAACCGTAGCACAGCGGTTGAAACCGGCAACCAAAAATTGGAGGGGCTTGCCTGGAATCTTTCGCAACGTAAGGCGATGCACGGGAAGTCAAAGTGAGAGGTTAGAAATAGAATAACAAAATCAATGGATAGGGCGCGTGGCGCTCATCCCGGCGGGGCCCGGCGATGCGCGCTCGAACGCCGGCGACCATGTCGATCAACGCTCAACCAAAATCAGCTTGGTTGACATGACGCGCTCCACCCGGTCAGGCAGCCACGCGTTGCTGTGCTTCGGCCTTGACGAGGTCGGCGCCCTTTTCGGCGATCATGACCACGGCCGCGTTGATGTTGCCGCACACCAGGTCGGGCATCACAGAGGCGTCGATCACCCGCAGCCCGTCCACGCCCCTGACGCGCAGGTTTGGATCGACCACCGAAGCCTCGTCCGTGCCCATACGGCAGGTGCCGGCGGGGTGGTGGACGGTGATCGACGTGGTGCGGATGTGCTGATCGATCTCGTCGTCGCTCTGGCATGCCGGTCCGGGGAAGAACTCGGCGCCGACGAAGGGTGCCATCGCCGGCTGCGCCGCCAGCTGCCGCGCCACCCGGATGCCGTGGCGCAGCGAGGCCCAGTCCTTCGGCGAGGACAGGAAGTTCTGGTGGATTCGCGGCGCTGCCATAGGGTCCGCCGAGGTGAGCGCGACATGGCCGCGGCTCTCGGGCTGGATCGCCACGATCCGCGTGGCGAAGCCGTCCGCGAATGGCTTCCTGAACGGCGGCAGATAGGGCCATGCGCCGAGAGGTGCCGCCGTGAACAGGAACTGCACGTCGGGCAGGGGGCGGCTCTCATCGCTCCTGAGGAAGGCAACCACGCCGCCCGGCACGTCGCCGGAAAAGCCGTTGCCGGTGAGGTAGGTGCGTGCGAAATCCAGCGCGATGCGGTCCGCCCGCATCATCCGGTGGAACGGGCCCGGCGTCTTGCGCCGGTACATCACGATCGCCGAGACGTGGTCCTGCAGGTTGCGCCCGACCTGGGGTGCTGCGACCTTCGTTTCGATGCCGTGGGCGGCAAGTTCATGCGGGTCGCCTATGCCGGAAATCATCAGCAATTGCGGGGTGTTGATCACCCCGCCGGCAAGCAGGACCTCGCGGCGGGCGTGCGCGATTGCGTCCTGCCCGTCGCGTCGGTAGGCGATGCCGGTGGCCCGGCCCTTCTCGAGCTGGACGCGCGTGGCCATCGCGCGCGTGACGACCTTGAGGTTGGGCCGTTTCATCGCAGGACGCAGATAGGCGGTCGCGGTCGAGCAGCGCCGACCGTTGGCGATCGTCATCTGCAGGTGCGAGAAGCCTTCCTGCGTCTCGCCATTGTAGTCGTCGGTCTGCGGGAACCCTGCCTGCCGACTCGCCTCGTGAAAGGCGTCGACGAGCGCGTCGCGGTACCTGCAGCGCTGGGTCCGCAGTGGCCCCGAGCCGCCGCGCCAGCGGTTGGCGCCGCCTTCCCAGCTTTCCGATTTCTTGAAGTAGGGCAGCACGTTCTCGTAGGACCAGTCGCTGAGGCCGCTTGCCGCCCAGCGGTCGAAATCGCCCCGGTTGCCGCGCACATAGGCCATGGCATTGGTGGAGGAGCAGCCGCCGATCACCTTGCCGCGGGCGCATTCGACGCGCCGCCCGCCGACATTTTCTTCCGGTTCGCAGAAATACATCCAGTCGTGCCGGCGTTCGGTGAGGATCTTGCCCCAACCGAGCGGGATGTGGATCATCGGGTCGCGGTCCCAGTCTCCCGCCTCGAGGAGCAGGACAGTGACTGCGGGATCTTCCGTCAGCCGGTTTGCGAGCACGCAACCGGCGGAACCGGCGCCGACGATCACGTAGTCGAAGCTTTCCGGCATGGCTCCCCCGATCCATCCTGCCTCTGCGTCAGGCTTTGTGCAACACAACCATTCGGTCGACCATGTTGTCAACCAGATGAGAACCAGTTATGTCTGGTTGGTCAGAGGGTGGGTAAATCACGCGATCCAGGAGGTCAGGGTGTCCGCCGAGCAATCGTCCTTCGAGATCCCACCAGGCTTCGATGAGGTGGTCGAGGCGGTCCGGGGTCTCCATCGCGATCATGGCCGGCTTCCGCCCGAGCGGCAGCTAGCCGAGAAGTTGAACGTCAAGCGCCACCAGCTCCGCAAGGCGCTGGACGTGCTGCGTCGTGCGGGCGAGCTCGAACCGCCGCGTCTTCGCCGCGCCACGCGCGAGCAGCCGCGCTACGGCGAGGAGCTGGTCCGGATGACCAATCCGCTCGAGGTGCTGGAGCTGCGCCTGCTGATCGAGCCGGGCCTCGCACGCCTGGCCTCGGTTCGCGCCTCCGCGCACGAGATCTCGCGCATCCTCGAGGCGGCGACCACGCCTGAGAACGCACCCTCGGGTGCGGTGGACTTCGCCTTCCACTTCGCGGTCGTGAGCGCGGCGCGCAACCATCTCGCGGGCGAGCTCTATCGCATGCTGCGCCAGCTCGGCGTCGATTCGCGCGTCCGGATTGCCGGGACCGGGGGGCAGACCTGCCCGAAACGCATTGCCCAGCGCGACGCCGAACATCGAGCCGTCGCGGAGGCCATCGCGCGCCGCGATCCCGAAGCCGCGGAAGCGGCGATGCGCGCCCATCTGCTGGCTGTGCAGAAACAGATCAACGAACGCACCAACGCCGCCGCCTTCGCGGCCTGAGCCGTGCTCCTGTCCGACCTCCCGACGAGGACCGACGATGCGCCTGACTGCTGACGTCGTCATCATCGGGGCCGGTTCCTCGGGCTCGGTGCTGGCAGCGCGACTCAGCGAAGACCCCGCGCGCCGCGTGCTGCTGGTCGAGGCCGGCGACTGGCCGACCGACCCGGAGATCGCCGATCCGCTGAAATGGACGGCCCTGCAGGGCCGCGACTACGACTGGGCCTACCGCACGGTGCCTCAACCCTTTACCGCCGGGCGGGTGCACGAGTGGCCACGCGGGCGCATCGTCGGCGGTTCGAGCTGCCTGCATGCCATGGGCCACGTCCGTGGTCACCCCGACGACTTTTCCGCGTGGGCGGAAGCAGGCGGGGCTGCGTGGTCGTACGAAGCCCTGCTTCCCTATTTCGCCCGTAGCGAGAGATTCTCCGGGCCGGCCCGCGCAGGTCGTGGGCGCGAGGGACCGCTCGACGTGTGGCTGCCCGACGATGACGTCAGCCCCGTGGCGCGGGCCTACATGGAGGCTGGTCGGGCGCTCGGTGCGCCGACGCTTACCGACCACAACGGCGGCCAACTGAAGGGGACCGCCCCCAATTCGCTGACCATACGCAACGGGAAGCGCCTGTCCGTCGCCGACGCCTACCTGACGCGGGAGGTGCGCGCCCGGCCCAATCTCACCATCCTGACCTCGGCCGTCGTCGAGAAGTGCGCGCTGGAGGGGAGCCGCGTCGTATCGGTCCACGCCACCCGTCCGGATGGCCGGTGCGAGATCAGCGGGGAGACGGTGGTTCTCGCGGCCGGTGCGGTTGCGACCCCGCTGATCCTGTTCCGCTCAGGCATCGGCGATCCGCCCACGCTGGAAGGGGCGGGGATCGCGCCGCGGATCGCCAACAGGGAGGTAGGTCGCAACCTGCAGGATCACCTGCTCGGTTTCGGCAATGTCTATCGCGCAAGGCAGCCCGTGCCGCCCTCGCGACTGCAGCATTCCGAATCGCTGATGTATCTCGACGCCCGCGACATTGCCCGTGCCGATGGCAGCCCCGACATCGTGCTCGCCTGCGTGGTCGCGCCGGCCGTTGCGCCGGGGCTGGAAGCGCCTCCCTACGGCACGGCCTTCACGCTGCTCTTCGGCGTCTGTCATCCGACCAGCCGCGGCCGCATCCTGCCGGGTGGACCGACAGCGGGGGATGGCCCGATCATTGATCCGCAGTATCTTTCGACCCGGTACGACCGCGAGACCTTCCGCGCGGCGTTTCGCATGGCTCGCCGCGTCGCGGCGCATCCGGCTCTGGATGGATGGCGTGATTGCGAGGTGCTGCCAGGGCCCGAGGTCGAGTCCGACGCCCGGATCGATGCCTTCGTGACGGCCTGCGCCTCCACGCATCACCATCCCTGCGGCACCTGCCGCATGGGCAGCGATGCGGATGCGGTGGTAACGCCGGAGCTTGCGCTGAACGGCGTCGACAACCTCTACGTCGTCGACGCCTCCATCATCCCGCGCATCCCGAGCGGGCCCATCAATGCGGTTGTTGTGGCAGTGGCCGAAGCCTGGGCCGACCGCTTCGCGCGGTCGGCGTAGGCAGCCTGCCGGTCCGTCAGGGGATCAGCTTCTCCGCGCGGAGCTGCGCGAACAGGTCGGTGAACGACTTCTCGGTGTTCTGGAACACGAGGAAACCGGCCTCGCGGCTCTTGGTCATGTCGGTCATGATCTCGATCGGACGACCGAGGTCGAGATCGGTGTGCCACGGCGAGGCGAGACGGTCGAGCTTGGCCTCCTTGAGGCCGTACTTCTTGACCATGTCGGCCCAAATCTGCGGGGCGTCCGCCATCTGGCCCTCGAGCTCATGGACCTCGCCGTCCCAGCCGACCCATTCGACCCCGAACCATTTGGCGATGCGCGGCCACAGCCAGCTCCAGCGGAAATGGTCGCCGTTGACGACGTTGAAGGCCTCGTTGCGGGCGGTTTCGGCGGTTGCGGCCCACAGGATGTGCTTGGCCAGCACGCGCGCGTCGGTCACGTCGCTGAGGCCTTCCCACTGTCCCTGGGAACCTGGCCAGCGGAACTTGCGTCCGGTTTCCTTGCAGATCGACGCAAAGACGGCGAGCGTCGATCCCATGTTCATGGCGTTGCCGATGGCCTTGCCGATGACGGTGTGCGGGCGCTGCACGGTCCAGGTGAAGCCGTCGCGCTTGGCGGCTGCGAAGACCTCGTCCTCCTGCGCATAGTAGAAGTTCGCCAGGTCCAGCCGCGACTGTTCCTCGCGCAGCGGCGTCTCCGGGCGGAAGCCGCCGGTGACGTAGGCGTCGAACGGTCCAAGGTAGTGCTTCAGGCCGGTGACCAGATCGACATGCTTGAGGCACTTCTTCGGCGACAGCGCATCGAGCACGTTGCGTACCATGGCGCTGTTGACGCGGATGTTTTCCTCTTCGTTGGCCTGGCGCGACCAGGTGGCGAACACGAGATGCGTCGGCGACACGTCCTTCAGTGCCGACTTGACGCTCTCCGCATCCTGCAGGTCCGCCGCCACGGGCGTCACGCCCGGGACCGCCGTGTCGTTGGTGGGGTTACGCGACAGTCCGTAGACCGTCCAGCCGTTCGCCACGAATTCTCGCGCCGCGTTGCCGCCGATCATGCCGCTGACGCCGACGATTAGGACGCTGTCCTGCATCGTGCTTCCCTCCCTTCTGTGTGGTTTCCTGATGGCGCGTCATACGCCATGCGGCGCAAGGCGCCGGTATGGCAAGGATAGGCCAGGACGGGCCGCCAACAACGCCGACATTGTTCATTTTGATAACTCTCGGGCCTTCACATCGCCTGCGACGCGAACCGCAACGCTTTCCAGCCACGGTGGCCCACGCGCTGGCGCGTGCTCATTTTGATAATCCTTGCGGTTGCGTCGGATCGGGGCGCACCGAAAGATGTCACCGGTGAGAAGGGACCGCGGCCGCGTCATGCGGATGGAGACGCGGTCTGGCGCGCTCGCGGCACGAGCCGCGTGCGCCGGGAGGGAAAAGCAGGAATGACGAAGAAGCCTGAACTTCTGGCTGGCTACTGGACCCTTGCGGGTGATCGTGAGCCGATGGGTCCCACGGAAGTCAGCGAGTTTTCGCTGAGCGAGCGCGTCGAGGCCGCCGCTGCCGCCGGCTATACGGGAATCGGCCTGGTGATCCAGGACATCGCGTACAACCGCGAGAAGATGGGTCTGAAGGGCATGAAGAAGCTCTTCGACGACAACGGCATCAAGCACGTGGAGGTCGAGTTCCTCGGCGATTGGTTCGAGACCGGCGACAAGCGCAGGGAATCCGATCGCATCCGTCACGAGCTGACCGAGGCGGCCGCCGAGCTCGGCGCCCGCGACATCAAGGGCTCCGGCCAGATGTATGGCGAGACCATCGACGTCGAGCACTATGCCCGCGAATTCGCGCAGTGGTGCGACGAGGCTAAGACGGTCGGCGCCGACGTGGCGATCGAGGTGCTGCCCTTCACCAACATCAGCGACCTGAAGACCGCGCGGAAGATCCTCGACCTTGCCGGCCGCGACAATGGCGGCCTCTGCATCGATATCTGGCACATGGCGCGCGGCAACATCCCCTACAGCGAGGTGGCCGAGTTCCCGCGCCAGTACATCAAGTCGGTGGAACTGAACGATGCTATGCCGGAGGTGAAGGAATCGCTCTGGATCGATACGATCCGCGAGCGCGTCTATCCGGGCGAGGGCTGCTTCGACGTGCCGGCGTTCATCCGCGCGATCAAGGCGACCGGCTGGGACGATTTCTGGTCCGTCGAGATCCTGAGCGCGAAGTATCGCGTGACGTCGCTGAAGGACCAGGCCAAGCGCTCCTTCGACACGACGATGGAAATGTTCGAACGCGCTGGCTGAATACCCAATTCGGGAGGATTGAATGAAGACGAACCTAGGCGGGAAGACTGTCCTGATCACCGGCGCAGCGAGCGGCATCGGCCGCTCCATTGCGCTCGCCTTCGCTGAAGAGGGCGCCAACGTCGCGCTCGTCGACATCGACAAGGCGGGATCCGAGTCGCTCGCGAGCGAGCTCGAGGCAAAGGGCGTCAAGGCCAGCGTCGGCCTTGGCGACCTCAGCACGGCGGAAGGCGTCGCGACGTCGATGGAGGCGGCCCTGAAGCCGTTCAGCGGCAAGCTTGACGTGCTCGTCAACAATGTCGGCTCCGGCGCAGTGCGCAGCTTCGACGACCTGGACGACGCGGCCTGGGAGCGCACGCTGCAGCTCAACTTCATGAGCTATGTGCGCGCCACCCGTATCGCCCTGCCGGTGCTGCGCCGCGACGGCGGCGTGATCATCAACAACGCCTCGGATCTGGCACGCCAGCCGGAACCGGTGCCGGTTGACTACGGCGTGTCCAAGTCGGCCGTGCTGGCTCTGACCAAGAGCCTGGCGCGTGCCGAGGCGCCGCAGATCCGCGTCAACGCGGTGGCGCCCGGCCCGATCTGGACGCCGTTCTGGTCGAAGCCCGGCGGCTTCGCCGAGACCATGGGCAAGTTCCACAAGCGTCCGCCGAAGGAGGCGGTCGAATACGAGATGAGCCTGCGCCAGCTTCCGCTGGGCCGTCTCGGCGAGCCGGAGGAAGTCGCCAACGTCGTCGTCTTCCTTGCCTCCGACCTCGCGTCCTTCGTCACTTCTGCGGTGTGGGGCGTGGACGGCGGCTCGATCCGCAGCATCATCTGACCGGTTCCACGGCAGCTCCCTGCCACTCCACAGCCGCCCCGACTACCGGGGCGGCTTTTTCTTTGTGTGCTTCGTAAGTGATCTCGGCTCGGGCCTTCCGTGACGTCATCATTCTCATTCTGAGCATCTTGTGCGTTGAATGGCCGGGTCATGCGGGCAGTATCCGCGAGCCGGCACGGGAGAGACGTTTTGCCGGCCCAGGGAGGCTAACATGTTCAAGTCGTCGCGGGTGAAGACCCGTCGCGCAGCCTTGGCTGCTGCATTCTCGGGCGCTGCCGTTGCGCTCGTTCTTTCCGCCATGCCAGCGGCTGCGCAGCAGAAGCTGGGCTACTCCGCACCGTTCCTTACCGATCCCTTCCAGGCCATCATGGCCAACCAGACCCTCAAGGCGGTGGAGGAAGTCGGGTTCGAGGCGCTGCCGGCGACCAACGCCAACGGCGATGCCGCCAAGCAGCTGACGGACATCCGCAACCTGATCTCGGCCGGCGCGAACGCGCTGATCATCAACCCCACCGACAGCCAGGCCATCGGTCCGGTCCTCGATTTTGCCGCCGAGAAGAACGTTCCGGCCGTGCTCATCGACATTGCGCCTGCCAAGGGCAAGGTCGCGATGATCGTGCGTGCCGACAATAAGGCCATCGGCGCACAGGCGTGCGAGGCGGTTGGCGCTGCGATCGGCGGCGAGGGCAAGGTGCTGTCGCTGATGGGCGACCAGGCCACCACCAACGGCCGCGACCGCACGACCGGTTTCAACGAGTGCATGAAGGAGAAATTCCCGAAGGTCGAGATCATCGAGCAGCCGACCAACTGGAAGGCCGACAAGGCGACCTCGGCGGCCCAGACCGTGGTGACCACCACGCCGGACCTCAAGGCGATCTACATGCAGAGCGACTCCGTCATGCTGGCGGGCGTTCTCAACGTGCTCAAGAGCGCCGGCAAGCTCACCAAGGTCGGCGAGCCGAACCACATCTTCCTCGCGACGGTTGACGGCACGCCCTACGCGCTGGAGCAGATCCGCGCCGACCTGCTGGATGTTGCGGTCGCCCAGCCGCTGGATCTCTATGCGAAGTACGGCGCCCATTACGCAAAGGCGGCTTTGGACGGCAAGACATTCCAGGCCGGGCCGACCGACCACAACAGCGAGATCGTGACCGTCGGCGAGAACCTGATGGACTACCTGCCGGCGACGGTCGTGACCAAGGCGAATGTCGACGATCCGTCGCTCTGGGGCAACCAGGCTCCGAAGTGACGTGTGAAGGCCGGGGCGCGGTGCGTCCCGGCCGTCTTGGCAGAAAATTCCAGCAGGAGTGACCATGGCCGCGGTCGGGGTCGCAGACACGCGTGAACAATCGGCTGCCCTTGCCGCCGAGGCACGCGGCATCGTCAAGCGCTTCGGACCCGTTGAAGTGCTCCATGACGTTGCCATTGAGGTTCCGGTCGGCGACGCGCGCGCGCTCGTCGGCCGCAATGGCGCGGGCAAGTCGACACTGGTGGGACTGCTCACCGGTATCTATGGCCCAAATGCCGGCGAGATTCGGCTCGGGGGAAAGCCTGCCCCGTCGCTCGGCGACCGTCAGGCCTGGCGCGAGCGGGTTGCCTGCGTCTACCAGCGTTGGATGGTCATCCCGCACCTTACGGTTGGCGAGAACCTCTTTCTGAACAATCATCCGCGCGGCGCCTTGGGCCGCGTCGACTGGCGCAGGCTTCGCGACCAGGCGATGGCCGCGCTGAAGGAATGGGACCTTGACGTTTCGCCTGATCTCGAGGCGTGGCGGCTAACGGTCGAGCAGCGCCAGATCGTCGAGATTGCACGTGCGCTGCTGCAGGGAAGCCGCTTCATCATCCTCGACGAACCGACCGCCGAACTGGAGCGCAAGGAGGTCAATCGTCTGTTCGACCGCATCCGTGCACTGCAGGCGAGCGGCGTGACGTTCCTCTACATCTCCCATCACCTCGAGGAGATCTACGAGATCTGCCGCACCGTGACCGTGATGCGGGACGGCCGCGTTGTTGCCAATGCGCAGTTGCAGGATTTCCCGAAGGATCGCCTTGTCGCCGCGATGGTCGGTGACGCTTCGGTGGTCAAGCGCGAGGCGAGGCCCGCCGCAGTCGACGGGAAGGCCGCGCCGGGGCTGGAGCTGAAAGGGCTGGGCGTCGCCGGTACCTTCGAAGGCATCGACCTCAGGGTGGCCGCCGGCGAATGCGTGGGCCTGGCCGGGCTGGCCGGGTCCGGCAAGGACGCGGTCGCCGAGGCGGTGGCCGGCCTTCTCAAGCCCGATTCCGGCACGATCGAGATCCATGGACGCCCGGCGCCGGCGGGCGACGTCGAGGCGATGCGCGCCGCCGGTATCGGCTACGTGGCACGCGACAGGCATGTGCGCGGGCTGTTTCCGCTGCTTTCCGTCGGCGACAACCTGACGACGACGGTGATGGACCGTTTCGGTCCGGCCGGATTCGTTTCGCCGGCCCGGCAGGCCGAGATGGTGCGGCGCCAGATTGACACCATGGGCATCGTCGCCTCGTCAGGCGAGCAGCCGATCCGCGAACTTTCCGGCGGCAACCAGCAGAAGGCGATGGTCGGTCGCGCGCTGGCCTCCGACCCAAAGGTGCTGGTGCTGGCAGCGCCGACGCAGGGCGTCGACATCGCCTCGAAGGAGGCGCTCTACGACATCATCGACAAGGCGAAGCAGCGGGGCATGGCCGTTCTGGTCGTGTCCGACGACCTCGACGAACTGACCATTTGCGACCGGGTCGAGGTCATCTTCCGCGGACGCCTGACCCGTTCCTTCGCGAGCGGATGGAAGGATCACGACATGGTCGCGGCAATCGAGGGACTTTACTGAGATGGCGAGCACCGCACCCCAGACCGTTTCGGCAGCGCCGGTCGGGCCGAGCCTGTTTCAGCGCATGAAGCTGAGGGACCTCGTGCTGATACCGGTGATCATCCTTGTGCTGATCATCGGCAGTTTCGTGTCGTCGTCCTTCCTGCTTCCCGAGAACCTGCTGAACGTGTTGCAGCAGTCGTCTGAACTTTCGATCCTGGTAATCGCGCAGTCGCTGATCCTGATCTGCGGCAAGTTCGACCTGTCTCTGGAATCGACTGTGGGCCTCGCCCCGATGTTCGCCGCCTGGCTGATGATCTCCGACACCTATATCGGCGGATCGGGGCTCGGCATCAGCGGTTTCGCCGGCATTGCGGTGCTGTTCGCCGTCGGCCTGGTCGTCGGCACGATCAACGGACTGTTGGTGGTCAAGCTGAAGCTGAACGCCTTCATCACGACGCTGGCCATGCTGATCCTGCTGCGCGGCATGACGCTCGGCATCACCAACGGCCAGACCCTGTTCGACCTGCCTGAGGAGTTCCTCTACCTCGGCACCGCGAAGTGGTTCGGCGTTCCGTGTTCGATCTGGATTGCCGGCCTGCTCTTCCTCTTCTTCGGCCTGATGATGCGCTATCACCGCATCGGACGCGCCATCTATGCGATCGGCGGCAATGCCGAGGCGGCGCGCGTGGCCGGCATCCCGGTCGAGCGCATTACCATCGGCGTGTTCATTGTCGGCAGCCTGCTCGCGGCCCTGGCCGGCCTGCTGCTCACCGGGCGCATCGCTTCGGTCATGTCCGGCCAGGGTCAGAACATGATCTTCTACGTCTTCGCTGCGGCCGTCATTGGCGGCATCAGCCTGAATGGCGGCCAGGGCCGCATGATCGGTGCGCTGACCGGTGTATTGCTGCTCGGCCTCCTGCAGAACGTGTTGACGCTTTCCGGTATCGCCGCCTTCTGGATCGACGCCTGCTACGGCGCGATCATCCTGCTGGCGCTGATCATCACGCGCCTGTCGGGCGACGCGCCACGGGAGTGATGTGGTAGAGGGCGCGTCTCCGGTGCCTGTAGGTCCAGGCGCGTCCTCGACGCAAAAGGGTTCTGCCCCTGTCCCTGACATGGTCGCACAAGGCAAGTGCGTTTGCCGAAGGCGATCCTTCACCTTGCGGAGGGGATGGGGCGGACATTTTCACGATCCCCCTGAAATTCGAGGAACCAGAACATGGCCGCAAAGCCGACATTCGCCCTGACCCTCCCGAGCACCGTGGTCGTGACCGGTGCCGCCTCGGGATTGGGCCATGAGCTGTGCAGGCTGCTGCTGGAGTCCGGCGTCGACACCGTCGGCGTAGACCGTGCGGCAGCACCCGAGGACCTGCGCATTGACAATCGCTACGCGCACGTGACCGGCAGCGTCTCCGAGGAAGCCACCTGGAACGAGGTCAATGCGCTGCTCGACAAGTCCGGGACGACGTCTGTCGGCCTGGTTACGGCCGCAGCCATCCTCGAGGCGGTCGGGTCGATCCTGGAGACCAGCAAGGAGACGCTGGTGCGCACCCTCGACGTCAACGTCGTGGGCACCGCCATGGCCATCAAGGCCCTGTTGCCGCGCATGATCGCCAATGGCGGTGGCCAGATCGTCGCCGTCGGCTCCGTGTCCGGTTCCTTCGGCGAACAGCAGCTCTCCGCCTACACGGCCTCCAAGGCGGCCGTTCGTGGTCTCGCCCGCACCATCGCCATGGACCACGCGCGCCAGGGCATCCGGGTCAACGTGCTTTCGCCCGGACCGATGATGGCCGGCCTGTTCAAGCGCCACATGGATTCCGCCGCTGACAGCAAGAAGTTCGAGGCGACCCGCGCCAATCGCCAGCCGGCCGGCAGGATTCTGGATCCGCGCGATGTGGCGCAGGCAGCAATGTTCCTGCTATCGGATCAGTCCGGCGCCTTCATCGGCGAAGACCTGATGGCCGATGGCGGCCTTTCCACCAGCTTCGACTTCCGCACCGGCGCCGAGGGCGCCTCGATCTGAGGGACGGGTATTCGTTTGCACGCCGGGCGCGAAACCGCCCGGCGTGCCGCCTGACGCAAGCCGCTCCGCAACGATGCATGTGACAGGTGCGGCCCAATTGAATGCCGCAGGCTCTGTGCCGACTTCGTCGGTGTCCCGAAATCAAAACGCCGCGCTGAGGGCGCGGCGTTCGTGCTGAAACCAGCCTGATTCAGCTTCGCCTGGAACGAGTGGTCCTGGAAAGCTTGGAAGGGTGAGAAGTCCTGTTCGCTTCGCGGGCAGCGGAGGCGCTACTTGCCTTCAGCCAGCTCGACCATCTCCTTCACCAGCACGAAGAAGTCACGTTCGCCATTGCCGTGCAGGAACGCGGCTTCGTATTGCTGGCGCACCTGGGCGGCGAGCGGGAGCGGCGCGTGGGTGGCGCGGCCGACGTCGAGGGCGAGATCGAGATCCTTCATCATCTGGGACACTTCGAAGGCAGGATCGTACTTGCCCTCAAGGATCATCGCCCGCTTGTACTCGAGCAGCGGCGTTGCCACGGCGCTCTTGGAATAGACCTCGATCGCGTCGGCAAGCGCGATGCCGCCCTTAGACGTGAAGGCCA
>Ga0182742_1000327_pt1 | contig 81044 bp, 76 predicted proteins | sample eDN5th37CBELigMG_FD_128880 | JGI IMG/M metagenome (GOLD analysis project Ga0182742, IMG submission 128880) | Enriched Miracle-Growth compost microbial communities from Emeryville, California, USA - eDNA 5th pass 37_C BE-Lig MG (version 2)... ...
GCGGCGATGGTCACGCGCGCGCCCTCGCGCAGCAGCATCGCCGCCGTGGCGAGGCCGATGCCGGAGGAGCCGCCGATCACCAGCGCCTCGCGGCCGTTCAGTTGCAGGTCCATCGCTCGGTCGTTTCCCTTTTGCGGCTCATTCTACCTTGGCGCCGGAAGACTTCAGGATCGGGCGCCACTTCTCTGTCTCCGCCTGCAGGAAATCCGCCAGCTCCTCGGGTGTGGAGGGGCGGGCCTCGGCGCCGTGCTGCGCCAGGTCGGAGACCAGCTGGGGCTCGCGCAGGCATTCCTGCAGGGCGGCGCTGAGCTTGGTGACGAGCGGCTTGGGCAGGGCCTTGGGGCCGAGCATGGCGTACCAGTTCGCCACCTCGAAGCCCGGCACCGCCTCGGCCACGGCGGGGATGTCGGGCAGCAGGGCGCTGCGGCGGGCGGTGGGCACCGCGAGCGCGCGGAGCTTGCCGGCCTCGATCAGCGGCAGGGCGGTGGGGGCGGTGGCGAAGGAGAAGTCCACCTTGCCGCTGACCAGGTCGGTCATGGCCGGGCCACCGCCGCGATAGGGGACATGCACCGTCTGGATGCCGGCGAGATGGTCGAGCAGCGCGCCGCCGAGATGCCCGGCACCGCCGATGCCGGAGGAGGAGTAGTTCAGCGCGCCCGGCTTCTGCCGCGCGGTGGCGATGAGGTCCTGCAGCGTCTTCCAGGGCCGGTCGGCGGGCACCACCAGGACGTTCAGCACGTCGGCGAAGAGGCCGATCGGTGTCAGGTCGGTCTGTGGGTTGAAGGGAAGGTCGCTGAACAGGCTGGGATTGATGGCGAGGGCGGAGATGGTGCCCATGAGCAGCGTGTAGCCATCGGGCGGCGCGTTGACGACCGCCTGGGTGGCGACGTTGCCGCTGCCGCCGGGCTTGTTCTCGACCACGACGGGCGCGATCCCGCCCAGCGCCGCCTGCAGGCGGGGCGCGAGAAGGCGGGTGGTGATGTCTGTGGCGCCGCCGGGGGCGAAGCCGACGATGACGCGGATGGCGTGATCCGGATAGTCCGTCTGCGCGCGCGCCGCGCCGGCCAGGGCCGGCAGGGCGAGCGCGGCACCGAGCACGGCCCGACGCTGCAACATGGCATTTCCTTCCTCTGCCGCGCCGGCTTCGTTGGATCGCGCGAAGGCGGAGCCGGCTGCGGATAGGTCCCAGGGCATGCTGGCGCCGAGTTTTGGTGACTGTCAACTGTATGGCGCGGGATACCCCGGCATACACACTGGCGGGCGCAGCTCAGCCGGCGAGTCGATCCGCCGGAATGGCGAAGAACACGCGGTGGAAGCCCTTCTCCTCACGCCGCTCCACCTCCGTGAAGCCGAGGCGGCGATAGAAGCCGAGGTTGCGCGTCATCTTCTCGTTGGTCAGCAGCCGTACCTCGCCCAGGCCACGGCGCAGCGCCTCCCCCGCCGCGAAGCGCATCAGGCGGCGGCCCGCGCCGGTATGCTGACGGTCTGGGTCCACGGCGATGTTGTCGAGCCAGAGATGGTCCGGTCGTGCTTCCAGGACGAGGAGGCCGGCGATGCCGCCTTCCTCCTCCAGTACCCAGGCCTCGCCGGCGGCGACGCGGGCGGCGTAGTCGTCGTCCATCGGCGCCGGGCGGCGGCCGATGGCGGGAACGTAAGGGGCATAGGCCCGCTCCACCAGGGCGGCGAGAAGCGGGGCCTCCTCAGGCCGGGCAGGGCGGATCACGGCGTGGCTCAGACGGCGGTGCCGCCGATGGTCAGGCCGGTCATCTTCAGCGTCGGCTGGCCGACGCCGACCGGCACGCCCTGGCCCTGCTTGCCGCAGGTGCCGATGCCCGGATCGAGCGCCATGTCGTTGCCGATCATGGTGACGCGGGTCAGCGCCTCCGGCCCGTTGCCGATCAGCATGGCGCCCTTCACCGGCGCGCCGACTTTGCCGTCCTCGACCAGATAGGCCTCGGACATCGAGAAGACGAACTTGCCGGAGGTGATGTCCACCTGCCCGCCGCCGAAGTTCACACCCCAGATGCCGCGCTTCACGCTGCGCAGGATCTCCTCCGGGTCCTTGTCGCCGCCGAGCATGACGGTGTTGGTCATGCGCGGCATGGGCGCATGGGCGTGGCTCTGGCGGCGGCCGTTGCCGGTGGGGGCGACCCCCATCAGCCGGGCGTTCTGCCGGTCCTGGATGAAGCCGGTCAGGATGCCGTCCTCGATCAGCACGGTGCGGCCGGAGGGGGTGCCCTCGTCGTCCACGGTGAGGGAGCCGCGGCGGTCGGGAAGGGTGCCGTCATCCACCACCGTCACGCCCGGGGCGGCGATGCGCTGGCCGAGCAGGCCGGCGAAGGCGGAGGTCTGCTTGCGGTTGAAGTCCCCCTCCAGCCCATGGCCGATCGCCTCGTGCAGCAGGATGCCGGGCCAGCCGGGGCCAAGCACCACCTCCATCTCGCCGGCGGGGGCGGGGACGCTTTCCAGGTTCAGCACGGCCTGGCGCAGCGCCTCGTCCACCGCGCCCTTCCAGGCGGATTCGGAGATCACGCGCTCATAGGCGAAGCGGCCGCCCATGCCGTGGCTGCCGGTCTCTCGGCGGCCGCCGGACTCCACCACCACGCTGACGGAAAGGCGCACCAGCGGGCGCAGGTCGGCGACGCGCTGGCCGTCGGGGCGGATCACCTGCACCGCCTGCCACTCGCCGGTCAGGCTGGCCATCACCTGCGTCACCCGGCTGTCGCGGGCGCGGGCATAGGCGTCGATCTCGGCCAGCAGCGCGGTCTTGGCCGGAAAGGCCATGGCGGTGAGGGGGTTGGCATCGTCATAGAGGCGGGCATTGGTGGCGCGCGGGCCGACCGCCAGCTTGCCGGAGTAGCCGGCGGCGACGGCACGCACGGTATCGGCGGCGCGCTGCAGGGCGGCCTCCGAGATCTCGCCGCCATGCGCGTAGCCGGCCGCCTCGCCCTGCACGGCGCGCAGGCCGAAGCCGCGGGTGGCATCGAAGCTGGCGGAGCGGATGCGGCCGTCATCCAGGCTGATGGCCTCGCTCTCGACGTATTCCAGGAACAGCTCGCCATCCTCGGCGCCGGTCAGGGCGCCGGAGAGGATGCGCTCGGCGGCGCCGCGGTCGAGGTCGCGGAAGAACAGCCGGTCGGTGGTGTCGAGAGCGGTCATGCCGTCTGCTCCTGCGGTTGTGTGGCGGCGGCCAGGCGCAGCCGGGCGGTGGTGCCCTCGCCGCGCCGGCTTTCCAGCGTCAGCGTGGCACCCATGGCCTGGGCCAGGGCGCGGGCGAGATAGAGGCCAAGCCCCGAGCCTTGATATCGGCGCGCGTGGCTGGTTTCCAACTGCACGAAGGGCTCGAAGGCGCGTTCGATCTGCCCGGCCTCGATGCCGATGCCGGTATCGGAGACGCGAATCTCCACCGTCCCGTCCGGCAGTGCTTCGGCGGCAAGGCGGACGGTGCCGCCGGAAGGCGTGAACTTCACGGCATTGGCGAGGAGGTTGAGCAGCACCTGGCGCAGCCGCCGCTCGTCGGCCAGGGCGCGGGGCAGCGTGGCGGGTGGCTCCAGCACCACCTGCACCTGCGCCGCCTCGGCGGTGGTGCGCATGAGCCGCAGCACGCCCTCCAGCACGCTGGGCAGGTAAAGCGGCCGGGTCGCGATTGGCACGGCGCCAGTGCCGGCCTGCGCCACCTCCAGCACCTCCTCGATCAGTGCCAGCAGGTGCCGCCCGGCTTCCAGGATGCTGCCGGCGAACTCCGCGACATGGGGCGAACCAGGCTCGGCGGTGAGCGCCTCGGAGAAGCCGATCACCGCGTTCAGCGGCGTGCGCAGCTCATGGCTCATGGTGGCGAGGAAGCGGGTCTTGGCGGCATTCGCCTCCTCCGCCGCGGCGCGGGCGCGCTCCATCTCGATGCGGGCGCGTCGCTCCTCGGTGATGTCGGTGTAGATGCGGACGAAGCCGCCATCGGGCGTCGGATCGGTGCTGACCTCGATCACCGTGCCATCCGCGCGGGTGCGGCTGAAGCGGTCCAGCCGCGGCACCTTGCCGACGGCGCGCTCGCGGTAGATCCGGTCCGCCTCCGGCCCGGTGCCGAACTCGCCCCGCTGGTACTGGAGGTCGCGCAGGGTGGAGAGATGGGTGCCCGGCGCCAGTTCCTCGGGCGTCAGCCCGATCATGCGGCAGGCGAGCTGGTTGGCGGCGACCACGCGGTTGTCCTTGTCGAACAGGCAGACGCCGTGGCGCATGTTGTCCAGCATGGCCTGCAGCAGGTCGGCGCGGCGTTGCGCCTCGGCTTCCGCGCGGTGCAGGGCGGTCACGTCGGCGACCACCGAGAGGTGGCCGCCATCCGGCAGGGGGGCGGTCCGGCCAGTCACGACGGTGCCGTTTCGGCGGACACGGGTGACCGGCGGCCGGTCGAAGTCGAACTGGCGGCGGAACACCTCCTCCGCCGGCTCCCGGTTCTCGTATTCCTGCGTCTCCTCCCGCCGGCGGCAGATGTCCATCAGATGCTCGCCGACGGTCAGCTCGCTGCCGGCCAGGATGCGCTGGTAGGCGGCGTTGACCACGCGCAGCCGGTGGTCGGGGCCATAGACGCAGACGCCGTGCGGCAGCGCCGCCAGCACGCCGTCCAGCAGGGCGGCGCGGCGCTTGGCCTCGTCCTCCGCCTGGCGCAGCGGCGTGACGTCCTCCAGGGCGACGAGGAAGCCGCCGCCGGGGACGGGCTGGCTGACCGAGCGGATCGCCACGCCGTCCAGCCGCACCCGGATGGAGCTGAAAGGCCGGCTGCGGTCCATCTGGCGGCGGGCGACGAAAATCTTTCGCGCCTCCTCGTCCAGTGGGTTGTGGTCGATCATGATCTCGACGATCGCCTCGAAGCTGAGGCCGGCGCGCAGCGTTCCCTGCGGCAGGCCAAGCAGGCGCTCGTAGGACTCGTTGAACAGGCAGAGCTGCCGCCCGGCATCGTACAGGCCGAGCCCGGTGGGGGTCTGCTGCAGCGCCAGGGTGGCGACGCGCAGGCGCTCCAGCGCCAGGGTCTCGGCCTGCCGGTGCGCGGTGACATCGGTGACGAGGCCGAGCCAGCCGCCCTCTGGCAGCGGAACGGAGCTGATGTCGTACCAGCGGCCGGTGGTGCTGCGGACGGTGCGGTGGTGCGGCCTGCTGCGATCCACCGCCAGGGCGGTGCGGGCCTGCGCCTCCGGGTCCCCGGCGCCGTAGAGGCCACGGAAGGCGAGCAGCCGGGCGATTTCCGCCTCGCTGCGCCCCAGGAGCTCGTCGGCGGAGGCCAGGTTGAGCATCTGCCGGGCGGCGGCGTTCAGCAGCACCACGCGGTTCTGGGCGTCGAAGAGGCAGGCGGCGGCGGGAAGCGCCTCCAGTGCCGCCTCGGTGAAGGATGCGCTCACGTCGTACCGTCCCGCGGCGGGCGCAGCGCGTGCATGGCGACCAGCACCGCCGTGAGCACGCCCACCGCCACCGCCTGGTGCAGCGTGCCAAGCCAGGCCGGCACGACCAGCACCAGGGTGGCGACGCCGAGCGCGTATTGCAGCGCCACCGTGCCGCCGAGCGCCAGCAGCGCGCCGCGCGCGAAGCCGGCGGGCAGGGCGCGGGCGCCCCAGAGGGCGGCCCCCAGCGCCGCCGCGCCGGTGAGGGTGGCGAGCAGGCGATGGTTGAACTGCACGGCGGCGATATTGGCCACCCAGTTGCGCCAGAAGGGGCTTAGCTCGGCATAGCCGGGCGGCACGATCTCGCCATCCATCAGCGGGAAGGTGTTGTAGGTGAAGCCGGCATGCAGCCCGGCGGTGAAGCCGCCGGCCAGCAGCGTCAGCACCACCAACCCTGCCGTGGCATGCGCCAGCCGGCGCAGCCCGGCCGGCTCGCGCGGGCCGCTGCGCTGCGGCCGCAGCAGGCCGAGCGCGGTCCAGAGGATGGCGCCGTAGAGCAGCAGCGCCAGGCCGAGATGCACGACCAGCCGGTAGGGCGAGACGGCGGTACGGTCGGCCTCGAAGCCCGAGGCCACCATGAACCAGCCCACCGCGCCCTGCAGCCCGCCGAGCAGGAACAGCACCACCAGGCGCGGCTTCAGCCCGGGCGGGATGCGGCCGCGCAGCCAGAACCAGACAAGCGGCAGCAGGAAGGCGAGGCCGAGCATCCGCCCCCAGAGGCGGTGGGTCCATTCCAGCCAGAAGATCTGCTTGAAGCCCTCGATCCCGAAGCCGCGGTTGACCAGCTCGTATTGCGGGATGGTGCGGTAGAGGTCGTAGAGCCGTTGCCACTCGGCGTCGGAGAGCGGCGGCAGCGCGCCCGAGAGCGGCGCCCATTCCATGATCGAGAGGCCCGAGCCGGTGAGCCGCGTCGCGCCCCCGAGCGCGATCATGGCCCAGATCAGCCCGGCAACGACGAGGAGCCAGATGCCGATGGCGCGGCGATCGGCGAGGCGGTCGGAACCAGGAGGATGAGGATCGAAGGGCATTTGAGGATCTTCTAGCACAGCGTGTGCTTCGGAGGTGGCATCGCCGTGCCGCATCGGCAATGCGTCCTGGGCAGGGCGGTGCGGTCTCATCTTGTCGCTCCCCGCGCCGCCTGCTACCCCGCGCCGCCATGCCGGACCATTCGCGCCCAGCCGCCGCCGAGAGCCCCGGCATCGCCGCCGGGGCCACCCCGCTGCTCTCCGTCGTCGTGCCGGTGCGCAACGAGGCGCCCAACATCGCGCCCCTGGTCGCCGAGATCGGCGCTGCGCTGGCGGCGATCCCGCACGAGATCATCTACGTGGACGATGGCTCGACCGACGCCACCGCGACGGCCCTGGCCGAACTGGCCCGCAGCACGCCGGCGCTGCGGGTGCTCGGCCATGTCGCCTCCTGCGGGCAGTCCGCCGCCATCGTGACCGGGGTGCGGTCCGCGCGCGGTGACTGGATCGTGACTCTGGACGGGGACGGGCAGAACGACCCGGCCGACATCCCGGCGCTGTGGGACTTCGCGCAGGCCGAGTCCGCCGATGGCGGGCCGCCGCTGATGGTGGCGGGCTGGCGGGTGAACCGGCGGGACACACAGGTGAAGCGGATCTCCTCCCGGCTGGCCAACCGCATCCGCGCCCGGCTGCTGGGCGACGCCACGCCGGACACCGGCTGCGGCCTGAAGCTGTTCCCGCGCGCGCTGTTCCTCAGCCTGCCGGCCTTCGACCACATGCACCGCTTCCTGCCGGCGCTGGTGCTGCGCCAGGGCGGGCGGGTGGTCAGCCGGCCGGTGAACCACCGGCCGCGGATGCGTGGCCAGTCCAACTACGGCACGCTCGACCGGCTGGCGGTTGGCGTCGTGGATCTGCTCGGCGTGATCTGGCTGCAGCGACGGTGGAAGCGGCCCCGGCTGCGGTCATGAGCGGCTCGCCGGAGGCCAGTGCGACGCGGCGCCGCAGTCCGCTGGCCTCGCTGGGCAAGCTGCTGCTGCTGGCCGCCGGGCTGGGCCTGGCCGGCTGGCTGCTGCGCGAACTGGGCGGGGCGCCCGGCGGGCAACAGGCCGAGGCCTGGGTGCGCCGCTTCGGGCTGCAGCAGACCCTCTGGGGCGAGACCGCCTTCCTGGCCGTGGGCACACTGGCCGCCGCCGTCGGCGTGCCGCGCCAAGGGGTGGCCTTCCTCGGCGGCTACGCCTTCGGGCCGCTCTGGGGCGGGGCGCTGGCCATGCTGGCGCAGGGGCTGAGCTGCGCGCTGGGCTATGGCTGGGCGAGGCTAGTCGGGCGCGGCTGGGCGGAGCGCCGGCTGGCCGGGCGCTTCGGTCGCCGCCTGCGCGGGCTGCGCGACGCGCTGGCGGCCAGCCCCTTCGGCGCCACCCTGGCGCTGCGCCTGCTGCCGGTGGGCAACAACCTGGCGCTCAACCTGCTGGCCGGGCTTTCCGGCATTCCCGCGCTGCCCTTCCTGGCCGGCTCGCTGGTCGGCTACCTGCCGCAGACGGCCATCTTCGCCCTGGCCGGGGGCGGCGTGGCGGTGGACCACGCGGCGCAGCTCTGGCTCGCCGGCGCGCTGTTCCTGGGCTCGGCGGGCATCGGGCTCTGGCTGCTGCGGCGCAACCGGGCGGGGCAGGCCATGGCGACCGAGGAGTGAACAAGGCGGGGGGGGGGGGGGAGGGGCTCCCCCCGGGTGGCCGGTTTTTTTTTGGGGGTTCCCGGGGGGGGGGGGGGGGGAAGGGCTTCCCCCAGGTCGCCAGCTTTTTTCTTGGGGTTCTCCGCGCGGGTGGAGGGCGCATCTCCCCCGGTTCCGCCGCCGGCGGATTTCAGGGCGGGCCGGAGAAGCTTTCCGGGAAGCAGGCGCATCAGCCATGCTGGACAGTGAAAATCTCCTGATCGACTGGCGAACCGTCTGTTGACTGTCGCGACGCCGGTCTAGCATCCCCGGGTACGACGCAGCGCGGAGGGGAGCGAGATGTCGGAGCGCGTGACGCAGGCCCTGCTCGATGACAGGGAGCGCATCCTGGAGCGCCTGATGAACCTGGTGCGGCAGCCCAGCGTGAGCGCCGACCCCGCCTTCGCCGAGGGAATGGCGGGCGCGCGGGCGCTGCTCATGCGGCGGCTGCACGAGGCGGGGCTGCAGGCCGTGCAGGAGCTGGAGGCACCGGGCGGGCATGCCGCGGTCTATGCCGAGTGGCTGGGTGCGCCGGGGCGGCCGACGCTGCTGATCTACGGCCACTATGACGTGCAGCCGCCCGACCCGCTGGCGGCCTGGCAGTCGCCGCCCTTCGCGCCGGAGATCCGCGAGGGGCGCCTCTACGGGCGCGGCGCCTCCGACACCAAGGCGACGGTGACCATCGCCATCGAGACCATCGCCGCCTATCTGGCGGCCGGCGGCTGCCCGGTGAACGTGAAGCTCTTCCTGGAGGGCGAGGAGGAGGTGGGCAGCCCGAGCCTGCGCCCGCTGATCGCCGCCAACCATGCGCGGCTCCAGGCGGATGCGGTGCTCTCCGCCGACGGATCGCGCGCCAGCGTGCGGCTGCCCACCATCAGCACGGGCACGCGCGGCATGGCGAAGATGGAGATGCGCCTCAGCACCGCGCGCAAGGACCTGCATTCCGGCCGCTTCGGCGGCGCCGCGCGCAACGCGCTGCATGAGATGGCGCGGCTGGTCGCCTCGCTGCATGACGATGAGGGACGCATCCTCGTGCCCGGCTTCCTGGATGACGTGCGCCCGCTCAGCGAGCGCGACCGCGCCGATGCGGCCGAGCTGGCCGCCGACGACGCCGACTTCTACGAAGGGTTCGGCGGCAGCCCCTACGGCGATCCGGACTTCTCCTTGCGCGAGCGGCTGACGCTGCGGCCGACCATCGAGGTGAACGGGATGTGGGGCGGCTACCAGGGCGCCGGCAGCAAGACGGTGATTCCCTGCGAGGCCCAGGCCAAGGTGACGATGCGGCTGGCGCCGGGGCAGGACCCGGGACGGGCGGCGGAAGCGGTGAAGGCGCACCTGCTGGCCCGCTGCCCGGCGGGCGTGACGCTGAGTTTCGACAAGCTCTATGGGCAGTCCGCCGCCTCGACGCTGGAGGATGACCATCCGCTGCTGGTCGCGGCGGAGAAGGTGATGGGCGAGATCTTCGGGCGGCGCCCGGTTCGGGCGCGCGGCGGCGGCACGCTGCCGATCACCAGCGTGTTCAAGGAGACGCTGGGGATCGACACGCTGCGCTTCGCCTTCGGCATGCCGGACGAGGACGTGCACGCGCCGAACGAGTTCTTCCGCCTCTCCTCGCTGGAGGAGGGGCTGCGCGCCTGGTCGATGATGCTGGCGGAACTCGGCCAGCTGCGCCCGGAGGATTTCGCGCCGTTCCGGCAGGCGGCGGACTGATGGCGGGGTCCGGGGTGACACTGTCACCCCGGCGGGGGTCCAGGGGGCGGCGCCCCCTGGCGCTTCCTCAGCGTGCCGGCGTGATGGCCGTGGCCATGGTGTACATGTCCCCGCGCGTCTGCATGGCGAGGCCGTTGCGGAGGCCCCAGGCGCCCTTGAGGAAGAAGATCGGCAGCACCGCCTGATCCTCCACCGCGATGCGGGTGGCCTGGCGCAGAAGGTCCTGCCGGGCGTCCTCATCCAGCGTGGCGGCGGCCTTCTCGATCAGGGCGTTCAGCGCGGGGTTGTCGTAGCGGCCGCTGTTGCTGCGGCCGGTGCCGGCCTTGGGGTCCCAGCGCTGCGCCAGCACGTTCAGCGCGTTGCTGGCGAGCCCCGCGGCGCTGCCGAAGATGGCCATGTAGCTGCTGAACTCCGGCTCCGGCCCGGTCGCGCGCTTGAAGAACATCGCCGAGGGCATGGCCTCGACCTGCGTGCGGATGCCGGCTGCGGTCAGCATCTGCCCCACGGCCTGGCAGGTGCGGACATCGCCGGTGAAGCGGTCGTTCAGGCAATGGATGGTGTAGTTGAAGCCCTCGGGGTAGCCGGCCTCGCGCAACAGGCGGCGCGAGAGGGCGGGATCGTAGGCGACAGGCTTCAGGCCGGGGTCGTGGCCGTCGAAGCCGTCCGGCATGAACTGGCCGGCGGGCTCGGCGGCGCCCTCCATGGCGCGCTCGGCCAGCGCCGGCCGGTTGATGGCATGGGTGAAGGCCTGGCGGACGCGGGCGTCGTTGAAGGGGTTCACCGTCATCGGGCGGCCCTCCTTGTCGCGCACGAAAGGCGAGGTCGGGCGGCGGTCCACGGTCATGTAGAGCATGAAGAGCGAGGTGCCGGTCTGCAGGTGGGCGTTGTCGCTCTCGCGGACGCGCTGGTGCAGGCCGGCGGGGACGGCGTCGGCCACGTCCACGTCGCCGGCCAGGAGGGCGGCGGTGCGGGCGCTGTCATTCGGCACGAAGCGGAAGGTGACGCGTGACCAGGGCGGGGCCTCGCCGCGATAGCGCGGGTTGCGCTCCAGCACCACGTCCTGCCCCGGTGTCCAGCGCAGCCAGCGATAGGGGCCGGTGCCGATGGCGGCGCGGCCGCCGTTGAAGTCCTCCGCCGAGGCCCCCTCGACCGCCCGGGCGGAGACGATGGCGATGGTGGCGAGGTTGGCGGGCAACTCGGGCTGCGGGCCATCGGTGCGGATGCGGAGCGTGCGGGCATCCACCACCTCGACGGCGGTGATGTCCTTCACATAGGCGCGGAAGGTGCGCACCCCCTCGGCGGTCTGCGCGCGGCGGATGGAGAAGGCGGCATCCTCCGCCGTCAGCGGCGTGCCGTCCTGGAACAGCACGCCCTCGCGCAGGCGGAACTCCCAGGTGGTGGGGTCGGTGGCGCGCCAGGATTCCGCCAGTCCGGGCGTCGGGCGCAGCTTGGCGTCCTGCGCCACCAGCGCCTCGTAGACATGGAGCTGGACGTTGCGGTTGGGGGTGAAGAGCTGGTGCGGGTCGGCACCGTCCACCGCGGCCTTCATGGCGATGCGGAGGTCCTGCGCCTGCACGGCGCCGCCGAGGCTGAGGAGCAGCGCCAGCGCGGCGGGCAGCCGGGCGAGCCCTGGGGCATGGAACATCGGGTGCGGTTCCCTTTCGGTGGGAGCCGGGCACGCGACGACCGGAAGCATGGAGCGCGCCTGGCTGCGGTCTTGCAAGTCTCTCGTGCAGTCTTGCAAAAGGATCGCCAGGCGGTCCAGGGCGTTTCGGAGGAAGAACTGGAATTCCCGGCTCAGGCCGGTGCGGCGAGTGCCCCGCTGATCTCCTCCGCCCCCTCGATGGCCAGGGCCTGCATCTGTTGCAGCTTGGCGCGCGGCACCCGGGCGAGCGGCGCCGCCACCACCAGCACGGCGATCACCTCGCCCGAGGGATCATGGACGGGGGCACCGACCGAGATGGCCTCGGGGTCGTTCTCGCCCTTGCTGACGCAGTAACCCTGCGTGCGGATGCGGGCGAGTTCGGCGGCCAGCTTCTGCGGATCGGTCAAGGTGCGCGGCGTGCGCGCGGCAAGTTCGCCGGACAGCACGGATTGCTGCAGGCGGGCCGGCGCATGCGCGAGCAGCAGCTTGCTGGAACCGACATGCACGGGCGCGCGGTTGCCCGGCGCTGCGTGGAAGCGGACGATGCGCGGTGTCTCCCAGGCCGCGACGCAGACGGAGTCCGCGCCCTCGCGCACGCGCACCTGCACCGTCTCGTCGCAGGCGGCGCCGATGCGGGCGAGCACCGGCGTGGCGGCGCCGACAAGGTCCACCTGCCCGCCGGCGCGCCCCGCCAGTTGCAGCGCGCGGAAGCCGAGCCAGTAGCGCGGCTCCTGCGCGCGGCGCATCAGGAAACCGGAGGCCTCCATCGTCTGCAACAGACGGTAGGCGCGCGGCTTGGTGCAGCCCGCGGCGCGCGCCAGTTCGGAGAGGCCGCGCCCCGGCGTCTCGCCGACCAGCGCGAGCAGCTTCAGCGCCTGCTCGACGGCGGCGACGGTGTAGTCCTGCGCGGGCTTCGCGGCGCTCTCGGCCTCGGCGGGCATCGCGGGCTGTTTTGGCATTCCGGGTGACGGCGCTCCTGGTGGCAGGGCCAGGATAGCACCCGGGCGGCTCGCCGCCTAAGCGGCAGGCAGGCGATCGAACGCCTCGCGCGCCTGCCGCAGAGCATGCGCCACGCGGTTGGCGGCGCGCTGGGCGCTGACGCGCAGGAAGGCCTCCTCCGCGCTGCCGGCGGGGGCCGCGGCAAGGCGCCGCAGCGGGTCCAGCACAGGCCAGGGAGCCTGGGCCAGCGCCGGGTCGTGCACGAAGCGGTCGCCGCGCGTGTAGTCCATCGGCACCAGGGCGCGGGAGACGCGCAGCAGCGCGGCGTTCAGCGTGGCCGCGGGCAACGATGCGGTGGCGGTGCGGGCAGCGGCGGCCTCGAAAGCCGCGAGGGCGCGGGTGAGCGGGGCGAGCGAGAGACGGTCACCGAGCTTTCCGGCAAGGTCGTTGAGCACGCCTTCGAGCTCCCGCGCATGGGCGGTGTAGTCGAAGGGCAGCCGCTCGGCGGAGAGCAGCGTCCAGACGACATGCACGAAGACGCGGGTGTCGCGCACCAGGTTCCCGGGGTCGATCTTGTCCAGCGTGTCGTGCGGCGTGTGCCACCACCAGCCCAGCTTCACCGCGCCATGCACGGCGCCGACATTCTCGGCCTGGTGGCTGAGGCTGTTGAAGATGGAGGGGATGCCGATGCCCCAGAAGGATTCGTCGCCCTGCCGGCCGAAGCGCTTGCCGGTGTAGTCCTGGCCGGCAACGTCGCGGATCGCGGCGCGCGCGACATCGCGCAATTCGGCCGCGCAGCCGGAGCCGGTGAGCACGGTGGCGCCGCGGCCGCCGGTGGAGTCGGTGTTCACATGGGCGACGCAGCGGCGCTCCAGCTCGTCCCAATGGGCGTCGGCATACCAGGCGGAGCCGGAGTAGCGGCCATGCGAGTGGCCGGACCAGAAGCAGAAGCGCAGGCCGCGTTGCCAGTGCGCATGCTGCGTGGCGGCGAGGCGGGCCACCTCCAGCATGGTGGCGTTGGCCGCGCCATTGTCCATGACGCCGTGGTACCAGGTGTCGTGGTGGCCGGAGAACAGCACGAAGGGGGCATCCTCGCCCGTCGCGCCGGGAGCGTCCATCTCGGCCACCAGGATCGGCGTCTTGCGCCAGCCGGTGTCCACCTCGGCATGCAGGGTGGCGGTCAGCGCCTCGCCGGCCTGGAGGCGGTCGCGCAGCGCCGCGCCGTCCGCGCGGGAGATGGTGCAGACCACGGCCTGCGGCAGCTCGTGCAGCGTCTCCGCCGAGGGGCTGCCCCAGACCGGGGAGATGCACATCTCGTGGATATGATCGTCCTGCGTGGCGTGGATCTGGCCGGCGACGCCGGCGCGCAGGCCGCGCGCGGCCACCGCCGGGGTGGCCATGCCGTCCACCAGGACGATCGTCCCGCGCAGGTCCTTCCCGGTGAAGTCGGCGTCGTTGCCGGCGCCGAGATACACCACCGGGGCGGTGAGGCCGCCGGCCGGGGAGGGGCGGGAGAAGGAATGCGTGATGCAGGCGAGGTCGCGCCCCTCCACCACCACCCGCGCCGCGCCGGGCAGGCTGATGAAGGCGTCGTGCAGCAGGATCCGGGTGCGGTAGCCGTAGGCGGCGATGCGTTGCTCGACGAAGCGCAGGCTTTCCATCTCCTCCGTTGAGCCGGAAAGCTTCACCCAGTGCTGCAGGCGCTCCAGCGCGCCCATCATCTCCTCGGTGGAAACGTCGTCGCACAGTTCCCGCACGATCGCCTGCTGATCCATGCCCCTGGCCCCCCTGCCAACCGGCGCTGCCGGATGAGCGCCTGGATGGATTGATAAACGAACCGATCCGGTTTGTCATGAGAACCGGTGGTGCGGCAGGAGGGTTAGGGCTCGGTCTTCTCGCGGGCCGCCTGGGCCCGCAGGCGCTCGGTGTCGTCCAGGTGCTGCTGCATGGCGGCCGCCGCGCCCTCATGGTCGCCTTCCAGGATGGCGCGCAGGATGGCGGCGTGCAGCGGCAGCGAGACGCGCTGGTTCTGCTCCGCCTCGGTGTTGGTCACGTGCAGCGAGGCCAGCAGCGTGGTGCGGATGGCGTGCACGATCGGGATGAGGAACTGGTTGCCGCTGGCCTCCAGGACGGCCGTGTGGAACTCGAGGTCGGCCTGGATGAAGGCCTCCAGGTTGTCGCCCGCCGCCTCCATGGCGGCATAGGCGGCGGCGATGCGCGCGCGGTCCGCGGCGGTGGCGCGCTGGCTGGCCAGGGCCGCGGCCGGCGGCTCGACGATGCGCCGCACCTCCATGAGCTGCTGCAGGGCGGGGTCGTCCGCCGGCAGCTCGCCGTGCCAGTGCAGCAGCTGCGGGTCGAGCTGGCTCCAGTCGGCACGGGGGCGGATGGTGGTGCCGCGGCGCGGCCGGGCGTCGAGCAGCCCCTTGGCGGCCAGCACCTGCAAGGCCTCGCGCAGCACCGTGCGGCTGACGCCGTAGCGGGCGAGCAGGACATCCTCGCTGGGCAGGCTATCCCCGGGCCGGAGAAGGCCTTGCACGATCTTGCGGCCGAGATCGTCCACGAGGTGGTCGGAAAGGGTACGCTTGATGGCGACAGAAAAAGTCATATGATATTCTTTATGGCGGCTAGAGCACCGTCAACCGACTGACGGACCGTTCGGCGGCAGAACAAGAATGAGGAGGAAGCATGCGGATTACGAGCGTTCGCACGCATGTCCTGGAAGCGGCGCTTTCCCAGCCCTTCGCCTATTCGCGCGCCTGGTACGGCACGCGCATGGCCATGCTGGTGGAAATCGAGACCGACACCGGCCTGACCGGCTGGGGCGAATGCTACGGTCCGGCCTGGATGACCGAGGCGGTTGTCCGCGGCGTCGCCCCCTGGCTGGTGGGCCAGGACCCGCTCCGCACGGAGCATATCTGGCAGGACGTCTATGCCCGGCTGCGCGACCACGGGCAGAAGGGGCTGGTGATCGAGGGCCTGAGCGGCATCGACATCGCCCTCTGGGACATCAAGGGGAAGCATTTCGGCGCGCCGGTGCACCAGTTGATGGGCGGCCCGCTGCGGACCGAGGTGCGGGCCTATGCCACCGGCCTCTACCGGCGCGAAAGCGGCGACCCGCTGCAATACCTGCCCGAGGAGGCGGCGGGCTACGTGGCCGAGGGCTTCCGCGCCGTGAAGCTGAAGGTCGGCTTCGGCGTGGCGGAGGATGCGGCGATCACCCGCGCGGTGCGCGAGGCCATCGGCCCGGACGTGGCGCTGATGGTGGACGCCAACCACGCCTATGACGCCGTCGCCGCCATCCGGCTGGGGCGGATGATCGAGCCGCTCGACATCGGCTGGTTCGAGGAGCCGGTGCCGCCGGAGGACCTCGCCGGCTACCGCGCGGTGAAAGGGGCCCTGGACATTCCGATCGCCGGCGGCGAGTGCGAGTTCACCCGCCTCGGCTTCCGCGATCTGCTGGCGACGCAGGCGCTGGACATCGTCCAGCCCGACACCTGCGCGGCGGGCGGCCTCTCCGAGTGCAAGAAGATCGCCGACATGTCGGCGGCGTTCGGGGTCCGCTACAACCCGCATGTCTGGGGCACCGGCATCGGCATCGCGGCCTCGCTGCAACTGCTGGCCGTGGTGCCGACGCACACGCCCACCTCGCTCAACCCGCTTGAGCCCATCCTGGAATTCGACCGCACCGAGCACCCGATCCGCCAGGCCATCCTGCGCCAGCCGATCGAGCATGCGCGCGGCACGGTGCGCATTCCGGACGGTCCCGGTCTCGGCATCGAGATCGACCGCGAGGCCCTGGCCCGCTTCAAGGTGAACTGAGGGATGCCGGAGATGCAGAACACGCCTTCCGCCGCCCGCAGCCCCTGGTGGAGCATCGGCGGCTCGCTCCTGATCGGGCTTTTCGTGGCCTATCTCGACCGTTCCAACCTGTCGGTCGGCCTGCCGGCGCTGTCGCAGGACCTCGGCTTCGCCGGCGAGCATTTCGCCGTGGTGTCGAGTTGGGCGCTGACGATCTTCCTGATCGGCTATGCCTTCGCCAACATTCTCGGCGGCATCCTGACGCGGCGGCACGACCCGAAGACAGTGGTGATCTGGTGCGTCGCCATCTGGTCGCTGGCGACCGTCGTTGTCGGCTTCACCGGTTCGGTCGCGGTGCTGCTGGTCTGCCGCTTCATCCTCGGCGTCACCGAGGGAATCTACTGGCCGCAGCAGTCGCGCTTCGCGCGCGCCTGGTTCGCGCCGCAGGAGCGCACGACGGCCAACAGCCTGATCCAGTACTACGGGCAGTACGCGGCGCTCGCCATCGGCTTCATGCTGCTGACGCCGATCTACGACGCCTTTGGCTGGCGCGTGCTGTTCTTCATCACCGGCGCGCTGGGCCTCGTCATCATCGTGCCGCTCTACATGGTGGCGCTGCGGCCCGAGGCGGAGGCGCCCTATCGCGAGGCGCCCGCCGCGGCGAGCCAGAAGCTGACGCTGGCGTCGCTCGGCGGGCCGCCCTTCCTGCTGCTGCTGTTCAGCTACATCACGCAGGGCATGCTGTTCTGGGGCATCACGCTCTGGATTCCCCTGGCGGTGCGCTCCATCGGCTTCACCGGCTTCTCCCAGGCCATCGCCAGCGCGCTGCCCTATGTCGCGGCCGTGCTGCTGGCGCTGCCCATCGCCCGGATCAGCGACCGGACGAACCGGCGCGTGCTGATCGCGGCGCTGGGCCTGCTGATCCCGGGCGCGCTGATGATGATGCTGCCGCTGGTGGAGAGCGGGCCGGCGAAGCTCGCCCTCATCACGGTGGCGCTCGGCTACTACGCCAGCAGCTTCACGCCGAACATCTGGTCCATCCTGCAGTCCACCGCGAAGCCGGAAGCCGTCGGCCCGGCCGCGGGCATCATCAACGGCATCGGCGCGGGCGGCGGCGGCACCGTCGCCGGCTTCCTCGTCGGCATGCTCTACAGCTCGACCGGCTCCTACATGTCGGGCTTCATGGTGCTCGGCGGACTGGTGATCCTGGGCGGCATCTCGCTGCTCGCCTATGGATGGCTGGCGCCCCGCGCGGGTGGCAAGGCCGACGTGGCGCTGCCGCCCAGCGGGCAATCCTCGCCGGCCTGAGGGCGGCGCACCGGGAGGCGCTGCCTCCCGGACCCTCCGCCGGGGAGGCCCAGGGGACCATCGCGGCCTCCCCCGGACCCCGCACCTCCTTCTCCAGCTCAGGACGGGCGGACGCGGGCGAACTTCTGGACGCGGCGCAGCGGCGCCGGCATCGGCTCCCCAGGGAAGAGCGAGGCCCAGTCGGTGGCCGCCACCTCGCCCACATAGAGGTCGCCGCGGGAATCCAGCGCCACGCTGTGCGGGGCGAGGAACTCCCCGGGTCCCCGGCCGGCCTTCGGGCTGCCGATGCGCGCGAGCAAGGTGCCGTCATTGCCCATGATGGACAGGCGCGGCCCGATATTCGGCGTCGCGCGGTTGACGGGCTGGTAGGGCCCAAGCTCGCCCACGAGGAAGCAGGGCGAGCGGTCGCCGAAAAGGGCGAGGCCGCAGGGGCGGTGCAGGTTGTTCACCTGCCGGATGTAGCGGCCCTTGCCGTCGAAGACCTGAATGCGGTGGTTCTCGCGGTCCGCGACATAGACCAGCCCCTCCGCGTCGCAGCAGATGTTGTGCGGCAGGTTGAACTCGCCCGGGCCGGTGCCAGCCTGGCCCCAGCTGAACAGGTGCCGCCCGTCCGGCGAGAACTTGTGCACGCAGGCATTGCCGTAGCCGTCGGAGACATAGATGTCTCCCTCCGGCGACAGCGCCGTGTGCGTGCAGCGGCAGAAGGGCTTGCCGCACATGAACTCGGCCGGTGTGTTCGGCGTCCCGATTTGCAACAGCAGCCGGCCGTCCAGGCTGAACTTGCGGACGGTGTGGTCGCCATTGTCGGTGAGGTAGATCGTTCCGTCCGGCCCGATATGGGCGGCGTGCGGGTTGGTGAAGATGCCGTGCCCCCAGGTGTTCAGCACCTTGCCGTCGCGGTCGAGCACGATGACCGGGTGCTTGCCCCGGTTGAACATGTAAATGCGGTCCTGCGCATCCACCGCCAGCCCGGCGACGTCGCCGAGATCGCCGATGTCGATCTCCTCAGGCAGGTTCGGCCAGTTCTCGACCGGCTCGAACACCCAGTCGCCGCCGCCCACTGTCTTTCCCATGATGAGTCCCTTCCCCTTCCGCCCGGCTTGCGCGGGTCGGTGCGAGGGGCAGCCTACATCGCGCGGCGAAGCTATGAGAATGCCTGAGTTCAGGCTGCCCTGTCGGCACGGCGGCGCGTTCAGCCGCGCTCGCCGCCCACGGCGTTGACGAGCGCGGTGACGGTTTCCCCGGGGTTCAGGCCCAGGCGCTGCACCGCCTCGCGGGTGACGCGGGCGAGCAGGATGCTGGGGCCGATCTCAAGCCGGAGGAAGCATTCGTGCTCGCCGGCCGCCTCGATGGATTGCAGCAGGGCAGGCAGGGCGTTGTCGGTGGAAAGCGCGGGAGTGGCGCCGCGCGCAACGACAACGTCGCGCGCCCGCACCCGCAATCGGACATGGCGGCCGGGAGTGGCGTCGGCCAGGGGGGCCAGCAGCGTTCCGCCGGGGAAGGCGAGGCGGGCCAGCCCCCGCTCCGTTCCGGTGACGTCGCAGCGCAGCACCACGCCGGCATCGCGCCGGGCGGCGAGCAGGGGAAGGTCGGTGCGGGCGGTCAGCGCCTCCAGCGGGCCGGCGGCCTGCACGCGGCCGCCTTGCAGCAGGACCAGGATGTCAGCCAGGCGGTCGGCCTCCTCCATGGCGTGGGTGACGTAGAGCATCGGCAGGCGCGCGGTGTCGCGCAGGGTCTCCAGGAAGGGCAGGATCTCGGCGCGGCGGGGCGTGTCCAGCGCGGCCAGCGGCTCGTCGAGCAGCAGCAGGGCGGGGCGGGAGAGCAGGGCGCGGCCGAGCGCCACCCGCTGCTTCTCGCCGCCGGAAAGCCGGCCCGGGCGGCGCGCCAGCAGGGGGCCGAGGCCAAGCAGGCCCACCACTTCCTCGAAACCGGGGCCGTCCGCGCCGCGCGGCGCCCGGCGCAGGCCGTAGCGCAGGTTCCCCTCCACGGAACGGTGGGGAAAGAGGCGGCCCTCCTGGAAGACCACCGCGCAGCGCCGTGCCTCGGGGGGCAGGAAGCGGCCGGCCGCGGTGTCGGTCAGGGTGGTGCCGCAGAGGGCGATGCGGCCCTCCTGCGGGCGCAGCAGCCCGGCCACCGCCGCGAGGATGCTGGACTTGCCGCTGCCGGAGGCGCCGAACAGCACCGTCACGCCCGGTGCCGGGGCGGTGAAGGCGGCCTCCAGGGTGAAGCCGGCGGGGCCGGGGAAGCGGTGCCGCAGCGCGACCTCCAGCATCAGCCGCGCCCGAGCCGGCGGGCGAGCCAGCGGGAGAGCAGGTCCGAGGCCAGCAGGCCGAGGATGGCCAGGGTGAAGGAGATGGTGGCCAGCCGCGCCGCCACCGCCTCGCCGCCCGGGATCTGCGTGGCGCTGTAGATGGCGAGCGGCAGGGTCTGCGTCTCGCCGGGGATGTTGGAGGCGAAGGTGATGACGGCGCCGAACTCGCCCAGCCCGGCGGCGAAGGCCACCACCGCGCCGGAGAGCAGGCCGGGCGCCATCAGCGGCAGGGTGACGGTGAGGAAGCGGTCCAGGCGGGTGGCGCCGAGGGTGGCGGCGGCGTCCTCCAGGCCGCGGTCCAGCCCATCCAGCGAGAGGCGGATGGCGCGGACGATCAGCGGGAAGGTCATGACCCCGGTGGCCAGGGCGGCGCCCTCGGCGGTGAAGGCGAGGCGGATGCCGAACCATTCGGCGAGCGGTGCGCCGATCGGGCCGCGCAGGCCGAAGACCAGCAACAGAAGCCAGCCGGTAACCACCGGCGGCACCACCAGCGGCAGATGCACGACGGCATCCAGCAGGGTGCGGCCGGGGAAACGCCCGCGCGCCAGCAGCAGCGCCACGAAGGCCGCCAGAGGCAGCGAGACGCTCACCGCACGCAAGGAGACGGTGAGGGACAGGCGGAGGGCCTGCCACTCCTCGGGGGTCAGGTGCATGCGAGCGAAAAAGTCCGGGGGAAGGAATTCGCCCATCGAACGTATACGTTCGATCCCATCTTCTTTTTGTCAGTTTGAGCGCGTGCTGGCCACGAGCGGGGGAGCTCGAAGAAGAAAGATGGGGGCCTGGGGGAATTCCTTCCCCCAGCCTTCTCGCGCGGCACGCCCTCAGCCCGGCAGGGTGAAGCCGAACTGCCGCCAGCGCGGGGCAGCCTCCGGGCCGGTCAGGAAGTCCAGCAATGCGGCGGCCTCGGGCCGGCCCTTGGCGAGACGGGTGAGGGCGAAGGGATAGCTGATCGGCGGGTGGCTCTCGGGGGGGAAAGTGCCGACCACGGTCACCTTGGCCACGCGCGCATCGGTGCCATAGACGATGCCGAGCGGGGCCTCGCCGCGCTCCACCAGCAGCAGGGCAGCGCGCACGTTGTCGGCGCGCGCCAGGCGCGGTTCCAGCCCTTCCCAAAGGCCGAGCGCGGTCAGCGCCTGCTTGGCATAGATGCCGGCGGGGACATGCGCCGGGTCGCCCGTCGCGAGGCGGCCGTTCGCGCCGAGCCGCGCCAGCAGGTCGGCGCCCTTGCGCGGCTCCAGGGGCTGCGCCTGCTCGGGCGGGGCGACCAGCACGAGGCTGTTGCTGAGGGTGGCGCGGCGGCTGTCGGGGAGGATGAGGTCACGCTGCGCCAGGTAGTCCATCCACTGCTCGTCGGCGGAGGCGAAGAGATCCGCCGGCGCCCCCTGCTCGATCTGCCGCGCCAGGGTGGAGGAGGCGGCGAAGGACATGCGCAGCGCCGGATGCCCCGCCTTCTCCCAGGCCGTGGCCTGGGCACGCAGGGCGTCCTGCAGGCTGGCGGCGGCGAAGACGGTGAGCGGCGCCTGCGCGCGTGCAACGCGCGGCAGGGCAGGGACGGCCAGCAGGGTGGCGAGCAGGGCGCGGCGTTGCATGGGCGCGACGTTATGTTTCCTGGGATATAACGGCAAGCCTGGATTCAGCCCCTCCCGCGTGCTTTGCTCGGTCGATGGCGGAAGGGCGAGAACGGCTGGTGGCGCATCTGCGCGTGACGGTCGGGGCGAACACGCGGCTCGGCCCCGGCAAGGCCGACCTGTTGGAAGCGGTGGGGCAGGAAGGCTCGATCAGCGGGGCGGGGCGTCGGCTCGGCATGTCCTATGCGCGGGCGTGGCGGCTGGTGAACGAGCTGGAGGAAGGCTTCGGCCGGCCGCTGGTGCAGGCCGCGCGCGGCGGCGGCGGGGGCGGCGGGGCACGGCTGACGCCGCTCGGCGCGCAGGTGCTGTCCGCTTACCGGCGGATGCAGGCACAGGCGGAAGCCGCCGTGGCGGCAGAGGTGGAGGGGCTGCGCGCCCTGCTGGCGCAGCCCGCTCCGGACGGCGAAGCCGGGGCGCCGCCTCAGGCGCCGCGGGTCAGGTAGAGATAGCCGAGCTGGCCCTGCAACGACTGCAGGCACTGCTCGGCCGTCATCGTCCCGCTCAGGCCGGTGGGCTCGATCAGCGCCAGGGAGAAGCCCTGGTCGATGAAGTTCTGCAGGTATTGCAGCGGCGGCAGGATGGGGCGGGTGCTGCCCTCGTGGAACTCGACGATCAGCGTCAGGTTCGGGGAGCGGTCCATCAGCGCCTTGGCGCCCTGGAAGACGTAGGGCTCGGAGCCCTCCACATCCACCTTCATCACGTTGACGGCGGGCACATTGGCCAGCAGCCTGTCGAGCGGGGCGGCCTTGACCTCGACCTGATGCGAGCCCTGCGGGCCGCCCATGGTGGAGCCACCGCCGGAATACTCGTCCGTATAGCTGAAGCGGAGTGTCGCTTCCTCGGAATGGACGGCGAGGTTGTGCAGCGTCACGCGGCCGTCGAAGCCGTTGATCGAGACGGACTTGCGCAGGTGCCGGTAGATCTGCGGGTTGGCCTCGAAGGAATAGACCTTGCCGGCGGCACCCACCCAGGCGGCCCCGAGCAGCGTGTAGTAGCCGAAATTGGCGCCGACATCGAGGAAGGTCATGCCGGGCTTCACCGCCTCGCCGATGATCTTCTCGATCCAGGGCTCCCAGCGGCCTTCCAGCATCAGGTGCGAGCAGATGCCGACGTCACGCGTGTCCACGTAGATGCGGTGGCCGGTGTAGAGCCGCGTCAGCGCCTCATGGTCACCGAGATAGATGGTGTGGGCGTTGCGGAGCTGGTTCAGCTGGGACTCCAGCCGGGTGATCCGCCGGACCAGGTTGGTCTCCACCTCCACCAGCTTGGTCTGCACGGCCTTCAGGCCGGTCTCGACGGCTTCGGCCGAGGTGCTGCCGCCCGCGGCGAGCCGGTCCTGCAATGCCCGGATGCCGGCCTCGACGCTCGCCAGCATCTGTGTGGTGTTGTCGGGAGGGGTCTGCGTCTCGCTCATTCAGATTTCCGGCGGCGCCGTTTTGCGCCTAAAAGGTGAGGGCATCGAGCCCGTGGACAGTGCCCTTCGGGTTCTGCCAGAGCAAGGCATAACCGAAAATGCTTCCTAAACCCTTTCCGGCTATGCAAGCAGGGCACCGCCGGCCGGGGGCGCCATGCGACCTCCGGCGGCCGGGCAAGGAATGCCGTGCGCCAGGGAGAAACCCTTGATCCTTCATGCTGATACCATCCCCGACGGGGAAATCGTCCAGGCCGATGTCTGCATCGTCGGCGGCGGCGCGGTGGGGCTGCAGATGGCGCGCCGCCTGATCGCGGCCGGCATGCAGGTGGTGATCGCCGAGAGCGGCGAGGAGGAGGCGAGCCAGCGGGCGCAGGATCTCAACATCGGCACCCAGTCCGGCCGCAATGCCGGCGGGCTGCGCGACATCCGGCTGCGCCAGCTTGGCGGCACCATGCATCTCTGGGGCGGCAACTGCCGGCCGCTCGACCCGATCGACTTCCGGCCGCGCGACTGGGTGCCGAACAGCGGCTGGCCGCTCTCCTATGCGGACATGGCGCCCTATTTCGAGGCGGCCCATGGCCTGCTGCGGCTGGAGGAGTTCACCTATTGGCCGGAGGCGCCGAGCCTGGTGACCGATCCGGGCCCGGCCCAGCCCTTCGAGGAGACGCTGTTCCGCCTGACCCGCTTCGTGCCGGGCACCCGCGCGCCCTTCCTCGGCGAGTTCTCGCAATACCATGCGGAGGAGCTGCGGAACTCGGACCGGCTGCGCATCCTGGTCGGCGCCAATGTCTCGCAGATCTTCCTGACCGAGGACCGCCGTTCGGTGCGCGAGCTTTATGCGCTCACCTTCCAGGGGCGGGAGCTGCATCTGCGCGCCAAGGCCTATGTGTTTGCCTGCGGCGGCATCGAGACGGCCCGGCTGCTGCTCGCCTCGCGCGAGGACATGCCGACGGGCATCGGTAACCAGGGCGACTCGCTCGGCCGCTACTTCATGGAGCATCCGCACGGGCTGGCGGCCTTCATGATTGCCGAGAAATCCCAGGTGCCGGCGCTGCGGCCCTTCAGCCCGGGCATCCGTGTGGGCGACGCGGTGATCCACCGGCGCATCCGCCTCGCGGATCACACGCAGCGTGAGCTTGGCCTACTGAACATGATCTTCCAGCTCATCGCGGTGAACATGAAGCCGCATGAGCAGAACCAGTACGAGCCGCATTTCCGCGCCCTGGAGGCGACGGTGGAAGATGCCGCCAACTGGCAGCGCTACTACGTCGTCTTCCTGGCCGAGCAGTTCCCCTCGCGGGACAGCCGCGTCACGCTCGGCGCGGAGACCGACTTCTTCGGCATGCCGCGCGCCGACCTGAACTGGCAGGTGGGCGACCTCGACTTCAAGACCGTCTCCACCGCGCTCTCCCTGCTCGGCGAGCACGTCTTCACCGCGCCGCATTTCCGCATGAAGGGACATATCGCGCGGACGACCAAGGACTGGCTCGTCGGCCACGGCGCGCACCACCTCGGCACCACGCGCATGAGCCTGACGCCGAAGGAAGGCGTGGTGGACCGCGACTGCCGCATCCACGGGCTGAGCAACGGCTTCTGCGCGGGCAGCTCGGTCTTCCCGACCGCGGGCATGTCCAACCCGATGCTGACCTCGCTTGCCATCGGGCTGCGCCTGGCGCGGCACCTGGAGAGCAACCTGCCCTTCATGCCCGCGCCCGACGCGAAGCAGGCGCCGCGCCGGCCGCGCGAGTTCGAGGAGAGCGCCACGGCGGCGATGGCCTGAGCCTGGCCAAGGGGCGCCGCCCCCTGGATTCCCCCTCAGCGGCTCAGGCTGGGCGCTTGCGCGGCTTTCTCGATGCGCCCCGCAGGAGCTCCACCGCCCATCCCGCCACGAGGCCCAGCGCCGGATTCAGGAAGGCCGTCGCGGCGGCCGCGACACCGATCGCGGGCCAGCAGGCCGGCCGGGCGTCGACGAGGCGCCGCGACAGGGCCAGGTCGCTCCCCGCGACCAGCAGCAGGGCGCCGACGGCGCTCGCGGGAATCGCGGCGAAGAGCGCGGCGGCACTGCCCGCGAAGCCGAGCGCCAGGATCAGCAGGGCCGCGCCGAAAAGGACCGGCGCCAGCCCCGTGCGCGCGCCGAAGCGGTGCTGCGCCGCGACGCCCCCGGCGCCGTGGCACATCGGCATGGCACCGAAGGGTGCGAGCAGGAGGTTCGCCATCCCGGAGGTCAGGGCGAGGTTCCGCACCGTCACGCGGGCGCAGCCCTGCGGGTAGAGGTCGCGGCACAGGGCGGCGGTGACGATGACGGCGTTCGTCAGGGTGAGGGGAAGCTGGGGCAGGACAGCCCGCTCCACCGCCTGCCAGACCGTGGCCCAGCTCTCCGGCAGGACCAGGGCGGGGCGGTGCAGGCTGAAGCCTTCCATCTCCGGCATGGAGGTGAGGCCGGTGGCGAGGCCCACCCCGACCGCCGCCAGCAGCACCAGCGGCGCGACTGGCGCCTGCGGCCGCAGGCGCGGCAGGCCGAGCAGCAGGGCCAGGGCCGGGAGGCCGATCCAGGGCTCCCCCGCGACCATCTTGAGGCCGAGCCATCCCATCGTGATGCCAAGGCCGAGCTGCAGGCCGGCGGTGACGGATTGCGGGATGAGCCGCGCCACCCGGCCGATCAGGCCGGTCGCCCCGAGAACCAGGAGGAGGGCACCGATGAGGAGCCCGGCAGCGGCCGTGGCCTCCGGCGTGAGCTGGCCGCTCAGCAGGACGGCGGAAATGGCCTTCATGGGCTGCACCGCCATGGGCACGCCATAGAACAGGCCGGACGCCACCAGCGACGCGCCGAAGCCGAAGAGGACCCCTGCCGGGGCGAGCCCCGCCACGGTCATGGCGCCGACGACATGCGGGATGAAGGTGCCGAGATCCCCGCAGGCCCCCGCGCATTCGCCGGCCAGGCGCCGCCGTGGGGCGCTTTCGCCGTCAGCGGGCAGGCTGTTGCTCATACGCTGTGGTAACGCGCCACGGGGGCCGGTGCCACTGCCAAGTTCGTCTCTCGCCTCGCTGGCGGTGGGCGGTCAGCGCTTGCGCCGCCCGCCCTTCTTCTTCTCCGGATCATAGCCGCCGCCGCCCGGCCCGAGGGGCTTGGGCTTCCAGTCCTTCTTCGGCGCGGAGGGCTGCATGGAGCGTCCGGCGCGGTTCGGCTCCAGCGGCGTGTCGAGACCCAGTTCGAGGCTTTCCAGCCGCTTGATCTCGTCGCGCAGGCGGGCGGCGGTCTCGAATTCCAGGTCGGCGGCGGCGGCGCGCATCTTGCGCTCCAGCTCGGCGATCGAGGCGCGCAGGTCCTTGCCGACGAACTCGGCGGGGCCCGCCTCCTCGGCGCCGGTGGGAGCGACGGTGACGTAGTCCTGCTCATAGACGGATTGCAGCACGTCGCTGATCTGCCGGCGGATGGTCTGCGGCGTGATGCCGTGGGCCGCGTTCCATTCCTGCTGCTTGGTGCGGCGCCGCTCGGTCTCCTCCAGCGCGTTGCGCAGGCTGTTGGTCATGCGGTCGGCGTAGAGCACCACGCGGCCCTCGGCGTTGCGCGCGGCACGGCCGATGGTCTGGATCAGCGAGGTGGTGGAGCGCAGGAAGCCTTCCTTGTCGGCATCGAGAATGGCGACCAGCGCGCATTCCGGGATGTCGAGCCCCTCGCGCAGCAGGTTGATGCCGACCAGCACGTCGAAGACGCCCTTGCGCAGGTCGCGGATGATCTCGATGCGCTCCAGCGTGTCCACGTCCGAGTGCAGGTAGCGGACCTTGATGCCCGCTTCCGTCATGTACTCGGTGAGATCCTCGGCCATGCGCTTGGTGAGGGTGGTCACCAGCACGCGGCCGCCCTTGGCCATGACCTCGCGGCACTCGGCGAGCAGGTCGTCCACCTGGCCCTCGACGGGGCGGATCTCACAGACCGGATCGGTCAGGCCGGTCGGGCGGATCACCTGCTCGGCGAAGACGCCGCCGCTGCGCTCCATCTCCCAAGCGCCGGGCGTGGCGCTGACGAAGACCGACTCGGGGCGGAAGCTGTCCCACTCCTCGAACTTCAGCGGCCGGTTGTCCATGCAGGAGGGCAGGCGGAAGCCGAACTCCGCCAGGATGGACTTGCGCGCGAAGTCGCCGCGATACATGCCGCCGATCTGCGGCACGGTGACGTGGCTCTCATCGACGATAAGGAGGGCGTTCTCGGGCAGGTACTCGAAGAGGGTCGGCGGCGGCTGGCCAGGGCCGCGGCCGGAGAGGTAGCGCGAGTAGTTCTCGATGCCTTTGCAGGAGCCGGTGGTCTCCATCATCTCCAGGTCGAAGGTGGTGCGCTGCTCCAGGCGCTGCGCCTCCAGCAGCTTGCCCTCGGCGTTCAGCTTCTCCAGCGTCTGCTTCAGCTCGACACGGATATCGCGGATCGCCTGAAGGAGAGTGGGGCGCGGGGTGACGTAGTGGCTGTTGGCGTAGATCGCCACGTTCTCCATCTCGCCGGCAATCTCGCCGGTGAGCGGGTCGAACTCGCGCAGCGAATCGATCTCGTCACCGAAGAGAGAGATGCGCCAGGCCCGGTCCTCCAGGTGGGAAGGCCAGACATCGACCGTCTCGCCACGGACGCGGAAGGTGCCGCGCTGGAAGCCGGCGTCATTGCGGCGGTACTGCTGCTCGACCAGCGCCTTCAGCAGCTGCTCGCGGCCGATGCGGCCGCCGAGCTGCAGCTTGACCACCATGTTGGAGTACAGCTCGACCGAGCCGATGCCGTAGATGCAGGAGACCGAGGCGACGATGATGACGTCGTTGCGCTCCAGCAGCGCCTGGGTGGCGCTGTGTCGCATCCGGTCGATCTGCTCGTTGATCTGCGCGTCCTTCTCGATATAGGTGTCGGAACGCGGGACGTAGGCTTCCGGCTGGTAGTAGTCGTAGTAGCTGACGAAGTATTCCACCGCATTGTCGGGGAAGAAGGACTTCATCTCGCCATAGAGCTGGGCGGCCAGGGTCTTGTTGGGTGCCAGGATCAGCGTCGGGCGCTGCACCGACTCGATCACCTTGGCCATGCTGAAGGTCTTGCCCGAGCCGGTGACACCGAGCAGCACCTGGTCCCGCTCGCCCTGCTGCAGCCCTTCCACCAATTGCGCGATGGCGGCGGGCTGGTCGCCCGCCGGCTCATAGGGCGAGACGACCTGCAGCCGCCGGGTTTGCGGCGGGGCGGGGCGCTTGGGCGGCAGGAAAGGGGTGGCGGCGGGAATGATCAGGTTCATGCGCTGCTTACCGGAAGACGGAGCCCGGATGTGGGGTCGGCGGCACGAAAACGCCAGCGCCCCCGAGGACGTTTAGGGAACATTACCCTGGAGGCGGGACGGAAGCGGCCGGTAAGGCATTTTTTTGTGAGTTGATTACCTTCTTTAAGAGTTATTCACGAATACCGGTCATGATGCCTGCCAGCCGAACGACCACGTAGCGCTGCGGAGCGGCACAGAATGTGCGAATTGACTGAGACCTCCAGCCTGACCGAGCAGGACATCACCGAGATCACCGTTGGCGCGCGGGCCCTGCCAGGGGAGTGGAGTGTCTTCCCGCACGTGAACTTCTCCGGCGAGGTGATCCTGATGCTGAACCCCCTCGCCTGGGAGGATGGGGACAAGGCCATCCTGCTGCGGCGGGACCCCGCGGGCATCCGCGTGCTGCTGAGCGAGGGTGACCGGCTCTCGCTGCGGGACACCGTGCAGGACGCCACGGCGGCGGTCGAGGCCGCCTGGCGGGCGAGCGGCTGGGAAGTCGCCATGGGGCAGTGGCGCGTGGCCTGAGGCGCGGCCTGCCCGTCCTTCCGATCGGGACTCCGGCGGAGGGTCCGGGAGGCCGGACCTCCCGGACAGCCCAGAATCAGATCGCTGCTTCGGCGAGGATGCGGGAGACGTCGCCGCCCCAGACGGTGGCGCAGCGGCGCAGCCAACGGTCGGCCTGCGTCTCGCCGCTTTCCAGGATAGCGTCCAGCGGCGCGAGATAGCGTTCCTCGCCCTGGCCGCGGGCGCGCAGCCCGTCCCGCGCGATGGCCACCGCCTCGCGGCCCCAGTCGCGCAGCGGTCGGCCGCGGAAAGGGATGGTGAGGGCGCCTTCCGGCACCGCGACGCGCAGCGCCTGCATCTCCGGCACCGTCCAGTCCCGCACCAGGGCATAGGCGGCCTTCTGCGCGGCGTCGTCATAGATCAGGCCGACCCAGAAGGCGGAGAGGGCCAGCATCATCTCCGGGCTGCCGGCATCGGCGCCCCGCATCTCCAGGAAGCGCTTCAGCCGGACATCGGTGAAGACGGTGGTGACGTGGTCCGCCCAGTCGCCCATGGTGGCGACGATGCCGGGATGGCCGGGCAGGCCCTTCGCCATGAACTGGCGGAAGGTGACGCCGGTGGCGTCGATCCACCTTCCCTCGCGCATGATGAAGTACATCGGCACGTCGAGCACATGCCCTGCGAAGCGCTCGAAGCCGAAGCCCGGCTCGAAGGCGACGGGCGGGATGCCGGTGCGGTCGGGGTCGGTCTCGGTCCAGACGCGGCCGCGGAGGGTGCGCAGGCCGTTCGGGCGGCCTTCGGCGAAGGGTGAGTTGGCGAAGAGGGCAGTGGCGAGCGGCTGCAGCGCCAGGGAGACGCGCAGCTTCTCCACCATGTCGGCCTCGTCGCCGAAATCGAGGTTCACCTGCACGGTGCAGGTGCGCAGCATCATGTCGAGCCCCATGCGGCCGACCCGGGGCATGTATTGCCGCATGATGGCGTAGCGGCCCTTGGGCATCCAGGGCATCTGCTCGCGCGTCGCCAGCGGGTGGAAGCCGAGCGGGGCGAAGCCGAGGTCCAGCGGGCCAGCCACGGCGCGCACCTCGGCGATGTGGTTCTCCAGCTCGGCGGCGACGGCGTCCAGCCCTTCCAGCGGTGCGCCGGACAGCTCGAACTGCCCGCCCGGCTCCAGGCTGATGGAGGCCTGGCCGCGCTTCAGGCCGATCGGGTTGCCATTGTCGAGGATGGGCTCCCAGTCATGCGCCTGCAGCCCCTCCAGCATGGCGCGGATGCCCCGCGGCTCGTAGGGCGGGGGCGAGAGGTCGCCGCGGCGGAAGCCGAACTTCTCGTGCTCCACGCCGATTCGCCAGTCGTCGCGGGGCTTGCTGCCCTGGGCGAACCACTCGGCCAGTTGCCGCACGGATGTGATCGGCGTGAGATCGGCCTCGCCGGGATTGGACATCGTAACCTTCCGTGCGCACCCGCACGGGCGGCGGCCCGGCGCGGCTTCAAGAACTCAGGTGGGAGCGGACCAGTCCCCTGCCAATGCCTGGAGCACGGCGAGGCCTGCGACCGCTGCCGTCTCCGCCCGCAGAATCCGGGGGCCGAGCGCGGCCGGTGAAACAAAGGGTCGCCGGCGCACCGCGTCAAGCTCCGGCTCCGTGAAACCCCCCTCGGGGCCGACCAGAAGGCCGATCGGCAGCGACCGTCCGGCGAGAACCACGCTCAGCGGCGGTGCATTGCCGCGCGCATCGCCGACCAGCAGGGGGGCGCCGTCCCAGGCGTCCAGCGCGGCGTGCAGGTCCATGGGCGGGGCGATCTCGGGGAGGTCGAGCCGCTCGCACTGCTCGGCGGCCTCGCGGGCGATGCTGGCCAGGCGCTCACCATTCACCCGGCCCACCACCGAGCGGGCGGTGAAGACCGGCTGGACCCGCCGCACACCCAGTTCCGTGGCCTTCTCCACCACCCAGTCCATGGCGTCCCGCTTGATCGGGGCGAGCAGCAGGCGGAGGTCGGGGGAGGATTGCTGCGGACGGGTGCGGGCCTCGGGGGCGAAGATCGCGCGGTCCTTCCGCAGGGCGGCGATGCGGGCCCGCCACTCGCCATCCCGGCCGTTGAACACCAGCACGACGTCCCCCTCGCGCTTGCGCATGACCTGGCCGAGATAGTGGCCCTGGCCGGGCAGGGCCGGGACCTCGGCGCCTTCGCTGAGATCGGCCTCGACATACAGGCGTGGGATGGACATGAGGCGCTCCGGCAGGGCTAATGGAGGGGTGATTCCGCATACCGATATCCGCGCGCGCGGCTGGGTCGCGCAACTCCCCCAGGGCTGGCGGCCCTATGCCCTGCTGATGCGGCTCGACCGGCCGATCGGCTCCTGGCTGCTGTTCCTGCCCGGCCTCTGGGCCTTCGCCATGGCGGCGCCGGGCTGGGCCGAGGGGCTGCGGCTCATCCTGCTGTTCGGCATCGGCTCGGTGGTGATGCGCGGCGCGGGCTGCGTGGTCAACGACCTCTGGGACCGCGACCTGGACCGCAAGGTGACCCGCACCGCCGGGCGGCCGCTGGCCTCCGGCGCGGTGCGGCCGAAGCAGGCGCTCGCCTTCCTCGCCTGCCTGCTCGCCATCGGGCTGGCCATCCTGCTGCAGCTCAACCCGCTCTGCTGGCTGCTGGGCGTGGTCTCGCTGGTGCCGGTGGCGCTCTACCCGCTGGCCAAGCGGGTGACGGACTTCCCGCAGGCGGTGCTGGGCCTGACCTTCTCCTGGGCAGCGCCCATGGGCTACGCGGCCTCCACCGGGCGGCTGGATGCGCCGGGGCTCGTGCTCTACGCCGCCGCCTTCCTGTGGATCCTGGGCTACGACACCATCTACGCCCATCAGGACCGGGAGGACGATGCGCTGGTCGGCGTGCGCAGCACGGCGCTCCGCTTCGCCGAGCGCACCGGGCCCTTCCTGGTGTTCTGCTATGCCGGGACGGTGGCGCTGATGCTGCTGGCCGGGGCGCTGGCCGGGATGGGGCCGCTGTTCTGGCCGGCCATGCTGCTGCCGGCGGGGGTGCTGGCCTGGCAGATCCGGCGGCTCGACATCCACGACCCCGCGCTCTGCCTGAAGCTGTTCCAGCGCAACCGCGAGGTGGGCCTGCTGGTGGCGCTGGCCTTCCTGGCGGGACGGCTTTGAAGGACGAGGCGGCCGGCTTCATCGCCAGCCACACCGCGCTCGCCCGGCCGGCGCTGGTGCCGGAGATCGAGCTTTACCTGGCCTCCGAGATCACGCCGATCTGGCAGGCCAGCGAGGAGTGGCTGGCCGCGCGCAACATCGAGCCGCCCTTCTGGGCCTTCGCCTGGCCGGGCAGCCAGGCCCTCGCCCGGCTGATTCTGGACGGTGCCATCCCGGTGGCGGGAAAGCGCGTGCTGGACTTCGCGGCGGGCGGTGGGCTCGCGGCCATCGCCGCGGCGCGGGCCGGCGCGGCGGAGGTGGAGGCGGCGGAGATCGACCCGCTGGCCATCGCCGCGACCCGGCTGAACGCGGCGCATAACGGCGTGACGGTGCAAGCCAGCACCGCCGACGTGGTGGGCCAGCCCTGCCGCTGGGACACGGTTCTCGCCGGCGACGTTTGCTACGAGGCGCCGATGACGGGGCACATCATGCCCTGGTTGCGCGGGCTGGCGGCGCAGGGGGCGGCGGTGCTGCTGGCCGATCCGGGGCGGGCCTATCTGCCCAGGGCGGGGCTCGTGCCGGTGGCGCGGTTCAGCGTGCCGACGACGCGGGAACTGGAAGACCGGGAAAGCCGGGAGGTCACGGTCTATCGGCTGGAAGGATAAAGGGGAACACCTTCGCGGACCGGTGCTTGGCGCGGCCCTTGCGAGGCAGAAGCGCGGGTCGAGGTGCTGCTCAGTCGATCTGATTGGCCTGAAGGAAGAGCGCCTGCGAGAGCGCCTCGTAGAAGCGCTGGAACGGCGCGGGATCGGAGAGTTCGTGCTGGTTGAGCTGGCCCGAGGCGCGAACGATCGTCTTGTCTGCCGCTCCCGGCCTGACGGTGATGGTGAGCCGCACCAGGCCCTCCCCGAAGCGCGTGGCGGAGACGGTGCCGAGCACGGAGTCGGCACGATCCACCACGAAGCCGAGATCCTGGAGCGCGGCGAGAACCCCTTGGAACACTTTCGGCCGGTCGCCCGTGTCGAACATGCGGGTCGAGATGGCGCGCTGCGCCGCCTGGGTGTTCGTCATCGCCAGAACCTGCTGCCGGCTGTCCATCTGGCAGGCGCTGAGCAGGGGCATGAGCGTGAGGAGCGCGACGGAGGCCGGGCGGTACATGGTCAGATCTCGTGAGCGGTGAGAAAGGCGGACTGGGCGACGCGCTCGAAGAAACCCTGGTAGAGCGCAGGGTCGTCCAGCGTTTCGCCCAGGGCGAGCATCGCGCCGGGCCTGGGTATGATGCGTTGGAAGGTTGCCCGGACGAGGGTGCCGGCCTGCCCGGGAAGGGAGCGGACAGAGACCTGCGCGCGGAGCCGCGCCCCGGCCAGCTTCGATCCCACGACCACGCCGGTGGCCGCTTGGCTTTCCTCGATGGTGAAGCCGAGGTCCTGCAGCGCACCGATGACGGATTGCAGCATCAGTGCCTGGTCGCCGGTCTCGAAGCGCCGCGACTGCCGCGAGCGTGCGGCCACCGCCGAGGAGGCCGGGCCCAGGGCGGCGGCCTGCTGCTCCGCCGTCGGCGCGCAGGCTCCCGCCGCGGCGGCGGAAAGCGCCACCAGGCAGGAGACGGCCGTGCGCCGATGCATCAGAAGGAAGAGGTCCGATAGGAGAAGTCGCGCACGCGGCCGGTCTCGTCGAAGCGGATGATGACGGTCAGCGAGCGCTGCGAGGTTTGGGCAGCCCCGGAACGGCCGCCCACGCCTGCGAGGAAGAGCGCGTTCACCCCGCCGGACGAGCTGGAATAGACCTGCTCGGTCGCGATCCGGTCATAGACCCAGGTCTCGCGCCGGTGCTCGTCGCCGGTGACGATGTTCGGCGAGCCAAGGACGGCGGCGACCTCCGCGCCACTCATTCCCTGGCGGATCTCGCGCTGGACCGTGCCCACGGTCAGGCGGTCACTCGCGCCCCGGCCGGCGGCAACGTCGCGGGCGTGCTCGCTCGCCGGCGTGCAGGCCGCCAGCACGATGACCGCGGCGAGCGGAAGGAGGCGTCCGGAAAGGCTCATTGCGCTTGTGTCCTGAGAGGGGGCGTGACCATCGGAGCGGCGGCACGGCTCGCGGCGGCCTCGCGTTCACCGGCGGTGTTCAGCTCGGCCACGGGGCGCACTGCTTCGGGCACGGGCTCCTCCATGGGAAGGGCCGCCAGCGTGCGGTTCATCGTGGCCTGCAGGGGCTCGAAGAAGTCGCGCTGATAGAATTCCGGACTGTCCACCTGCGCCTGACGCGCGAAGGTGCCGATGGAGGCATTGGCGCGGACCGTGCTCTCGGCCGCACCGCGCGGCTGCACCACCACCGCCATCCGCAGGCTCGTGCGGCGCGTCGCGGAGACCGTGCGTGCGTCCGATTCCACACGCGTGATGCGGTATCCCAGGTCGTGGAGGGTGGCGATCACGCCGCGCATCGTCGTGTCAGCTTCCGCCGGCACCGTGCGCACCTGCATCGCACGCAGCTCGACGGCACTTTTCTGGCTCGGGATGAACTGCGTTCCGGGCGTGGCGCAGGCGGCCACCGGTCCCAGCAGGGCAATGGCGAAAAGAACTTGGCGCATGGTTCAGGTCCGCTGTGCGAGGCCCGCGCGGACCTTGTCGAAGAAGCCGGTGGAGAACTCGGGGGCGGTGAGCTCCTCGACGCGGGTCATGCCGCGGTTGTTCGTCACGATGCGCTCGAAGGAAACCCGCAGGCTGGCCTCCTGGGCGCTGACCTGCCGCGTGGAGAGCGTCGCCCGGATGACCTGATCGCTGTCCCAGGTCGGGTTGTACTGCGCGCCGAGCACGGCGAAGGCCACCATCAGAGCGATCTGACCCGCCACTTCCGGCGCCTCGGTCGCATCCCGGTCCTTGGAGCCCGCAAGCACTCCGAAGCGCGGGGCGCTCTCCTCGATGGTGAAACCGAGATCCTGCAGAACCTGAGTAGCCTCGACGAGAAGGCGCTCCTCGGAGGCGGTCGCAAAGAGGGCGGTCTGGCGCTCACGAATCTCTGCCGCATCGACACGAGGGGCGCCGACCTGCAAGGCCGTTCGGTTCGCCCAGTCAGGATCCTGGCAACCGGCCGCCATCGCCGTGACGGGCAGAATCAACATCAATCGGCGCAGGGCGCGCATGCTCAGGCAAGCCTATATCGTTACGCAGGCGGGTATGATGAGAATTCAACCCACGGTCAATAGTTTGTGAGGAAAATTCGCTTTTCGCGATGGGTGTGCCTGACAGATGAAGTCGCACAGGACCAAGCCAGCCTTGTGGAGTGTTCCAGGGCAGAGGCGCTGCTCCTGGAACCCAGCCGGCTCTTCATTCCACGCCTGCCAGCCGGAGCATCGCCCCGGCAGCCCGCAGCAGGCTCTCCCGCTCCGTCTCGCTCAGCGTCTGCGCCATGGCACGCTCCAGCCAGCGCCGGCGGGTGCGCAACTCGGCCGCCAGGGTTTCCTCGCCACGCCGGGTCAGAGCAATGACCAACGCGCGCCGGTCCACGTCACTGCGCTGCCGCTCGATCTGGCCGTCCCGCTCCAGCGTGGCGATCAGCCGGGTCAATGACTGCGCCTGCAGCCCTTCGGCCTCGGCCAGGCGCGCCGCGGGCAGGGGGCCGAGGCGATGGAGCGTGCCCAGCAGGCTGATGCCCGAGAGCGAGACACTGCCCGCCGGCCGCTCCACGCGCAGGCGCCGCGCCAGCCCCAGGACACCACGCAGCACCGTGGCCGCGTCGGCCTCTCCGCGAGGTCCGGCTGGTGGGGAGTTCTGTTCCGTCATATGGTACGCATATCTTATCGATTCGCCCAGGGGCAAGCATGGAGCGGAAGCGCGGGGCGGCGGCGGCCATGCTGACAGCCGGGCTCGGGATGGGCGGCCCCATCCTCTTGGCCGGCGCCCTGGGGCAGGCCTCGGCCGGGGTCGCCGCCGCGCTGGGCGGCTTCATGGTCGGGATGGGCGCAAACGCGCGGGACCTGCGCCCGGCCCTCCTGGCGGCAGGCGGGGCCATGGCGGCGGCCTGGCTGCTGGGCGGGGAGGGCATCCGGGCAAGCATGGCGGCGGTCCTGCTGAGCGGGTTCGCAGCCGTGGGAAGTGGATACAGCCGCCCGGCTGCGCTGGTGGCGGGGCGCTTCATCGTGTTCCTGTGGATCTGCCTCGGGCCGCTGGGCAGTGGCGCGGAGGAGGCCGCGCGCATGGTCCTGGTGGCGGCGGCGCTGGAGCTGGGCTGGCCGGGGCATCACCTGCGTTGGGTCGCCGTGACGGTGGCGATCCTGACGCAGCGGCAGCCGGAGGCGGCATATGGCAGGGCCATGCAGCGCGCGGCCGGCGCCGTGCTGGGAGTGGCAGCCACCGGCCTGCTCCTGGGGCGCGGACTGCCGGGCTGGGGGCTGGCTCTGCTGGTCGGCGCGCTGGCGGGGGTGGCAGCATGGCTGCGGTCGCGGAGCTATCTCGCCTATGCGGCGGGGATGACGCCGCTCGTCATCCTGCTCCTGGATGGCGGCAGGCCCGTCACGGTGGAGGTGCTGGGGGAGCGGGTGGTGGCGACGCTGATCGGCGCCGGGCTGGTGATCGCGGCCAACCGGCTGGCGCGGCCGCCGTGACCTTGCTGCCGGGCTGCAGCTGCCGGCCCGTAAGCAAACGCCCCGGTGCGCCGGGGCGTTCAGTTCAGTGGCGTGGTGGGGGCGGTCAGGACAGCGGCGCTGACGGGATGACTCCCAAGGGCTCCGCAACCTGTTCCCGCAGCACCTTGCGGACGGCGATCTCAAGCTGCTGGAGAAGAAGATCCGCCTGCTCGACGTCCAGTTCGGAGATCACGGTGGCGGTCGGCATATCGTGGGTAATGACCACCCGGCCGGCAATGGCCTGGGCGCGGTAGCTACTGCTCATGCCGGCACTTTAGCACAGGTGCCGCCAGAAAGTCACGGGTTCGAGAGGGCAGGGAGGGCGATGACCCTCCCCGAAACGCGTCAGGCGGCGCTGTCGAGGCCGCCGGCCTCAGCCACCACGCGCAGGTGGCGGTCGGTGTCGCCGAACTGATTGGCCAGCATCGTCAGGCGCTTGAAGTAGTGGCCGGCCTTGTACTCCATGGTCATGGCGATGCCGCCATGGAGCTGGATGGCCTCCTTGCCGATCAGGTCGGCCGAGCGGTTGATCAGCGCCTTGGCGGCAGCGATGGCGGGCCGGCGCACCGCCGCGTCCGGGTGCTCGGCCATCATGGCGGCGTACATCGCCATGGAGCGGGCCTGCTCCAGCGCCACCAGCATGTCCGCCGCGCGGTGCTGCACGGCCTGGAAGCTGCCGATGGTGGTGTTGAACTGCTTGCGCTGCTTCAGGTAGTCGATGGTCAGTTCGTGCAGCGCCTCCATGGCGCCGACGGCCTCGGCGCAGAGCGCGGCGATGGCGCCGTCCACCACGCGCTCCATCAGCGGCAGGCCCTGGCCTTCCTCGCCGAGCAGGGCGCCGGCGGGGAGCTTCACCTGTTCCAGGTTGACTTCGGCGGCGCGCAGGCCGTCCTGCGTCGGGTAGCCGCGGCGGCTGACGCCGGCGGTGTCGGCGGAGAGAAGGAACAGGGAAATGCCCTCACGGTCGCGCCGGTTGCCTGACGTGCGGGCGGAGACGATGAGGTGGCTGGCGGTGTCGCCATGCAGGACGACGCTCTTGGCGCCGTCCAGCACCCAGCCGGCCTCCGTCCTGCGGGCGGTGGTGGCGACGTCGAAGAGGTCGTCGCGCGACTGGCGCTCGATCTGGGCGAAAGCGAGGGTGGCGCTGCCCTCGGCGATGGCGGGGATCATGTCCTCGCGGCCGGCGAGGCGCAGGAAGCCGCCGCCCAACACCACAGTGGCGAGATAGGGTTCCACGGCAAGGCCGCGGCCGATGGCCTCCATGACGAGCATGGTTTCGACGGGCCCGCCGCCGAAGCCGCCCTGTTCCTCGGTGAAGGGCAGGGCCAGCAGGCCCATCTCGGCGTACTTCGCCCAGAGTTCCGGGCTGTAGCCCTGCGGATGGTTCTGGTGCTGCTTGCGCTTCTCGAAATCGCCGTAGGCGTCGGCCATCAGGCGGTCGACGCTTTCCTTGAGCAGGCGCTGTTCCTCGGTCAGGTCGAAGTCCACGTTGTTGTCTCCTTCTGATGGGAGGTCCAGGAACCTCAGGTTCCTGGCGGGGGAGTTTGAGGGGGTGGAGCCCCCTCAGAGGCCGAGGAAGGCCTTGGCGATGATGTTGCGCTGGATCTCGTTCGAGCCGCCGTAGATCGAGGTCTTGCGGAAGTTGAAGAACTGCGGCGCGACGGCGTCGGCCCATTCCGGCCCGACCGGCGGCTCGTTGTGCGAGTGCGACGGCATGGGCGCGGCATAGGGGCCGGCGACGGTGACCATCAGCTCGGTGGTCATCTGCTGCAGTTCCGAGCCCTTGATCTTGAGGATCGAGGAGTTGGGATCGGGCTTGTCGGCGGCGCGCGTGCGCTGGGCGGCGACGACGCGCATCTGAGTGATTTCCAGCGCCTTCAGCTCGATTTCGGCGATGGCGACGCGGCGGCGGAAGTCGGGGTCGTCCCACAGGGTGCCGTCGCCGGCGGGGGTTTCCTTCGCGCGCTCCTTCACGCGGGCGAGCTTCTCCTTGGAGAGGCCGATGCGGGCGATGTTGGTGCGCTCGTTGGAGAGCAGGAACTTGGCATAGTCCCAGCCCTTGTTCTCCTCGCCGACGCGGTTCTCGACGGGGACCTTCACCTCATCGAAGAAGACCTCGTTCACCTCGTGGGAGCCGTCGATGGTGATGATCGGGCGAACGGTGATGCCGGGGGTCTTCATGTCCACCAGCAGGAAGGAGATGCCCTGCTGCTTCTTCGCCGCCGGGTCGGTGCGGACCAGGAGGAAGATCCAGTCGGCGTGCTGGCCAAGGGTGGTCCAGGTCTTCTGGCCATTGACGATGTAGTGGTCGCCCTCGCGGCGGGCGCTGGTCTTGAGGCTGGCGAGGTCGGAGCCGGCGCCGGGCTCGGAGAAGCCCTGCGCCCACCAGATGTCGAGGCTGGCGGTGGCGGGGAGGAACTTCTTCTTCTGCTCCTCGCTGGCGAAGTTGGCGATGACGGGGCCGACCATCGCCACGTTGAAGGAGAGCGGCATGGGCACCGCGCAGCGCTGGATTTCCTCCGTGTAGATGTAGCGCTGCACGGGGGTCCAGTCCTTGCCGCCCCACTGCACCGGCCAGTTCGGCGTGGCCAGGCCCTCAGCGTAGAGGATGCGGTGGGCCGTCGCGATGTCCTCGCGCTCGAGGTGGCGGCCCTCGCTCACCTTGCGGCGGATCTCGGCCGGGATCTTGGTCTGGAAGATCTGGCGCAGCTCGTCGCGGAAGGCGACTTCCTCAGGCGTGTAGCGGAGTTCCATCGGATCTGCCTTCCCTTAGAGGATTTCGAACAGGCCGGCGGCGCCCTGGCCGGTGGCGACGCACATGGTGACGATGGCGCGCTTCGCGCCGCGGCGGCGGCCCTCCAGCAGGGCGTGGCCGGTCAGGCGCGCGCCGCTCATGCCGAAGGGGTGGCCGATGGCGATGGCGCCGCCGTTGACGTTCAGCTTCTCCTGCGGGATGCCGAGCTGGTCGCGGCAGTAGATGGATTGCGAGGCGAAGGCCTCGTTCAGCTCCCAGAGGTCGATGTCGTCCACCGTGAGGCCCTGCCGCTTCAGCAGGCGCGGCACGGCGAAGACGGGGCCGATGCCCATCTCCTCCGGCTCGCAGGCGGCGCTGGCGAAGCCGCGGAAGACGCCGAGCGGCTTCAGGCCGCGCCGCTTCGCCTCCTCGGCGGACATCACCACGCAGGCGCTGGCGCCATCGGAAAGCTGGCTAGCATTGCCGGCGGTGATGTACTGGCCCTCGCGCACCGGCTTCAGCTTGGCGAGGCCTTCGAGGGTGGTGTCGGGGCGGTTGCCCTCGTCGCGGTCGAAGGTCTTGGTGGCGGTGCGGGTCTCGCCGGTGGCCTTGTCGGTGACGGCATAGGTCACCTCCATCGGCACGATCTCCTCGTCGAAGCGGCCCTCGCGCTGGGCAGCGGCGGTGCGCTGCTGGCTGAGGAGCGCGAACTCGTCCTGCGCCTCGCGCGAGATGCCGTAGCGCTCGGCGACGAGGTCGGCGGTCTCGATCATGCTGTCGTAGAGGTGCGGCTTGTGCTCGGCGAGCCAGGGGTTGCGGCTGGCGGCGCGGTCCACCTTCGGCACGGTCAGGCTGATGGATTCCACGCCGCCCGCGATGGCGATGTCCACGCCATCCACGATGACGCGGCGGGCGGCGGCGGCGATGGCGTCCAGGCCCGAGGCGCAGAAGCGGCTGAGCACGAGCCCGGCGGTCGTCACCGGCAGGCCCGCGCGCAGCAGGCCCGCGCGGGCGATGTTGCCGCCGGTGGCGCCCTCGGGGTAGCCGCAGCCCATCACCACCTCTTCCACATCCGGCGGTGCCACCTCGGCGCGCTGCATGGCGTGGCGGATGACATGGGCGGCCATGTCGGCGCCATGGGTGATGTTCAGGCTGCCCCGCGCCGCGCGGCCGATCGGCGTGCGGGCGGTGGAGACGATGACGGCTTCCCTCATGCGGGCATTTCCTTTTCCCCGGCGCGGAGCGCCGTTTCCTCTTCCTCGCGCAGCTTGGCGGCGAGCAGTTTGCCCGCCGGGCTGCGCGGCAATGCGCCGCGCAGCTCCAGCGCGGCGGGCATCTCGTGGCGGCCGAGACGGTCGGCCAGGAACAGCTTCAGCCCCTCCAGCGTCAGCACCGGGGCGCCGTCGCGCAGCTTGACGAAGGCCTTGGCCGCCTGGCCGCGATAGGCGTCGGCCACGCCGATGACGATGCATTCCTCGACATCGGGGTGCTCGTAGATCGCCTGCTCGATGGCCGCCGGATAGACGTTGAAGCCGGAGGAGATGATCATGTTCTTCCGCCGGTCCACCAGGGTGAAGTAGCCCTGCTCGTCCATCCAGCCGATGTCGCCGGTGCGGAACCAGCCGCCGTCGAAGCAGGCAGCGCTTTCCCCCGGCTGGTTCCAGTAGCCGATGAAGACGTTGGGGCCGCGGATGGCGATCTCGCCCTGTTCGCCGGGAGGCAGTTGGCGCGCGGGGTCTTCGAGCGCGACGACGCGCATCTCGACGCCCGGCAGCGGCAGGCCGATCATGCCGGCGCGGCGCGGGCCGTTGGCGGTGAGGCGGGCGCCGGCGGGGCTGGTCTCGGTCATGCCCCAGCCGCCGCCAATGCGCTGGCCCAGCAGGGCCTCCAGCTTCTGCTGCACCTCGAAGGGCATCGGGGCGCCGCCGGAGGAGCACTGCTTCAGCGAGGACAGATCGCGCGTCTCGATGCCCGGCAGGTTGAGCAGGCCGATCCACATGGTCGGCACGCCGGGGAAGACGGTGATGCGGTGGCGCTCGATCTCGGTCGCCGCCGTCTCCGCGTCGAAGCGCGGGTAGAGGTAGAGGCAGTTGCCGTCGGCGAGGTGGCGCAGCAGCACGGCGGTCAGCGCGTAGATGTGGAAGAGCGGCAGCACGCCGAGCACGCGCTGCTCGCCGCGCGGCAGCGTGTCGCTGTCCTTCCAGGCCTGGTAGATCGAGACCGCCGAGGTGAGGTTGCGGTGCGTCAGCATCGCGCCCTTGGGGCGGCCGGTGGTGCCGCCGGTGTATTGCAGCAGGGCGATATCCGTCTCCTCCAGCGCCGGCCAGGCGGCGGGCAGCGCTTCAGAGAGCGGCAGCGGCTGGAAGTCGGGCTGCGCGGGGGCGGGGATGCCGCCCCATTCGGCGTCCGGGGCCAGAAAGGCGGCCTCCACACCGCCCTCGCGCAGCAGGCGCAGCGCGTTGGGGAGCAGCGTGGGAAAGTCGGTGGTGATCAGCCAGCGGGCGCCGCTGTCCGCGACCTTGTGCAGCAACTCGCGCGGAGCATCGAGCGGGGAGAGGTGCACCACGCGCCCGCCCGCCCGCAGCACGCCGAAGAAGCAGGCGGGGTGCCAGGGCGAATTCGGCAGGTAGAGCGCCACGGCATCGCCGGGACGCAGCCCGGCTTCCATCAGCCCGGCGGCGACGCGATCGGCGGTCGTGCGCAGGGCGGTGAAGCTGACGGGGGTGTCGCGATAGACCAGAGCAGGGCGCTCGCCCCACTCGGCCGCCACGCGGTCCAGCAGCGCCGGGATGGTGCCGCTGGCGATCGGCGCGTCCCAGCGCGCGCCGGGAGGGTAGGAGCCCTCCCAGGGATGGGGCCGGGCCACGGCGGTTACGCGGCCTTGGCCTGCTGCTTCAGGGAGCCGAAGCCGGCGCCCTCGGCGGCGAGTTGCCGCAGCAGGGCGGTGGGGCGCAGGCTTTCGTCGCCGGTCTGCCCGGCATAGGCGGCCAGGCGCTCGACGATGCGCGGCAGGCCGACGGCATCGGCATGGTGCATCGGGCCGCCGCGCCAGGCCGGCCAGTTGTAGCCGTAGAGCCAGACCACATCGATGTCGCCGGGACGGGCGGCGATGCCCTCCTCCAGGATGCGGGCGCCCTCGTTGATCATCGGATAGATCAGCCGCTCGGTGATCTCCTCCTGCGAGATGGCGCGGCGGGTGATGCCGAGTTTCTCCGAGATGCCCGCGATGAGCTTGTCCACCTCCGGATCGGGCACGCCGGTGCGGGCGCCCTCGGGATAGGCGTAGTAGCCCTTGCCGGCCTTCTGGCCGATGCGGCCGGCCTCGCAGAGCGCGTCGGCGACCGGGGCGGTCTGGCCGGTGGCCTTGCGGACGCGCCAGCCGATGTCGAGCCCGGCGAGGTCGGCCATGGCGAAGGGACCCATGCGGAAGCCGAAATCGGTCAGCGCCTTGTCCACCTGCTCGGGTGTCGCGCCTTCCTGCAGCAGGCGCTCGGCCTGCTGCGTGCGGCGGGAGAGCATGCGGTTGCCGACGAAGCCATGGCAGACGCCGACCACGACCGGCACCTTGGCGAGCTTCTTGCCGATCGCGACGGCGGTGGCCAGCGCCTCGGGCGAAGTCTTTTCCGCGCGCACCACCTCCAGCAGCTTCATGACGTTGGCCGGGCTGAAGAAGTGCATCCCCAGCACGTCCTGCGGGCGGGAGGTGGCGGCCGCCATGGCGTTAATGTCGAGATAGGAGGTGTTGCTGGCGAGCACCGCGCCGGGCGCGATCTTGTCCAGCTTGCCGAAGATCTCCTTCTTGAGTCCCAGCTCCTCGAAGACGGCCTCGACCACGAGGTCGGCCCCGGCGGCGGAGTCCAGCCCCACCGCGCCCTCGATCAGCGCGAGGCGGGCGTCTCGCGCCTCGGGCGTCAGGCTGCCGCGCTTCACCGAGGTCGCATAGGTGTCGGCGATGCGCTTCTGGCCGCGCTCCAGCGCCGCCTGGTCGGTCTCGATGATGCGCACGGGAATGCCGGCATTGGCGAAGCTCATGGCGATACCGGTGCCCATGGTGCCGGCGCCAAGCACCGCGGCGCGGTTCACGGTCCGGGGCTTCGTCTCCTTCGGCAGGCCGGGGATATGGGCCGCCTGGCGCTCGGCGAAGAAGACATGGCGCAGCGCCTTGGAGCGCGGGTCGTCACGCAGCACTACGAAGAGCTCGCGCTCCCGCTTCATGCCCTGTTCCAGCGACATGTCGAAGCTGTTGCGGACGGCTTCGATGATGGCGGCGATCTGCGGTTCATCCGCCGCGCGCTTGGCCAGCGCCTTGGCGGCCTCTTCGAAGGCCTCGCGGGCGCCAGGAGCGGTCAGGCGGTCGGTGCGGGTGTTCAGGCGCGGGGGGAGGGGAGCAGCGGCCAGTTCGCGGACCTTGGCGAAGGCGGCCTGCAGCAGGTCGCCCTCCGCCACGGCGTCAGCCAAGCCCATTTCGACGGCCTTGGCGGCGGGGATCTTGTCGCCGGAGGCGATCATCGGCAGGGCGGCGGCGGGGCTGATCAGGCGCGGGGTGCGCTGGGTGCCACCAGCGCCGGGCAGCAGGCCGAGCTTCACTTCGGGCAGGCCGAGCTGCGCCTTGGGGCCAAGGATGCGCGCGTCGCAGCCCAGCGCCACCTCCAGCCCGCCGCCCAGCGCCACGCCCTGGATGGCGGCGACCACGGGCTTGGGGCAGGCCTCCAGCGCGGCCACCACCTCGGCCAGGGCGGGCGGGACGGGCGGCTTGCCGAACTCGCTGATGTCGGCGCCGGCGATGAAGGCGCTGCCGGCACCGGCCAGCACCAGGCCTGCGGCCTCCGGGTCCGTTGCCGCGCGCTGGGCGGCGGCGAGCAGGCCGGCGCGCACCGGGGCGGAGAGGGCGTTGACGGGCGGGTTCTCGACGGTGGCGACGGCGATGCCGTCCTGAATCCGGTAGGACACGACGTCAGGCATGGCGCTTTCCCTCTCCCACACTTTGCAAATTCTGCACCGCGGAATTAAATTCCGCAGAATTGTGCTGGGTTGGTCGCGCAAACCATCCCCGCCGTCAAGCGTCGCCAGAGGGTTACTCATGTCACGCCGCCGTGCCACACCGTCCCCACCGGATGCCGAAGCGTCGCCGGACCGCCACTTCGTCACCGCCCTGGCGCGCGGGCTGGAGGTGCTGGGCTGCTTCCGCCAGGGAGAGCCGCTGCTCGGGAACCAGGAGATCGCCGCGCGCACCGGCCTGCCGAAATCCACCGTCTCCCGCCTGACCCATACGCTGACCGAGCTGGGCTACCTGCACTACGTGCCCGACCTCGGGCGCTACCGGCTGGGCATGGCGGTGCTGTCGCTGGGCCGTGCCATGCTGGGCGGGCTGGATATCCGCCATGTCGCGCGGCCCCTGCTGGAGCAGCTCGCCACCGAGACGCGCAGCGTCGTCGCGCTCGGCACGCGGGACCGGATGCGGATGGTCTATCTGGAGGTGGCGCGGGGCGATGCGGCGATCGCGGTGAACCTGGAGACGGGCTCCCGCATCTCGCTGCTCAGCAGTGCCATGGGGCGGGCCTGGCTGGCAGCTTGCCCGCCCCCGATGCGGGCGGCGGTGCTGCGGCAGTGGGATGGACCGCAGGCGGTGCGCGCCGAGGCCGTGGCGGAGCGGGCATTGGGCGAGCAGCGCGACTATGGCTGCTGCTGCTCCTTCGGCGATTGGCAGCCGGATGTGAATGCCATCGCGCTCGGCTTCGACCCGGGCGGCGGGCTGCCGCCCATGGTGGTCAATTGTGGCGCGCCTTCCTTCCTGGTCAGCCCGGAATACCTGCTGCAGGAAGCGCGGCCGCGCCTGGCCGCCGTGGTCCGGCGGCTGGAGCACAGCCTGGGGCTGGCCGGCGTGGTGCCGGCCGCCTAGGGTGCCGGAGGCTCAGCGCGTTCGGGAAGGTGGCTCGGGCGGCAGAGTGCGACCGGAAGGCTCTTGCCTGTCCGCTACCCCGGGCACTTGCAGGAGCTTTTGTTGACGAGCCGCCTCGGTTGCGCCCAGACGAGTGATGGTGGCGTTGTCAGTCCCGCGGTTCGGGACGAGAGGCGTGATGGGCAAGCAAACTCTCCTCAGCTCCAGCAAAGCAGCCCGCCTCTTGCAGGCCGCGCCGCTAAAAGCATCTCACGTCCGTGATGGTTTGATGATGCGACTATCACGTGTGCGAGACGTGTCAAATGAACGCGGACCGCTTGAGGGGTCATGAGCCGCGACCTGGTAGCCCTGGTGCGGCACCTGCCGACGGACGTGCCACCGGGCCATTGCTACGGCCGGCTGGACCTGCCGCCCGGCGATGCGGCTGATCCTGCTCCGGTGCTGGCTGCCCTGCGCGGCTTTCCGGTGCGACGGCTGGTCAGCAGCCCGGCGCGACGCTGCCGCGCGCTGGCGGAGACGATCGGGGGCGCGCTGGGCGCACGCGTGGAACTGGACGGGCGGCTGCAGGAGCTGGACTTCGGGGCCTGGGAGGGCCTGGCCTGGGAGGTGGTGCCGCGCGAGGCGCTGGATGACTGGGCTGCCGACCCGTGGGGTTTCGCGCCGCCCGGCGGCGAAAGCGGCGCCGGGCTGGTGGGGCGGGTGCGGGCCTTCCATGCGGAACTGCGCGCCGGAGCCGTGGTGGTGTCACATGGCGGACCGCTGAAGGTGCTCGCCGCTCTGCTGGGAGGGCGGGCGGTGGACCTGCTGGCACCGGCTCCGCCCCTGGGATCGGTGTGCGTCATGGCGCGGCGAGAGCCGGAGGTATAATCCCCTTCCGGCCCCTTTTCTTCAAACTGACAGAAGAAAGTAGGGGGTTCGGGGGAATTCTTCCCCTGATCTTTTTCAGCGCGCCGCAACCAGCACCGAGAGCACCGCGCATTCCGCGAGTACGGCCGAGGCGCCGAGCACGTCGCCGGTCTGCCCGCCGATCTGTGCACGCGCCAGTGCGGTCAATGCAGCCGCGCCGCCCAGTGCCGCGACCACGGCCGGTATTGCCGCGCCCGGGGGCAGAAGTAGACCCGCCAATGCGGTCGCGATGATTGCCCCCATCAAGGCGGCCTTGCCCGGCGGGCGGCCGAGCCGGGCGGAGAGGCCATTGTGCCGCGCGGGGGGAAGGGCCAGCAGCGGCAGGAGCATCGCGGCGCGGGAGAGCGCGCCTGCGGCCGCCATGGCCGCCAGGGGATAGGCCAGCCCGGCCAGCGCGCCCCCCCGAAGGGCGAGCGACAGCACCAGGGCCAGAGCGCCGAAGCTGCCGATGCGGCTGTCGCGCATGATCTCCAGCTTGCGGTCACGGTCGCGGCCGCCCCCGAAGCCGTCGGCGGTGTCGGCCAGGCCGTCCTCGTGCAGGGCGCCGCTGGCCAGCAGCATCGCCGCGAGTGCCCAGGGGGCGGCGAGGCCCGGCGGCAGGCCGGCCGCCGTCAGCAGGGCCTGCGTGCCGCCGCCGAATGCGCCCACCACGGCTCCCGCCAGCGGCCAGGCCCAGGCCGCGCGGGCGTATCCGGCGGCATCGGCGGGCTGCGGCAGGATGCCGAGGGGCAGGCGGGTGAGCAGGCCGAAGGCGGCGGCCAGCTCGGCCAGCCGGGAGCGCAGCATCAGGCGCGATCCGTCACGCCGGCCTCGGCGAAGGTGGCCATGCCGGCGTGGCAGGCGAGGGCCGCCCGCAGCAGCGGCACGGCCAGCGCGGCGCCGGAAGCCTCGCCGAGCCGCATGCCGAGATCGAGCAGCGCCTCCTGCCGCAGCGCATCGAGCAGGCGGCGGTGCCCGGCCTCGGCGGAGACATGGCCGATGCGGGCGTGGTCGAGGCCACCGTGCGCCAGGAGGGCGAGCGGCGCCGCGGCGGCGGTGCCGGTGAAGCCGTCGAGCAGCACGGGGATGCCGCGATGGCGGGCCTCCAGCGTCGCGCCGAGGATGGCCGCCAGTTCGCGGCCGCCCAGGCGGCGCGCGGCCTCCAGCGGGTCCTGCCGCGCCAGGGGATGGCGGGCGAGGGCCGCATCCACCGCCGCCTGCTTGCGGGAGAGGCCGGCGGCGTCCACCCCGGTACCGCGCCCGGCCCAGTCCGCGCCGCCTCCGCCGAACAGCGCGGCGGCCAGGGCGGCGCCGGCGGTGGTGTTGGCGATGCCCATCTCGCCCAGGCAAAGCAGGTCCGCCTGCGGGTCCAGCGCCGCCGCGCCGGTGGCGAGGGCATCGAGGAACTCGGCCTCGGTCATGGCGGGAGCTTCGGCGAAATCGGCGGTGGGGCGGTCCAGCGCCAGCGGGACGACGCGCAGCGCGGCGCCGGCGAGGGCGGCAAGCTGGTTGATGGCGGCGCCCCCGGCGGCGAAATTGGCCACCATCTGCGCGGTGACGGCGGCCGGGTAGGGCGAGACGCCCCGTGCCACGACGCCGTGGTTGCCGGCGAAGACCAGCACCTGCACCCGCTCCAGCCGCGGCATCGGGCGGCGCTGCCAACGCGCCAGCCAGGCGGCCAGCTCCTCCAGCCGGCCGAGGCTGCCAGGCGGCTTGGTGAGCTGCGCCTGCCGGGCGGCGACGGCGGCAGCGGCGGCCTCGTCGCCCGGCGGCGGAGCGAGGGCGGCAGCGCGCAGGGCGGCAAGGCTGGAGAAGTCGGGCATCAGCAATCCTGCCGGGCGATGGCGTGGAAGAAGCTGCCGCTGACCCGGCCGCGCCGCCCGCCGGCCGTGCCGAGCGGCTGGCCCTGGGCGTCGGTCAGCTCGGCCAGGGGGGCGTCGGCGCCGGGCTCGGTCAGGCGGGCATAGTGGAATTCGTGGCCGCGCAACACCGCGCCGGCGGGGCCGAGCACACCGCCGGCCAGCAGGCGGGCCTCGCGGTAGCCGAGATGCATCTTTCGCTTGGCGAAGCTGGTGGCGTGGCCGAGCAGCCCGGCCATGGCGTGGCGCTGGCCCCCGGCGTCCTCAAGCCCCTCCCCAAGCACCATGTAGCCCCCGCACTCGCCATGAACCGGATAACCCTCGGCGAAGCCGCGCAGGCCAGCCAGGAAGCGGGCGGCGGCGGCGAGGCGGCCGGCATGCAGTTCCGGATAGCCGCCGGGCAGCCAGCAGGCGTCGCAATCCCGGGGCGGGGGTTCGTCCGCCAGGGGCGAGAAGGGGTGCAGCGTGGCTCCGGCGGCCTGCCAGCCGGCGACGACATGCGGGTAGAGGAAGCTGAAGGCGGCATCCTCCGCCACCGCGATGCGCTGGCCTGGCGGCGGCAGGGCGGGGACGGGGGCGGGCGCCTCCGGAAGGGCTCCGCCGGCGGCGGCAAGGATGGCATCGAGGTCGAGATGCGCCTCGGCGAGATCGGCCAGGCGCTCCAGCAGCGCGGGGAGGGTGCCCATCTCGCGCGCCTGCACCAGGCCGAGATGCCGCTCCGGCAGGGCGATGCCGGAATCGCGCGGCAGGGCGCCATGCACGGGCAGGCCGGCGGCGGCGATGGCCTCCGCCGCGCCGCGGCGATGGCGCTCGCTGCCCACCCGGTTCAGCACCACCCCGGCCACCCGCACCGCCGGATGGTGGGTCGCGAATCCACGCGCCACCGCCGCCGCCGACTGCGACTGGCCCGAGACGTCCAGCACCAGCAGCACCGGCCAGCCGAAGCGGGCGGCAAGGTCGGCGGCGCTGCCCTGCCGACCTGCGACAGGGCCGGCGCCATCGAACAGGCCCATGGCGGATTCGACGAGCAGGATCTCCTGGCCTGCCGCGGCCCCGGCGGCCACCGCGCTCAGCAGGGCGTCGGGCATGGCCCAGCTATCGAGGTTCGGGCTGGGGCGGCCGCAGGCGGCGGCGTGGAAGGCGGGGTCGATGTAGTCGGGACCGGACTTCGCGGCGGCCACGGCCAGGCCGCGTCGTCGCAGGGCCGCCAGCAGGGCCATCATCACGGTACTCTTGCCGGCCCCGGAGCGTGGCGCGCCAACTATCAGGCCACGGCTCGCCCCGCCTCCTCCCGCCCCGCGCATTCCCAGCCAGTCCTTCGTGTGTGTCACGCCGGCTGCGTTAGCACAGTTGCCGCGGAGCGACAGGCGGAAGCGTGGCGGGGCAGCGGAGATGACGCCTTAGCAATCTGGCGTAAGGACCTGATTTGCTGCGGCCGCAAACTGCGCCAGGGCCAATCGTTACCCTTGCTCTGCGCCATGGCGACACGGTATTCAGCCGGCGGGCATTAACGCGACGGTGATCAAAAGGCCAGAAGGCCGGAGAAGCACCGGCGCCGTCCTGCCCGACCCGCAGAATCCAGTTTTCCGCAGCCAGTTCGCGGCACCACCGCGCGCAGTACACGATCGGAGAGGAGAGGGGCATGGTTCAGCGCCACCTGCTTCCTGAGACGCGTTCCGCCCAACCCAGCCGCCTTGCCCGTGGCGCCCGCCGCGGGCTCGCCGGGCTGCTGATGCTCAGCACGCTCTGCGCGTCCACCGGCGCCCTTGCCGCGCCCTTCCGCTGCACCTCCGAGGAGCAGCAGAAGATGTTCGAGATCTCGGCGCTGAAGACCGAGCTGATGGTGGTCGCCACCACCTGTGACACCGAGGATGCGTACAACGCTTTCATCACCCGCTACCAGCCGGTGCTGAGCAGCAACGACCACTCGGTGATCTCGCACTTCACCAGCCGCGACCGCCGCGCCGGGCAGAAGGCGAACGACACCTTCATCACCAACCTGGCCAATGCCCGCGCGCAGGAGGCAAACCGAGTCGGCGCCGACTTCTGCGCGCGCAACGCCGTGCTCTTCAAGGAAGTGATGTCCCTCCCGAGCGCTGCCGAGCTGGCGCCCTACGCCGCCGCGAAGGACCTGCTGCCCGCCTCGATGGGCAGCTGCGTGCCCTCCGCCGCCACTCCCGCCGCCCCCGCCAAGGCGGCCCGCACCCCTGTCCGTCGGGCGTCCCGTTGATGCGTCATGCCTTGCTCTGGGCGTCGCTGGCCGTGCCGGCGCTGCTCGCCGCCTGCGCCAAGCCGGAAACGCCGGTCGTGCAGTCGACCCGTCCTGTCTACGCCATCGACATGATGGGCGCCGCCAAGCTCTGCACCGTTCCCGACAACCCGAAGCTCGTGGACGCGCAGCAGACCGAGGTCGCGATGACCGTCGGCAATGACGGCGGCTGGTGCGGCGTGAAGGTCTCCCGCCCCGGTCCGGCGCCCTTCGACGCCGGCCTGCTGGTGGCCCGCCCCGACCATGGCCGCGTGCAGGTGCACGCCGTCGGCGACTGGACCCGCGTGGACTACACGCCGGACCCGGGCTTCGTCGGCACCGACGCCTTCACCGTGCGGCTGCTGCCGGGCTCCACCACGCTGCGCGTCAACGCCACGGTGCAGGGCGTGAGCCAGCCGGTGGCGGCCTCCGCTCCCGCGGCTGCCGCGGCGCCGGTGGTGACGCCGCGCGTGACCGCGCCGACGCCGGCCAGCACCAGCAGCAAGCCGGCCGCGAGCAAGACGACGGCCAAGAGCAAGCGCTGACCGCCAGGTCCAGGGGGCGGCGCCCCCTGGAACTCCTGCCGGGGGGAGGAGCCTCCCCCCGGACCCCGGCCTCAGCCGGGACGCAGCTGCTCCTGCAGCGGCACCACGCCGCCGATCGCCACCACGGCAGGCGCCTCCATCCCCGCGCGGCGCACCGCCTGCGCCACCTCCGCCAGTCTTGAGACCAGCACCCGCTGGCGTGGCGTCGTCGCCTGCGCGACCACGGCGACCGGCGTTTCCGCCGGCAGGCCGCCGGCCAGTAGGGCGGCGGTGATCGCCTCCAGGCGGCGCATCGCCATGTAGAGCACCAGGGGCTGGCCGAGCCGCGCCAGCGCCGCCCAGTCCAGCGCCTCGTCCGCGCCCTCGGCGGCATGGCCGGTGGCCAGCACCACCGCCTGGTTCACGCCGCGCTGCGTGGCGGGGATGCCCGCCGCCGCCAGGCCCGCGAGACCGGCGGTCAGGCCGGCCACCACGCGGAAGGGAATGCCGGCCGCGGCCAGCGCCAGCGCCTCCTCGCCGCCCCGGCCGAAGACATAGGGGTCGCCGCCCTTCAGGCGGACCACACGGCGGCCGGCGCGGGCCTGCGCGATGAGCGTCGCGGTGATGTCGGCCTGCCGCGCCGAGGGGCGGCCGCCACGCTTGCCCATGTAGATCCGCTCGGCTCCCTCCGGCGCGAGGGCGAGGATGCGCGCGTCCACCAGCTCGTCATGCACCAGCGTCTCGGCCTGGGCGAGGGCGGCCACGGCATCGAGCGTGAGCTGGCCGGGGTCGCCCGGCCCAGCGCCGACCAGCCAGACATGCCCGGCTTCCAGCACCGGCGCAGGACGGCCGAGCAAGGCCTCCAGCATGGCCAGCCGGTTCATCGCGCCCCCGCATGACAGGGCGCGGCGCCGGCGCTAGTGAGGATGGTGTGTCGCGACAGGACGAACCGCTTCGCCGGGGCTGGACCACCGGCGCCTGCGCCACGGCGGCGGCGAAGGCCGCCTATGCCGCGCTGCGGACGGGTGCCTTCCCCGACCCCGTGAGCATCACCCTGCCGCGCGGCGAGCAGCCGGCCTTCGCGCTGGCCGAGCAGGCGCTGCTGCCCGATGGCGGCGCCAGGGCGGCCATTGTCAAGGATGCCGGGGACGACCCCGACGTGACGCATGGCGCGCTGGTCCGCGTGACGGTGCGGCTGCTGCCGCCGGGCAGCGGCGTGGTCTTCGCCGCTGGGGAGGGGGTGGGCACCGTGACCTTGCCGGGCCTGCCGCTGCCGCCGGGCGAGCCCGCCATCAACCCCGCGCCGCGCGCGATGATCCGCGCCGCGCTGGCCGAGGTGGCCGACCGCGAGGCGGATGCGTGGGTGGAAGTCAGCATCCCCGAGGGCGAGCGGATCGCGCAGCGGACGATGAACCCGCGGCTTGGCATCCTGGGCGGGCTGTCCATTCTCGGCACGACGGGGGTGGTGGTGCCCTATTCCTGCGCGGCCTGGATCCACTCGATCCAGCGCGGCATCGACGTGGCGCGGGCGCTGGGGCTGCCGCATGTCGCCGGGGCGACCGGCAGCACCTCCGAGGCCGCCATCGCGGAGCTGGACGGGCTGCCGGAGCAGGCGCTGATCGACATGGGCGACTTCGTGGGCGGGATGCTGAAATACCTGCGCACACATCCGGTGCCGCGCGTGACGGTCGCCGGAGGGCTGGCGAAGCTGACCAAGCTGGCGCAGGGCAGGCTGGACCTGCATTCCCGCCGGGGCGGGGTGGACCTGCCGGCGCTGGCGGAACTGGCACGCGGCGTTGGGGCCGGCGAAGGGCTGTGTACCCGCATTGGTGGCGCGAACACGGCGCTGGAGGCCTTCAACCTCGCGGCTGCGGAGGGTGTGGCCTTGCCGGAGGCTGTGGCGCGGCGCGCGCGGGAGGTGGCGCAGGCCGTGGTCCCGGACAGTGGGATCGTCGTGGATGTGGCGTTGTTCGGCCGTGACGGCGCCTTGCTGGCGCGCGTGTGAGAGGCGCTCCGACTGGCAGAAAGAAGATGGGGAGTTCGGGGGGAATTCCTTCCCTCCGATCTTGTTCCTCATGACCGGAACCGCCGCTGGTAATCCGCGCTGTAGAGCGCGCTGTCCCTGAAATTGCCTGCTGTCAGGGCCTGCCCGACCAGGATCAGCGCCGTGCGTTCGGCGGGTTCGGCGGCGAGCTTCGCGGCGATGTCGCCCAGCGTGCCGCGCAGGATGCGCTCGTCCGGCCAGGAGGCGCGCACCACGATGGCGACGGGGCAATCCGCGCCGTAGAGCGGGGCGAGGCTCTCGGCGATGCGCGGCAGGGCATGGATGGCGAGGTGGATGGCCAGCGTGGCGCCGGTCGCCCCGAAGGCTTCCAGCGTCTCACCCGGCGGCATGGCCGAGGCGCGGCCGGAGACGCGGGTGAGCACGACGCTCTGGGCCACCTCCGGCACGGTCAACTCGCGCCCGAGGGCGGCGGCGGCGGCGGCAAAGGAGGGGACTCCGGGCGTCAGCGTGTAGGGGATGCCGTGGCGCTCCAGGCGGCGGATCTGCTCGGCGACGGCGGACCAGACGGAAAGGTCGCCGGAGTGCAGCCGCGCCACGTCCTGCCCGGCGGCATGGGCGCGCAGGTACTCGGCCTCGATGGCGTCCAGGTCGAGCGGGGCAGTGTCCACCAGCCGGGCGCCGGGCGGGCAATGCGCCAGCAGCGCCGGCGGCACGATGGAGCCGGCATAGAGGCAGACGGGGCAGGCGGCCAGCAGGTCGCGTCCGCGCAGGGTGATGAGGTCCGGCGCGCCGGGGCCGGCGCCGATGAAATGCACGGTCATGAGCTTGGTCCTGCCGAAAGGGCGCAGGTGACGCCCCCGGCGGCGATGCGCGGCAGCACCAGCGCGCCACCCATCGCCAGGGCGCAGCCCTCGGCTACGGAGGCGATGCCGGTGGCGCGCAGGGCGGCCTCGGAACGGGTGGGGCAAAGGTCCTGCACGGCGAGCAGGGCGGCGTGATCGAGGAAAACGAGGTCGGCGCCGAGGGCAGAGGCCGCTTCAGGCAGGGCGGGAAGGTCGCGGCGGAAGGAAGGGGCGGCAAGGCGGGCGACCCGCAGGCCGGAAAGCGTCTCGGCGCGGCGGACCAGGGCCACGATGTCGGCCGACGAGGCCGAAGGGCGCGTGCCGATGCCGGCCGTGGCCAGGAGGGCGCCGCCCCCCTGGACCCCCGGCCGGGGTGACAGTGTCACCCCGGACCCCGCCATCGGCTTCTCGACGGCGTATTGCGTCACGGTCATCGCGGGGCGGTAGCCGTGGAGAGTGCCGATCCGGTCCAGGCGCTCGACACCCAGGCGCGTCAGCGCGCCGCCCCAGCGGGCATGGGCAGCGGTAAGCGCCGCCTCGGTCTCCAGCGTCACGGCATTGGCCACCAGCCGGCCGCCGGGACGGAGGGCCGCCCAGGCAGCCTCCAGCACGCCCTCATTGCCGGCACCGCCGCCGAGGAACACCGCATCCGGTGCGGGAAGGCCGGCAAGACCCTCGGGTGCCGCCGACTGCACCACGCGCAAACCCGGCACACCTAGCGCCAGCGCGTTGCGGGCGGCACGGGCGGCGCGCTCGGGGCGCGGCTCCAGGCCGATGGCGCGGTTGGCGGGATGGCGCAGCATCCACTCGATCGCCACCGAGCCGCTGCCGGTGCCGATATCCCACAGCAACTCGCCCTGGCGCGGAGCAAGGGTGGCGAGCGTGACGGCGCGCACCTCGCGCTTGGTGATCTGGCCGTCCTGCTCGAAGAACGCCTCGGGCAAGCCGGAGGTGAGCGGGATGATCCGTGCGCCGGGGCCGGGGACGACCTCCAGGGCGAGGAGGTTCAATGGATCGGGGGCGAGATCGAAGGCATCGGCGGTGGCGGTGCGGTGCCGGGCGCGCGGGCCGCCCAGGGCTTCCAGCAGATGCAGCCGCGTCGGGCCGAAGCCGTGCCGGGTGAGCAGGGCGGCGACGGCAGCAGGGGTGCCCGCATCCGCCGAAAGGGCCAGGAGACGCGCGCCGGGCTGCAGCAGGGGAAGCAGGGGCTCCAGCGGGCGGCCGCAGAAGGAGAGCGTGGCGCAGTCCTGCAGCGCCCAGCCCAGCCGGGCGCAGGCCAGGGCGAAGGCGGAGGGGGCGGGCAGGCAGAGGAATTCCCCGGGCGGGACATGCCGCGCCAGGGTGGCACCGATGCCGAAGCAGAAGGGATCGCCCGACGCCAGCACCGCCGTCGGCTGGCCGCGCCGGGCGAGCAGGGCGGGCAGGCCGTCCAGCATTGGGCTGGGCCAAGGATGCGCGGTGCCGCGGAGCAGCGGCGCGGCGAGGGCCAGGTGCCGCTGTCCGCCAAACACCGCTCCGGCAGCCGAAAGCAGCGTGGCGGCCGCCGGGGAAAGGCCCTCGACGCCGTCCTCGCCGATGCCCAGGATGGAGAGCCAGGGAGCGCTCATCGCGGGGGATTATGCGGGTTCTGCTGCTGGGAGGAACGACGGAAGGCGCGGCGCTGGGTCGCACCCTGGTGGGGGATGCGCGGTTCCAGGCGACGCTTTCCCTGGCCGGTGCCACGCGCGCGCCGCGTCCGCAGCCGTTGCCGACGCGCATTGGCGGATTCGGCGGGGTGGCGGGGCTGGTCAAGTACCTGCGGGCGGAGCGCATCGGCGCCGTGGTGGACGCCACCCATCCCTTCGCCGCGCAGATGACGCGCAACGCCGCCGAGGCCGCCGCGCGCTGCGGCATCCCCCTGCTGCGGGTGGACCGGCCGGCCTGGGCGCCGCAGCCGGGCGATGACTGGGCCGAGTTCCCCGACATGGTTGCCCTCGCGGCCGCGCTGGGCGAGCGGCCGCGCCGCGTGCTGCTGACGGTGGGGCAGAAGGAGCTGGCGCCCTTCCGCGCCGCGCCCTGGCATCACTACGTCATCCGCAGCGTGGACCCGCCCGATCCCGACGCCCTGCCGCCCGAGGCGGAGGTGCTGATGGCCACTGGCCCCTTCGCGCTGGAGGAGGAGCGCGCGCTGCTGCGGCGGCACGGCATCGAGGTGCTGGTGACCAAGAACTCGGGTGGAGTGGCGGTGGCGGCCAAGTTGGCCGCGGCGCGGGAGAGGGGTATTCCTGTCCGGCTGCTGGCGCGTCCGCCGGCGCCTGAGGGGCTGGTGCGCGTGCCGGATGTGGCGGGGGCGCTGCGCTGGCTTCATGGGCTGCTCGCCGAGCGGGGCGTGTAGAGCCAGGGGCGCGCGCCCTCCCGCGCGATGCTGCGGGTGGCGGCGGAGCCGATCAGGACCAGGCTGCGCATGTCGGCCAGGGCGGGGTCGGCCTCGGCCAGCGGGCGGAGCTCGATGCGTTCCTCCGGGCGACTGACGGCGGTGGCGAAGGCCACGGGGGTCTCGCCGGGGAGGAGGACACGCAGCAGCTCGAAGGCGCGGCCGAGCTGCCAGGGGCGAGCGGGCGAGATCGGGTTGTAGAGGGCGATGACGAAGCCGGCCCCGGCGGCGGCGGCGAGGCGCTGCTCGACCAGCGGCCAGGGCTTGAGGTTGTCGGAAAGCGAGATGGCGCAGAAGTCATGGCCGAGCGGCGCGCCGAGCCGGGCGGCGGCGGCGAACATGGCGGAAATGCCGGGCAGCACCGCGACATCCAGCGCGCGCCACTCGGCCGGGCCGTGCTCGATGGCCTCGAACACCGCGCTGGCCATGGCGAAGACGCCGGCATCGCCGGAGGATACCACGGCGACGCGGGCGCCGGCCTGCGCCATGTCCAGCGCGTGGCGGGCACGGTCGAGTTCCTGGCGGTTGTCGGTCGCGTGCCGGCGCTGCGCCGGGCGGGCGGCGACGCGGGCGACATAGGGGCCGTAGCCCACCAGGTCAGTGGCGGCGGCGAGGGCGGCCTCGGCCTCGGGGGTGCGGAGCGCCGTGTCGCCCGGGCCAAGGCCGATGATGCGCAGCCAGCCGCTCATCGCTGGCCCTGGCGGCCCTGGATCAGCACCAGGGAGAAATAGGGGGCGGGGCTGTCGTCGCGCTCGGCGAGGGGGAGGATGACCTCGCCGGGCATGGTGCCGCGCTCGGCATAGACGGCGCGGTGGGTAAGGCCGAGCTCGGCCAGCACGGTGCGCAGCTTGGGCAGGTTGCGGCCAAGCTTCATCACCACGGCGGCGTCGCAATGGCGGAGCGCCTCGGCGAGATCCTCGGCCGGCATGGTGGCGGGGAGCACGGCGAGGATGTCGTCGCCATGCACCATCGGCAGGCCGGCGCGGGACCAGCAGCCGGCCATGGCGGTGATGCCGGGCGTGACCTCGACGCGGTGCGCAGCGCGCAGCCGATCGAACAGGTACATGGCCGAGCCGTAGAGGAAGGGATCGCCCTCGCAGAGCAGCGCCACGTCCCGTCTGGCCGTCAGGTGACCGGCGATGCGGGCCGCGCAGGCGTCGTAGAAGGCGGCCATTTCGGCGGGGTAGCGCGGGTCCTCCACCGGGAGGTCGGTGGTAAACGGATACTCGAAGCGCAGCTCCTCCGCCGCCGGGTTGAGGTGCGGCGTGGCGATGGTGCGGGCATTGCCGGTGCGGCCGCGCTTGGCGAAGCAGGCGAAGACCGGGGCGGCGGCGAGGATACGCGCGGCACGGAGGGTGATCAGCTCCGGGTCGCCTGGCCCAACGCCGAGGATGTGCAGCGTGCCGGTCATTCGATGCGCACCTGAACTGACAGAAGAAAGATGGGGGGCTGGGGGAATTCTTTCCCCCGGCCTTTCTCCTGGGCGCGCGGCATCACTCCCGCTCCGTGGCGAGGGCGTTGACGGCCGCCACCGCCATGGCGCTGCCGCCCTGGCGGCCTTCGACGATCATCCAGGGCAGGCGGTTGTCGGCGGCAAGGGTTTCCTTGGATTCCGCGGCGCCGACGAAGCCGACAGGCATGCCGATGATGGCGGCCGGCGCCGGCGCGCCGGCGTCGAGCAGTTCGAGCAGGTGGAAGAGCGCGGTGGGCGCGTTGCCGATGGCGACCAGGGCGCCGCCGAGCTTCTCGCCCCAGAGGTCGAGCGCGGCGGCGGAACGGGTGTTGCCGATGGCGCGGGCGCGCTCCGGCACGCCGGGGGCGTCGAGGGTGCAGAGAACCTCGTTGTCGGCAGGCAGCCGGGCGCGGGTGATGCCGTGCGCGACCATCTTGGAATCGCAGAGGATGGGGGCGCCGCGCTTCAGGGCTGCCTCGGCGGCGGCGGTGAAGCCGGGGGCGAAGCGGATGTGGCGCGCGACCTCGACCAGGCCGCAGGCATGGATGACGCGGACGGCGACGCGCGCCTCTGCGGGGGTGAAGCGCGCGAGGTCGGCCTCCGCCCGGATGGTGGCGAAGGACTTCTCGTAGATCGCCGCGCCGTCGCGGATGTAGTCGTAGGGGCCGCTCATGGTTCTTCCAGTTCCGCCGCTGCCTCGGCCAGGGTCAGCCCGGCGCGAACGGGCGCGTCGCCGGCACGGCCCCGGCGGATGAGGGCGTAGCGCCCTTCCGCCTCGGCCACGAGGGTGACGGCCGCCGGGGCCGGATGCGCGCAGCCTTTGGCGCAACCGGAGAGATGCAGCAAGCCCATGCGCGGCAGCGTGCCCATGCCGAGCAGCGCAGCGGCATCGGCGCGGGTGTCGGCGCGGCCGCTGGCGCAGCCCTGGGTGCCGGGGCAGGCGCGCAGCCGCAGGCGCGGGTCGGCGGGGTCGGTGATCAGGCCCGTGCCGGCGGCGAGCACAGGGGCCGGGTCGGTCAGGCCGGGCAGCAGCAGGGCACGCCAGGGGGTGAGGCGGAGCGTGCCGTCGCCATGGCGCTCAGCGAGGTCCGCGAGATGCGCCAGGGTGGTGGCGGAGAGGGCGCCGAAGGGAATGCCCAGGCCGAGGAGGGTTCTGCTGCCGAGGGGATGGCAGCCGATGGGCTGCGGCGCAGGGCGAGGGGCAGGCGACGGTTCGACGCGCAGGTCTGCCGCTGCAAAGAGGGCCGCCGCACCGGCTGCCTGCACCGCATCGCGCATCCGGCGGGCACCGGAGAGGGCGAGAAAGGCGTCCAGCAGAGCGGCGACAGCCGCAGGCGAGGCGTCGGTCGCGTGGAGATCGGCGCCGGGAAGGTGGAGCGCGGCGCCGGAAGGGGTGAGGCGGAGGGTCAGGTCGGCCTCCACATCCTGCAGAGGGAGCAGGCCGCCACCATCCAGCACGAGGCCAAATTTCGAGGGAAGGGCGGCGAGGGCTGGCTCGGCCAGGAGGGCTTCGAGGGCATCGAGCCAGTCGGAGGCCAGGCTGGGAATGGTGGGGTCATCGCCCAGCAGGGGCGGGGCGATGATGCTGCGCCGGCGCTCGACGCCGGGGTCTGGGGCGGCGAGGTCCGCAGCGAGCATCGCTGCGGTGAAGGGCTCGACCGTCTCCGGGCGCAGGCCGCGGATCTGGAGGTTGGCGCGGTTGGTCAGGTCCAGCCAGCCATTGCCGTGCAGGGCGGCGGCCTCGGCCAGAGCGTGGGCCTGGGCGGCGGAGAGGCGCGCCGCGCGGGGCTTCACGCGCAGCAGCAGGCCATCGCCGGAGGCCATGGGCTCGAAGAGGGTGGGGCACCAGCCGCGGACGGTCATGGCGTGTCGTTTCGGCGGGGGCGCCAGAGGCCGCGCTCGCGGGCCTCGGCGAAGCGGGCGCGCATGGCCGCCAGGGCGGCGGGGTTGTTCGCCTCCAGGAAGGCACGCACGGCGGGGTCGCCGAGGGTGGCGTCGAATAGAAGGTCGAACTGCGGGTCGAGCCGTTCGGGCAGGGTGGCGGCGAAGGCGTGCAGCCCCTCCAGCGCGCGGGCGATCTCGCCGGCGCCGCGATGGCCGTGCCGCATCATGCCGGCGATCCAGGCCGGGTTGGAGGCGCGGGCGCGCACCACGCGGGCGATCTCCTCGGCGAGGCCGCGCAGGCGGGGGGCGTCGGGGGTGGCGGTGTCGGCGTGGTAGAGGGCCGGGGTGGCGCCGAGCGCCGCCGCCGCCGCCGCGAAGCCGCCTTCATGCGCGGCGTAGTCGGGACTGTCGAGCAGGTCGGTCTCGGCATGGTCCTGCGTGTGCAGGAAGGCCTCGGCGGCGGTGACGCGGGCGGCCAGGGCGGCGCGGTCGGGCGTCCCTTCGAGGCCCTGGCCATAGGTGGCGGCGGAGGCGTCGAGCCAGGCGGCGCCGAGTTCGTCGCGGTGGGTCCAGGCGCCGCGGGCGATGCGCTCCTCCAGCCCGGTGCCGTAGCTGCCGGGAGCGGCGCCGAAGATGCGGGCGGTGGCGCGGCGCAGGGCGTCGCCGGTGAGGTCCTGGGCGGCGGCGGCCAGCGGGTTCCAGTCGGGGGCTTCGTCGGCGCGGGCGGCGATGGCGCGTACGGCGCTGTCGAAGAGCGCGATCTGCGCCGGGAAGGCGTCGCGGAACAGGCCGGAGATGCGCAGGGTGACATCCACGCGCGGACGGTCGAGCAGGGCGAGGGGCAGGATTTCCACGCCGGTGACGCGGGCGGAGGTCTCGTCCCAGACCGGACGGGCGCCGAGCAGGATCAGGGCGAGGGCCAGATCCTCGCCGCCGGTGCGCATGGTGGCGCTGCCCCAGAGGTCGAGCACGAGGGAACGCGGCCAGTCGCCCTGCTCCTGGCGGTGGCGGCGGAGCAGTTCGGTGGCGGCCTTTTCCGCCAGGGTGAGCGCGGAGCGGGTGGGCACGCCGCGCGGGTCGATGCTGTAGAGGTTGCGGCCGGTGGGCAGCACGTCGGCGCGGCCGCGCGTGGGGGCACCGGCGGGGCCGGGCTGGATGAAGCGGCCATCGAGCGCGGCCAGCAGCGCGGCGCGCTCGGCCGGGGCGGCAGCGTCGAGACGGGCGGGGTCGAAGTGCGGCGCGGCGCGGGTGAGGGCGGCGAGCAAGGCATCGCGGCGCTCCGGCGCGGGGGCGCGGCCGAAGACATGCAGCCCGTCGCGGATCTGCATCTCCTTCACGTCACAGAGCCAGGCGTCGAGGCGGGCGAGGGCGTCCTCCTCGGGGAGGTCGCGCGGGATATGGCCCTCGGCGAGCAGGCCGGTCTCCTCGGCGCGGTCCAGGATGGCGCGGCGGAGCAGGGCGGTGCGGCGGCGGTCCAGCCCGTCGGCGGCGGCGTACTCGTCGATCAGGCGCTCCAGTTCGAGCGCGGCGCCGTGCTGGCCGGCAGGCTTCAGCGGCGGCGTCAGGTGGCCGATGGTGACGGCGCCGAGCCGCCGCTTGGCCACCGCCGCCTCGCCAGGGTTGTTGGCGATGAAGGGATAGACCACCGGCAGCCCGCGCAGCAGCGCCGCCGGGGCGCAGGCTTCGGACAGGGCGGTCGCCTTGCCGGGCAGCCATTCCAGCGTGCCATGCGTGCCGAGATGGACCAGGGCATGGGCGCCGAAGCCCGCGCGCAGCCAGAGATAGAAGGCGAGATAGGCGTGGCGCGGCGGTGTGTCCGGATCGTGGTAGCCGGCGCGGCGGTCAAGCGCGCTGCCGCGATCGGGCTGCACGGCGAGGAGCAGGTTGCCGAGACGGAGATGGCGCAGGGTGAAGGCGCCATCCTGCAAGGCCGGGTCCTCGTCCGGGGCGCCCCAGGCGGCAGTGACGGCCTCGCGCAACGGCGCGGGGAGGGCGGCGAAGGCGTCGTAGTACGCCATGAGGGACAGGAAGGGCGCGGCTGAGCCTTCGGTGAGGCTGCGGGTGAGCACGGCGGCCTGCGGCGGCGGCGCGTCGAGCCGGTAGCCAGCTTTGGCAAGGTCCTCCAGGAGGGCGGCGAGGCTGGCGAAGCTATCCAGGCCGACGGCATGGCCAGCCTGCCCGCCGGCGGCCGGATAGTCGGAGAGCAGGACAGCAACCCGCCGCTCCGGCGCCGGAGTCGCGGCGAGGCGCTCCCAGCCGGCAGCGCCGTCGGCGGCCAACGCGATGCCCTCGGCATCGGGCGCCAGCAGGGTGCGGGCATAGTCCAGCCCGGGGATCGGCGTCGCCTCCTGCTTGAAACCGATGGCGGCGGTGAGCAGGCGGCCATCGAGTTCGGGCAGCACGACCTGCATGGCGAGGTCGCTTTGCGAGAGGCCGCGCGTCGATGCCGCCCAGACCTCGCGCGGGGCACCGGAAAGCAGGAGTTGCAGCACCGGCGTGCCGGCGGCGTCCAGCGGCGAGGCGTCGTGCTGGCGCGCCGAGAAGGCTGTGGCGTTCAGCACCACGGCGGGACGCCAGGTGGCGAGGCGTTCGGTCACGAAGCGGGCGCAGGCCGTATCCTTCAGGCTTGCCACGAAAAGGCCGCGTACACGCAGGCCCCGTGCCCGCAGCGCCTCGGCCTGGGCGAGCATTGGAGCGATGTCGCCGGCCAAGAGGTGGGAGCGATAGAAGACCAGCACCGCCTGAGGATTGGTTTCCTCGGCGCCCAGCGGGTGCTCGCCGCAGGCGGGGAGAGAGCGGGGCGGCGGGGCGTCGTCAGGCATGAGGCCGGCGAGATGCGCAGCAAGGCGTAGGGCGCTGCCCAGGTTCTCCGGGCCGCCCTCGCACAGGCAGGCATCCAGCCGGGCGTAAGTCTCAGGCGGCACGGTGGAGAGGGCGGCGAGTTGTGGATCGCCACAGCCGTCGCCGGGGAGAAGGGCAAGCGGAATGCCCTCCCTTCGGCAGAGGGCGGCAACTTCCTCGGCGCCGTAACGCCAGTACTCCAGGCCGCCGAGCAGGCGGACGAGGATGCAGCGGGACTGCGCCAGCACGTCCTCGGCATAGAGGTCCACCGACATGGGGTGGCGGAGCTGGGACAGGTTGGCCAAGCGTAGGCTGGGGCGGGGAAGCGGCAGGGCTTCCCAGGCCGTGGCGGCGGCGCCCAGATCGCTGTCGGTGAAGGAAAGCAGCACGAGGTCGGCCGGGGCATGGCCGAGATCGACCGCCGCCGCATCCTCCTCCAGGCTTCGCGTCTCCTGCCGCAGCAGATGCAAGGCTTGTCTCCTGTGGTTGAGAGGAGCCTTGCCCCTCTCGAACTCTCCCCACCAAGAAGCTGAGGTTCTTGGATCTCCCTGCCTTATCCCAAGATGGCGCGCGCGATGGCCTCGCGGTCCATCCCCGTCTGCCCGATCACCACGAGATGTCCCTGGCGGTCATCGGTCCAGGGGCGGTCGAAGTGATGGCGGAAGCGGCGGCCGACACCCTGCACGGCCAGCCGCATCGGCTTGCCCTTCAGCCGCACGAAGCCCTTGATGCGCAGCACATCATGCGCCGCCGCCACCTCCGGCAGGCGGGCCAGCAGGGCGTCGGGCGTGTCGTAGTCCGGCAGGGGCAGGACGAAGCTGTCGAAGTCGTCGTGCTCGTGCGCGCCGTCCTCGGCATCATGGTGCGAGGGACGGGCGGCGAGGTCGTCCTCGGCGGCGGCATCCAGGCCGAGCAGCACCGCCGGCTCCAGCGCGCCCTCGCGCGCGGGCACCACCTTCACGGCGCGCGGCAGGCGGGCGGCGACCTCGGCGCGGAGGGCGGCGAGGGCGGTTTCGTCCAGCAGGTCGGCCTTGTTCAGCACCACCAGGTCGGCGGCGTTGAGCTGGTCCTCGTAGACCTCGGCCAGGGGATTGTCGTGGTCGAGCGAGGGATCGGCGGCGCGCTGGGCGGCGACGGCATCGGGGTCGTCGGCGAAGCGGCCCTCGGCGACGGCGGGGGCATCCACCACCGTCACCACGCCGTCCACCGTGACGCGGGAGCGGATGGCGGGCCAGTTGAAGGCCTTGATCAGCGGCTTCGGCAGCGCGAGGCCGGAGGTCTCGATCAGGATGTGCTCGGGCGGCTCCGGGCGGTCGAGCAGCGCCTGCATGGTGGGGATGAAGTCGTCCGCCACGGTGCAGCAGAGGCAGCCATTGGCCAACTCGACGATGTTCTCGGCCTCGCAGCCCGGGATGCCGCAGTCCTTCAGCGTCTCGCCATCCACGCCGAGGGCGCCGAACTCGTTGACGATGATGGCGATGCGGCGCCCGTTGGCGTGCTGCATCAGGTGGCGCACCAGCGTCGTCTTTCCGGCACCGAGAAAGCCGGTGACGATGGTGGCGGGCACCTTGTCGAGCGTGGTCATGCGGCAGTGTCCTTCGGAGGGGCGTCGAGCGCAGGGAGGCGACCCAGCACCACCTTGCGCAGCGACTCCGGGCGGCGCGAGGGCAGCACGGCGCCGGAGGCATGGGCGGCATAGGTGGCGCCATAGGCCAGCAGGTCCTCGGCCAGGCCGGGCGTCAGGTGGCCGAGCAGATAGGTCCATTTGCCGGGCGTGCTCATCGCCGCCGTGCAGCCATGGTCGCAGGCGGCGAGGCAGGTGACGGGATGCAACTCGACCGGTGGGGCGGGGTGGGCAGCGAGGGCCGCGGCCAGGGCGTCATGCAGCAGGCGGCCGGGCGGGATCTCGCCCTCGGCCAGGGGACGGCCACCGCGGCAGGTGGTGCAGACCACCAGGCGCGGCTTCGGCGCGGGCTCGTTCGGCGGCTCCATGCACGCTCCCTGCGCCCTGCGGCGCGACTGGACACGAGGTGCCGACCGCCCGCGCGTCGCCGCGCGGGACCGAGGCGCCGGGGTTGGATGCCCGGCCGCATCGCCGCCCGCCGGGGCACCCCGCCCGGTGGCACGATCCTATGGTGATGGCAGGTCTCCTGGCTCGCGGATCGAACGCAGCCCGCCGGCCTTCCCAAAGCGCTTCCCGAAAGGGGCAGTCACTTCAGTGGCCATGGCGGCGGGTCGCTCTCCGCTTACAGTTGCGGGGGCAGCCGCGGCATGGGGCGCAGCGTGGAAACCCGCTTCACCCGGCACCGCATTCCCTTTTCACCTTCCGCTGGGGAAGGACCATCAGGCGGTTCGTAGGCGGGAGGCAGGCGGGGAGTCAAACCCTGCCTTTGTCCTCCGGAGCAGCGCTTCGCTCCCACGCACAGCATTCGTGCATGGAACAAGGAACGGACGAGAATTGCCGGCCCGCTCTGAAAACTCCACCTGAAGGCGAGATAGAAACGTTCAGAACCTTTTGCTGGCTTTGGAGGGAAGTGGCGGTTCCTATTCGAGGAATTCCGGTGCGCAACAACGAAACCATTTTTCGTCTCGCATCTTCATTTCCCCAATCGTGCCGGACAGCAGGATCGACTTTCCCGAGGGGTGGACAATTCCATGCGACTGGTTTAGACCATTTTCAACAGCGCCGCGGCGGCACATAAATATGTCCTTTTCAGGGCTGACATCGCAGGGCCTCCTCCGGCCCGCCCCCTGTGCCCGCCGCTTCTGAGAATCCACGGAGGTGAAGCCGCCCCATCCGGCGAGCGGCAGGTCAGAGGACGATGGAAACAGCAACCCAGACGACGGGCGAAGATGCCACGCCGCCGGTGAAGATCGCGCTCCGCAACGTCTTCAAAGTGTTCGGCGACCGGCCCGAGGCGGCCATCCGCATGGTCCACGAGGGCCGCGGCAAGGACGAGATCCACGCGGCCACCGGCTGCACCGTGGGTGTGAAGGATGCCAGCTTCGACATCCGCACCGGCGAGATCTTCGTCATCATGGGGCTCTCGGGCTCCGGGAAGTCCACCCTGTTGCGCCTGATCAATCGCCTGATCGAACCCTCTGCGGGCGAGATCCTGGTGGACGGGCAGGACATCACCAGGATGTCGAAGCGCGAGCTGATCGCGCTGCGCCGGCGCGACATGAGCATGGTGTTCCAGTCCTTCGCGCTGCTACCCAACCGCACAGTGCTGGACAACGCCGCCTTCGGCCTGGAAGTCGCGGGCGTCGGCGAGCAGGAGCGGCACGAGAAGGCGCGGGCGGCGCTGCAGGCCGTGGGCCTCGGCACCTATGTGGACAGCCGGCCGGACCAGCTCTCGGGCGGCATGAAGCAGCGCGTCGGCCTCGCCCGTGCCCTGGCGAGCGAGCCCACCGTGCTGCTGATGGACGAAGCCTTCTCGGCACTCGACCCGCTGATCCGCGCCGAGATGCAGGACGAGCTGCTGCGCCTACAGGCCGAGCACAGCCGCACCATCATCTTCGTCAGCCATGACCTGGATGAGGCCATGCGCATCGGTGACCGCATCGCCATCATGCAGCATGGCGAGGTGGTGCAGGTCGGTACGCCGGACGAGATCGTCAGCAGCCCGGCGAATGACTACGTGCGGTCCTTCTTCCGCAACGTGGACGTCAGCCAGGTGTTCCGCGCCGGCGATATCGCCCGCGAGTCGCAGGTCGAGCTGATCGAGCGGCGCGGCCTCGCGGTGCCCGCCGCGCTGGAGCGGATGCGGCGGCATGACCGCGACATCGCCATCGTTGTCGGGCGGGACAAGACCTACCACGGCATGGTCTCCGCCGACTCGCTGGCGCAGGCTGCGCGCAGCGGCGAGGACGATCCCTACCGCAAGGCGATCCTGCCCGAGGTGGAGCCGATCGCCGCCGACGACACGCTGTCCGACGTGATGGGCAAGGTGGCGGAGAGTCCGCATCCCGTGCCGGTGGTGGATGCGGAGCACCGCTATGTCGGTGCGATCAGCAAGTCCACGCTGCTGCGGACGCTCGACCGCTCGGGCAACTGAGCGCCTCCCGCCGAAGGAATACGCCCCATGCAGGACTGGAACCTGGGCATCGGCGAGGGCGCCGATGCCGTCGTCAACTTTGTGCTCGATCACTTCACCCCGGCGCTCGACGCCATCGCCACGGGCATCGGCTTCGTCACCGATGGCGTCCGCGCGGCGCTGACCGGCGTTCCGGCGCCGGCCGCCATCGCCGCCATCGCGCTGCTGGCGCTGTGGCGGGTGGGCTGGAAGTTTGCCGTCTTCGCCGTCGCCGCGCTGCTGCTGATCGGCGGCATGGGCCTGTGGGAACGCATGATGGAGACGCTCTCCCTCGTGCTCGCGGCCACGGCCATCGCCATCGTCATCGGCGTGCCGCTGGGCATCGCCATGGCGCGCAGCAACGGCGTGCAACTCGTCGCGCGCCCGGTGCTCGACCTGATGCAGACCATGCCGGCCTTCGTCTACCTGATCCCGGCCGCCATGTTCTTCGGCCTCGGCGCGGTGCCGGGCACCATCGCCACGGTAATCTTCGCCATGCCGCCTGTGGTGCGCCTGACCAACCTCGGCATCCGCCAGGTGCATCACGAGTTCATCGAGGCGGGCGAGGCCTTCGGCTGCACGCCGATGCAGCTTCTGCTGAAGGTTCAGGTGCCGAACGCGCTGCCCTCCATCATGGCGGGCATCAACCAGACCATCATGCTGTCGCTCTCGATGGTGGTGATCGCTTCCATGATCGGCGCCGGCGGGCTCGGCAACACGGTGCTGACGGGCATCCAGCGGCTCGATGTCGGCACCGGCTTCGAGGGCGGGCTCGCGGTGGTGGTGCTGGCGGTGCTGCTGGACCGCATCACCCAGAGCTTCGGCCAGAAGCGGGCGCCTTCCGGGCTGCGGGCGCTGTTCGCCCGGCGCACCAGCGAGGGTGCTGCGCAGCCGGCGGCCGTCTCGAAGGCCTGATCTCCTTATTCAAGCCGGGATGAAGGCTGGGGGAAAGAATTCCCCCAGGCCCCCCTTCTTTTGTCTGTCAGAAAGAAGATGGGGGTCCGGGGGAGTTCTTTCCCCCGACCTTTTCTGCCCGGCCCGTTCCAGGCAACCAAGGAAAGGAAACCCCATGTTGCTGAAGAAGCGCGAACTCTTCGGTCTCACCGCCGGCCTGGCGATGGGCCTCACCGCCGGCGCCGCGCGCGCGCAGTCCGGCCAGACGATCAAGCTGGGCTTCGCCCCCTGGGCCGATGCCGAGTTCATCACCCGCCTCGCCGCCAAGCTGATCGAGGACCGGCTGGAGACCAAGGTCGAGCTGGTGCAGACCGACGTGGCGCCGCTCTACCAGGGCCTGACCCGCGGCGACGTGGACGCCATGCTGATGTGCTGGCTGCCGCAGACCCATGCCGATTACTGGAAGCGCGTGGAGGGCAAGGTGGAGCGCCTCGGCGTGCTCTACAGCGGCGCCCGCCTGGGCTGGGTGGTGCCGAAGTATGTGCCGGAATCCGAGGTCGCCTCGATCGCGGATCTGGCGAAGCCGGATGTGCAGAAGAAGCTGAACGGCCGCATCCAGGGCATCGAGCCCGGCGCCGGCCTGACCCGCCTCTCGCACAAGACGCTCGAGGCCTATGGGCTGAAGGACTACACGCTGCAGGAGGCCAGCGAGGCGGCCATGCTCAGCGTGGTGGACCGCGCGATGCGGCAGGAGAAGTGGGTGGTGGCGACCTCCTGGAGCCCGCACTGGATGTTCGGCAAGTACGACCTGCGCTACCTCAAGGACCCGAAGGGCGCGCTGGGTGGCGAGGAAGAGGTCGTCGCGCTCGGCCGCCCCAAGCTGAAGGAGGAGCAGCCGGAGGTTGCTGCCTTCCTCTCCCGCCTCAACATGCCGCTCAACGAGCTGGAGAAGGCGATGCTGAAGGCGCAGCAGGACAGCGCCGACGCGGCGGTGGCCGACTATATCGGCAGCCACAAGGACCGCGTGGACGGCTGGTTCGCCAAGAGCTGAGGCCAGCAGGTCCAGCACGGGCGGGGGAGGACCATTCTCCCGCCCATTCGCGGCGGCCAGCGGCCGCCGCCTGAAGCGCAGCACCGGTCCGGGCGTCGATCCTTCCGCCCCGCGCTTCGTCCTCGCCGGACCATGAGTCCTGGCGCCTTCAGGACCGGAATCCTCTCCGCTGCCGGCGCGCCCTCGCGCGGCGCTGCCTGGCCGGCTGCCTTTCGCAGGCCCCTCGTGGGCCCAAACACATCAACGCCGCACAGGAAGTCCTCATGCTGCTCAACAAGCGCCAGTTCCTCAGCCTTTCCGCCGGGATGGCCGCCGCCCTCGCCACCGGTTCCGCCCATGCGCAGACCGGCAAGCCGGTTCGGCTCGGCTACGCACCGTGGACGGATGCCGAGTTCATCACCAAGCTGGCGGCGAAGCTGATCGAGAGCCACCTGGAGACGCCGGTCGAGCTGGTGCAGACCGATGTGGCGCCGCTCTACCAGGGCGTCATGCGCGGGGACCTGGACGCGGTGCTGATGTGCTGGCTGCCCAAGACGCACCGGGACTACTGGAAGCGGGCCGAGGGCAAGGTGGAGCGGCTCGGGCAGATCTACACCGGCAAGATGGGGCTGGCGGTGCCGGCCTATGTGCCGGAGAGCGAGGTCGCCTCCATCCCCGACCTGACGAAGCCGGGGGTGCGCGACAGGATGGGCGGTCGCATCCAGACCATCGAGCCTGGCGCGGGCATGACGCGGCTCGTGCATGAGACGGTGAAGGCCTATGGGCTCGACTACAGCGTGCAGGAATCCGGCGAGGCCGGCATGCTGACCATGCTGCAGCGGGCGATCCGCAGTGAGGACTGGATTGTCTTCTCCGGCTGGAACCCGCACTGGATGTTCACCAAGTTCGAGCTCCGCTACCTCGATGATCCGAAGCTCGGCATGGGCGAGGAGGAGAAGATCATCGGCGCCGGGCGCCTCGGCCTGCGGGAGGAGCGCCCGGAGGTGGCCGGTTTCCTCTCGCGCCTCAGCATGCCGCTCAAGGAACTGGAGCAGGCGATGCTGAAGGTCCAGGAGGAGAACGCCGAGGCGGCGGTGGCGGACTACATCGCCACCCACCCGGAGCGCGTCGCCGGCTGGTTCGGCAAGACCGCTGGCTGACGTGCCGGCAGGGCATGAGCATTTGCCGTTCCGCATGCTGCGGGGCGGCCGGATTGGCGGGGGCGGCGGCGCGCTGCCCCCGTTGCGCGTCCATTCCCGAGGAACGCGGCGATAAGGATCGATTAGGCGAAGCCCGCTTATCGTCCGCGCTCGACGAATGCCGCAGGACGCAGTGACAACGCATGCCGAGACAACGGATCACGCCCACGGGACGGGAATCGCCCTTCGGAGAGGAGGAGCTGATCGTCACCAAGACCGATCGCAAGGGGCGCATCCTCTACGCCAATGACGTCTTCCTGCGCGTCTCGAAATACGGGGTTCGCGATGTGCTGGGGCAGCCGCACAGCCTGGTCCGGCATCCCGACATGCCGCGCTGCGTGTTCCGGCTGTTCTGGGAGACGCTGGAGCAGGGGGGCGAGTTCTTCGGCTATGTGCTGAACCTCGCTTCCGATGGCAGCCACTACTGGGTCTTTGCCCATGCCACGCCGACGCGGGACGCCGCCGGCCAGGTGGTCGGCTACCATTCGAACCGTCGCCGGCCCGACCCAGCGCAGGTGGCGCGGGTGCGCCCGGTCTACGCGCAGTTGCTGCGCGCCGAGGCCGCCGCCTCAGACCGCAAGCAGGGCATGCAGCAGGGGGGCGCCGCGCTCGCGGAGATGCTGGCGAGGCAGGGGATGAGCTATGAGCACTTTGTCTTTTCTCTCTGATCCGCGGCTACCGCTGGGGCTGGCCACCCTGCTGGCCGGCGGCCATGCGGCCTGGATGCTGGCGGCCGGACCCTCCGGGATGGCCGCTCTGGCGGCCCTGCTGCCGGCACTGGGCAGCGGCGCGGCGCTGCTGGCGGTGCTGCGCCAGGAGACGGTGCTGCGCCGGGCCGCCGCGGTGTGCGAGGCGGCGGCGAAGGGCGACCTCGAAGCCCGCATGCCGCAGCCTTTCAGCCCCGGCGCCCTGGGGCAGCTTGAATCGGCCGCCAACCACATGCTCGACATCACCGATGCCTTCGTGCGGGAGGCGGCCGGCGCCATGCAGGCCGCCAGTGCCGGGCGCTACCATCGCAAGGTGCTGCTGCGCGGTCTGCCCAGCAGCTTCCGCAAGGCGGCGGAGGATCTCAATGGCGGCATCGGGCAGATGGAAGCCAAGGCGCGGGAGTTCGCCTGCTTCACCGGGGGCTTCGAGCGCGGCGTGGGGGGCGTGGTGGAGAATGTCGCCGCCGCCGCCGTGGCGCTGCGCAGCAATGCCGAGGGCATGCTGAGGGCCGCCGGGCAGACCAGCGAGGGCGCCGGCGCCGCCGCGACGGCGACGCATACCAGCGAGGCCTGCTCGCAGAACGTGGCGGTGGCGGCGCGGCAGCTTTCCTCCTCCGTCGGCGAGATCACCCGCCAGGTCGGGCGTGCCTCGCAGATCGCCCGCTCGGCGGTGACGGCGGTGGAGCAGGCCAATGCCACCGTCGCCGGGCTGGACGACGCGGCGCGGCAGGTGGGGGAGGTGGTGCAGATGATCACCGAGATCGCCGCGCAGACCAACCTGCTGGCGCTGAACGCGACGATCGAGGCGGCGCGGGCCGGCGAGGCGGGCAAGGGCTTCGCCGTGGTGGCGGGAGAGGTGAAGGGGCTCGCCTCGCAGACGGCCCGCGCGACCGACCAGATCACCCGCCAGATCGAGGCCATGCAGCAGGCGATGGCGCAGGCGGTGCAGGCCATCGGGCATATCGGCAGCACGGTGCGGGAAACGGACGAGGTGGCCACCGCCATCGCCGCCGCGGTGGAGGAGCAGAGCGCGGCCACCGCCGAGATCGCCCGCAGCGTCGAGCAGACGGCGCAGGGGACGGCGGCGGTGGCGCGCAACATCGAGGCGGTGCGCGCGGCGGCCGGTGAGACCGATGCCGCGGCCACCGCCATGCGGGACGCCGCTGGCGGTCTCTCCAGCGAGGCGGAGCGGCTGCGGCGGGAGGTTGCGGAGTTCCTGGCGCGGGCGCGGCAGGCGGTCTGAGGCGCCGGCCCGGGGGAATCCGCACCCTCGGGCTTTGGCGGCGGCGGGGAAATCGGTTAACCCCGGCGGACCATGATTTTCACCCTTGTCCTTGGTGGCGCCCGCTCGGGCAAGTCGCGTCATGCGGAGGCGCTGGTCGCCCGCCACCCCGCGCCCTGGGCCTATATCGCCACGGCCGAGGCCTGGGATGACGAGATGCACGCGCGCATTGCCGCCCATCAGGCCCGTCGCGGCGCGGAATGGCGCACCATCCACGCGCCGCTCGACCTCGCCGCCGCCCTGGGCGATGCAGGCGCGCGCCCCGCTCTGGTGGATTGCCTGACGCTCTGGCTGACCAACCTGATGCTCGGCGACCACGACATCGGGGCCGCCACCGCGGCGCTGGAGGCGGCGCTGGATGCCCGCGCGGCGCCGACCGTGCTGGTGGCCAATGAGGTGGGGCTGGGCATCGTGCCAGAGAACGCGCTGGCGCGGCGCTTCCGCGATGCCGCGGGCGTGCTGAACCAGCGGCTGGCGGCGCGGGCCGCCGCGGTGCATTTCATCGCCGCCGGCCTTCCGCTGGTGCTGAAGGGGGAACCATGACCGAGGATCGGGACGAGGCCGCGCGCCACCAGGAGAAGATGGCGAAGCGCAAGGCGGTGCAGGATGCCGAGGTGGCTTCCAAGACCGTCGAGAAGGGCCTGCTGATGGTCCACACCGGGGCGGGCAAGGGCAAGTCCACCGCCGCCTTCGGCCTGGCGCTGCGGATGCTGGGGAGCGGGCGGCGGGTCGGCGTGGTGCAGTTCATCAAGGGTGCCTGGTCCACCGGGGAGCGCGGGCTGCTGGAAGCCTATGCCATGCTGGAATGGCACAGCATGGGCGAGGGCTTCACCTGGGAGACGCAGGACCGCGCGCGCGACGTCGCCGCCTGCCGCCGCGCCTGGGAGCAGGCGAAGCGGATGATGGCCACGAGCGATCTCGGCCTCCTGGTGCTGGACGAGCTCTGCATCGCGCTGCGCTACGACTACCTGCCGCTGGAGGAGGTGCTGGCCGGGCTGGCCGCGCGGCCGGCGGGGCTGCATGTCGTGGTCACCGGGCGCAACGCGCCGGCCGGGCTGATCGAGGCGGCCGACATGGTCACCGAGATGAAGCCGGTGAAGCACCATTTCGCCGCGGGCGTGAAGGCGCAGCAGGGCATCGAGTTTTGACGGGGGCCTATGCCGCCCTGGCCGTGGCCATCCTGGCGGAGGTGATCGCGACCTCCGCGCTGAAGGCGAGCGACGGCTTCACGCGGCTCTGGCCCTCCGTCGTGACGGCGGCGGGATATGGGGTGGCCTTCTTTTTCCTCTCGGTCGCGCTGCGCAGCGTGCCCATGGGCATCGCCTATGCCATCTGGTCCGGGATTGGCATCGTGCTGATCTCGGCGGCCGGATGGATCTGGTTCCGTCAGGCGCTGGACCTGCCGGCGATGCTCGGCCTCGGGCTGATCATCGCGGGCGTTGTGGTGGTGAACGTCTTCTCGAAGTCGGCGGGGCACTGAGATGACCGCGAGGGCCATCATGCTCCAGGGGACCGGCTCCTCCGTCGGCAAGTCGCTGCTGGTGGCGGGGCTGGCGCGGGCGCTGGCGCGGCGCGGGCTGCGGGTGCGGCCCTTCAAGCCGCAGAACATGTCGAATAACGCGGCGGTGACGGCCGAGGGCGGCGAGATCGGCCGGGCGCAGGCATTGCAGGCACGCGCGGCCGGCGTGGAGCCGAGCGTGCACATGAACCCTGTGCTGCTGAAGCCGCAGAGCGAGGTGGGCGCGCAGGTGGTGGTGCAGGGGCGCGTGCATGCCACGGCACGGGCGCGCGAGTACCAGGCGATGAAGCCCGCCCTGCTGCCCTTCGTGCTCGACAGCTTCGAGCGGCTGCGCGCCGAGGCGGATGTGGTGCTGGTGGAGGGCGCCGGCTCGGCCTCGGAGATCAACCTGCGGGCGGGGGACATCGCCAATATGGGCTTCGCCCGCGCCACGGGTACGCCGGTGGTGGTGGTGGGCGACATCGACCGGGGCGGGGTGATCGCGGCCCTGGTCGGCACCCATGCCGTGCTGGCGGCGGAGGATGCGGCGCTGGTGCGCGGCTTCATCGTCAACCGGATGCGCGGCGACCTCTCGCTCTTCGCCGAGGGCATGGCGCAGATCGCGGCGCGCACGGGCTGGGCGCCGCTCGGGCTGGTGCCGCATTTCGAGGGCGCGCGGCGCCTGCCGGCGGAGGATGCGATGGACCTCGCCGAGCACCTGCCGCGGCGGGCAGGGGGGAAGTGCCGCATCGCCGTGCCGGTGCTGCCGCGCATCGCCAACTTCGACGACCTCGACCCGCTGGCCGCCGAGCCGGAGGTGGAACTGTTGATGCTGCGGCCGGGCATGGCGCTGCCGGGGGATGTGGACCTCGTCATCCTGCCGGGGTCCAAGGCCACCATCGCCGACCTCGCCACGCTGCGGGCGGAAGGGTGGGACACCGACATCCTGGCGCATTGCCGGCGCGGTGGGCGGGTGCTCGGCCTCTGCGGCGGTTATCAGATGCTGGGGCAAAGGATTGCCGACCCGGAGGGGGTGGAGGGGCCACCGAGCGCGGTGCCGGGGCTTGGACTGCTGGCGGTGGAGACGGTGCTGGCGGGCGACAAGCGGCTGGAACGGGTTTCCGGCCAGACACTGGCCGATGCGGTACCCTTCACGGGCTACGAGATGCATATCGGCCGCAGCAGCGGGGCGGATACGGCGCGGCCGCTGCTGTGCTTTGCCGATGGGCGGGTGGATGGCGCCGTCTCCGGGAATGGGCGGGTGGCCGGCACCTATGTGCACGGCCTCTTCGCGGGCGATGCGCAGCGACGGGCCTGGCTTGGGCGACTTGGCGCTGCCGCCGCGCAGAACGGGCACGATGCGGCGGTGGAAGCCGCGCTGGACGGGCTGGCGGCGCATCTGGAGCAGTATCTGGAAGTTGATCAGATGCTTGAGCTGCTCCGTTAAATGAGATTGGTCGCTAGCAGCGGGACAATGGCATCTAGAAGTAAAGGCGCATTGGCGCCCCAGAACGAAAGCTACAAGAAATGGACTGCATCCGAGCCCTGATCACGCGCCCCTGGACCCGCCCCCCCGCGCGGCCGATGAGTGTCGCCAGCCTTGCCGTTGCGCTCTACCGCGCCGAGCGGAAGGAACGCGGCACGGCAGCCGAGTTGTCGCGCTGCGTGCGGGCCGCCGCGGCGATGATGCCGCGCCAGCCGCGCTGAAGGGCGGCGCTTCCTCCCGGCGGCTGGCGCAGGTTCACCAGGCCAGCAGTGCCAGCGCGAGCACCGCAGCCAGCTGCAGCGCGCAGGCGCGGCGGTAGAGCGCCAGGGCGCGGCGCAGGTCCGCCGCGGTGGCGTCGGGGCGGCCATCGCCCATCCAGGCATCCTCGACACGCGTGGCGCCATAGGTGCGCGGGCCAGCGAGGCGCAGGCCGAGCGCGCCCGCCATGGCGGCTTCCGGCCAGCCGGCGTTGGGCGAGCGGTGATGCCGCGCATCGCGTCGCACGGCTTGCCAGGCACCGCGCGCGTCGGCGCCGCGTGTCAGGGCCGCCGCCAGAATCAGCCAAAGCGCGGCGAGGCGGGAGGCGGGGAGGTTCACGCCGTCATCCAGCCGGGCCGCGGCCCAGCCAAAAGCCTCGTGCCGGGGCGTGCGGTGGCCGATCATGCTGTCAGCGGTGTTGACGGCCTTGTAGCCGACGATGCCCGGCAGCCCGCCAACGCCACACCAGAAAGCCGGCGCCACCACGCCGTCTGAGAAATTCTCGGCGAGGCTCTCGATCGCGGCGCGGGCGACACCGGCCTCGTCCAAGGTCTGCGGGTTGCGGCCGACGATCATGGCGACGGCAGCGCGGCCGCCTGAAAGGCCGTGCTGCTCAAGTCCCTCGGCCACGGCGCGGACATGGTCGTGCAGGCTGCGTTGGGCAGGCAGGGTGGCGGCCAGCAATGCCAGCAAAGGCAGCGCCAGGGCGGTGGACAGGATGGCGAGCAGCGCGCCCTGCAGCAGCGCCGCCGGGAGAATGCTCGCCAGCAGCAGGAGCAGCAGCGCCAGCACGCCGCTGCGGCGGCGCTGCGCGAAAGACTGGGCGGGGCGGTTCAGCCGGTTGTCCAGCGCGGCGATCAACGCGCCGATCCAGACCACGGGATGGCGGATGGCGGCGAAAAGCGCGGCGGGATAGCCAAGCACGGCCTCGATGAGCAGCGCGCCGGCCAGGAGGGGGAGGGACGTGGACAGCAGAGGGATCGCCTGTTAGCGCGGGGCCTCGGTTTGGTTCTCCCGGACAGGAGAAGGTCGGGGGAATTCCTTTCCCCAGCTTTCTGCCCGGATGATCTCAGCGGCAGGGGGTAGCATGGGGCCGGACGGCCTGGAACATGGCGGGCGGCTGGCCGAGGCGCGGCGCCGCTTCGCGGGGGCGCCGGAGCCGTTCATCGACCTCTCCACCGGCATCAATCCGGTTCCCTGGCCGGTGCCGCCACTGCCGCCCGCTGCCTTCACACGCCTGCCGGAGCCGGAGGAGGAAGAGGCGCTGCGGGAGGCGGCGGCGGCGACCTATGGCGCGCCGGATGCGGCCTGCGTGGCGGCGGCGCCAGGCACGCAGCTGCTGATCCAGTTGCTGCCTCGCCTGTTTCCATTGCCGGAACTTCGGATTCTTGGGCCGACCTATGCCGAGCACACCGCCTGCTGGCGCGCCGCCGGAACGCGGGTGCGCGAGGTAGCGCGGCTGGAGGATCTGGACGGCCCCGGTGGCGCCCTGCTGTGCAACCCGAACAATCCGGACGGGCGCCGCCATGCCCCCCATGCCTTGCTGGCGCTTGCCGACCGGCTGGCGGCACGCGGCGGCTTCCTGGTGGTGGACGAGGCCTTTGCGGACCTGGAGCCGGAGGCGCTGGGCTGCGCCTCCGCGCTGCCGCATCCCGGGCTGATCCTGCTGCGCTCCTTTGGCAAGAGCTATGGGCTCGCGGGGCTGCGGCTGGGCTTCGCGCTGGCCGCGCCGGAGCGGGCGGCGACGATCCGTGCGCTGCTGGGGCCATGGGCAGTCTCCGGCCCGGCGCTGGCGGCAGGCCGGGCGGCGCTGGCCGATGCAGGCTGGCGGGAGTCTGCCGCTGCGCGGCTGGCGGAGGAGGCCGCACGGCTGGACAGGCTGCTGGCGCGCGCCGGGCTGGGCGTGCGGGGAGGGACACGCCTGTTCCGGCTGGCCGAGGGCGACGCCGCCTTCTGGTACGAACGGCTGGGGCGGGCGGGCATCCTGACGCGGCGCTTCACGGCCATGCCTCGCTGGCTGCGCTTCGGCCTGCCTGGTGATGCAGTGGCCTGGGCACGGCTGGCGGCCGCCCTCGGCTCCCGCGGGGCGGCAGGCGAGCCATGAAGGGCGGCCCGCAGCAAAGGGGAGCAGATCCGATTTGCGAATCATTATCATTTGCGTTTAGGGTGAGGCGTCTTCGGACAGGAGGGATGCCCATCATGTTCCATCACCGATCCTGCGGCACGGCCAACCTCGTGGCCTTGATGGCGGCGCACCGAATCGCCTCACGCGAGGTGACCGCCCTGCACCAGAAGGACGTCATGCAGATGCTGCACCGGCTGGAGGAGGAGGCTCCCGCCCGCCGGGAGGAGGCAGGGCCCTCCACGCACCGCGCTTTGTGGGAGGCTGCCAAGTCCTCCTGAGGCCACACTGGCCGGGCAGGGCATTGCTGCAAGGCGTTTGCAGGAGCGATGTTACGTTGTAACGTCGAAGGCGGTGGGACCGCTGCCCGGCTCTCCGGCCATGCCCGGTGCGGAGAGAGGCTGGCCCTGGCGTTCCCCATCTCCAGGACCTGATCTGCTCATGAAACATGGTAACCCGCCGATCCCCGCGCCGCGCGGCTGGTCTCTCGCGCTGCTTGCCGCGCTCCTGCTGCCGCTGGCCGCGCGGGCACAGGAAACGCCGGAGCCGGAGGAGGCCTGCGAGATAGGCTCCGTGCTGGCGCCTGGCCTCTGCCTCAGCACCGGCTTCATCGTGGATGCCTTCGGCAATGTCCGGGGCGGGCTGCGGCGGGACCTCTCGGCGATCGGCCAGTTGCGGCTCGGGCTCGAAGCGGATCTTGGCCGGATGGCCGGCCTTCAGGGCTGGAGCATCGGCGCCAGCGCCATCGCCGTCTATGGCAAGCAGCCCGGCGTCGCGCTGACCGGCTCGCTGGCGCCGCCGAGCAATATCGAGGCGCTTTCCTCCGCGCGGCTGATGGAGCTGTGGGTGCAGCGGGAGGTCGAGGGCTGGGGCTCGCTGCGCATCGGCCAGTTGGCGGCGGATACTGAGTTCGCCGTGGCCGACACCGCCGGGAACCTGGTGAATGGTACCTTTGGCTGGCCGGTGGCGCTGGCCGAGGCGCTGCCCTCCGGAGGTGTCGCCTATCCCTTCACCGCGCCGGGCGTGCGGCTGGCGCTCGGTGAGCCGGACGAGGCCAGCGGTTTCCGCGTGGGCCTGTTCTCGGGCGACCCGGGCGGAAAATATGGGGAGGACACGGACCCCCAGCGGCACAACCGCTACGGCATCAAATTCAGCACCGCCGGTGGCGCCTTCCTGATCGGCGAGGCGGTGGCCGGTGCCCGCGCACCCGAGGACGGGCCTCGGCCTTGGGTGGTCAAGCTGGGCGGCTGGTATCACAGCGGCGGCTTCGACTCGCAGCGCTACGACGGCGATGGGCTTTCCCTCGCCGATCCTGCCAGCAGCGGCGTGCCCCGCCGCTTCAACAACAATTACGGCGGCTACGGCATCGGCGAGGCGACGCTCTGGCGCGGCGAGGGGCAGAGCGTGGCGGCCTTCGCCCGACTCTTCGCGGCGCCTTCGGACCGCAACCTCGTCTCGCTGCAGGTGGATGGCGGGCTCGCCTGGGCCGGGGCCTTCGGCCGGCGGCAGGACACGCTGTCCTTCGGCGCCTCGCAGGCGCGGATCGGGCATGGCGCACGCGGGCTGGATCAGGACACGCAGGCTTTCAGCGACCCCTTCCGGCCGGTGCGCCGGCACGAGACGGTGCTGGAGGTGAACTACGACCTGCCGGTGGGGCCGGTGCATCTGCGGCCGCTGGCGCAGTGGTACATCCACCCGGCGGCGGGCGAGCCGGACGAGGAGACCGGCCGCAAGCTGCGCGACGCGGTGCTGCTCGGGATGCGCGTGCAGGCGGAGTTCTGACGGCGGCTTCCGGGGGAGGCGGCGCCTCCCCTGGCCTCAGGCCGCGCGATGGCTCGCCGCGCGCACCCGGCGCTGCTGGCGCAGCACCTCCTCGATCCAGTCGTTGAGCCGTGCGGTCTCGGCCTCGGCCTGCTCGCGGTCGGGGTAGGCGAGGGGGAAGCGCAGCGCCATCCAGCGCCAGGCGACGAGGCGCTTGTGCACCTTCTCGGCGCGCTGGAGCTCCTCGTTGCTGGCGCGCTCGGGCGGCAGCAGGCGGCCGGCCAGGGGCGGGCGCACCGGGCGGCCGGCGCCGTGCTCCACCGCCCATTGGGCGAGGCGGCTGATGCCGTCGTCGCGCTCATCCACCGGGCACATGGCGTAGGTCCAGCGGTCCAGCAGGGAGAGGCCGGCGACGCCGTCGATGGCGGAGGCGATGGCCAGCGGCTGGGTCAGGTCGGCCAGGCGGTAGTTGGGGTCGTCCTTGCGCAGCACGGCGCGCTTGATGCGGGCCAGAACGCCGAAGAGACTGTCCGAGCCGATCTCGGCGGCAACGGCGGCGATGATCTCGGCATCCGGCTGGACCTGCGGCCGCAACTCTTCCGGTGGCTGCGGCGGGGCGTGCAGCATGCTGTCGATGAAGGCGGGATCGCCGGCGCCGGCCAGCACCGTGACGATGCCGCCCTCATGGTGGCCGAAGCGCCCGGCGCGGCCGCCGATCTGCTTCACCTCCTGGGCGTTGAGCGTGCGCCGCTCCTCGCCGTCGTATTTCTGCAGCGTGGAGAAGATGACGCGGCGGATCGGGAGGTTAAGGCCCATGCCGATGGCGTCGGTGGCGACGAGGATGTCGGCCTCGCCGTTGCGGAAGCGGGCGGCCTCGGCGCGGCGGACCTCGGGCGAGAGCGCGCCATAGACCACCGCCACCTTGCGGCCGCGCTTCACCAGCTGCTCGCGCAGTTCCATCACGTCGCGGCGTGAGAAGGCGACCAGCGCATCCCCAGTGCGCAGGTCGGAGAGGCCGACCGGGCTGCGCGCGGCGTGCAGCGGGCTCTTGCGCTCCAGCGAGATCTCCTCGACCTCGTCACCGCAGAGCTGGGCGATGCGCCTGACCATCGGAATGCATTCGGGCGCGCCGAGCACCAGCACCTCGCGCGCTGGCACGCCCATGATGGCGGCGGTCCAGGCGGCGCCGCGGTCGCGGTCGTGCAGGAGCTGGGCCTCGTCGATGATCGCGACGTCCACCGGGTTGGTGAAGGGGCACATCTCGACCGTGGCGGCGAGGTGGCGCGAGCCGGGGGCGGGGATGCGCTCCTCCCCGGTGGCCAGCGCGGCCTCGATGCCGCGGGAGGCCAGCGCCTCGCGGAACTCGTGCGCCAGCAGGCGGAGCGGCGCCAGGGCCATGCCGCTCTCGGCCGCCGCGAGCCGGTCCAGCGCCAGGTGGCTCTTGCCGCTGTTGGTCGGGCCGGTGACGATGGTGATGCGGCGGATCAGCGCCCGGGCGGTGGCGAAATGGCCGGCATAGCGGTCCAGCGCGGCGGCGCGGGCGACGGCGGCATTGGCCACCTTGTTGCCGCGCCCGGCGACCTCGGCGGCGCGGTCCAGTCGCAGGCCGGTCTGCCGGGGAGTGCGGGGCTGCTGGGTCCGTTCGGCCTCGCGCCAGGCGAAGACCTCCCGGCGCAGCGCCGCCACCTCGGCGGGGTCGAACTCCCAGCGCTCACGGCCGCCCTTCGCGCCGCGCAACCGGCGCGCCACCGGGACCAGCCCGGCGCCCACCCAGCGCAGCACCTCCCGCTCCGAGGCGTGGAGCAGGGCGGGCAGGGCCTCGATGCCGACCAGCCCGCGCTCCCATTCGCGCAGGCGAGAGACCTCCTCGCGCCGCTTCTCGCGGGCGGCCTTCTCGGCGGCGCGCAGGTCCTGGCGGCGGCGCTCCTCGACGCGACCGGTGGCGATGACGAAGCGGGAGGCCTCGGCGGCGTTCAGCCCATGCGCGGCGGCAACGGCCTGGGCCAGGGCGGCATGGCGCTCGCCGGAAAGCGGCTTGCCGCTTTCCAGCAACTCGCCGGCCAGGATCTCCAGCGTGGCCTCGGGCGTGGCGGCGGTGCCGCGCAGGCGGGCAGCGACGGCCTCGTCCAGCGCCGCGCGCAGGGCGCGCTCGTCGGCCTCGGGGTCGTTCAGGCTCTCGGCGGCGGCTTCGGCATCGGCGCGGCGCACCCAGGGCTGGCCGGCGCGGTTGGCCAGGTCCATCGCCGCCTTGGCCCAGTATTTCCGGCGCACCTCGACCAGGGCTTCCCGCACCGCCTCGGCATCGGCGGGCAGGCGGCGGGCGACGCGGCGGATCAACTGCGGCATCTCGCGCGGCTCGACCCGCAGGCCCGCCGCCAGGATGGCGGCCTCCGCCGGGTGGGCGGGGGCGTGGGGGTCGTCATTCATGCGCGGGCTCGTCTCTCTGCGGTGTGTACGGGCATGGCTTAGCGGAAAACTCCCCCCGCACGCCAATGTTGCAGCGCGGCCAAGGGGCCGCCGCCCCCTTGGAACCTCCGCCGGGGTGGCAGTGCCACCCCGGACCCCGCCATCAGTGGCGCCTTCGCGGCTGACGGCGCTACGGGGGCGAACGTGTGTAAGCCCGGACAGGGTGCCCATCGCGCTGATGCGCACGGACATGCACCAGCCCATCGCTGGCCTCGTCCTCCTGGAGCAGGAGCGTCCATTCCGACTGTTTCTCGGCAGCCAGGGCAGCACGCCGTTCCGCAGCCGGGAGGCGGTA
>Ga0182742_1000328_pt1 | contig 81038 bp, 53 predicted proteins | sample eDN5th37CBELigMG_FD_128880 | JGI IMG/M metagenome (GOLD analysis project Ga0182742, IMG submission 128880) | Enriched Miracle-Growth compost microbial communities from Emeryville, California, USA - eDNA 5th pass 37_C BE-Lig MG (version 2)... ...
CGATCGAGGGATTCAACCGCGGGATCGACGGGGGAATCGGCGCGACCGTGCTCTACAACAAGGAGGGCGGAACGGTCTACGCCTCGCAGGTCACGTTCTCGGGCAACATCGCGAGCGGAGGCACCGACGCCTCTGGCGAGGGCACACACGTCTCGCTGGTGTACAACGAGGGTACGTTCTGGGCCGACCAGGTGGTGTTCTCGGACAATTTCGTGCAAGGCGGACACGGCTTGTTCTTCGGGGGCAACGCGCATCTTCTCCAGAGCACGAGTCTCGGCTCCGGCGATGTGAGCGCCGTCGACAACACGATCCTCGGCGGTAACGGCGGGGAAATCTACGGCAGCGCGGGCGAGTACTCGATGTATCTCCCGGGCGACGCGGGCTTCACGTTCAAGCTCCCCGAGATTGGCGGCGGCAGTGTCACCTACACGGAAGGCGGCGAGGATGGGGTGCTGCTCGCAGCGGGCGCCCAGGTCGCCGACGTCGATCTCGATGCGATGAACGGCGGGCTGGGCGACTGGTCCGGCGCGTCCATCACCATCGGCCGCAAGGAGGACGGTGAGGATTATCACGGTTACGGCTGGGGTCACTGGACGTCGGACGACCAGTACGGCTTCGTCGATGGCAACGACCTCACCTTCGTGAACGGCGAGATCGTGAAGACGGTGGAGGGCGTCCAGAGCGTCATCGGCCGCTACTTCACGAGCCATTCGGGCGAGCTGAAGATCACGTTCTCGACCGCGGAAGGGGAGGGCAGCGCCATCCCGACGACCGCGGACGTGAACCACGTCCTGCAGCAGGTGACGTACCGGAACACGTCGGACGATCCGGAAGAGAGCATCACGCTCACCTTCCGTGTCGAGGACGGCAATGCCTACTGGCGCGGCGAGCAGGGATGGGGCGGCAAGCTTTCCGCGACGGGCGAGCTCGTCGTGAACATCACGCCCGTGAACGATGCGCCGGTGGCCCGGTACAACTCGCTCCACCTCGTGGAGGATCATTCGCACACGTTCGAGGTCTCGGACTTCCGCTTCCGCGACGCCGAGAGGGACAGCCTGAAGGCGGTGACGATCAAGTCGCTGCCCGAGAACGGCACGCTGTACTTCAACGGCGTGGCGGTCAGCGCGGAGCAGATCCTGAGCGGCTTCACGGTCACCCGTGAAGACCTGGAATGCGGACGGCTCACCTTCGAGCCGGCCGAGGATTTCCACGGCTCCATCAGCTTCGGTTACACGCTGCAGGACGACGGCGGCACGGAGCACAGCGGTGCGGATACGAGCGCGGAAGCGACGTTCCGGATCAACGTGTACCCCGTGAACGACGCGCCGGAGCTGAACCTGGTGTCGAGCAACCCCTACGGGTCGCTCTCCTACCAGAGCTTCATCGCCGACAGTGCGGAAACCGACGGGCTTCGTCAGGCGCGCAGCGTCTCGGTCTCGCCGGACGGCAAGCAGGTGTTCGTCACCGGCGTCGGCGACAACTCGCTGACCGTGTTCTCGCGAGACGCGGAAACCGGTGCGCTGACCTACGTCACCCGATTCCAGGATGGCGTGAATGAGGTCGACGGGCTCAGTGCTCCGTACGGAGTCACCTTCTCGCAGGACGGCAGCTTCGTCTATGTGGCGGGCTCGGGCGATAACGCAATCGCCATCTTCTCGAGGAACACCGAGACAGGCGAGCTCACGTATCAGAGCAATGTCACGGGCGTAAGCGGTGCGCGTGAGCTCATCATCTCCGACGACGGTCTGTTCGCGTATGCGGTGGCGTTCGACGGCGACTCGCTGGTGTGCTTCAGCCGTAATCCGGTGACGGGCGCGCTTACCTACCAGTCCATGATCACGGACGGTGTGGATGGCTTCGATGGCCTCAAGGGGGCGCGCGATCTCGTCATCTCGGGCGATGGCCGGAACGTCTATGTGGCGAGCTTCGGCGAGGACGCGATCGCGGTCCTGAACCGCGATCCCGTCACTGGGCAGCTGTCCTACTTCGGGTCGCTGAAGAACAACGATCTTGGCGGCACGCAGGGGATCGCTGACGCCAGCAGTCTGGTGATCTCGGCGGACGGCAAGTACATCTACGTGGCCGGCAACGAGGACTCGGCGATCGCCGTGTTCTCACGGGATGCCGATACGGGCTGGCTCAGCTACGTGACGGTACTCCGCGACGGCATCGATGGAGTCGACGGGCTTGGTGGCGTGCGTACGCTCGTCCTTGCGCCCGACGGCCTCACGTTGTACGCGACGTCGAACACGGACGACTCGGTCGCGATCTTCTCTCGCGATCCGCAGACGGGTGCGCTCAGCTTCCAGGGCTACATCCAGGACGGCGAAGGCACCAACGGCCTCGACGGTGCCTTCGGCATCGCGATCTCGCCGGACGGCAAGAACGTCTACGTGGCGAGCGACAAGGACAATTCGGTCACGGTTCTCGGCCGCGAGACGCATGAGACGCCGCGCTACGTCGAGAACGGCGAAGCGGTGCTGATCAGCCCGAAGGCGCACGTGTCGGACGCGGAGCTCGATGCCCGCAACGACGGCCAGGGCGACTGGTCCGGTGCGTCGATCACGATCCAGCGCGAGAGCGAGGGAGACGATTACAGCAAGGGCTACCAGGACGGCAGCCCGGACGACCAGTTCGGGTTCCGGGACGGCAACGGCCTCACGTTCGTGGACGGCGAGATCCGCAAGACCGTGGATGACGTCACGAGCGTCATCGGCCACTACAGCGTTAACAACGGCAAGCTCGTGATCACGTTCTCGACGCAGGAGGGTGTCGGCAGCGCCATCCCCACGAGCGAAGACCTGAACAACGTCCTGCGGCAGGCGACCTACAGCAACGCGTCGGACGATCCGGAAGAGAGCGTCACGCTCCAGTACCGTGTCGAGGACGGCAATGCCCGCTGGCACGGTTCGCAGGGCTGGGGTGGCGAAGGCTGCGTGATCGGTGAAATCACCGTGGATATCGTGCAGGTGAACGACGCGCCCGTCATCGAGACGGCGCCCATCGTCACGCTGAACGAGGACCACGGCTATACCTTCTCGAAGTCCGACTTCGGCTTCGCCGACAAGGAGGACGACGGTCTGGATTCGGTCATCATCCACTCGCTGCCGGCGAACGGAACGCTGTACTTCAACGACGCGCCCGTGACGCTGGAGCAGGTGAGCTGCGGGTTCTCGGTGTCCGCCGAGGATCTGAGCTGTGGCCGGCTGACGTTCGAACCGAGCGAGCACTATTACGGCTCGACGAGCTTCACCTACCAGGTGAAGGACGACGGCGGCACGAGCAATGGCGGCCAGGACACGAGCGCACTGACGACGTTCACGTTCGACATGCGTTCGGTGAACGACGCTCCGGAGCTCGAGCTCCCGGAATTGTCTGGCGGTGACAAGGGTCCGAGCGTCGATTACGCCACGGGCGGCGAGGCGGTGCTGCTTGCACCGGAAGCCACAGTGGCGGACGTCGAGCTGGACAAGCTCAATGGCGGCCAGGGCAACTGGTCGGGTGCGACGATCACCCTGCAGCGGCAGGGTGGCGCGAATGCGGACGATGTCTTCGGGCACGTCAGCTTCGTGGGCTTCCTCCCGCCGGCTCTCGTGTGGAACGACGAGAACGGCACGATCCTGAAGAACGGTGAGGTTATCGCGACGTTCTCCAGCAGCCAGGGCGTCCTGTCGATCCACTTTACGGGGTACGGTTCGGCGATCCCGACCACGAGCGACGTGAACGAGATCCTGCGGCAGCTCACGTACAGCAACAGCTCCATGGATCCGGAGGAGCAGCTGACGGTGGAATACACGATTGCGGACGGCAATCTGTCCTTCCACGGCACGCAGGGCAGCGGCGGCGAGGGTGTGACGGTCGGCACCGTGCAGGTGAACATCACTCCGCTGACGCTCGGCCAGCCTCTCGTCACGCTCGACTCGGAGACCGACACCGCCAGCCTGGGCGACGGCATTACGAGCGAGGCGGTACCTCAGCTTCATGTGACGTTGCCGGACAATGCCTACGTGGGCAGCGTCGTGAAGCTCTTCGCCGACGGCGGAAGCGAGCCGTTTGCGACTCATACGCTGACGGAAGAGGATCTGACGGCGGGATCGGTCCTGATCGATGCGCCGGCAGACACGTCGGCCGCCATCACGGCACAGCTCGTCGGTGCGAACGGCAACACCGCATCCCCTGTGTCGCCGGCGTTCTTCCTGGTGTCCGATTCGTCGGCGCCGGTTGTGCCGGTGCTCGACGAGGAATCGCTGACGCTGCGGGTGGACCATGTGAACGCCAGTGTGATCAGCGGCTCCGCGGAGGCGTTCTCGACCGTGACCGTGCAGCTGACTTCGGAGGTCGATGGCGAGCCGGCCGTGTATCACACGACGGCCGACGGCGACGGGCGCTTCACCGTGCTCGTGGATGCCACGGGCTTCGTATCGGAGAACGTGAACACCGTCTCGATCGCCGCAAGCGCCACGGATCGGGCCGGCAACACGTCGACCATGGCTTCGGCCACGCTGACCGTCACGGCGGCCACGCCGCCGGCGGTGGTGACGATGGGCGGTACGGAGATCGATGACGTCTGGGCGCCCACGGCGACGCCGCAGGAGGGCGTGCAGCAGGCGGTGACGTTCATCGCCGGTGCGAACGGCGGTCAGGATTACTTCCTGGCGCCGCCGGAGACCGCCAGCAAGCTGGTGATCGACGGCAACTCGGCGGACTACGTGATCACCCGCGTGGATGAAGCGTCTTACGAGCTTCACAACACGCTGCTGACGGGACGTAACGCGTCGCTGTACGAGGACGCGCCGTTCTATCAGATCTCGCGCTGGACGTCGGAAGGCTCGGTCGTGTGGGTCCAGGCCGACGCGGTGGAGTTCAACGATGGCGTGGTTCGTCTGACGGCGGACGGGGTCGTCGGGGGCAGCCTCTCGGGCGGTACCCAGGTGATCCACGGCGGCTCGGGAGATGAGCGCATCAGCGGCGGTGCCGGTGACGACGTGCTGTTCGGCTTCGACGGCAACGACGTTCTGCTTGGCAACCACGGGAACGACACGCTCGTCAGCATCGGGGGCAAGGACACGCTCATCGGCGGTGCGGGCGAGGACACGCTGGTTGTGTTCGGTGACAACGCCTCCGGGGATGGCAGCACGGCGGATCTGTACGGCGGCGAGGGAAGCGATGTGTTCGTCATCGCGCCTCAGAGCGGCTTCGCGCGAGATGTCACGATCCACGACTTCGTCATCGGCGAAGACAAGCTGGATCTGTCATGGCTGCGCATGCCGGAAGGCTCGGGCGTCCGGGAGCTCGTGGGCGAGGACCTGAACTTCGACGGTCTGGCCGCGCTTCTCCAGGAGGATGGCAGCCTGTCCATCGATCTCGGAGAGTTCGTGACCGACTCCGGCTCGGCCATCGAGGGGACGCTGACCCTCAGGCTGGCGGGTGGATCGAGCACGCCCTCTCTGGGCGATGTCATCCTCGACCCGGTCGAAGGAACGCCGGTCGACATGCTGCTGTGGCAGGCACAGCATCAGGCAATCTGATGCCACCGCGGGCGTCCGCGTCGCTCCTTCGGGGGCGGCGCGGGCGCCCGAGCCCCTCTCGCAGATTGCTCCATACTGGACGCATCTGCGCCTGCTTTCCGACGACTCCTTTCATCATCCCGCTTCGCTTGATGAACAGAGGGAATCGCTATGGATGTGTACGGCGCAGGCTGGCAGCTCGACTTCATTTCGGGACAGTGGCTCGTCAGGCGCGACGAGGAGACCGTCGTGCTCGCTGGAGCGACGAAGGTGGAAGTGGACGGCATCGTCTACGCGCTGGTGGGCGGCGAGGGCTACGGCACCATCCAGTCCGCCATCGCTGCCGCGGCGGCGGGTGAGACGGTGGCCATCGGCGCAGGCACGTACGCGGAGTCGGTCACGCTCCAGACATTCGTGCATCTGCGGGGCTTCGGCGCCGTCACGGTCTCCGGCACCGGCACCGGCAGCGGGCTCGTCATCGGCGCTGCCGCGAGCGGCACGGAAGGCGCGTCGCTCAGCATCTCGAACCTGACGCTGACTGGATTCGACTACGGGCTCAACCTTCAGAACGTGAGCCATGTAGCGCTGGACGGTGTCACGTCGACGGGCAACGACGTGGGCCTCAAGGTGGGGAGCACGGCGTCCGTGGACCAGCTCAGCATCGCGAACAGCCATTTCGACGCCAACGTGATCGGCTGGTACTCAGACAAGAGTGCCTCGGGAGACAGTCACATCACAGGGCTCACCGTCACCGACACGACCTTCAGCCACAATCTCCAGAAGGGCTTCTATACGGAGAAGCTGTCCGAAGCGACGTTCGAGCGCGTGACGGTCGAGGCGAGCGGCACGGACGCGACCTACCTCTACAACTCGGGCTTCGACATCAACCTGAAGTACGGCGAGTACCGCGACATCACGATCCGCGACTCGACGTTCACGGGCTCGGGCCTCGACGGCACCGGGCCCGGCACGGGCCTGAAGATCGCCGCGCGCGGCTATGAAGGCGACGGTTCGTACACCAGCAATCCGGCCACCCTCGGCGGGCTCACGATCGAAAACGTCACGGTCGCCGACGGCGGTTCGCTCGGGCTTGTCGTGACGAACGTGCGCGGCGTCTTGACGGCGGACAACGCCATCGGCGGCGAGGTGCTCATCGAGAACACTGCGACCACGCTGATCGTCGACGCCACGGGCAACGGGGATTTCCTCACCATTCAGGATGCGATGAACGCGGCGTACGCGGGCGACACGATCGTTGTGCGTGCCGGCGTCTACGAAGGATTCACCGCGGACAGGAGCGTTCGCGTGCTCGGCGAGGAAGGCGCTGTGCTTCGCGGTTCGTTCCTCGAAGACAACGCCATTCCGCCCGGTACGAACGTCGATGAATGGCTGCAGACGGCCGCCAGCTACAACGGACGCGCGGGCGCGGGCATCGTCATCGCCGCCAGCGGCGTGACGATCGAGGGGCTGCAAATCGAGAGCTTTCTCCACGGCGTGCGCTTCGCGGGCGGACCGGACGCGCTGGGCGACCTGGTGCTGCGGGATCTCACGATCTCGAACGTCATCGCGGGGATCGCCAACACCTACGGCCAGGGCAGCGGCGCGAGCGGCACGTACACGTCCGTCGTCGACGGCGTGGAGGTCCTCGGGTTGAACGTCTCGCATGCGTACCACGGCATCGTGATCCAGGATCCGGCCAACCGCGGCGGCGTCTTCAACAACCTGACGCTGGACGGCGCGCTGTTTTCGAACCTCGTGGAGAAGGGCATCTACGCCGAAGTGCTCTCGAACAGCACACTGCGCGACTTCGAGATGCACGACGTCGGACAGTTCGGGCGCGCGAAGCCCTTCGGCACCGTGGGGCAGTCCGGCAACGGAATCGACATCAACCTGAAGTGGGGCGACTTCGGCGGCATCGTCATCGAGCAGTTCACGATGACCGACGTCGGGCTCTCCTCCGGCGGCGGCACGCCGCACGCGGGCGGCGGCGCGATCGCGATCAAGGCGCGTGAAGACGGCGGGACCTACGGCACGGACCCCGCGCATTACGAGGGCGAGCTCATCATCCGCGACGGCGAGATCGACGGCACGTCGACGGGAGTCCGCGTGGGTGAGCCTGGAGTGGAAGGGCTGTCCGGTATCGCGGTGCGCGTCGAGAACGTCTCGGTGTCAGACTATCTCACGAGCGGTGATTTCGGCGCGTTCGACAACCGCACCGACGAAACGCTGGTGGTCACGGGCTCGGGCGAGACGGTGGATACCGGCGCTTTGGCGAGGAACGTGATGGTGGCCGGTACGTCGGACGACGACGTTCTCACCGGCGGGAAGGGCGACGATATTCTCGATGCGGGCGCGGGCGATGACACGCTGACCGGCGGCGACGGCACGGACGTCGCCGTATTTTCGGGAAATCTGTCCGACTATCAGGTGACCTACAACCGCCTGACCGGTGCCTACACCGTCCTCGATATGCGGCCGGATTCGCCGGACGGCACCGACGTGCTGGTCGGAATCGAGCGTGCGCGATTCGCCGGCGATGTCGAGGTGGACATCGAAACCCTGCGCGGCCCGGCGACGCTGATCGTCGATGCGGCGGGCTTCGGCGACTTCAGCTCGCTGCAGGCGGCCATCGACGTCGCGCTCGACGGCGACACCATTCTCGTGCGCCCCGGCATATACACGGAGCACACGGTGCACGAGGGCCGCAGCTTCGGCCTCGTCATCGACAAGAGCGTGACGATCGTCGGCGTGAGCGGGCCGGATGACACGCCGATCGCGCGCTCGCAGGGCGTCGCGGCGACGATCGTCTCGGGCGCCGAGTCGAGCTTCGGTACCAACTTCCTGGTGACGGCGTCCGGGGTTTCGATCCAGGGCATGCGCTTCGAAGCGGTGGCGGCCGGCAACGATACGTCGCTGCCGCCCGGCGCGGTCAACAAGGCATTCGAGATCGAGGCGGGCGACTTCTCGCTGGAGCACTCCGTCGTCGCAGCGGCGCCGGGCTACGACTTCAGCGGCGGGACGAGCACGGCGCTGTACTTCGGCGATGCGGGGGCGGACGATCTCGAGAGCTTCCGCGTGCACGGAAACGTGCTCGAGGGCGGCATCACCATCACGAACGGCGCAGGCGACTCGGGTGACGCAAGCTTCGAGATCACGGACAACGTGCTCACCGGCACGCACTTCCTGCGCGTGCGCGGCGTCGTCGATACCGTGGCGTGGCTCAATGCCCATGCGGGGCTGCCGGGCCCGATTACGGGCAACGACCTCTCGGGGGTCACGGGCTTCATCCTGCAGACCTGGGATGAGGACGCGACCCAGCTTCCGGATACGGACTTCGTTCGCGCGCTGCTCACGAACAACGTGGTGGGCCGATATGCCTTCCTCACGGACGCCGACGGAAACGTGCGAACCGTGGATTACACCGAATACGGTGGAACCGCGCCCGCGGTTCTGGTCGAGAGGGATGCCGGCAGCGCGCTGGAACTGGCGCAGCCTTCAGACACGCTGGTAGTGCGGGGCGCGGGCGGTGACGCGGGCGCCATCACGGTGAACGTCGAGGATCTCACCATCGACGCCGGCAATGTCCGCAGTCTCCACGTGACGCTTGGGGAGGAGGTGACGCAAGTCTCCCTCCAGGGCAACGGTCACGTCGATGTCGTCGGCAACTCGCTCGACAACACGTTCACCGGCAACGGCGGCAACAATCGCTTCGACGGCGACGCCGGGACGGACACGCTGATTCTCGCCAACGCGCGCGAGGCGTACACCTTCACCTTCAATCCCGCGGACGGCACCTACACGGTGACGGGGCCGGAAGGCACCGACGTGCTGAGCGATGTCGAGCTCGTCCGCTTCGGCGGTCCGGAAGGCGAGCCGCTTGCCGTGCAGACGCTGCGGGCGGCGGCGACGTGGACCGTGGGAGAGGGCGGAGACTTTGCCACCGTCGCGGAGGCGCTGGAGGCGTGCCGGGACGGGGACACGCTCGTCCTCATGGCCGGCGAGCACGCGGGAGGCTTCACCATCGATCGGGACATCTCGATCGTGGGCTCGCCGGGCGCATCGATCGTGGGCAGCAGCGGGGTCGGCGTGATCGTGGCCTCGAGCGGCGTGAGCCTCTCGGGCCTGAGCCTCTCGGGATTCGTCATCGGGATCGGCTTCGCCGAGACGGCGACGACGTTGACGGATCTCCGGCTCGACGATCTGTCCATCGACAACGTCGACACGGGCATCGCCGGTCTCAACGCATCCCGCGGAGTGAACGACTCTTCCGCGCGCATCGACGGCCTGCGCATGCTCGATGTGAGGATCTCGAACGCCGACATGGGCGTGGTCTTCGACATCGACACGGCGGGCGACGCACTGTTTCGCAACGTGACGCTCGACGGCGGCGTCTTCACCAACATCGCTACCAAAGGCATTTACCTGGAGGCGCTGAGCCAGGCCACGCTGCGTAACCTCGTCATGACCGACGTGGGGCGTGCGGCGTCCGACGGCGTGCCAGGCAACGGCATCGACCTCAACCTGAAGTACGGCACCTATTCCGGCATCGTGATCGAGAGGTTCACGTTCACGCGCGTGGGCGGCACGTCCCTCGCGACCGAATCGGCCATTGCGATCAAGGCGCGCGACGACGGCAGCTACGCCAGCAATCCCGCCGTCTTCGAAGGCGCGGTGATCATCCGCAACGGTACGCTCGATGGCGTGGCCGCCGGCGTGCAGGTGGGGGAGCCTGGCAAGCACAACGCAGGCCCGGACGTGATCGTCGATGGCGTGAAGGTCACGAACTACCTGACGAGCGACAACTTCGGCGCGATCAACAACGAGACCGACGGAACGCTGACGGTGCAGGGCGGATCGACCGCCGACACGGGCGCCGCCTCGCGCAACGTGGAGATCGTCGGCGGCGCCGGCAACGATACCCTGAGCGGCACGCGTGGCGCCGACACGCTCGTGGGCGGCGATGGAAACGACTCACTTTCGGGTGACGCTGGCGACGACACGCTCGACGGGGGCAACGGCGGCGACGTGCTTCGCGGTGGCACCGGCGACGACACTCTGATCGGCGGCGCGGGCAACGACATCCTCGAGGGCGGTGAAGGCGCGGACACGCTCCTCGGCGGCGAAGGCGCGGACACGTTGCGCGCCGGGGCGGGTGACGATCTGCTGACGGGCGGTGAAGGCAGCGACGTCCTCGATGGCGGTGAGGGCGTGGACACCGCGTTCTTCGACGGCGACCAGGCCGACTACCGCATCGAGCTCCAGGGCTCGAAGGTCGTCGTGACGCACCTGAACGGAGGCGCGGACGGCGTCGACACCCTGGAGAATGTCGAGACCCTGCAGTTTGCGTCGGGCAGCCTCGATTTCACAGCCGGCATCCGTCTGTTCGATGCGCAGGGTGCGCTGAAGGCCCTGTTCACGGATCTGAAGGCAGCGTTCGCGGCCGCCGCGGAGGGCGACGTCATCGAGCTGCGGCCGGGCGACCACGAGCTGGCGATCGACGATACCTTCCAGGGGCTGGAGGTCTCGGTGACGCTGCGTGGCGCGTACGCCGGCATTGCCGCGCCTTCCGCCGTGAGAGATGCGGAGTCCGTTCTGCACATCACGGGCGGCGCGCTGGACGTGCTGGCCGCCAACGTGATCTTCGACGGCCTCAGCATCGATGGCTCGTTGCGCGCGATGCCCGGCGCCGATGGCTTTGCGCTCCGGAACAGCATTCTCGCAAGCGCGGGGACGGCCCTCGAGCTTCACGAGCTCGGTCACGCGGTGATTGCCGGGAACCAGATCTCCGGCGGGATCGGCGTCGACGTGCAGTCCTCCGGCCAGATCACCGTATCGTCGAACCAGTTCTCGACCACGGGGACGGGCGTCCGACTGGACCCAGGCACGTCCGGCGGCGACCTGGCAGTCGTCGGCAATACGTTTCGTGGCGGCGAGCACGGCGTGGCGATTCACGCGGCGGAGTTCCCGGATTCGCTATCCATCAATGTCCGGGACAATACATTCCTGAGCCAGACGGTCTCCAGCGTGCATGCGGACGGCGCCTTGCCCGCTTCGCTGGACAGCACGCTGGGCGCTTCGCTGCCCCTCAACCTCTATGGCACGTCGCCGGCGACGCTGCCGGAAGAGTCCGTGGACGTGACGTTCTCTTCGGAGGGGAACGACCTCATCGCGGGCGGTGGCGATGCCGACACGCTCGAGGGAACAGGCGGCAACGACGTGATCCGCGGTGGCGGCGGCGACGACAGGATTGCCGGCGGCTTGGGCAACGACGTCATCTACGGTGGCGCGGGCACCGATGCCGCGGTGTTCTCCGGAACGCAGGCGGATTACACCTTCAGCCGCGATGAGACGGGCGCGATCATCGTCACCTCCAGCGGTACCGTGACGGACGGGATCGACCGGCTGTACGGCGTCGAGCGCCTGTACTTCGCAGCCGAGGATCGCACCGTCGACATCTCGGATCCCAGCCTCGACCTGGCTGCCCTCAACATCCGGGTGGATCCCGGCCAGGGGCGCGATGCCGTGCAGAACGCGCTGGACGCGCTCGTTCTGGACGAGGACACCGTGACCTTCGGTTCGGGCGACTACGACGGCGCGCAGGGCGCGCTCAACGGCAACGCATCCGTCGAGCTCGACGGTGCCGAGAACATGGGCCTGCAGGTGGTGGACGGCGCGGGTCGCGCGGAGGTCACGATCAGCGGGAGCGGCTCGGTCACCGTGAACGGCAATAGCGAGGGCATGACGCTCGATGCCTCCGGATTCACGGGCGATGGCTCATTCATCGGCGGCGACGGCAACGATACGTTCATCGGCGGCTCGGGCAACGACACCATCTCGCTCTCTCACGGCGGCGGGCTGAACATTGCCGATGGCGGCGCGGGCAACAACACGATCGCGCTGAGCTCCGCGGTCAGCGGCGTGGTGGTGGACCTCGACACCGAAATGGCGCTGGCGCTCGACTTCGCGAACGATTGGTCCGGCGGTGACAGCGAGCTGATGGCAACGCTCTCCGGCAAGGTGGGCAGCCAGTACGGCATCGAGTATCACGCGAGCGAGACGGACCCGGAGTCGTCGGCGCTGCTCTTCGGGATCACTGGAGTGCTCGGCAGCAAGTATGGCGACGTGCTCATCGGCGGTGCCGGGGACAACACGTTCGATGGCGCCGGCGGCGAGGATTACATCGTCGGCAAGGGCGGCAGGGACGTGGCGGTGTTCGGCGGCAACGCCGCGGACTACGAGATCACGCGTCTCGACGACCTGGCGGTGGATGCGCACAACATCCTGATCAACTCTCGCCTTTCCGCGTACGGCATGACCGACGAGGGATTCGATTCGTCGGGGCCCGTGTTCCGCGTGCGTTACATCGGGAGCGACCCGCTTCTCGTCACGGACAGCTATGTGCAGGTCGAAACGCTTCGCTTCACCGGCAGCGGCAGCCCGGTGGAGTACACGATCGGCAGCGACGCCGAAGGCTATTTCCTTCAGCTTGCCGCTGGCGGAGCGACCTACCAGGCGGGCGATGACGCCACTGGCGCTGACTACGTGCGGGGCGGCGCCGGCAATGACAGCCTCTCCGGAAGTGCCGGTGACGACAGGCTCCATGGCGGAGACGGCGACGACACACTTTCAGGCGGCGCCGGCAACGACTTCCTCGATGGCGGCGAAGGCAGCGATACGTATGAGATCGCGCCGGACGGGGTCAACGGGGAAGACACGATTTCCGATAGCGGCACATCGGGCACGGACCGCATTCGCATCACCGCGGGCGGCGCGATCGACCTGCGCGGAATGACCCTCCTCGGCATCGAGCGGCTCGAGCTCTCCGATGCCGGCAACGAGGTGACGCTCGACGCGTCCGCGATCTCGCTCGACTCGCTACAGATCGTCGGCGGGGATCTCGAAGACCTGCTGGTTGTCGATCTCGGCACGCAGGCCGACTCGTCGCTCGATGTGTCCGGCGTCGAGAAGATCCGGCTGGTCAGCGGGGGTGAGAACGAAGTCGACGTCTCCCGCGTGACCGAGGGCACGATCGAGATCGCCGAAGGAGGGGTGCAGGACACCCTCGCGCTCACGGGAGTTTCGGCGTCCGTGAATGCGCAGGATTACCAAGGCGTTCTCTCGGTGTCCGGAATCACCGGATCGTCCCTGACCGTCACCACGGGCAGCGGCGACACGACGGTGGAATCGGATGCGGCAATGGTGACGGTCAACGCCTTGAAGCTCGCCGACAATGCGGTCCTGTCGCTTGTCGGAAGCACCGAGTACGTCGTCAACGGTCTCGTCGCGGATGTGGATGCGTCGGAAACCTCCGGACTGCTTTCCATCACGACAGACAACAACACCGGGGACGGCGTGATCAACGTTGTGACCGGTACCGCCTCGGCGTTCATTCACGGCAGCGCCGCGAACGATCGCATCGATGTGGATGCGGGCGCGATGCTGTCCAGCAGCCAGCTGACCCTTGCGGGAGACGCCGCGGTCGGGGTGGCGAACGTGACTTCGAATATCACCGCGACCGGCCTGAACGGCGCATTGTCCGTGAGCACGGCGGATGCGGCCGACGATTCGATCTCGATTGCGACCGGCGCCGGAGACACTTCCGTCGAGGGGGCGTCCGCGGATGACGTCATCACGGTCGATGCGAGCGAGCTTGCCTCGGACAACGTGCTCACGTTGACGGGCGCTTCCTCCTTCACAGTGCACACGCTCTCGGGCAGCCTCGATGCGAGCGGGGCCACCGGAGCGGTCACGATGGTCGCGACAGGCAACGGCCAGGAGCTCAGTGGCGGCAGCGGCGACGACAGCCTCACCGGCAGTGCCGGCGCGGACCGCCTCGCCGGCGGCGCGGGCGCGGACTTCCTGGACGGCGGCGCGGGCGGCGACGTGCTGAAAGGCGGGGACGGCGACGACCTGCTGTTCGGCGGCGAGGATTCGGCCACCGATTACCTCTCCGGCGGGGCCGGCACCGACTACGCGATCTTCCTCGGTCAGCGGTCGGATTACACGATCGAGTCCACGACGGTGACGTTCGACGGCGAGTCCGGGGTGAGCGTGCTGAAGGTGACGAACAACTCGACGTCCGAGTTCGACTACGTGCGAACGGACGCGGAGTGGCTCGTGTTCACGGACGACGTGGACGGCTACAGGACCTCGGGCACCTCCAACGACCTTGTGGCGCTCAGCGAGCTGTACGCGGGCGTGCACGTGTTCGACGCCAATGGAAACGAAACCGGCGCTTACGGCTCGCTCGCCGCGGCCATCGGGGCCGCCGCCGACGGGTACCGTATCGAAATCGAGGACGGCACGGATCTGGCCGACGAGGGCACCGTTACGGTGTCCCGGAACAACCTGACGATCAGCGGCGGAGCGGACGTGCGCATCGCGGGCCTCCTGCTCGGCGCGGGCGTCGAGTCGCTGTTCCTGGAGGGGACCTTCGGCACCGAGATCCACGGCAACGAGCTCGACAACCGCATCTTCGGCAACGATGGCGACAATATCATCCATGGCGGCGATGGCGATGACCGCATCCTGGGCGGACACGGTGACGATGTGCTCATGGGCGGCGCCGGGTCCGACGTCATCGTCTCGCTCGCGGGCGCGGACGCGCTGCTGGGCGACTCCGGCGACGACATCATCGTCATCGGGAGCGCGAATGGCGAACGCGTCGTCGCCATGGGCGGCAGCGGAAACGACCGCTTCCTCGCCGGCACCTTCGAAAACGGCGGCGCCATCGACCTCAATGCCGTCATCGCGGACTTCCGGCAGGGCGCCGATCGCATCGATCTCGGGCAACTGCGGACGGGCACGGGCGGCCTCAGCTTTGAGGATCTCGGCATCACCTCAGCGCGCAGCGCCGAGATCGATCTGTCCGGGCTGGAAACGCTCGCGGGAGACACGGTCGCCGGATCGCTGACACTGGACGGGGTCAACGGCCTGCGCCTGGCGAGCGACGATTTCGTGCTGACGCTGGGAGAGTCGTACGACTGGTCGCAGTACTTCATCGGTTGACGGGAAAGGACCGGAGCGGTCGCAAGTCGGCCGCTCCGCGCCTGCGGATAAGTCCGATCTGGATGTATCTGCGCATACCGCCCCGGTGGAGCGCGCACAATTCCCACCAGTCCTGGTCTGAAGGTCTCATCCGATGCTCTCGCCCGAAATGGATTCGCGCTGGCCCGTGTCAGACCTCAATCGTCCCGCGCGCAGGGTGCGCTCGAACGAGCCCACGAACGCCCCACGGTTGACGCCGCACGATGCGGACCGGAATGCTCTCGGCCTGCAGCTACCGCTCCGGTATCAATTGGTAGACGCCCTCGAGCGACGCGAGCTGCAGGTGCATTACCAGCCGAAGTTCTCTCTCGCGACCGGCGCCCTGCAGGGCATCGAAGCCCTGCTGCGCTGGAAGACCCGCTCGGGTGTCTGGATTGCACCGAGCGCGTTCGTGCCGGTTCTCGAGGAGACCGGCATGATCGACGAAGTCGGCCGGTGGCTGTTCGAGCGCGCGGCGGTGGATGCGCAGTACTGGCGCAGCCAGGGACTGAGCCCCGTGCGGATCGCGATCAACGTGTCGCCGCTGCAGTTGCGGGGCAACGGTTTCCTGAGCTGGGTGCTCGCCAACCGCGGCACCTGGAAGGCGCTCGACACCGGGCTCGACATCGAGCTCACCGAGTCGAGCCTGCTGACCGATTCGCGCGAGGTGGTGGAGGCCATGAACGCCCTCGCGGCGGCCCACATCCATCTGGCGCTCGACGATTTCGGCACCGGTTATTCGTCGCTCGACTTGCTGATGCGCCTGCCCGTGCGCCACCTGAAGATCGACCGCAGCTTCGTCGCCCGCATGTCCACGAGCCCGAAGGCGCTGGCGGTCGTCGAGGCGATCATTCGCATGGGCCGGCAGGTTGGCATCGGCACCATCGCGGAGGGCGTGGAGCGCCTCGAACAGCTGAACCAGCTCCGCGCGCTAGGATGCGATGTCGCGCAGGGCCATTACTTCAGCCCCGCGCTCGCGCGCGAAGAGCTGGCCTGTCGCCTGAAGTCGCATCGGACATGAGGGATTTGTAGAACACAGTCGTCGCGCAAGGCCTGCCGTCGGGAAACAGCGCGTACTCGGGAATCACGCCGCACCGAGTCCACCCTTGTCGCGCGTACATCCGTTCGGCATCCCCGCCAGTGACAGTGTCCAGCACGAGGAGCGTCTTTCCCGCCCCCAGCGCCACGCGCTCCGCCGCGCCCAGGAGCTCCGCCCCCACCCCGCGCCGTCGCGCCCGTCGATGCACCAGCATCTTCGCCACATCCCCACGATGAGGCTGGTTTTCGGGCTGCGCCCACACCACCTGCACCGTTCCGACAATGGCGCCGTCCGAATCGTCCTCGGCAACGAGGATTACCCGGTCCCCGCGTGCGGCCCCCGCCGCAGCGGCGCGCCAGAATGCGTCCGCCTTCTCCCGCCTCATCGGCCACATGAAGCTGACGGAAGCGCCGCCCTCGACGCAATCCATCAGCACATCGCTCAGCCCGCTGATCTCACGCTCGCCAATCGTATCGAGCTGTCGGATGCGCACCGTCATTTGGCAATCACCACTATGTATCGCGCCGGCTTTCGCGTTCGGTTCCGGAACGCGGTGGGCTCGTTGAGCTGCATGGCGAGGCAATCGTCCTCGCTCAGCCGATGCGTCACAGACCCTACCGTGACCTCGATGCTCCCCTCGCGTACCCAGATCTGCTGATGAATCTGCGCCTCACGCGCGCCGGTCTCGTAGGCCACCCGCGCGCCGGCAGGCAGCATTACATCCACGATCTGTATCGGCGAAGGAAAATTCGCCGGCGAGATGTTGCACCGGACGTAGCCGGACTCCGGATCCTTCCACGGTGTGCGATCGGAACGGTGCGAAACCGGGCTCGCCGCCGCCGCAGAATCCTCGAACAACGACGCAAGCGGAACGCCGAGCCCGAACGAGATCTTCTCCAGCACCACGGCTGTAGGGCTGCTCTCGCCGCGCTCGACCAGTGAGAGCATCGAGCGGCTGACGTCGCACTTCGCAGCGAGCGCATCGAGACTCAAGCCGAGCTCCGCCCGCAAAGTCCGCACTCGGTTCGCGATACGCGCGTTGATACCTTCGTCCTGCATACTGGAGGTAGTCTCCAGTAAACTGGATGGAGCCGTCAAGTGGCCGGAGGCGGCCCGGCCATCATCGCGTTCACGTCCTCGAACGGAACCGCATCGGCCAGGAAGCCGAACGTGCCTTGTTGCTGTATTTGCCGCGCCGCCCGGATGAGCCCGCCCAGCGCCGCGCGGCTCATCGCCGACCCGAGGCTGATCCGCTTCACCCCCAGCGCCGCCAGCTCCGCGACGGTGTAGGCCGTTTTCGCCGAGACGAGCACATTCACCGGCTTCTTCACGGAAGCACACACCGTACGAATGTCCTCACGAGAAGTGATGCCCGGCGCATAGAGCACATCCACCCCGGCAGCCTCGTACGCCTGTAAGCGCCGGATCGTGTCATCCAGATCCGGACGTCCGTGCAGGAAGTTCTCCGCCCGCCCCACTAGCGTGAACGGGAAAGGCAACGCGCGCGCCGCCTCCACGGCCGCGGCCACCCGATCCACCGCGTGCTGGAAGTCGTAAATCGGTTTGCGAGGATCGCGCGACGCGTCCTCGATCGATCCCCCCACAAGCCCCGCGGTCTCGCCGGCCAGGCGAACGGTTTCCGCGGCATCCTGTGGCGAATCGCCGAAGCCGTTCTCCAGATCCGCGGCGACCGGCAGATCCGTGGCATCGACGATCACGCGCGCGTTCGCGAGCGTTTCGGCACGAGTCGCCGAGCCATCTCGCCGACCGAGAGTGAACGCGAGCCCCGCGCTCGTGGTCGTCAGCGCTTCAAATTCAAGTGCTGCGAGAATGCGGGCCGACCCCGCATCCCAGGGATTGGGAATCACAAACGCTCCGGGCTGCGTATGCAGCTCGCGAAAGCGTTCCGCTTTTTGAAGTTGGGTCCGACGCACATCAGCCTCCTATTTACGATCCCACGGCGGCGTTCTTCCGAAACGCTGCGCGAGAAAATCCGCGAATGCCCGCGCTCTGGCCGGGACGAGCCGGCGCTGGGCCATGACCGCAAAGATGCCGCTTTCGGGCGGCGTGTATCCGGGCAGCACGAGCTGGAGCCGGCCTGCGCGCAGGTCCTCACAAACGTGCCAGGTTGAATGAAGCGCGATGCCCATGCCCGCCAGCGCAGCGTCCCTGATCACTTCGCCGAGATTGCTCTCAAGCCTGCCGCGCACGCGCACCGAGACCTCGTTGCCGTTTTCGGCGCGCAGTCGCCACACATTGCTGGCTGATTTTCCGGACACCATGACAAGGCAATCGTGTGTGCTCAGCTGTTCCGGCTTCGCCGGCATGCCGCGGCGGCGAAGATAATCCGGCGACGCGCACAGCACACGTCGATTCGGCGCCAGCCGTCGAGCAACGAGATTCGAATCCCGCAGTTCCCCGATGCGGACGGCAAGATCGAACCCCTCGCTCGCGATATCGCGCATCTGATCGCTCAGGTCGAGGTGCACCTTGAGCCGCGGATGCTGCGCGAGAAATTCCGGAACCAGCGGCGAAACGTACTGCCTGCCGAAGCTCGCGGGCAGGCTTACGCGAAGCGTGCCCGCGACGTGCCCGGCCGCTTCCTGCAGGCCGCCGGTCAATGCATCGAGATCTTCGATAAGAGGGCGCCCCTGCTCGACAAGCGCCTCGCCCTCCGCCGTCAACCGCAGCTTCCGCGTCGTGCGATGAAACAGACGCACGCCCAGCGACTGTTCGAGCCGCTTGAGCCGCTGGCTCGCCACGGCGACGGAAACGTCGAGGCTGCGCGCGGCCGCGCTGATGGACCCGAGGTCCAGCACGCGCAGGAACAGGTTCAGATCGCCGATGCGGTCCATGGATTCTCAACGAAACCCGAAAGATCATTCGCGCGGACGCCGGTTTTACCACGCCTCGCGAGCGCGCAGGCTGCGCCTCTCTCTTTTGGTATGCACGACATGAGCATCGGGAGGCGGACGCGATGGAGTACAGGTTTCTCGGCAATTCCGGCTTCAGGGTTTCGGCGCTCGGGTTCGGCGCCGGCACGTTCGGCGGGAAGGGGCCGCTGTTCAGCGCGTGGGGGCGGACGGACGTGGAGGAAGCCAGGCGGCTCGTCGGGATCAGCCTCGACGCGGGCCTCAACTTTTTCGATACAGCGGACGTGTACTCGGATGGTGAGTCGGAGTCGATCCTCGGTGCCGCCATCGCCGGGCGCCCTCGGGAAGATGTAATCCTCTCGACGAAGCTGACGCTGCGCGCGGGCCCGGGGCCTAACGACGTCGGGGCTTCGCGCCATCACATCCTGCGCGGGATCGACAAGGCGCTGGAGCGGCTGGGGACGGATTACATCGATCTGCTTCAGCTGCATCACTTTGATGCGAAGACCGCTGTCGAGGACGCGATGTCCACGCTGGACGATCTCGTGCGCGCGGGAAAGGTTCGGTACATCGGCGCGTCGAACTTCTCCGGGTGGCAGTTGATGAAGTCGCAGGCGGTTGCCGAGCGGTATGGGTATGCGCGGTTTGTGGCGCATCAGGTGTACTACTCGCTGATTGGGCGGGACTATGAGTGGGACCTCATGCCGGTGGGGCTGGATCAGGGTGTTGGCGCGGTGGTGTGGAGCCCGCTCGGGTGGGGGCGACTTACTGGGCGGATTCGGAGAGGGCAGCCGATGCCGAAGCAGAGTCGGCTGCATGAGACTGAGAAGTTTGCGCCGCCTGTCGAGGAGGCGCGGTTGTATGACGTGGTTGATGCGCTTGTCGAGATCGCGGAGGAGACGGGAAAGACCGTCCCGCAGGTGGCGTTGAACTGGGTGCTGCAGCGACCGACTGTGTCCACTGTGCTGATTGGGGCGCGGGATGAGAGGCAGCTTCGGGAGAATCTCGGGGCGATGGGGTGGAGTTTGACCGGGGAGCAGGTCGCACGGCTTGATGCGGTGAGTTCGGTTACGCCGCCGTATCCCTACTATCCGTATTGGAACGGGCAGTTCGCTGAGCGGAATCCGCCGCCGGTGTGAAGGGGGGAAGCAGTTTGGCGAAGGCGAGTGAGGCTTGCTGTTCAAGCGTGAGCGAGCGGCGCGACGAGCGCCGGCGGTTCGGTCGAGCGATGTGCAAGAGCGACGCCGGCTCCGCCGGCTCGCTGCCGCGTGTATATAGCCGCGCGCGACGGTCACCACGAGCGGGACAGCGACGCGTGGTGCTGGTAGGCGGCACGGGCCGGTTGGACGCAACCTCAAGCCGCATCGCCGCCGATCGAGTTTCTTCCTGCTCTCTCAATCTGCCTCTTTTTGGAGCCGCAGGACGATGAGAGCTTCTTCGTTCGCATTGGGGTCACGCGTTTCCGCGGAAAAGTTCTGGGTGTCGGGTTCGGTGCAGTAGCGCTTCGACGGCGATTCCATAGTCCATCGATTCTCCGCGCCAGCGAGTGGCAGCGGTTTCGGGTGTGATGACGATGTTCTTGGCTTTATGGGCAGCGAGCAGCGTGGTCCAGTCACCCTGGGGCGCATCGGCGGGCGGCGTGGTGGGTTCGTCGCCGGGACGGGCGGGGCGTGGTGAGTCGAACGCGCGACCGTCTTTGGTGGTGAAGCGCAGCGCTCCATCGTCGAGCTTCTCGATGGTCACGCCGCCTTCATGCACCTGCCGGTGGTGGAAGGTGCACAGAAGCACGAGGTTGGAGACGCTCGTCTCGCCACCGTTGGCCCAGTGGCGGATGTGGTGGCCGTCGACGTAGTGCTTGTTCGGGCAGCCGGGGAAACGGCAGCCGCGATCACGGGCGTTGAGCGCACGACGGATCGGAGAGGGGATGGTGCGCGTCTTGCGGTCGACGCTGAGCGGCTCGCCGTCCTCGGTTTCGTGGATGTGAACGACGCCGGCGTCGCAGGCGAAGCGCCGTGCGGTTTCCGCAGGCATTGAAGGTCCGTCCTCGTGCTCGCAGCGGCCGGGGCAGCCTTCGCGCAGCGTCTGCTCCTCGACATGAACAACCACCTGGTACCGATCCCCTGACGCCAGCACCTCCGCGCCGTGCGCGAGGAAGCTCTCCGCGATGCGCGCGAGTGCATCCGCCCGCCGCATGCTGTGCGGCGGCCGCTCGCCCGGCGTTGGGTCGTCCTCACCAACAGACCTTTCCGCGGAAACGTCGTCGGCCCCGCGCGGGCCGCGCTCGCGGCGCGCGGCATGGCGCTCCTGGGATTCCATGGCGTCGAGGGCGGCGTCCAGGGCTTTGAGGAGGAGGGCGCCGGTTTCGGCGGGAAGGGACGCTTTCAGGATGAGAGAGCCGTCGGCGTCATAGGAGTAGCTCACGCGGCGGGCGGCCTGCTGGCGGGCCTCGCGGGAGAGCTCTATGTCGGCCGCCCCGTTGCAGGACGCGCGACACGTGCCGACGGCACTCGCGCCCCTGCGCTAATTCACTGCCCCTGCGCTAAATTCACCGAGCGGCAGCGCGCGCGCTCATCCCTCACCGGACGTTAAGCGAGCCACACCGCCTTCAGCACACCCTCGCCCCGAATCGACCCATCATCCCCATCGCCGACCCATTCCGCGCGCGGAATGGGAGCCGCCGCTCCGCTACTTCGCCTTCAAATGCGTATCAAAGAACCGCACAACAGTCTGATACCCATGCGGCCCCGTAGACGCAAAGCGCAGCAGGCCGTGCTTGCTCCCCGGATACGTCATCATGTCGAAGGGCTTGTTGAGGTCCTGCAGTTTTTTGAAGAGCGTAGTGCTGTGAGTGAACAGCACGTTGTCATCCGCCATCCCATGCATGACAAGTAGCGGGCCGCGGAGTTGCTCGGCATACGTGAGCACATTGCCGGCCTTGTACCCCTCAGCGTTGTCCTGCGGCGTACTCATGAACCGCTCGGTGTAATGCGTGTCGTACAGCGCCCAGTCCGTAACAGGCGCACCCGACACACCGGCCGCGAACACCCCAGGCGCCTGCACCATGCACATCAGCGCCATGTACCCGCCGTAACTCCACCCGAACACGCCAATGCGCTCAGGATCCACGAAGGGCAGCGACTTCAGATATTCAACGCCAACGACCTGGTCCTCGACCTCCACCGACCCCATCCGCCGATAAAGGGCCGTTTCGAACTGCACGCCGCGAAACCCGCTGCCGCGGTTATCCAGCGTGAACACCACGTACCCATTCTGAGCCAGGTACTGCCGGAAGAACCCCTCATTACTGCGCGGATACCCGCCCCACGCGCGCCGCACCCGCTGCACGCCCGGCCCGCCATACACATCGACGATCACCGGATACCGCTTGCCCGCCTCAAGCCTCTTCGGCTTGAGAATCTGAAAGTGCAGCATCTGCCCATCCCGAGCTTTCAGCGTGCCGAACTCCGTGGCGACATGCTCCGCCATGTACGGAGCGTACGGATGATCCCCCTTCACTTCATTCGCCACGAGCGCCGATAGCGCATCCCCGTTCCACGACCGAAGCGTGAGTGACGGCGGCTGATCCGGCGTCGAGAACGTATCGAGGAACACGCGCGCATCTTTCGACATCGTGACCGCATGCCACCCCGACGCCTGCGTCACCTTCTTGCGAGACGCACTCCCTTCGTTGAACGACACCGAATACAAATGCCGCTCAAGCGGCGTCTCCGCGTTCGCCATGAAGTACACGCGCCCGCCGTTGTCGTTCACGCCGCGAATGGCTCGATCCCCTTCGCCGACCACGTCCCAGTTGCCCTCGGTCAGCGGCCGCACGAGCTTGCCGTCGTTGTCGTAAAGATAGAGATGCGTGTGCCCGGTGCGACGAGACGCCCAGATGAACTGCTTCGATCTCTCCAGCATCGTCAGCTCATCGTGCAGCTCCACCCATGTGGGGCTTTTCTCGACGAGCAACTCCGTAGCTGTCCCGGTGGACGCATCCATCCGAAGCAGAGTAAGCGTCTTCTGATCCCGACTCTGCCGCTGAACCGCAAGCGACCTCCCATCCGCAAACCAGTTCACGCGCGCAAGATAGATATCCTCGTTCGGCCCAAGATCCATCTGTACCGGCGCGATATCCGGTTTTGTGAGATCCGCAACGAAGAGCTGAACGACGGCATTCTTCGCTCCCGCATACGGATAGCGCTGCTTCACGACCTTCACGGCATCCGCGTAGATCTCGAACCGCTCCACTTCAGCGACCGGAGATTCATCCACCCGCGTGAACGCAACGAGCCGATCGTCCGGCGAGATCCAGTACCCCGTGTTCCGCCCCATCTCCTCCTGCGCGATGAACTCCGCCACGCCGAAACTCACGAGCCCGCCGCCATCACGCGTGACCGCAAGCTCCTTCCCGGTAGTGAGGTCGTACACGACAAGGTTCTGATCGCGAATGAAGCTCACATATCGGCCACGCGGAGAGAATCGCGCGTCGGTCTCGAAGCTGTCCGTGTGCGTGATGCGCCGAACCGCTTCGGAAGGCTTCGCGCCCAGGCTGTAAACGTAAATGTCGCCACCGAGCGGCACGAGGATCGACTTCGAGTCCGGCGAGAACTGATATTCCACGATGCCGGAGAGCGACGAGGTCCGCTGCCGCTCGCGCCGCGCTTCCTCTTCCGCCGAGAGCGCGAATTCCTGCGGCACGAGTTGCGCCGAGTCCACGAGCAGGGTGTGGCGTTTTTCACGGATGTCGTAGCCCCAGAGATCCAGCCGGTCCTTGTTCTGGTCCGAGCCGCGCAGGTAGGCCACGTAACGGCCGTCCGGCGAGATCTGGGGTGAGCGAAGGCTGGCGCCGGAGAGGTCCGGAGCGCCGAAAAATCGTTCGATCGTGAGCATTTCTGCGCCTGCCGTCTGGAGCGCGCAGAGTAGCAGGACGAACAGAATGCCGCGTGCGGCGGCCGGTGGGGTCATACGCATGGAGGGCTTTGCTAGACTGCGAGGTCTCATTTTTCGTGAACGCGAGTGTAGGGATGAAAACGAGCACGAGTCACCTGCTGCCGCTTCTTTCCGCCTGTACCTGCGCACTGCTTGCCGCATGTTCGGGAGGTGAGCCTCGCGCGGTGGCCGCCGCGGCCCTTGAGGCACCCGTGTATCCCGAAACGGCGAGAGGCGATGTCGTGGATGACTACCACGGCACCAGGGTCGCCGATCCCTATCGCTGGCTGGAACAACTGGACTCCGAAGAAACCAAGGCGTGGGTCGCGGCACAGAACAAGGTCACGCAGCCCATCCTGGAAAAGCTGCCGAATCGCGGGTGGCTCAAGGAACGGCTGACTGCGCTCTGGAGCTACGAGCGTTTCGGCATCGCTCACAAGGCCGGTTCCAACTACTTCTTCACGCGCAACGACGGGAAGCAGAATCAGAGCGTCCTCTACGTGTCGAACGATCTTGCGTCGCTCGGCAAACCGCTGTTCGATCCGAACACGGCCGCGCAGGATGCGACCATCGCGCTGTCGGATTTCGTGCCGAGCCCGAAGGGCGACATCGTTGCATTCGCCATCTCGGATGGCGGCACGGATTGGCAGATCTGGAATTTCCGTCGCGTGTCCGACGGAAAGGACGTGGATGCCGGCGTCCGGCACACGAAGTTCTGGGGCATGTCCTGGGCGCGGGATGGATCAGGCGTCTACTACAGCCGATACCCCGCGCTTCCGAACGGGAAGGGCGACGACGCCGGTCGACCGGACGTGTACTTCCACAAGCTGGGCGATCCGCAGGAGAAGGACCAGCTCGTCTACAAGGTTACGAACCATCCCACGCGCGTGCCGCAGGCCACGGTGACCGAGGATGGCCGGTACCTCGTCATCACGCTCTACGACGGCAACATCGTCAACGGCGTGGACATCCTCGAGCTCGGCAAGCCGAGCGCGAAGCCGCGCGAGCTGTTCGGAAAGTGGGACGCGTACTACACGTTCATCGGCTCCGCCGGTGACGACCTCTACTTCCATACGACGAACGACGCGCCGAATGCGCGCGTCATCATGGTGAACGCGAAACGCCCGCAGCCTGAAAACTGGCGCACCATCATTCCAGCGAACGAGACGGCGCTGGATTCCGCGTCGTTCGTCGGCGGCCGCATCATCGCGAGCTATGTGAAGGACGCGCACAGCGTCGTGCAGGTGTTCGATCCGACCGGCAAGCAGGTTGGCGAAGTCCCGCTGCCGGGGCTCGGAACCACGGCGGGATTCCAGGGCGAATCGTCGGACAAGGAGACGTTCTTCTCGTACACGGACTACGTCACGCCCACGTCCATCTACCGTTACGAGCCCGCTTCAAATACGGCCACCGAGTGGCGCAAGCCCAGCATTCCCGCGAAGACGGACGTGTACGTCACGGAGCAGGTCTTCTATAACAGCAAGGATGGAACGCGCGTCCCGATGTTCATCACGCATCGTCGGGACATGCAGAAGGACGGCAACCAGCCCACGCTGCTCTACGGCTACGGCGGCTTCAACGCGTCCGCCACTCCATCTTTCCGTGCCCAGTTTCTCGCGTGGCTGGATATGGGCGGCATCATCGCGGAAGCCAATATTCGCGGCGGTGGGGAGTACGGCGAGGCCTGGCACCTGGCTGGCACGCGCAGCCAGAAGCAGAACGTCTTCGACGACTTCATCGCTGCGGCCGAGTACCTGATTCGCGAAAAGTACACGCAGCCCAAGCGCCTCGCGATCCACGGGCGCAGCAACGGCGGCCTGCTGGTCGGCGCAGTGATGACTCAGCGCCCCGATCTCTTCGGCGCGGCGCTTCCCGCGGTCGGCGTTCTGGACATGCTTCGCTATCACACGGCGAGCGCGAACGCCCGCCAGTGGTCCACCGACTACGGGTTGAGCGAGGACGCCGAGGACTTCAAGGCTCAGTTCGCCTACTCACCGGTCCACAACGTGAAGGAGGGCGTCTGCTATCCGCCCACTCTCATCACGACCGCGGATCACGACGATCGCGTGGTTCCCTGGCACAGCTTCAAGTTCGCGGCTGCCCTGCAGAAAGCGCAGTCGTGCGCGAACCCCGTCCTGATCCGCATCGAAACTCGCGCCGGGCACGGTGCCGGCAAACCCGTGTGGATGCAGATCGAGGATTTCGCGGACCAGTGGGCGTTCGTCGCCCAGGCGCTCGGGATGCCGCTGCCGACGTCCTAGCTCGCTAGCGATCGTCGTCGGGAGGAGAGGGCGGCTCGGAGGAGTCGGGCGGCGCGTCGCCGGGAATCGCGCGCTGCTCGCTGAGCCACGCGCCGAGGTCGATCAGCTTGCAGCGCTCGCTGCAGAACGGGCGGAACGGGGCGCTTTCAGACCACTCGATCTCGCGCCCGCAAGTAGGACACTTAACGCGCGCGGGACTCACGGCTGGGACTCACGGTATTACGTGCAGGAGCTCAGCACGAACGGCACGTCGCTTTCGCTCTGGGTCGGTCGCGCGGTCAGCCCGTTCCAGGTGAGGAACCGGAGGCTGCAGCGGTAGTGACTGCCGCTGATTTCGGGATACAGCCCGGCCGACTTCGGCAACGAGATCCGCAGCAGCTGGATGGGTGTGTCCCGATCGAAGGTGATGTGGAACGCGCCGGCTTTGGCGACTTCTTGCCGGGTGCGGCCGTTTGCCCGCGTGAGCCAAAGCAGCTCTGCGATGGCGTCGCACAGGGGTCGCAGAAGGCCAAGCCACTCGTTGAAGGTCTGGGCGCGGGTGGCGTCCGGCTGGCTGAGCCAGTAGTAGTAGTCCGGGAGGTCGAACTCGCAGGTGCCGCCCGGGATGGCGCTCCGATGCTTGATGGCGCTGAGGAATTCGGAGTCCCGCAGGGGCTGGAGGAATGCCGAGCCGGCGTTCATCAGCTCCGAGCGCAGGCGGACCAGGTTGCCGAGCACGGTCTTGAGCCGCCCGGTGTCGACGCCGGGCTTCGACTGGTACTCGGTCAGCGTGCTGATATGCCGCTCCAACTCCTTCAGCACATCCGACCGGATGTCCCCTCGCGTGCTGATGGCCAGCACGTCCAGCAGGCACGACATCGCCGCCCGACTGCCCCACTGACTCGCGACTTCGTTGTGGAAGAGCGCCTGGGTGTAGAGGAAATCGAGGCGCAGGAACGTGCGCATCCGCTCGCTGAGCGGCTGCTCGAAGATCAGGGTATCGGATTCGGTGGCGGGAGCGGACTCCCGCATTTCCTCTGCGGCCATCGCCCTATTCTGCGTGACGAATGTGTCGCACGTAAACGGCGGCAGTGAGCGCTCAACGAAAGCTCAAGCCTCAGCGAGTGTCCGAGGCGAGTTTCCGGTACCGGAAATGCAGCTCCTCGACCCGGTCGCGCAGCGCCCCGATGTCGCCGTCGTTGAGGATTACGTCGTCTGCCGCTGCCAGTCTCGCTTCGCGCGATACCTGTGCCGCAAGGACCTGCTTCGCCTGCTCTACAGTCGAGCCATCGCGAGCCTGCAGCCTGCGGATCTGTAGCTCCTCCGGTGCGTCGACCACGAGTACTCGATCAACCGGAGTTGTTCGCGCGGTCTCGACAAGCAGCGGGATCACGAGGATCTGATAGTCCCCGCCCATCGCGGCCGATCGCTCTTCCAGCAAGGTGCGGATGGCGGGGTGCGTGATTTGCTCCAGATCGGCGCGGGCGGCCGGGTCCGCGAACACGATGGAGCGGAGGGCGGCCCGATCCAGGCTGCCGTCCGGCAGCAGCACGCCCTTGCCGAAACGCGCGGCGATCTGCCCCAGCGCGGGCTGCCCCGGGGCGACGACCTCGCGTGCGAGCACGTCCGTATCGATGACCGGCACGCCCAGCGCCTCGAACAGGCGCGCGACCGTGGTTTTGCCGCTGGCGATGCCGCCGGTGAGGCCGACGCGGTAGATGGGCTTCCTCATGGCAGCCCTATTGTCGTCATGTCCTGGGGAAGAGTCCCAGGTAACGTGAGACGATCTCGTGGCCGAACATCAGCATGATCCATCCGGCGATCGCCAGGAACGGACCGAAGGCGATGGGCACCGACCGGTCCTTCTTCTGGAGGGACAGGATGGCGATGCCTGAGACCGCTCCGACGACGGCCGAGATGAGGATGGTGGGCAGGAGCATCTGCCAGCCGAGCCAGGCACCTATCGCGGCGAGCAGCTTGAAGTCGCCGTAGCCCATGCCCTCCTTGCCGGTGGCAAGCCGGAAGGCGTGGTACACGAGCCAGAGACTCATGTAGCCGGCGATGGCGCCGATGACGCTGTCTTTCAGGGCGGCGGGGAGGGGCTCGCCGGGCGCCGGCGGCGCTCCGAGAGCCGGCAGCGCGAGGCTGACGAAAAGCCCCAGCCACACGAGCGGCAGCGTCATGTTGTCCGGCAGAAGCTGCGTGTCGATGTCGATGAAGGTGAGGGCGATCAGGAACCAGGTGAAGACGAGCCCGGCGACGACGGGCCAGCCCAGCCCGAGCTTCCAGGCGACCGCGAGGGAGAGGAGACCGGTTAGGAGCTCCACGAAGGGGTATCGCCAGGAGATGCGGGCACCGCAGCCGGCGCATTTGCCGCGGAGGAATAGCCAGCTGAGGACGGGGATGTTCTCGATGGCTCGAATCGGGCGGTGACAGGCAGGGCAGGCTGACCGCGGGACGATGAGGTTGAAGCGGGGAGGCGTGGACGGTTCCGGTTCGGTGGGGGTCGCCACCGTCCCGTCCTCCGCGGCGAGCTCCGCGCATTGAGCCCGCCAGTCCCGATTCAGCATGATCGGAACGCGGTAGATGACCACGTTCACGAAGCTGCCCACGAGCAGCCCCAGCACGAAGATCGTGCCGAGGAACAGTGCGGGATAGGCCGCGAACAGCTCGATCAGACGACGGCGCCCAGCTTGAAGATCGGGAGGTACATCGCGATCACGAGGCCGCCGACGAGCACGCCCAGGATGGCCATGATGAGCGGCTCAAGGAGGCTCGACATCGCATCGACCGCGTTGTCGACCTCGGCCTCGTAGAACGTCGCGACCTTGCCGGACATCTCGTCGAGGGAGCCCGATTCCTCACCGACGGCCACCATCTGGATGACCATGTTCGGGAAGAGCCCGGTGTTCTCCATGGCGCGCTGGAGCCGCTGTCCCGTGGCGACTTCGTCCCGCATCCTGAGCACCGCGTTCTCATACACGATGTTGCCCGTGGCACCCGCGACGGACTCGAGCGCCTCCACGAGCGGCACGCCGGCGGCGAACATCGTCGAGAGTGTACGAGCGTAACGCGCGATGGCGGCCTTGTTGAGGATGGGACCGATGATCGGCAACTTGAGGGCGATGCGATCCAGCATCTCCCGCATCTTCTTCGAGCGCTTCTTGAAGTAGATGAAGGCGTAGGCCGTGCCACCCGCGACAATTCCCAGGAAAATGCCCTTTTCCTGCACGAACTTCGACATGTCGATGACGAACTGCGTGAAGGCCGGCAGGTCCGCGCCGAAGCCCTTGAAGAGGGATTCGAACTGCGGGATCACGAAGATCAGAAGAATCACGGTGACGACCACCGCGACGACAAGCACCGCCGCGGGGTAGAAGAGGGCCTTCTTGACCTTCTTCTTCAACGCTTCGGTCTTTTCCTTGTAGGTGGCGATCTTGTCGAGCAGGTTCTCGAGTGCGCCGGCCTGTTCGCCCGCTTCGACGAGGTTCACGTACAGGTCGTCGAAGTACAGCGGGTGTTTGCGCAGCGCTTCATGGAGCGCCGTGCCGCCCTCGACGTCCTGCTTGATGTCGAGGATGAGCTTCTGCATCGAGGGCTTTTCGTGCCCGTTGCCGACGATCTCGAAGGCCTGCACAAGCGGAATGCCCGCGGCCAGCATCGTGGCGAGCTGGCGGCTGAACACCGCGATGTCCCCGGGGTTCGGCTTGCCGCCGGCCTTGAACGCCTGGGCCTGCTTCTTGATACGGCTGGCGGCGATGCCCTGGCGCCGCAGGTCCGCACGCAACGCGGCCTCGTCGGGCGCAAGGCTCTTGCCCTTGACCCGATTGCCTTTCTTGTCCATTCCCTCCCACTGGAAGGGAATGTCGCGCTTGATCTGCTTGGCGGTCACAGTTGCTACGGGAGCCATACGTTAGTGCTTCCTGCGTCACTCAATCGTGACGCTGTTGACCTCTTCGATACTGGTCAGGCCGGCCTTGACCTTCTCAAGTCCCGACCTGCGCAGATCCCAGACGCCTTCCCGGGCGGCCTCGTCGCCGATCTCCACGGCGCTGCCACCGGCAAGGATGATGCGTGCGATCGCATCGGTGATGGGCAATACCTGATAGATGCCGACTCGGCCCTTGTATCCGTCGGAGCAGGCGGAGCATCCCTTGGGGCCGAAGATCTTCATCCCGCTCGCGATGTCGGCTTCAGTGAAGCCTTCCTTCAGGAGCGCTTCCTTCGGAATGTCCATCGGCTGCTTGCAGTTGTTGCAGAGCCTGCGGGCGAGACGTTGGGCGATGATCAGACTGACGGACGTTGCGATGGCGTAAGGCTTCACGCCCATGTCCACGAGACGCGTGAGCGTCTGGGGGGCATCGTTCGTGTGGAGCGTGGAGAGCACCAAGTGGCCCGTTTGCGCGGCTTTGATGGCGATTTCCGCCGTCTCAAGGTCACGAATCTCACCGACCATGATGACATCCGGGTCCTGGCGGAGGAAAGCGCGCATCGCGGCGGCGAACGTGAGGCCGACTTTCGGGTTCACGTTCACCTGGTTCACGCCAGGCAGGTTGATTTCGGACGGGTCTTCGGCCGTGGAGATGTTGGTGTCTTCACGGTTGAGGATGTTGAGGCCGGTGTACAGCGAGACGGTCTTGCCCGAGCCCGTGGGGCCGGTGACGAGAATCATGCCTTGCGGTTTCGCAAGGTTCTGCATGTACAGCTCTTTCTGGAACGGCTCGTAGCCGAGCGCGTCGATGCCCATCATGGCCTGCGACGCGTCGAGAATACGCAGCACGATCTTCTCGCCGAAGAGCGTGGGGCAGGTGCTTACGCGGAAGTCGATGGAGCGGTTCTTCGACAGCTTCATCTTGATGCGCCCATCCTGAGGGATGCGGCGCTCGGCGATGTCGAGGCGCGACATGACCTTGAGACGGGCGGAGAGCTTGCCGGCGAGCTGCACGGGCGGCTGCGCGATTTCCTTCAGCACGCCATCCATGCGGAAACGAACGCGGTAGTTCTTCTCGTAGGGCTCGAAATGGATATCGGATGCGCCCTTGCGGATCGCATCCAGCAGGACCTTGTTGACGAAGCGGACGATCGGCGCGTCTTCGAGATCGTCCCGGCTGACCTTGTCGTCGAGCTCTTCCTCGCCGCCGGTGACCTCGAGCCCGTCGAGGTCGACACCCTCGTCGTCCCCACCGAGACTCGGCATCTGGGCGTCGGCCTGCTCGATGGCCTTGTCGACGGCCTTCTGCAGCTTGTCGTCTTCGACGACGATCGCTTCGACACCAAGGCCGGTCGCGAACTTGATTTCGTCGATGGCGTGGAGATTCGTCGGATCCGCGACGGCAAGGAACAGGCGTTTGCCGCGCCGGAATATCGGCAGAACGCGATGTTTGGCCAGCAGCTTGTCGTTGACGAGCCGGATGGTGTCCGGATCCAGGTTCGCCGAGTCGAGGTCGAACAGGGGAACGCCGAACTCGCTGGAGGCCGCTATCGCAATGTCCCGCGCCTTGGCGGAGCCGCTGGACACGAGCTGCGTGACTACGCTGGTCTTTTTCTCGCGCGCCGAATTCAACGCCTCGAGCATGGTCGCTTCCTCCACCACCCCGTCCTGGACGAGGCGCTGAGGCAGACCACCCAACCCGGAGCGCGAGCCTCCGAGTGCTAAAGACGCATTGTCATTCATGGAGTTAGGGCAAGCGAGCCGCGATCCGAACCGTTAGTCTACCGGGAAAGACCTGTGCCGCAATTGTCAAAAACCCCACGGATGGTGGCACAAGGCCATGGTGCCCCGCGTGACTGGTTTCCCAAAAGAAGAAGCCCCTCCGGGGAGGGGCTTCTTCCAAGTCAGCGACCTGTCCGTAAATCCTTAGGTACGGCAGGAACGCGGGCGGTACTTCGGCGCGAGGTTGGTGGTCGCCGTGGCAGTCGCCATCTGGATCGTGCCGCCACCCGGAACCGCCGCATCCGCACACACCCACACGACGTCGTTATTGACGCTGTTGCCCGGGAGCAGGGTCAGGATGTTGCCCGTGATCTTCGAGTTCACCTGGTCACCGTAGGCAATGATGATCTGACCGTCCGTGACGGTAACGCTCGTCACGTACTTGCCCTTGATGTCCGTGTTCGTGCCGAGACCCGCCTGGTCGTTATTCGCCGGCCAGCCGCCGGTCTGCGCGTAGAACTCCGCCACGCCGGCCTTGGCAGAGCTGGCGAGGTTCAGGCCTTCCGTGACCTGCGAGCGGATCGTGTAGTCCTGGTACGCCGGGATTGCGATCGCGGCGAGGATGCCGATGATCGCGACGACGATCATCAGTTCGATAAGGGTGAAACCCTTCTGAGTGGCCTTCAGCATATTGGTTGAGCTCCTGAAAATTGCGTGTACGCAGAATCAACGGCGATCACCGCCAGTGTCCGGGAAAATGCAACGCACGTGCCATCGAAGCTGGGGCAGTTCGGATGTATCTGAATAGGAGGCATTTTTCAGTTGGTCCGCCTCTTGAATTTAACCTAATCGTGTCGACGCCCGATGACTTCAGTGGACCTCGCACGTCAGCTAATGACGCGATTTGTCAGACTCGTCGGATGCGGAGTTTGTGGTGGGCGCTGCGGTCCCCGGCGAGTCTCCCGCCTCGGCCGCGCGAACCTCGAAGAGGCCGGCGATGGGGAAGTCCAGGTCGGGCTGATTGACGACGGCGATGCTCCGGATGCGAGCCGGAAGGTCTTTCGGATCGGTCAACAGGAGATCCGCTTCGAGTGGGCTGTTTATGCCCCTCAGCACCTCGTCGTTGGTGGGTTTTATCGACCCGTCGGGTTGTTGCGTGTACGGACCAATCAGCGAGGCAATGATGTAGCGCACTTCGGGGGCCTTCTCCAGTAACTGCTGCGCCGAGAGGTCGAAAAGACCTTCCAGATAGGCCAGTCGCTCCCCGTGCTGAGGAGTCATCCGGAAGTTGTTGGCGATGACCGGACACTGGGTGTGGAATCGGACGTAGTGCCCTTCGTTCGGAGCGGCAAGCACGACGCCAGGCGCGCGCTTGCAGGCCTCGTTGAGGTAGGGGAAGAATCCCCGCACATTGGCATAGCCGGGATCCAGGCTGGGGGCGATGCGAGTGAAGAGGATGGGCTTCAGGGAGGGCACTATGGAGACTAGCGCCGATACGCAGGCAACCGCCACAACGGCCTTAGAGAGCCGAGGCCGCAATGCACGCAGCTGGTCGAAGCACCAGAACGGCACAACGTAGAGCGAGAGCGAGCCGTAATAGAAGAAGCGCATTTGAAACAGCATCAGTACGATGCTGAGGCAGGCGAAGATCCAGAAGAACCGGAAATCCGGGCGACGCTCCCGGAAGACCTGCCACGCACTGACCGCGATCCACAAAGGCGTCAGCCACACGAAGAGGCCGTAGAGCATCGAGATTCGATCCGCCCCGGAAGCTGTGAAAGCCATCCTCGCGGGACTCTGGACCTCATCGATGGACTTCAGCATGTCCATGCTTCCCGAAATGAAGGAGCCGCCGACGATGACTTGCGCGACGAGCGGGATGAGAAGCACCACGCCGACGCCGGAGAGCAACAGGAATTGACGAGGGCTATAGCGGCAGCGAGCGAAGAAGAGCGCAATGAGAGAGGTACAGCCCGCGACGTACACGTGGAACCAGGACAGCAGATAGAACTCGAACTCGCCCAACCAAAGAGCATCGGCTGGTAGGGCGATCAGCAGGGTTCCTGCGAAAAGGCAGACTGCGAATGCCGCTGTCGATCGCATCGGCGGTGGCTCATTGCGCAACCATGTCAGTAGCAGCGCACCTAGCAGCGGCAGTTGCAGAATGAAGAGGCCATTGTGCACGCCGAGCGATGCTGCGAGCACAAGTCCCAGCGCTGCCGCGCGAGGCACGCTGGCTGGTGTACGGAACCAGAGAATGCCGAGCAGGAGCGAGAGCAGGATGAAAATATGCTCGGCGAAATGATGATCGACCATCCCGATGCCATGGATGGTCTGGGTTAGGGGGGAAATCCCCAGCGAAAGGACCGCAAGGGCTCGCATCGCCATTGAAAGGCGCAGAACGGACGCGATGGCGACAGCCAGGGCGATCGTAATGGCGATTGCAAACACCGGTATGTAGGCGAGGACGGTCATCGGTTCGCGCGGGCCTAACGCCCACAGCGCCGCCCGCACGATCCCGGCCATCACGTAATCGTAGGCCCAGGGCCAGGTGATCCAGCTCCCGGCCGGGTAATGGATCAGCGGGTCGAACTCATAGAACGAGCTCGGATCCGCCACTGTGTCCAGAATCCGCCGTGCGTGATAGAAGGAGTCATTGCTGACAGGGATGTAATGCCCATCCACCAGGGATGCCGGCATAAAGTTCATCGCCGTCACGAATGCGAGCAGACAACCCGCAATCCATATCAGAGTCAGGCGGAACGCCGGCGACATGGCATAGCCTTCTCGCTGCAGAGAGGAATCGAAGAGCGGCTTTGTCAACCAGTTGCTCACTGGACCTCCCGAGTCGAATACAGGGTTTTGCGCGTTACGAAGAAGTTGAAGAAGAGGGCAGTCACCGACCCTGCCGCCTGGGCCACCACGGGCATCCTCGCAAGCTGCGGCCACATCCTGAGTATGGCCAGGAAGACGCCAACGTTGAGACACACGCCAGCGAGCTGAATCAGGAAGTAGCCCGCGTACTCGACGTGAAAGGGAACAGTGCGCGAGGCGAAGGTCACCCGGCGGTTGATGAGCCAGGTTGTGGTGATCGCCAGCGTGATCGAGACGAGCCGGGCGGGCAATGCCTGCCAGCCCGCGCCAAGCACGAGCGCGGAAAGCACCCCGGCGTCGATCAGGAAGCCGACAATCCCGATCGCGGCAAAGCGACCGAACGAATCCAACAGGGGAAGCCGCTGCGCTTGCATCAGCTCTCCGGCGGATCCGTGGAGCGCGTGCGCATGCGCGGCCGCGGGGCTACCGCCAGATAATGCATGCGCTTGATCTCGCGACGGCCGCGGGTCACGGTGTCGAGGATCAGGCCGCAGACCACGGCCAGAAAGCTCAGAATCATGAGTCCGGTCGCGAGAACGGCGGTTGGTAGTCGCGGGACCAGTCCGGTCTGCACGAATTCGATGACGACCGGAATGCCGAACAGAAGCGAGGCGCCGAACAGGACGGCAGCGCCGGTGGCGAAGAAGGGAAACGGCCGCTCTTCCTTCACGAGACGGGTGATCGCCTTCACGATGCGAATGCCATCGCTGACGGTGTGCAGCTTGCTCGTGGAGCCATCTGGCCGGTCGCCGTAGGGCGTCGGCAGCTCGTCGATGGGCAGGCGCAGCTCCAGCGCGTGCACGGTCAGCTCGGTCTCGATTTCGAACCCTCGGGAGAGCGCTGGGAAAGATTTCACGAACCGGCGGGAGAAGACGCGGTACCCGGAAAGCATGTCGGTGAGCCGGTCGCCGAAGATCGAGGCGACCAGGTTCGTAAGCACCCGATTGCCGAATTTATGCCCACGCCGAAAAGCCAGGGTCGATGCGGGCACGCGGGCGGCGTTGACCATGTCGAGGGAGTTGTCGATCAGATGCTGCACGAGGCGGGGCGCGCTGGCGGCATCGTAGGTGCCGTCGCCGTCGACCATCACGAAGACGTCCGCATCCACGTCCGCAAACATGCGCCGCACCACGTTGCCTTTGCCCTGGAGTCGCTCCAGCCGCACCGTGGCACCCGCCGCGCGGGCTACTGCGGCCGTCTCGTCCGTGGAGTTGTTGTCGTAAACGTAGATCGCCGCGCCCGGCAGGTGCGTAGCGAAATCCTTCACCACCTTGCCGATCGTTACCGCCTCGTTGTAGCAGGGGATGAGAACCGCGATGACCAAAGACCACTCCGGCGCCGGAGCGCCCCGACCGATGTTGGATTTCCTGTGCGGACAGGCAAGCGCGGCCATGTTAGCCCGCAAGGGGGCGCCTGGCGGCGTGCATGCATCAAACTTATTGTAGTCAGAGCCGCTCTGAAGGGCTCTGAAGCCGCCTGGGCAACCTTCCGTCAGCGTTCTTCGACGTACAGGAGGTCCCGGCCAATGGTTTTCAGCTCGTGCTGCGGAGGCACCGGAATGGCATGACGCAGGAAGCTGTGCGGGTAGGGGAAGAAATGGATGTGCGGATTGAACGTGAAGGAGTGCTCCCGTTCCAGCGGTACCACAACGATCAGGCGTCGGCCGCACACGCGCCGCAACTCCGATAGTGCCTTCCTGAGATCCAGGATGTGTTCCAGCACGTGCGTGCAGATGACGGTGTCGAAATGACCGTCCGGGAATGGCAGTTCTTCGATGGGAGCTCCCGTAAAGTGGATCGCCGGGTCGCGCCGGGCGGTCTCCGGCTCAATGATGAAGTCGACCCCATGGAACTCGGATGACGCGAGCTCGGGTCGGCGCTTCAGGAAGTTGATGAGATAGCCAGTGCCGCAGCCCACGTCGCAGATCCTGCCGGGCATCACGCGCGTTGCGATTTCGGAGAGGCACGCCTGCGAGTTGTCCGTTTCGTCCTGGATGCGCGGCATGCGTTCGTAGATATTCCGATACCCCTCTGCCGAGAGCGATGTGATCTGCATACGGAAGCGTTCGAGATCGTCGATGAACGGACCCCAATGGGCCCTGAAGAGCATCCGCATGAATCTCGAGTCACGCACGACTGGAGGCAACCACTCCTCCAACACGTAGCGGATGCGGTTGACAGTTTCGCGCCTCATTCGAGGCCGAGCTTCTTCACGCGGTAGCGCAATGCCCGGAAACTCATGCCCAGAAGCTTGGCCGCCGCAGTCTTGTTATAGCGGGTTTGCTCGAGCGCCTTGATGATCGCCGCGCGCTCGATCTCCTCAAGCTGGTCGCCGAGGCCGCCGCTGCCCGAGGGGGCTGGAGTCGTTCCGGCAATGGACTGCGTGGAAGCTGCCTCAGCCGGACGCACGTTGGCGCGGACTTTGATGTTGTCCGCCGTGATGCGCCCGCCGCTGCACAACGTGAGCGCACGCTCGAGCACGTTCTCGAGCTCGCGAACGTTGCCCGGGAAAGGATAGTTCTGGAGCGCCTGCATCGCCTCTGCGGAGATCGCCGGCACCTCGATGCGCATTCGCCGGCAGAGCCGATCGAGAATGGCTTGCGCGAGCTCCTCGATGTCCAAGGCGCGTTCCCGGAGCGACGGTACGCGCAACTCGATGACGTTGATGCGATAGAACAGGTCCTCGCGAAAACGGCCGTCGGCGACGAGATCCGCGAGATTCTTGTGAGTGGCTGAAAGAATCCGAACGTCCACGGTTTCTTCGCGGGATTCGCCGACCGGCCGTACGGTCTTCTCCTGCACGACGCGCAGGAGCTTCACCTGCATGTGCAGCGGAAGATCTGCCACTTCGTCGAGGAAGAGCGTTCCGCCTTCCGCGCTCTGCACCAAGCCCTTCTTGTCCGCGACGGCGCCCGTGAAGCTGCCACGCTTGTGACCGAAGAGCTCGCTCTCCATCAGCTCCGTTGGAATGGCGCCGCAGTTCACGGCCACGAACGGACCCTCGCTGCGCGCGCCGGTCTCGTGGATGAGGCGGGCAACGAGCTCCTTGCCCGTGCCAGACTCGCCAAAGATGTGCACCGGCGCCTGGCTACGTGACACGCGCGCGATCATCTCCCTGAGCTGCTGCATGACCGGCGAACGGCCGATAAGTCGGGGACCGGGCGTGGTCTGCGTAAAGCCCCCGTCGGGCCGCGTGCCAAGACGAATCGCGCTGCCCACGAGCTTGCGCAAAACACCGAGATCCAGCGGCTTCGATACGAAGTCGAAGGCCCCGAGCTTGAGCGCTCGCACGGCCGATTCGACGTTGCCGTGCGCGGTAATGACGGCGACGGGGACTTGCGGGCATTCCTGCTGAATCCACGCAACGAGATCGAGACCGTCTCCGTCGGGCAGCCGCATGTCCGTGAGGCACAGGTCGAAACGGTCGTCGCGCAGCAGCTTCTGCGCCGAACCGACGTCCGCCGCCGTGCGCGTGTCGAGGTTCATCCGCGCGAGCGTGAGGCTCACGAGCTCAAGCAGATCCGGCTCGTCGTCGACGATGAGTACGTTGGGCTTGGTCATGCGGGACCGATCGAATTCGAGACGGACATCATCGTACCTCCCAGCGGGTGGGGTCGGCGAATACCAGGCGGAAAAGTCCTCCGCCGCCGGCGCGGGCCTCGTAGATGAGGGAAGCGCCGTTCGTCTGCGCGAGTTCCCGCGCGAGGAAGAGGCCCAGTCCCGTGCCGCCGGCGCCTTTGGTGAAGAACGGTTCGAAAATCCTGTCGATACTGTCTTCGGGCACGCCGGGCCCCCGATCGGCGATTTCCAGGAACGGCCGCGCCCCGCTGCTCATGCGCCCGGCCCGAAGCTCGATGAGCGACGTCTCGCTCCCCGCGCACCCATGCCGAATCGCGTTATCACAAAGATTCCACACAATCTGGTGCAGCTGCGATGGATCGACCCGCACATCCAGCGGCTCGGTCGGCACGGACACGGTGAGGCGTGCGGTCGGCCATTGCATCGTCTCGCAGAACTCCTCGCGAAATTCCTCCACCCACGCCGGGAGCGAGATTCGTTCCGGCCGCGTTGCATCGCGCCGCGAGAGCTGCAGCACGTTGTTGATGATCTGGCTGACCCGCTCGGAGTTGTTCCGGATGATTTCCGTCATCCGCTTGTCTTCCGGGGCGAGCTTCTCGGATTCCGCGAGCAGCTGCGCCGCATGGCTCATCGCCCCCACCGGATTTCGAATCTCATGCGCAATGCTCGCCGACAACCGCCCCAGCGCCGCAAGCTTCGCCTGCTGCGCCTTCTCCTCGATCTGGCTGAGATCCTCGAGAAACACCAGCACCGGTGCCGGGCTAACGCTCCCCAGGGGCGCGAAATGCGGCTGCACCACCCGAGTGCCATCCGCCGCTACGAACGTCTGTTCGGATTGCAGCGTGCCGCCCGTGGTCTGCCGCCAGGTCTCAAGTAGATACAGGAGGCGAGGCGACGCTTCCCCAAGCAGCGCGCCAGGGTAGGAGCTCGAATCGCCCAGCATCTGGGCGGCGGATTCGTTGATGAGCCGGATGCGGTCCGTGCTATCGACCACCAGGATGCTCTCGCGCAGATGCTGCACGATGTACTGCGACAGCTGCGCCATGTTGGCGAGGTCCACTTCCTGCCGGCGGACCAGCGCCTCGCTCTCGCGTAGCCGGTTCGCGATGGGCCACACGATGAGCGCGACGGCGAACAGCGTTGCCCCGAGAACGCCGGCGTACGCGAAGTCGGTGATTTGCGACTCCCCGGCCAGGAAGGCGAAGATCTGCTGGACGAGGACGCAAAGCGTGGCCATCGCCGCGATGAGGAAGGCGTCGCGACCGTCCCCCAGCACCGCCATCGCCCCCACCGGCACCACCAGCAGGATGCCGAGGCCGCTCATCACGCCGCCGGCGGCATAAACAAGGAGTCCGACCAGAGCCGAATCGACCGCCGCGTTGAGCAGGGCCACGCGGCGGATGCTCGGCCACTGCAGGCGCCGCGCGGCGACCATGAGCACGCCGATGAAGAAGTACGCCGCGCAGGTGCTGACGAAGAGGTTCGGCTGCGAAGCGACGAGGGCCTGCTCGTCCGGCCGCAGGAAGACGATGGCGAGCAGCACCAGCGGCACCAGGAGCCGATACAGGTTTCCGAGGCCGATCACGCGCCACGCGAGATCGCTCGGAGCCGTGGCGGGTAACGCTAGGCTGGCCGGCATGAGAGCTGGAAAGGGGACCCGTGCGACTGGGTGATGCCCGACTCTAACATCCCGCTGCCGCGAAAAAGGCGACCGGGTTCGCGCGTTCGGGCGTGCAGGTGGGGCGGGAGCTCCAGCCTGCGTCTTGGCAAGGGGCCTTTGTATGGCCTCGGCGGGGTGTTTGCTGGAGAATACGCGACCCCGAATTCAAGGCTCGAAAGGGCAGGGCCCCCGAACGATGAATCTGCACGAGTACCAGTCGAAGGACGTCTTCCGGAGTTTCGGCATCCCGGTGCCGAAGGGACAGGTCGCCCACACAGTCGAGGATGCCGTCGCCGCCGCCGAGGCGTTGGGCGGGCCCGTGTGGGTCGTCAAGGCGCAGGTCCATGCCGGGGGCCGCGGCAAGGCGGGCGGCGTGAAGGTCGTCCGCGACGTCGAGGCCGTACGGGAAGCCGCGAAGGGCATGCTCGGGCAGACGCTGGTCACGAAGCAGACGGGTGCCGAAGGGCTGCCCATCAATTCGGTGTACGTGGAGTCGGGCTCGGAGATCGAGCGGGAGATCTACCTGTCGCTCACGCTGAACCGCGAGAAGGGCCGCATCGCCGTCATCGCGTCCGCTGCCGGCGGCATGGACATCGAAGAGGTCGCCGCGCACACGCCGGAGAAGATCCTCACGGTCAACATCGATCCCGCGGCGGGGCTTCAGCCGTACCAGTGCCGGAAGCTTGCGTTCGGGCTCGGGCTCTCGGGCAAGCAGATCGGCGAGTTCCAGTCCATCGTGATGGCGCTCGCGAAGCTCTATCTCGAGAAGGACGCGAGTCTCGTCGAAGTGAACCCGCTCATCGTCACGAAGGCGGGCTCGCTCGTGGCGCTCGACGCGAAGATCAACATCGACGCGAACGCCACCTTCCGCCAGCCGGAGCTCGCGAAGATGCGGGACCCGTCGCAGGAGGACGCCACCGAGCGCAAGGCCGCCGAGCACGATCTCAACTACGTTTCGCTGGATGGCGACATCGCCTGCATGGTGAACGGCGCGGGCCTCGCCATGGCGACGATGGACCTCATCAAGCTTCACGGCGGCCAGCCCGCGAACTTCCTGGACGTGGGCGGCGGTGCCACCGCGGAGCGCGTCACGGCCGCGTTCGAGCTCATTCTCTCGAACAAGAACGTTCGCGCCATCCTCGTGAACATCTTCGGGGGCATCGTTCGCTGCGACATCATCGCGGAGGGCATCATCGCCGCGGTGAAGAACGTGGGCGTGCAGGTTCCGGTCGTCGTGCGGCTGGAAGGCACGAATGCGCCGCAGGCGCGCGAAATGCTGAAGAACAGCGGTCTCACGATCACAGCCGCTGCAGATCTTACTGACGCCGCGCGCACTGTCGTGGCCTCCGCCGCGAAAGGGCGTGCATGAGCATTCTGATCAACCGTAATACGCGGGTTATCTGTCAGGGTTTCACGGGAAAGCAGGGCACGTATCACTCCGAGCAGTGCCTGGCATATGGCACCAAGCTGGTCGGCGGCGTCACGCCCGGCCGCGGCGGTGAAACGCATCTCGGCCAGCCGGTGTTCAACACCGTGCAGGAAGCGGTGAAGGAAACCGGTGCGACGGCGAGCATGATTTACGTGCCTGCCGCGTTTGCCGCGGACGCCATTCTCGAAGCGGCGGATGCAGGCATCGAACTGGTGGTGTGCATCACCGAAGGTGTGCCGGTGAACGACATGGTGCGGGTCAAGGCGGCGCTTGCCGGCACCGGCACAAGGCTTGTCGGCCCGAACTGCCCGGGTGTCATCACCGCGGACGAATGCAAGATCGGCATCATGCCTGGCTTCATTCACAAGAAGGGTGCGGTGGGCATCGTGTCCCGGTCGGGCACGCTCACGTACGAAGCTGTGTTCCAGACCACGAACGCGGGGCTGGGCCAGAGCACGTGCGTCGGCATCGGTGGCGATCCGGTGCGCGGCATGAACTTCGTGGATGTGCTGGAGCTCTTCGAGCGGGATCCGCAGACGGAGGGCATCATCCTCGTCGGCGAGATCGGTGGCAGCGACGAAGAAGCCGCCGCCTCGTTCATCAAGCATTACGTGACGAAGCCTGTGGTTGCGTACATCGCCGGTGTCACGGCGCCTCCGGGCAAGCGCATGGGTCACGCCGGCGCGATCGTCGCTGGCGGCAAGGGCACGGCGGCGGACAAGTACCGCGCGCTGGATGAAGCCGGTGTGCGCACAGTGAAGTCTCCCGCCGAGCTCGGCTCCGCGATGGCGGAGCTGCTGAAGGCCCGTCGCGCGAAAGCGAAGAGCGAAGCCGCCGCGTGGCGCAAGGCTGCTGAAGCCGAGGCCGCGGAAGCCGCTGCGAACGAAGCTGCGTTTGCCAGGGCTGCCGGGGCGAAGAAGTCGTCGGGTGGTTCGAAGGCCGCGAGTGCGAAGGCTTCCGGTGCGAAGAAGGGCCCGAAGCAGGCCGCGAAAGTGAAGCAGGCTGCGAAGGTAGGTAAGCCCTCGAAGTCGAAGTCATCCGCTCCGGCGGTGAAGAAAAGCGCCGGCAAGAAGGCGGCCGCGCGCAAACCCGCCGCAAAGAAGGCGCCCGCGAAAAAGAAGGCTTCGAGACCCGCCACGTCCAGATCGAAAGGGCCGCGCAAGCGCCGCTGAGTCGTGAACCCCACTCTCAGGCTCGCGCTGGCCCAGCTCAATCTCCTGGTCGGGGACATCCAGGGCAATACGGAGCGCGTGGTCGCCACTACGCGCCGCGCGCAGGCGGATCTGAACGCGGACCTCGTGCTCTTCCCGGAGCTCGCGCTCTCGGGTTACCCGCCTGAGGATCTGCTGTTCCACCGCGGCTTCCGTCGTCAGATGGAAGCCGCGCTCGCCGCGGTCTCCGAGAGCGTGGGGAACGCTGCTGCTGTAGTCGGCTTCCCCGAGTATTTCGACGAAGGCTCCGGGACGTACCTGTACAACTCCGCAGCGTTCGTCACCAACGGCGCAGTGGCAGCTATTCATCGCAAGAGCGAGCTGCCTAATTACAAGGTGTTCGACGAGAAGCGGTACTTCCGCTCAGGCTCGGACGCCACTGTCATCGAGCGTAACGGGTTCCGCATTGGTGTTCTGGTGTGTGAGGACATCTGGGAACCGCCTCCCGCACGGCGCGCTCGCGATGCAGGCGCGGAGCTGCTCGTCGTCCTCAACGCTTCGCCTTACGAGATCCACAAGCAACGTGAGCGGGAGAGTGTCGTTCGCGCTCGCGTACTCGAGGTGGGGCTGCCTGTCGCGTACGTGAACTGCTTCGGTGGGCAGGACGAGCTCGTGTTCGACGGCAACTCCTTCGTGATGGATGCGTCGGGCGAGGTGGTCATGCGCGCGCCTGCCTTCGAGGAAGGCGTGTATGCGGCGGATTTCACGCGGGACGCACAGGGCAAGGCCATCCCGGTGCCGACAAGCGTTGCGCCGGAGCTGTCGGACGAAGCAAGCGTGTATCGCGCGCTCGTGCTCGGTGTCCGGGACTACGTGAACAAGCACGGTTTCCCCGGAGTGGTGATGGGCCTGTCGGGCGGCGTTGATTCATCTCTCACGCTCGCGATCGCCGTGGATGCGCTGGGTGCGGACCGTGTACACGCGGTGATGATGCCGTCCCGTTACACGGCGGACATGAGCGTGCACGACGCGACGGAGCAGGCGCGCAATCTCGGCGTGAAGTACAGCGTCATTTCCATCGAGGGAATGTTCGACGCGACACTCGCCGCGCTGAAGGACGAGTTCGCCGGCAGGGAGTCGGACACCACCGAGGAGAACATTCAGCCCCGCTGTCGCATGCTGCTGCTGATGGGCATCTCGAACAAAACCGGTCGGATGCTGCTCACCACAGGCAATAAGAGCGAGATGGCTGTCGGCTACGCCACGTTGTACGGCGACATGGCTGGCGGCTTCGCGCCGATCAAGGATTGCAGCAAGCTGCTGGTGTATCGGCTGTCGACGTACCGCAACTCGATCAGCCCCGTGATCCCGCAGCGGGTGATCGATCGTCCGCCCTCAGCGGAGCTGCGGCCGGATCAGAGGGACTCCGACTCGCTGCCGCCGTACGAGATCCTGGACCCGATCCTCGAAGCGTTCATCGAGGAGGATCTGTCGGTGGATGAGATCGTGTCGCGCGGATTCGAGCGTGCGACCGTCGGCCGCGTGCTCGATCTGGTGAAGCGCAACGAGTACAAGCGAAGGCAGGCGCCACCGGGCGTGCGCGTGAGCCGTCGCGCATTCGGCCGCGACTGGCGTTATCCCATTACGAACGGTTACAGGCGCTAGCCGGCAGGCTTCCTAGCGCCAGAACTGCCACCAGGACTTGCTCACTTCCGCCTGCGCGTGGCGGACGTCACCCTGGAAGTTGGCCGCGTACACCGTGCGGCTCTGCTCCGCGAGCTCTTTGAGATCCAGCCGGTCGTACGCCTCGATGAGCACGGCCAGCGCGTCCTGCACGGCAGGCGCACCGTCGTACTGTTCGATGGCACCCTTCGCACGCTGAGCCGCTGCAACGTAAGCCCCGCGCCTCAGGTAGTACGACGCGACGTGCACCTCGTAGTCCGCGAGGCGATTGCGGAGGTACACCATGCGTTTGCGTGCGTCATGCGCGTAATCGCTGCGCGGGTATTTCTCCACCACTTCCTTGAACGCCGCGAAACTCTTGCGCGCGGTGGTGGGCGGACGCTCCGTGAGGTCCACACGGAACACGCGCTCAAGCACGTTCGGAGCGCGCTCGAAGTCCACCAGCCCCTTGATGTACGTGGCGTAATCCACGCGGGGATGCGTGGGGTTCTCGCGTATGAAGGTGTCCGCAGCGTCGATGGCGGACTCGCTCTCGCCGGCACGGTAATACGCGTAGATGAGATCCAGGCGTGCCTGCCGCGCTTCGTTCGTGAACGGAAAGCGAGCGGTAAGCGCCTCGTAGATCTTGATGGCGGAGTTGAAGTCGTACGACCGCAACGCGCTCTGCGCCTGGCGATAGAGGAACTCAGGCCCCTGGCGCTGCAGGGTCCGCTCGCGATTGGAGCTGCAGCCGGAGAGCGTGAGGAGCGTTGCTAGCAGCGCGATGAGCCCAACGCGCGCGAACCCGGACAGAGTCATTGTATTTAAGGACCTTTCCTCGATATCCCGCAGTAGACTTGCGGGCTCGAAACGGCGGCGAAGTATAAGCGATTGGCGGCAGCACTTCCGACAGGAACTCCCGAAACGGAGTTCCGTACCCACGAGCTCGAGTTCGGCCTGGAGCAGGCGGGGCTGCGCCTGGATCAGGCGCTGGCCCGGGCCCTGCCGCAGTATTCGCGCGCCCGGCTGCAGGGCTGGATCGAAGCCGGTGCCGTAAAGGTCGACGGGCGGGTGCCGCGTCCGCGCGACAAGGTGCAGGGCGGGGAGCACGTCCGGATCGAGGCCCGGATCGAGCCTGAGACACGGGTTGCGGCCGAAAACCTGCCCGTAGACGTGGTCTACAAGGACCGGGGCATATTTATCGTCAACAAGCCCGCCGGGCTCGTGGTGCATCCGGGAGCGGGCAACGCCAGCCGCACGCTGCAGAACGCCCTGCTGGCGCTCGATCCGAAGCTTGCCATGGTGCCTCGTGCAGGGTTGGTACATCGGCTGGATAAGGACACCAGCGGGCTCATGGTCGTGGCCCGCACGCCCGAATCGCACGCCGCGCTCGTTGAGGCGATCGCTGCCCGTGAAGTCGAGCGGGCGTATCTGGCGATCTGTGTGGGCGTGATGACGGGCGGCGGCACGGTGGACGAGCCGATCGGCCGCCACCGCACTCAGCGGGTGAAGATGGCCGTCCGTGCGGATGGTCGCGAAGCAGTCACCCACTATCGCGTGCTGAAGCGGTTCCGGGGGCACACGTACGTTCGCGCGGAGTTGGAGACCGGTCGCACGCACCAGATTCGCGTGCATTTCGATCACATCGGTTTCCCGCTGGTCGGCGATCCTGTGTACGGTACGCGGCGTCGTATTCCGAAGGGTGCGACCGTCGAGCTGACCGAAGCACTGAATGCGTTCAGGCGCCAGGCGCTTCACGCAACGCGCCTGGCGCTGGCGCACCCGCTCACCGGCAAGTCGATGGAGTGGGAGGCTCCGGTGCCGGAGGACATGGCGGCGCTCCTCAAAATACTGGAGAAAGATGCTCATCACGCCTGAGTGGGCGGCGCCTCCAAACGTACGCGCGGCGATGACCACGCGTCGTGGCGGCGTGAGCGTGGCTCCGTGGGACTCGCTCAATCTCGGCGTGCATGTGGGGGATAGTCACACCTCCGTACTTCAGAACCGCAGGCGAGTTCGCGAAGAGGCAGGTCTGCCGTCCGAGCCTGTGTGGCTTGATCAGGTGCACGGGACGTCGGTGGTCTTGCTTGATGAGACGCATGCGGTCGCGGCTGTAGCCGGTCAGCGTCCTCGCGCAGATGCGGCGGTCACATCCCGTGAAGGCGTCGTGTGCTCCGTTCAGGTTGCGGACTGCATGCCGGTGCTATTTGCCGCTCGTGACGGGTCGGTCGTCGGGGCTGCGCACGCAGGGTGGCGCGGGCTTGCGGGTGGTGTACTTGAAGCAACCGTGCAGGCCATGGGTGCGCCGGCGGCGGAAATCGTTTCGTGGCTCGGCCCGGCAATCGGTCCGGCGAATTTCGAAGTGGGCGAGGACGTTGTCGAAGCATTCCTGCGCGCCCCTGCGCCTGCGGACCGTGCGGCGACTCAGGCCGCTTTCGTCCCTCAGCCCACTGGCAAATGGCTCGCGGATCTCTATGCACTCGCCCGGCTGCGGCTTGCGGCTCTGGGTGTCACGCAAGTCGCGGGAGGCGGACGGTGCACCGTGGCTGAAAAGGACTCGTTTTTCTCGTTCCGTCGAGATGGTCAGACGGGCCGCATGGCAGCGCTGATCTGGCTGCAGCCGCGGCGCGCTTGACCCGCGTGCTAGCATTTCAGCCTGCAGGCACAACAAGCACAACGCAAAAAGTTAGACCGCCTTGGGTACGCTGGCACTGATCCTTCTGTTCACCGCACTCGGCGGTCTGCTCAGCGTCCTGTTCGCTGGCATCTTCCTGCTGGTGCCGGATGGGCCTCGCGGCCGCGTGCTGCCGCACCTGGTGAGCTTCGCAACCGGCACGTTGCTGGGTGCCTCGCTGCTCGCCCTGCTTCCTCACGCGGTCGAGAGTGCCGCGCCGAATAGCGCGCATGGGATCGGCATCGCTCTCGCAGCCGGCATCGGGCTGTTCTTCATCCTCGAAAAGCTCGTGCTGTGGCGACACTCGCATTCCGAGGAGTACGCGGACCACGGCGCGCATCACCATCATCACGAGCATCGCGAACACGCGTCCGCATTCCTCGTGCTGGTAGGGGACAGCATCCACAACGCGCTCGACGGTGTGCTGATCGCGGCTGCCTTCCTCACTGACGTGAAGCTCGGCATCGTCACGAGCATCGCGGTGATGGCTCACGAGATCCCGCAGGAGATAGGGGATTTCGCCGTGCTGCTGCACTCGGGGATGTCGCGCGCGAAGGCCCTCACCCTGAATCTCGTGACGAGCCTGACGTCCGTGCTGGGTGGGCTCATCGCCTACTTCGCCCTCGGTAGCGCGATGAGCTGGCTGCCGTATGCTGTCGCCGTCGCCGCGGCTTGCTTCCTGTACGTCGCGGTAGCAGACCTGATCCCCGGCCTCCACCGCCGGGTCAGCCCCCGGGAAAGCGTGGCCCAAGTCGTGCTGATCTCGCTGGGCCTGGTGGTCATCGCGCTGGCCGAGCACGCAGCTCACTAGCTATCGGCGGCCGGCTGGCGACTGTTGAGCGGGCATTGCCCGCACGTTGCCTGGGCCACGGAATTTTCTCGCGTTTCCGTCAACCGTTTAGCCCCCGTGAGGGCTCCCATGCTGTTGGCAAGTCCAAGGCGGATAGATACGTGATGAACAAGGACGGATCGGCGCTGGAACCCACTCCAACCCTGCGGGCACTACCAGGTCCGGAGCTCGTGTTCGGTCTGATCGGAGCCGTCGGCACGGATCTCGCCGAGGTCAGTCGGATGCTCTGCGAGCAACTCAAGCGCGTCAACTACGTCTCGTACGAGATTCGAGTCAGCAAGCTGCTTCACTCTTTGGATCGGTACGCGGAGCTGGCTGCGCCAGCTACCTCATCCGAGTACGAGCGTATCAAGGCGCATATGAAGGCAGGCTCCAGCTTTCGCGCAGAGGCCGGCAGGGGGGATATTCTTGCGTTGATGTCCGTGTCGCACATCCGCTTGCTTCGTCGGGAGCACGGACAAGGCTCGGAAGATGAGCGGCCGCGCACCCCACTTCCGAGAACTGCGTATATCATCCGATCACTCAAGCATCCGTCTGAGATCGATGCTCTGCGCGATATTTACGGTCGTGCGTTCCACGTGATTTCGGCCTACAGCCCGCGGGCGAAGCGCGTTTCGTCGCTGGCGGCACTCATTGCGGAGTCGGAAGGGCATCCTGAGCCTGGCAATTTCCGCGAGAAGTCGGAGGAGCTCATCCGCATCGATGAGGAAGAGGAGGGGGCGCCGCTCGGGCAAAGCGTTCGCGACAGTTTTCCTCAGGCTGATGTTTTCGTCGACACGCGGGCACGCGAGCGACTGAACAGCAGCCTTGCCCGGTTCGTCGAAGGGGTGTTCGGGAACCCCTTCGTGAGCCCGACCCCGGATGAGTTCGGCATGTTTCACGCGAACGCAGCGGCTTTGCGATCCGCCGATCTTGGACGCCAGGTTGGAGCCGCGATTGCCACTCCGGGCGGGGAAGTGATTGCGATGGGATGCAATGACGTTCCACGTGCGGGCGGCGGGCTGTATTGGAGCGGTGACGATCCCGACGTGCGGGACTTTCAGCAGGGGTTCGATAGCGCCGCGAGGTTCCGGGACAAGATCATTGCGGAACTCGCCGCAATGCTTCTGAGGAGAGAATGGACTCCTCCCAGAGGTTGGCCGATGGAGCCCGGGGCGCTTGCCGAAGCAATGGTGAACAGGCAGATGTTCAAGGGAACCCGCCTCCAGAATCTCCTGGAGTACGGTCGTGCGGTTCACGCGGAGATGGCTGCGATCACTGATGCTTCCCGAAGAGGGATCAGTGTGAAAGGTGCCACGCTATACAGTACGACCTTCCCGTGCCACCTGTGTGCGCGACACATCGTAGCGGCCGGGTTGAGCAGAGTGGTCTACGTGGAGCCGTATCCGAAGAGCGTTGCAGAGGAACTCTACAGCGATTCTCTCACGGTGGATGCCGAAGAGAGATCTGCCACAAAAGTTGCTTTCGAGCCATTCGTAGGCATCTCTCCTAGCTTATACCCGCAGGTTTTCCGACTACATCCCGGTGCCAGGAAGGACGTTCGTGGCAGGGTGCGGTTATGGCAACCTGCGCTCGCCGAACCGCGGCTGAAGAGATTTGTGGCATCTTATATATTGATCGAGGATCGAGTACTTGGTAGCGTCCTTCCGGCGCACTTTGCTCGCATGGGCATCAAGCCAATCGTTTCGCAACCAGAGCAAGGCTCCAACAGACATGACTGATCGTGAGCGAATCGCTGGTTTGGCCCAGCAGATCGAGCTGGCGCGAAAGTACCTCGACGAATGGCCGCAGTGGCTGCGCTCCAACGCTCACCTATCCGACGATGAGTCAGGTTCAACCGAAGCTCAGGCCGACTGTGCTGGCGGAGTTCAAGCGGAACCGCAACAGCCGTAGTGCCCGGTTTCCCTGACCCGCTTCAGAAGCGACGCGCGAGACTAGCCTGATCTGCGGCGGCGAGCCCGCCTGATCCCACCCGGGGAGCTGAGAAGCCGCCACCCGGCTTGAACCATTCGGTTGCGCCCCAACAACGGGCGGCAGCTCCCCGGATCCCCTTCAGGGTAATCGTCATGCGAATGGACAAACTCACCAGCCGGTTTCAGCAGGCACTCGCCGATGCGCAGTCGCTCGCCGTCGGGCGGGATCATCAGTTCATCGAGCCGGCGCACGTCGTGCTCGCGCTGCTCGATCAGCAGGGGGGCGGGGTGCGCCCGTTGCTGGTCAAGGCGGGGGTGAACGTGAACAAGCTGCGGTCGGATCTCGGCGCGCAGCTCGAACGGCTGCCCCGGGTCGAGGGCACGCCCGGCGAAGTCCACGTTTCCAACGATCTCAACCGGGTCCTCAACGTCACGGACAAGCTCGCGCAGCAGCGCGGCGACCAGTACATCTCCAGCGAGCTTTTCATTCTCGCCGCGTTCGAGGATCGCAACCTCAGCCGGATCCTGAAGGATGCCGGCGCGGTCCGGGGCGCCGTGGAAAAGACCATCGAGGAAGTCCGCGGCGGCGAGAAGGTGCAGGACCCGAACGCGGAGGAGAGCCGCCAGGCTCTCGAGAAGTACACCGTGGACCTCACGGCCCGCGCCTCCAGCGGGAAGCTGGACCCGGTCATCGGCCGTGACGACGAGATTCGTCGCACGGTGCAGGTGCTCCAGCGCCGCACGAAGAACAACCCCGTGCTCATCGGCGAGCCGGGCGTCGGCAAGACGGCGATCGTCGAAGGCCTCGCACAGCGCATCGTCAACGGCGAGGTGCCGGAGAGCCTGAAGAACAAGCGCATCCTCGCGCTCGACATGGGGGCGCTTATCGCCGGCGCGAAGTTCCGCGGCGAGTTCGAGGAACGCCTCAAGGCCGTGCTCAACGATCTCGCGAAGCAGGAAGGTCAGATCATCCTGTTCATCGACGAGCTGCACACCATGGTGGGCGCGGGCAAGGCCGAGGGCGCGATGGACGCGGGGAACATGCTGAAGCCCGCTCTCGCCCGCGGCGAATTGCATTGCGTGGGCGCGACGACGCTCGACGAATATCGCAAGTACATCGAGAAGGATGCCGCGCTTGAGCGCCGGTTCCAGAAGGTGCTCGTGGATGAGCCGTCGGTGGAAGACACCATCGCGATCCTGCGCGGCCTGAAAGAGCGCTACGAGCTGCATCACAAGGTCGAGATCACGGATCCCGCCATCGTTTCGGCGGCGACGCTTTCACACCGATACATCACGGACCGGCAGCTGCCGGACAAGGCGATCGACCTCATCGACGAAGCCGCCGCGCGCATCCGCATGGAGATCGACTCCAAGCCGGAAGCGCTGGACAAGCTTGAGCGGCGGATCATCCAGCTGCGCATCGAGCAGGAAGCGCTGAAGAAAGAGGAAGACGAGGCCTCGAAGCGCCGCCTCGCTGCACTCCAGGAGACCTTGCGTGGACTGGAGAGGGAATACGCGGATCTTGAAGAAATCTGGAAGGCGGAGAAGGCTTCGCTGCAGGGCGCGGCGCACATCCGCGAAGAGCTGGATCGCGTGAAGGTCGAAATCGAGTCCGCGCGCCGCGCCGGCAATCTGCAACGGGTGGCAGAGCTTCAGTACGGCCGCATCCCGGAGCTCGACAAGCAGCTCGCGGCAGCGCTCGAAATGGAAAAGAAGGGCACGCAACTCGTCCGCAACCAGGTGACGGAAGAAGAGATCGCGGAGGTCGTGTCGAAGTGGACCGGCATCCCCGTCTCGAAGATGCTCCAGGGCGAGAAGGAAAAGCTGCTGCACATGGAAGAGGCGCTGGGCAAGCGCGTGGTCGGGCAGGACGAGGCGGTGCGCATCGTCTCGGATGCCATCCGGCGCTCGCGGGCCGGGCTTGCGGATCCGCGTCGTCCGAACGGCTCGTTCCTGTTCCTGGGTCCGACCGGCGTCGGCAAGACCGAGCTTTCCAAGGCACTCGCCGAGTTCCTCTTCGACACGGAAGAGGCGATGGTGCGCATCGACATGTCCGAGTTCATGGAGAAGCACTCGGTGGCGCGGCTCATCGGCGCGCCTCCGGGGTACGTCGGGTACGAAGAGGGCGGCTATCTCACCGAAGCGGTGCGCCGCCGGCCGTACTCCGTGATCCTGCTGGATGAGGTGGAGAAGGCGCATCCGGACGTGTTCAACGTGCTGCTCCAGGTGCTCGACGACGGTCGGCTGACCGACGGCCAGGGGCGGACGGTGGATTTCCGCAACACCGTGATCATCATGACCTCGAACCTCGGGTCGCAGGTCATCCAGGAATACACGGGCGAGGCGAACTACCAGGCCATGAAGAATGCGGTGATGGAGATCGTCCAGCAGAACTTCCGGCCGGAGTTCATCAACCGCATCGACGACATCGTGGTGTTCCACCCGCTCGGGTCGGCGCAGATCCGCAAAATCGTGGATATCCAGCTCGGGTACCTGCGCAAGCGCCTCTTCGAGCGCGACATGGAGCTGGTCCTGGACGAGAAGGCCGCGGGGCTCCTGGGCGAGGCCGGGTTCGACCCGGTGTACGGCGCCCGGCCGCTGAAGCGCGCCATCCAGCAGCAGGTGGAGAACCCGCTGGCCCAGCGCATCCTCAAGGGCGAGTTCGGGCCCGGGGACCGCATCCGCGTGACGGTGGAAGACGGGCGCCTGGCGTTCCAGAAGGCTTGAAAGTAAGCCTGGCGGGCCTGACATGGCCCGCCAGGCTGGCACCCGCTTTCCCGGATCGCAGTGGCGCGCCTGAGCCGAAAGTGGCTCAGGTTGCACCCCCGGCTATACTGGCCGCGACAGTCGAAAAGCCCGGCGCCGGGTCGCCGCCGCCGAGAAGACTTGCGAATCAATTCCCAGGGATCACCGCAACACCATGCCGTTCTACGAATACGAGTGCGAAAACTGCAAGTTCTATACTGAGTTGCTGCAGAAGGTCTCGGACGAGCCGCTGAAGAAGTGTCCTTCCTGCAAGAAGAACACGATGAAGAAGCTCGTTTCCGCGCCGGTCTTCCGCCTGAAGGGCAGCGGCTGGTACGAGACGGACTTCAAGAGCGACAAGGAAAACAAGCGGAATCTCGCGGTGGACAAGGAGCCGGAGTCCACCTCCTCCGAGGAGTCGAAGCCCGCGAAGGCGGCTTCGGACTCGAAGGCGAGCACCCCGGCGGCGGAAAGCAAGCCTGCTGCCGCTGCGAAAGCCACGTCCGGCCGCTCCTCCTCGAGCAGCGCTCCCCGCAAGGTAGCCGCGCGTAGCGGCACGCCGGCGCGGTCCGCGAAGCCGGCGGCAAAAGCGAAACCGAAGGCGAAGGCCAAAGCGGCTGCGCGCGGTCGGCGGCGGTAGCACGCCGCCTGCCGAGCCGGCGCGAATGAACGCTTCGAAAAGGTCTTGGAGCCTGCGGCGATATCTCGTCGCGGGCGTTCTCGTCTGGCTGCCCATCCTCGCGACGCTGTGGATCGTCACGTTCATCGTGTCGCTGATGGACAGCATCCTGCTGTGGCTGCCGGACGGGTATCGGCCCGAGAACCTGCTGGGGTTCCGGCTGCCGGGGGCCGGGATCGTGATTGCGCTCGTCGTCGTGCTGGTGACGGGGCTTCTCGTCACCAACCTCATCGGGCGCCGGCTCGTGCAGTACTGGGACGGGCTCATCCGGCGCATCCCGCTCGTGCGGTCGATTCACGGCGGCGTGAAGAGCTTCGCGGAGAGCGTGTTCTCGCAGAACAACTCGTTCCGGAAAGTGGTGATGATCCAGTACCCGCGCGCCGGAGCCTGGAGCATCGGGTTCATCACCGCGGAGAACGTCGCGGAAGTGGCGGAAAAGACCGGTGGCGTCCCGCACGCCTGTGTTTATGTCCCGACCACTCCCAATCCCACCTCGGGATTCATCGTGATGGTGCCCGCCGCGGAAGTCGTCGAGCTTGAGATGTCGGTGGACGCCGCGATGAGGATGATCATCACCTGCGGCGTCGTCATGCCCCCGCCGCCGTCCTCCACCGGCGCGTCGGGACGGTTCGTCAAGCCGGCAGCCTGAGGGGCCCTTGGGACCCCGCCGGGGTTGCCGGCGCCCGGCCGTCCTGTAACATCGCGCGCTCCCTCAGGAACCCCTTTGAATTCTTATTGCCATGCGCACCCATTACTGCGGATTTGTGGATGAAAAACTGACCGGACAGGAGGTCACGGTGGCCGGGTGGGTGCATCGGCGGCGCGATCACGGCGGGGTCATTTTCGTGGACCTGCGCGATCGCGAGGGGCTGCTGCAGGTGGTGTTCGATCCGGATGCGGCCGAGATGTTCAAGGAAGCCGAGCGGCTGCGCAGCGAGTTCGTCATTCGCGTGAAGGGTCTCGTGCGCGCCCGCCCGGGTGCCACCGCGAACCCGAACCTGCGCTCCGGAAAGGTGGAGCTGCTCGCGCGCGAGCTGGAGCTCCTGAACCGGTCCGAGCCCTTGCCCTTCCAGCTCGACGACGACGTGAGCGAAGAGGTGCGCCTCAAATATCGCTATCTGGACCTGCGGCGCGAAGTGATGACGAAGCGCCTGCGGCTCCGTCACGCCGTCACGCGCGCGATGCGCAGCTACCTCGATGCGAACGGCTTCGTGGATCTCGAAACGCCGATGCTCACGAAGGCGACCCCCGAGGGCGCGCGCGATTACCTCGTGCCGAGCCGCACGCATCCCGGCAAGTTCTTCGCGCTTCCGCAGTCGCCGCAGATCTTCAAGCAGCTGCTGATGATGGCGGGCTTCGATCGCTACTATCAGATCGTCCGGTGCTTCCGCGACGAGGACCTGCGCGCGGATCGCCAGCCCGAATTCACCCAGCTCGATATCGAGACGTCCTTCCTCACGCAGGAGGACATCATGAAGCTCATGGAAGGGCTCGTGCGGCACCTGTTCAAGGAAGTGCTGGACGTCACCCTGCCGGATCCCGTGCCGCGCATGGCGTACGCCGAAGCGATGCGCCGTTACGGCTCGGACAAACCGGACCTCCGCATCCCGCTGGAGCTCGTCGACGTCGCGGATCTCGTGAAGGACTGCGAGTTCAAGGTTTTCGCAGGCCCCGCGAAGGATCCGAAAGGCCGCGTCACGGCGCTGCGCGTGCCGGGCGGCGCCTCGATGCCGCGCTCGCAGATAGACGATTACACCGCGCACGTCGCGCGCTTCGGCGCCAAGGGTCTCGCGTACATCAAGGTGAACGAGATCGCGAAAGGCCGCGACGGCCTCCAGTCCCCGATCACCAAGTTCCTGAGCGACGATGCGGTGAAGGGCATCCTCTCACGCACCGGCGCCGTCGACGGCGACCTCATCTTCTTCGGCGCGGACAGCGCGAAGGTCGTGAGCGATGCGCTCGGCGCGCTGCGCCTGAAAGTCGGCCACGACCTCCAGCTCGTCGCGAACGAGTGGCGCCCGCTCTGGGTGACGGACTTCCCGATGTTCGAGTACGACCCGGAAGCGAAGCGCTGGGCAGCGATGCATCACCCGTTCACCGCGCCGCTGAACGACGATCCCGCCGCGCTGAAGGCGGATCCCGAGAGCGCCGTCTCGAAGGGTTACGACTTCGTGCTGAACGGCTCGGAAATCGGCGGCGGCTCGGTGCGTATCCACCGGCAGGAGATGCAGTCCACGGTGTTCGAGCTTCTCGGCATCGACGCCGCGGAAGCGCAGCTCAAATTCGGCTTCCTGCTGGATGCGCTGAAGTTCGGTGCACCCCCGCACGGCGGCATCGCGTTCGGCCTCGATCGCCTCAGCATGCTGATGGCGGGCGCGGACAGCATTCGCGAGGTCATCGCGTTCCCGAAGACGCAGACCGCGGCGGATCCGCTCACGGATGCGCCCACGCCGGTGAGCGAAGCGCAGCTGCGCGAGCTGCACATCCGCGTGAGGCAGCAGAACCCGGCGAGCTGAGGAGCGGAAGCCCTCAATCGCCGGGCGGCTCAAGAGATGCGCTGGCGTCGCGCGCCCGACGCAGGTCGCGATGTCGCTTGCGAAGGAGCTCACGCGTCATGGCCTGAGACCCGCGGCACCTGAGAGCGGCCCCGAAGCTCTATCTTTCGACCCGGAAGTTGATGCCGGCACGCTGATTGAGCGTGCCCTGGCTCGCTTCCAGGCTGAGCCGGTCGTTGATGCGGTAACGCAGGGTGACGACCTGTCCGGGCTCGAACAGTCCGACGCCGTAACTCAGGAAAAGGCGAGGCGAGAGGTACTCGCCGATCGTGAACGCGGAGCCGCCGATCTCGTCGCTTTCCTGCACGCCCACTTCGTCGATCCCGAGCCGCCGGCCCAGGTTCTTCGCGAGCAGGTTGCCGGCGGCACCACCGAGCGACCGAGCCGCGCTCTGCACGATGTCGCCTTCGCCGCTCCCCACTTCGTTGAGCGGCTTGCCCGTGACGAGATACGAAAGCGCCTGCGTCTGCGACATCGCCGGATCGGCGGAAACTTCCAGTTGCGGCCTGCGCGCGCTGCCCGTCACGGTGAGCTTCGCCGTCACGGCTTCCACCGTGCGGGTCGCCACGAGATTGAGCTGCGGATCGTTGATGGGCTGGCCCGCGAACAGCAGGCGTCCCTGCTGGATCGTGAGATCCTGCCCGTACGCCTTGTAGATGCCGGAAAGGTTGATCTCGCCGTGGCCCGTCGTCTGCTCACCTGGCCTCTCATGCACGTCGAGCCAACCCCACACGACGGCGTCGAGCCCGTAGCCGGCCAGCGTGACTTCGTCTTTCCGCTCGAATCGCTGGCCCGTGATGATGCCGGCCTGCTGCGGCTGCCGACCGATGATGAGGCCGACGTTCACTTCCAGCGGCACCCGCTGCGAGCGTGCGATGGCCGATTCGTCATCGTCGATGACGACCACGTCGGGTGAGATCTTCGCGCCGCTTTCCTGTTTCGGCAGCTTCGAGATGTCCACCTGCGCCTGCGGAATCCGCACCTGCCCATAGAGCAGCATGCGATCCGGCGAACGCTCGAACGTGAGATCCGGCTGGATGATGACGTTCGCGCCCGGCATGTTCGCGGCCTGGAAGTCCTTGCCTTCGGCCTTGATCCGCAGGACGCCGTTCTCGAGCGTCGAGCCGGTCAGGATCACCTCGCCGTCGCCGGACTTCACGCGACCGTCGATCGACAACGCATTGCCGGTCTGCATCGAGGCCCGCAGATCTCCTTCGCGCAGCTTGATCCCGATCTGAGGCAACTCGGCCGCGAGCTGCTTCAGCTCCGCGGAGCCGGTGATGTCCGGTTCCGCGAATGTGCCGGCGAGCGTTACGCTCGCCTCCGCGGTTCCCTTCACGTTCGCGATCTGCGGTACGAAGATCTCGACGGGCGAAAGATCCGGCAGCGTGAGCGTGACGTTGCCGTCCATCGACGGCGAGGCGCCGCTGAGATTCGCGAGCATCACCTGGCCCGCGATCTTTCCGCTGCGATTCACGGCGGTGTTGATCGTGGCTTGCGCGGTTTCGCCGGCGAGTTGCGCGTCGATCTTCAGGTTCTCGTAAGTGAGGAGCGCGTCTTCGGCGTTCTCCTTCGGAGGCTCTCCCGATTCCGAAACGCGCCCGGACGCCGAGGACACGTGCGCCTCGCCGAAGAGCTCTCCGTCGCTGGTTCGCCGGATCATCCCGTTGCCTTCGATCACCGCTTCGATCTGCACGGGCAGCTCCGGAGCGGCGAGCGTTGCGAGGAGCCCGAGCGGCAGGTGTTCCAGCGTGTATTGCGCGTTCAGCTCTCCCGCCTCGTCCTGCGACGCCGTGACGCAGGCGCTGATCTGCTCACCCGCGAGACAGGTTTCGGACACGCTGAACGCACGCGGGTTGTAGGCGATCTTCACCGGCTGTCGCAGCGATATCGGTGAGATGCCCGTTGCGTTGAGGTCCAGCTGCTGCAGGGTGCCCGCCCAGCCGTCCTTGCCTTCACGCGCGCCTTCGACGCGCACTTCGGTGCTGAGTGGCTGGCCTGTCGCCTTCAGTTCAACGGTGTGCGCTTTCTCGTCCCCCGATGCGTCGAGTGTCACTTCCGAAAACTCGAAGCCCGCCGCGAGAATCGTCGTGGCGTTGATCCTTGCCGTGCCGGAGGGAGACTGCGGATTGCGCACATCCGCCGTGACGTCCACTGCCTTGACGGAGTACTCGCGGAACGCGAAGTTCTGGCCCTTGGCCTGGCCGCGGACCGCGATCTTCGGCCACTCGCCCGAGATGTTGAACGTGCCTTTGACGCTGCCGGTGGTGCTCGGCGCCCAGTCGTCGAGCGAGGCGATGTCGATGATGGTATCGACATCCATCGATTGCCCGCCGCGCCCCTCGACCGAGACGGAGCTGCGCCCCGAGCTCAGTTGCAGATTGCCCGCGACGACCTTCTGCGGGTTCAAGCTCAACGCCGCCTGGCCGGCGATCGGCCGATTGCGCAACGTGCCCTTGAGATCGCGCAGATCGAACGACGCCTGCGGCCCGCGCTCGAGCAGCTCACCCTTCGTGTTGAGTGCGAAGCCCAGCTGCCCCGGCCAACCTGCCACGATCGCACCCGGATCGAAGGTCGTCGCATTCACCGCGAGATCCCAGCCGACGCGCGGCTTCAGCAGCACCGATCCGTCCGCCTTGAGGCTGCCCGACTTCTGCACGATCTCGAAACGTTTCACCTCGATCTGTTCCTGCGTGCCCTCTATCGAGAGCGCGATATCCGCGAGCCTTCCAGGCGGGCCGAGCGCCATGGAGCCGCCGGCTTCGAACGTCGCCGTGGACCCTGCGACCTTCAGCCGACCGTGCGAGGAAAGCGGCTGGCCGACCCATTCCTTCGGAAGCTCCACACCTTCCCAGTTGACCGCGAGATCGGCGGTGAACGGCGGCGCCGCTGCGTTCTTCTCCGCCTCGCTGGCGAACTTCACGGTCCCCGCCGCGTTCAGCGTCCCACGCCGCGTCGGATCCAGCAGCTTCAAGGCCTCGATCGTGAGCACCTGCTCCTTGTATCGCACCCGTGCGGGATCGATGCGCAGGCTCTTGCCATTCATCGCGACCTCGCCGCGCAGTTCGGCGAAGGTCCGATCGCCCTGACCCGAAAGTTTCGCGGCGAGACTCTGCATCGAGCTGTCCGGCAGCAGTCCCTTGCGGGGATCGAACTGCGGGACGTCCAGCGTGAGCTGCCAGGGCAACTCCTCCGTCTGCTCCAGGCTCGCGTCCAGGCGGCCGGAAAAAGGAGAGCTCAGGCGAACCTGCGCATCGAGCTTCGCTTCCTGGCTGTTGGCCGTGAGATCGCCGGCATATTGCGCGCCTGCGATCTTCCACTTGAAACCGCCGGCAACCTTGCCTTCGAACGTCGTCGGTCCGTCGGGGTTCGCGGTGCCCCCCTCATTCACGTCCGCCGTGAGATGCACGTTGCCGTCGGGCGAGTCGACGATGAACTTCCTGATGACGATGCCGTCGGCGCCAGTCCACCGACCCTCCGCTTCCGCGACCCGCGCGACGAACAGCTCCCGCTCATCGCGAGACACTCGCGCGTTGCGGAGCACGAACCGATCGAGAACAAGGTCGATGGGCGGATCGAGCGAGAACGGTCGGGGCTCTTCTTCTTTCTCCTTCGTCGGCTCGGAGAGGCGCACGTCGACGCCGTTCACCTCGAGCGACAACACATGCACCCGTCGCGCGAACAGCTCGCGCAGAGCCATGTCGACCGACACACGCGCGACGCGAACATCCACACCGCTTTCAGGATTCGCGAAGCGAACGCCGGAGACGGTGAGCGGACCCGCGATAGTCCCTTCGACCTGGGCCACCTCCAGTTTCCCCGCAAGGAACCCGACCGCGCGGTTCACCGCGAAGCGCGTCCCCGCTTGCGTGTTCAGCACCCACAACACACCGCCCGCGATGAGCACGAGGAGAACAAGGAACCCGCCGCCGACCCACAGCCCCCATCGCCGAGGGCGTCGACCCTCTTCGGCTGAGGCTTCGGTTTCGTTCTCCGGCGTGCTCACAGATCGGGGCCTATGCTGATGTGGAATCGAACCGACTTGTCCGTGACGACCTCGCTCTGGATCGGATACCCGAAGTCCACGCGGACCACGCCCACCGGCGAGCGCCACCTCACACCGATACCCGCTCCGACGTTCGTGGAGAAGTCACCCTTCAGCCATGCGTCGCCCGCGTCGACGAAGAGCGCCGCGCCCCAGTCGCGCCAGAAGTAGCGTTCCAGCTCAAGGCTGCCGACGGCGAGATAGGTGCCGCCGATGACGTCGCCGTCCTCGTCCTCCGAGCCGAGCGCCTGGTAGTCGAAGCCGCGGATGGATCGGTCTCCGCCCGCGTAGAAGCGCAGCTCCGGCGGCAGCTGATTGAAGTCGTCCACCGCCATCGCCCCGAAGGAAAGCCGCGTGATGAATCGCGTCCGCCGGCCGAGGCCGAGGACATACTTGCCATCCAGCGTCATCTGGCTGAAGGACGTGTCGGAAATCAGTCCCTCGGGCGCGAAGCGGATCGCCGTGCCCGCGGACCAGCCCTTCCTCGGGAAAAAGAAATCGTCGGCCTGCTTCTTCGTGAGCGTTCCTTCGCCGAAGAACAGCCGGGTGTAGCGATCCTCCTCGCCGATCTTGAACGTGCCTGCCAGGTACTGGACGCCGATCGTGCGCGTGAAGCCATGCCACTTGCGGCTCTCGTTCACGACGATGCGATCGTTCTTCGACTGGCTGGTGTCGGTGTCTTCCTCCCGATGCGTGATGCCGAAGTTGAGGCTCCTGTCGTTCGGTCCGAGCAGCGGGATGCGGTAGCTCGCGGAGTACGCCTGGAGGCGCTGCGCGTAGTCGATGTCGAACTGGGCCTTGTGCCCCTTGCTGTTCAGCCAGCGCCGCGAAACGCCGAGCTTCGCGCCGGCGCCGGTGTCCGTGCTGATGTAGGCGCCGGCCGTGTAAATGGTGCGTTTCGCGGGAGAGAGCTGGACCTGGATCGGCACGTTCACGCCATCGGCGTTCTTGAGGTCAGGCTGGACCGAGACGGTCGAGAAATAGTCCGCATCGACCAGCCGTTGCTGGAAGGCGACCAGCTCGTCGGGGGAGTAGTACGCGCCGGGTTCCCAGGGGATGTACCGCTCGAGAAATTCCGGCGGGAACTGCGCTTCTGAAAAATTGACCTGCCCGAATTTCATGCGCGGGCCGCTATCCCACTGCAGGTCGATGCTCGCCGTGTTCTCCCTGCGCGACACCTCCACGCGGTGCTGCTTCGCCTGCATGCGCAGGAAACCCTGGTCGAGGAGGGTCCGCTCGATGTTGGCTTTGCTCTCCTCGTAGACCATGTGATTGAAGACTTCGCCCTCGTCGGGGTTGAAGCGGCGCAGGGCGCGACGAACGGGATCGAGCAGGGCCGCATCGCCCCGCACCTCCACCTTCTGGGAAGTGACCCGGACGGGTTCGCCGGGCGTCACCCGGAAGAGGGCGGTGAGTCCCTTGTCCGTGGTGTCGAGCGTGCTGGACACCTGCACGTTGTAGTACCCGAACGGCTCCAGGCCCGTGCGGATTTCCTGCTCGGCGGTGTTGAAGAGGCGGCGGATCTGCGCCGGCGTGACATCCCGGCCGATGTAGTTGCGCAGGGAGAGATTCGCTTCCACCGACTCCTTCATCTCCCCCTCGAGTCCCTCGATTTTGATGGTCAGCTCGGCGGCGGACGCAGCTGCCGCCAGCCACGGAAGGAGCACCGGAACCAGCCAGCGCGCCGTCCGCGCTCGGCGGCGCGCTGTTGGCATAGTTCGCGGGGTCACGGGTGCTTAATGGGGGTCGTCCGGGGAGGTTCCGTACGAGGCTGCCCGCACGGGACGGTCCCGGCAAGTGGCATTAGCCTGTGGAATACTGGATCGGGAGGACGCCCTCGATCCGCCGGTCCAGGCCCCGACCATCCGGAGGGTGAGGCTCCTGCTCGGCGACTGGAGGTCCCCATCGAACAGCTGATCTACGTCCACGGCTTGTGGATGAACGGAGCCGACGGGCTCGTCCTGCGACGTCGCATCGCGCGCGACTTCGGAATGGAAACCCACGCGTTCCATTACAGAAGTGTTTCCGGCTCGATGACGGATAGCGCGGCACGGCTGCGGGACTTCGCCCTGGACCTCAAGGCCGAGCGCCTGCACTTCGTCGGGCACAGCCTCGGCGGGCTCGTCATCTATCGCATGTTCGAGCAACGGCGGGACCTCCCGCCCGGACGCGTGGTGTTTCTCGGCACGCCGGCCGTCTCGAGCCGCGCCGCCTTGGGAGTGCGCCAGCGACTGGGGCGCGTGTCCGCGGTCATGGGCCGATGCGTGGCCGAGGAGCTCTTCGCGGATCGCTCGCGTCGCTGGCAGTGGGCCGACCGCCCGCTCGGGATCATCGCGGGAACACACCGGCTCGGGATGGGCGGGCTTTTCGCGAAGCTCGAAGGAGAGAACGACGGCACGGTCGCCGTGTGCGAGACCCGCATTCCGGGGGCCAGCGATTTCATTTCCCTGCCCGTGAGTCACATGGGCCTGCTCATGTCCGCCCGGGTCGCGCGCGAGACCGGCACATTTCTCCAGGCCGGCCATTTCACTACGGCGGAAACGGTCCTCAGCGAATGACCTATACTTCGCAGCCGGCGTTGGCACGGTCCCTCCATGTCGGGTAGCGCACTCATCATCGACGACCATCCCTTGTATCGGGACGCGCTCATGCAGCTGCTGAGCGCCATCGGGGAGGCCGGTATCCGCGTCGCCAGCTCCGTCGAAGAGGCGCTGCGGATGACCTTCTCGCTCGCCGAACCGCGCATCATCCTTCTGGATTTTCTGCTGCCGGGTGTCAGCGGCACGGAAGCCATCGCGGCGATGGTGCGACGGTTCCCCGGCGTGCCGATCATCGCCGTCTCCGCCTCTGAAGATCGGCGGGATGCGAGCGCGGCCCTGCGCGCGGGCGCGCGTCACTTCATCTCGAAGGCGGTCAGCACGGAAGTGTTGGCGGACGTCATCCGGAAAGTGCTCGCGGGAGACTGCTCCTCGCCGCCCTGGATCACGCCGTCAGGCCCCGGCGCGCTCGAGCCCTCTGGGGAGTCGCCCCTCACGCCGCGTCAGCTCGAGATCCTGTCTCTCCTGCATCTGCCCAACAAGGAGATCGGGCTGCGCCTGGGGCTCGCCGAAGTCACCGTGAAGATGCACGTCTCCGCGATCTTCCGGGTGCTGGACGTGGCCAATCGCACGCAGGCGATGCAGGCCGCGCGCAACCTCGCGCTTCAGGAAAGGAAGGTCGGCTCGGCGGATTAGTTCGCGGCAGCCGCGGGAGGCGCAATGCGTGCCGCGAAAATGGCGTCGCTCAGCTCGTCATCCCGCAGCGGCTTGTGCAGAACCGCGAGGCCGCTCGCCGCAATGTTCCGGATCTGTCCCGGGTCCGTGTCTCCGGTGATCAGGATGGCTGGGATGTCCGCGTTGAACTCGTTGCGGATGGCCTCGACGACGTTCACTCCCGTCTCGCCGTCCCTCAATCGATAATCGCAGATGATCACGTCTGGTGGCTGGCGCGCCGAAGCCAGCTGCTGAAGCGCCGCCGCGCCTGAAGCTGCTGAGATCACCGTGCATCTCCATTGCTCGAGCAGCGTGCGTGCTGCGTCGAGGATGAGCTCCTCATCGTCGACGAGGACGACCGTGGTTCCTTCAAGGTCCCGGCCGGCGACGCGTTCGGCTTCGGGCTTGCTCGTGAGCAGCTCCACTCGCGTGGCGAGAGGAAGGTCGAATGCGAAGTGGCTGCCGCGCCCCGGCCTCGACTGCAGTGTGAGGGGCGCGTTCAGCAGCTTCGACAGCCTCTCGACGATCGCAAGTCCAAGGCCGAGTCCCTTCGACCGGTCCCGCTCGCGATTCCCGACCTGATAGAACTCCTCGAACACCAATTCCTGCTCGCCCGGTGCGATGCCGACGCCGGTGTCGTAGACAGAAATGCGCAGGGTCCCGCGACGCCTCCGGCAGCCCACGAGGACTCGCCCCTTCTCGGTGTAGCGAACGGCGTTGGCGACGAAGTTGCGCAGGATCCGCTCGGTAAGCGCCGGATCGCTCGTCACGAACGCTGACGAGTCCACCACCCGCAGATCGATTCCCTTCGCCCGCGCCTGCGGCTCGAACTCCACGCGTGCGCGCTCGAGCAGCGGGTTCATCGGAAATGTGACGACCTGCGGCCGGATGGCGCCCGCGTCGAGCTTCGAGATGTCGAGCAGGGCGCGAAGCATCTCGTCGAGGATGTGCGCGCACTGGCGCACTTTTGCGAGCAGCGAACCAGCGGACCGCGGCAGCTGGATTTGCGCAAACGCTCCGAGATACAGGTTCAGCGCATGGATGGGCTGGCGCAGGTCGTGGCTCGCGGCAGCGAGGAAGCGCGACTTGGCGAGATTTGCCGACTCCGCCGCGTCCTTCTGCTCAGTGAGCTGCGCGACGAGATCGAGGTTCTCGAACCTGAGGCGCACGGAATCCAGGAACACGCGGTGATATGTCCGCACCGACCACAGGACGATGAGACACATCACCAGCACGCCCACCGCGAAGCCCACCTGCTGCGACCCGCCAGTGGCCGCGAGCCCCGCGATGCCCGGGAGCATCGACGGCGCGCAGAACGCGACGAACGCGGGGTAATGCGGGGCATACGTGAACATTCCCGCCATTGACATCATCACGAGCGCGAACAGGAACGTGAACTGATAGAGCATCTCGCCTTCCGGAAACAGGAAGAGCGAGCCGAGCCCCCACATCACTCCGGAGACGAGGGCGAACCAGGTGGCCTCGCGCAGCCAGCTGCGCGCGCTCTCGGGCTGCACATCCTTGGGGCGAAAGCGCCTCCAGCGGAGCATGCGAACGAGGGAGAGCACCGCGAAGGCCGCGAACCATGGAAAGAGGTAAGCGTCCGGCACCACAGCGCGGAACACTGCAACGACGAGCCCGACGATGATCAGCCCGCCGATGACCGCCGCGGGCACAGTCCGGTGCAGATAGCGAGCCTGCTCACAGACTAAAGCCTCGTTGAGTTGCATAGTCCCACGCTAGACCGTCGACCCGTTCCGTACAACCCATACTTCCGTACAGATGCCAGACAACTTCTCCAGTGCGAGTGTGGGGCCCTGTTCGATACAGGATGCGCCTCGAGGGTGGAGCTGGCCGGTGGATGCTGCTGCAATGGATGCCGCACCCGGGTTCCAGGCCCCCACCAGTATCGAAAACGGAAGGGGTGCTCTTTTTGCGCGAGGCGTAACGCGGTCCACAGTTATGCGATGCCGGGTTGACATGCGAGCGATTTCGTCCATCCTTGGCCGCCAACTTTGCTTCAACGCACGCGCGGTCTACCGGGCCGGCCCCCGCGGGGCGGACCCGTACATGCATATATAAGTGGAGCGGGCGTCACCGAACGGGCATGCAGGTCGAGGAAACAGGTCTACTCGAAGCGATCTCGGGAGAGAGCCCCTGTGGGGATGATCTCGAGGACACACAACTGCTGGCGTCGTTCGACGCATACCGTCTTTTCGGCCAGTCCGCGCCGTTGTCCGGCGAGATCGACTGGCGCGACATCCGCGACCGATCCCTCGAAGCGCTGAAGACCAGCAAGGACTTCCGCCTCCTCGCGCACCTCGCGGCCGCTGTCGTGCGCACGGACGGAGTCGTTCCGTTCCTGCAGCTCCTCACCGTGCCCGCACGCTGGCTGGAGACGTGGCAGAACGAAGTCTTCCCCCGGGTGGACGATGACGCGATTCTTCGGCGCAACGCGCTGAACGGGCTCGCGGACCGCATGGCCGTCGTCGATGGCGTGCGGCGCTCGCCGCTCATCGTGCACCGGCAGCTCGGGCCGCTTTCGATCCGGGACATCGAGATCGCGAACGGCCAGCTCACACCGGCGGAAGGCGAGACTGCGCAGTTCGACGCCGCCCAGCTCAATGCCGTCCTGACGGACACGTCCGTCGAAGAGCTCGGCACGCTCGCAGGGCATCTCGACGAAGCGGTGCGCAGCCTCAAGTCCGTCGAATCGGCCATGAGCTCGCAGGGGGGCGTCCAGGCCACCCCGGACTTCGCGATCCTGTCCGCGCCGCTCGCCCGCACGGCGAAGCTCATCAACGATCATCTGGCCACTCGCGCGCCGGCCTCGGAGGGCGGCGAGGCCGCCGCCGGAGGCGATGCCGCGCCTTCCGCCAACGGCGGCGGTGTCGCGGTGAACGGCATCCGTTCGCGCGAGGATGCCACCCGGGCGCTCGACGCCATCGCGAGCTACTTCCGCGTTAACGAGCCCTCCAGTCCGATTCCCCTGCTCATCGAACGCACCAAGCGTCTCGTCGCCAAGGATTTTCTCGCCGTGCTCGAAGAGCTCGCCCCCGACGCGTTGCCCCAGGCGAAGGCGGCGAGCGGTGTACGGGACGAGAGCGAATAACGCGGGGGCGGGCACGACCTCAATGAATCACGAAACGGAGACCTGACGTGGCCAAGCCAAGCAGTCAAAAATTCATCGCGCGCAATCGTGCGCCACGCGTGCAGATCGAATACGACGTCGAGCTCTACGGCGCACAGAAGAAGGTGCAGATCCCGTTCGTGATGGGCGTGATCTCCGACCTCTCGGGCGACTCGCTGACGCCGCCGCCCCCGGTGGACGAGCGCAAGTTCCTGAACTTCGACGCGGACAACTTCGACGAGCGCATGAAGTCGATGAAGCCGCGCGTCGCCATCAACGTGCCGAACACGCTGACGGGCGAGGGCAACCTGGCCGTCGACCTCACGTTCGAGAGCATGGACGACTTTTCGCCCGCCGCCGTCGCGCGCAAGGTGGATGCGCTCAACAAGCTGCTGGAGGCCCGGACGCAGCTGTCCAACCTCATCAGCTACATGGACGGCAAGTCGGGCGCCGAGGATCTCATCGCGAAGGCCCTGAACGACCCGGCGCTGCTGAAGTCGCTGGTCGAGCAGAAGAAGCCGGAAGGGTCCGGCGAGTAAGCGCCGTAACGTATTTTTTCGAGGGCGGAAAACATGGCCGAAGCCGAAAAACAAGCCGCGGAGGGCGCAGCAGTCGCCGAGGCGGACCAGTTCGCGGAGCTCCTGCAGAAGCAGTTCAAGCCGAAGACGGATCGCGCGCGCGCGGAAGTCGAGCGGGCGGTGCAGACGCTTGCCGAGCAGGCGCTGCGCGAGACGACCGTCGTGTCCGACGACGTGGTCGGCACCATCAAGGCGATCATCGCGGAGCTCGACAAGAAGCTCACCGACCAGGTGAACCTCATCCTGCACAACGAGCGCTTCCAGCAGCTGGAGAGCGCGTGGCGCGGTCTGCATTACCTCGTCTCGAACACCGAGACGGACGAGATGATGAAGATCCGCGTCATGAACATCTCGAAGAAGGATCTCTCGAAGACGCTCAAGAAGTACAAGGGCGCTTCCTGGGACCAGAGCCCGATCTTCAAGAAGCTCTACGAGCAGGAGTACGGCCAGCTCGGCGGCGAGCCCTACGGCGCGATCGTCGGCGACTACCACTTCGATCACACGCCGGGCGATGTGGAGCTGCTCGGCCAGATGGCGCAGATCGCGGCGGCGGCGCATGCGCCGTTCATCGCGGGCGCCGGCCCCACGCTCATGGGCATGGACTCCTGGCAGGAGCTCGCGAACCCGCGCGATCTCGGCAAGATCTTCGCGGCGCCGGACTATGCGGCCTGGCGCAGCCTGCGCGAGTCTGAAGATGCCAAGTACATCGGGCTTGCCATGCCGCGCTTCCTGGCGCGCCTGCCTTACGGCGCCAAGACCAATCCGGTCGAGGAGTTCGATTTCGAGGAGGAGACCGGCGGCGGCGACTCCTCGCGCTATTGCTGGGCGAACTCCGCTTACGCGATGGCCGTGAACATCAACCGCTCGTTCAAGATGTACGGCTGGTGCTCGTCGATCCGCGGCGTCGAATCGGGCGGCGCGGTCGAGGGCCTGCCGGTGCACACGTTCCCGAGCGACGACGGCGGCGTCGACATGAAGTGTCCGACGGAGATCGCCATCAGCGACCGTCGCGAAGCCGAGCTCGCCAACTGCGGCCTCATGCCGCTGATCCATCGCAAGAACACGGACGTCGCGGCGTTCATCGGCGCGCAGTCGCTGCAGAAGCCGCAGGAATACTCGGATCCGGATGCGACGGCGAACGCGCGCATCGCGGCGCGCCTGCCGTACCTCTTCGCGAGCTGCCGTTTCGCGCACTTCCTGAAGTGCATGGTTCGCGACAAGGTGGGCTCGTTCAAGGAGCGCGCCGACATGGAGCGCTACCTGTCGGACTGGATCAAGGGCTACGTACTTCCGAACCCGGAGACCGCGGGCGAGCGCTCGAGGGCTGAAAAGCCGCTCGCGGGCGCCGAGGTGACGGTGTCCGAGATCGAAGGCAACCCGGGCTACTACGCGGCGAAGTTCTATCTGCGCCCGCACTACCAGCTTGAAGGTGTGAACGTCTCGATGAGCCTCGTCTCACGCCTGCCTTCGCAGAAGAAGTAACAAGCAGCAACTCAAGCATCGGCCGCAAGGCCACAACGGTAAGGGTCAAGGAGTTTCAGGATCATGGCAACAGATATGTTTCTCGAGCTGAAGGGCATCGAGGGCGAGTCGATCGACAAGGTCTACAAGGACAAGAAGGCGATGGACATCCTGGCGTGGAGCTGGGGCATGTCCAACTCGGGCACGTTCCACTCCGGCAGCGGCGGCGGCGCGGGCAAGGTGAACGTGCAGGACCTCTCGTTCACGAAGTACATCGACAAGGCGTCGGCGCCCCTGATGCTGGCGTGCTGCAACGGCCGGCACCTGGACGAAGCCGTCCTCACGGTGCGCAAGGCCGGCGAGAAGCCGCTCGAGTATCTCAAGATCACGATGACCGGCGTCATGGTCACCGCGGTCAGCACGGGTGGCAGCGGCGGCGAAGATCGCCTCACGGAGAACGTCACTCTCAACTTCGCGAAGGTGAAGACCGAGTACTTCATGCAGAACGCGAAGGGCGGCAAGGACACCGGCGGCCAGATGTCTTGGGACATCGCCGCGAACTCGAACGAGTAATCGTTCGAACGACATCACCTGCCGGCGGATCCCGCCGGCACCGGCTCACGGCACGGCCCTCAGGCCGTGCCGGACCCTGGGAGACGCATGAGCACTGCGGAAACCCTGTTTCGTGGCGGCCAGGTCGCCGCCAGCCTGACGGCGTTGCAGAACGAGGTCCGCCAGCGCCCCGCGGATGGGAAGCTGCGGATTTTCCTCGCGCAGCTGCTCATGGTGACGGGCGACTGGGAACGCGCCCTCAACCAGCTCACCGTCCTCGGCGAGCTGGATGCGAGCGCGCTGCCGATGGTGCACAGCTATCGTGCCGCGATCGGCTGCGAGCGTGTGCGCACCGAAGTGTTCGAAGGCAAGCGCTCGCCGCTCATCTTCGGAGATCCTGAGCCCTGGATCGCACAGCTCCTGCAGAGCCTCGCCCTGCAGGAACAGGGGCACGCCGCGAAAGCACAGGAGATGCGTGCCGCGGCCCTCGAAGCCGCGCCGACGACGGCGGGCACGCTGAACGGCACCGCTTTCGAGTGGATTGCCGATGCCGACTCAAGACTCGGCCCCATTCTCGAAGTTCTCATGAACGGCGCGTATTACTGGGTGCCGTTCTCGCGCCTGCGCAAGGTCGTGCTGGAGGATCCGGCGGACGCGCGGGACCTCGTATGGATTCCGGCCCAGTTCACCTGGGCCAACGGCGGCGAAGCGATGGGCTTCATCCCCGTGCGCTATCCCGGTTCGCAGGCCAGTGAGGACGACGCCATCCGCATGTCACGCAAGACTGAATGGCGCGACCTCGGCGAAGGGGCCTATGCGGGCCTCGGCCAGCGTGTGCTCGCCACCAGCGCGGACGAGCTCGGACTGCTCGAGGTGCGTGAGCTGACGCTCGAGGCGGGCTGATCGCATGGCCGAGCTCAGCCTGCGCGAACGCCTGCAGCCCGCACTGCTCGACCGGCTTGTCGACGAAGAGCGGTTGCTGGTCCAGTACGACGTTCGCGTCTCGCGCGCAGGGCTGCAGCGGCTGGGCATCCCGGAACGTGACCTGGTGGAGATCCTGCGTGCGCAGGGTCTTCAGCGCGGCGAGGGATCGTCCCCTCCCGGTGACGAGCTCCAACTGCGTTTCTTCGCGCCTTACGGGCGCGTCACTCTCTCGCAGCTGAAGGCGCTCACGCTTAAACCGCCCGGCGCCGCCCAGGGCGTCGCGCTTCAGACTTTCTGCAGCATCGACGCGCAGACGATCACGAACGACACGCCCGAGTCGGGAGAGCGCCGGTTCGCCTCCATGCGCCGCCTTCGCGAGTACGTCTGTCGCGACCTGGCCGTGCTCCTGAACTCCACTGGCATCGATCAAGTGGTCGACCTCACGCGCTATCCCGAAGTGCGTCGGTCGGTGCTCAATTACGGAATGCCTTCGCTCGCCGGACGCGCCGCCGTGGCCGTCGACGTCGAAGGCACTGCGCGTGCCATCGAAGACGTGATCCGTCGCTACGAGCCGCGTCTTACCGCCGTGCGCGTCCTGCCCGACGCGGAAGACGGTGACGGTCATTCGCTCTCGTTCCGTATCGAAGCGGAGCTCTGGGGACAGCCGGCCCCGCAGCATCTCGTGCTGCGTACTCGGATCAACACGGAGTCCGGGGACGTGAACGTCCTCGATACTGTCGGGCGCTGACGATGGATCCGCGTCTCCTCGAGTACTACAACCGCGAGCTGCAGTTCGCGCGCGAGATGGGCGCGGAGTTCGCGCAAGCGTATCCACGCATCGCGGCGCGGCTCGGGCTCGAAGGTCTCGAATGCGCGGATCCGTATGTCGAGCGACTGCTCGAGGGCTTCGCGTTCCTCGCCGCGCGCGTGCAGTTGAAGCTTGACGCGCGTCATCCTGATTTTACGCAGCATCTGCTCGAGCTCGTTTATCCGCACTACCTGTGCCCGGTGCCTTCATGCGCGCTCGTCGAGCTGGAGCCCGATCTCAAGGAAGCCTCCTTGCAGACGGGGCGAACCTTGCCGCGCGGAACGAGCTTGCGCACGCCGCTCGGCGCGGGTGATCGCACGGCCGTCGAGTTTCGGACCGCGCAGGACGTGACGTTGTGGCCGCTGGTCGTCAGCGAGGCTCGCTATCTTTCCGGGTCCGGCGCACTTTCGACACAAGGCATCGCGACGGACGGACGGGCGCGCACGGCGATCCGCCTGCGCCTCAAAGGCGGCCCTGGCGTCAAGCTGAATACATTGCCTCTCGACGCGCTGACCTTCTACATCAAGGCGACGCCCGACATCGCGCACCGGATCCACGAGCAGGTCGTCGCGGATAGTCTCGGGTTTTATGCACGCTCCACACGCTCCGGCGCGATGGTGCATTTTCGTCCGGCGACCAGCATTCGCCAGCGCGGTCTCGACGACGATGAGGCGCTGCTGCCCGTCACTCACCGCAGCTTCCAGGGTTATCGCCTCCTGCAGGAATACTTCGCGTTCCCGGAGCGCTTCCTGTTCTTCTCGCTGCACGATCTTCGCGGCGTCCTTGAAACCTGCGAGGGCGATGAGCTCGAGATCTTCATCGCGATGAGCCGCGCGCAGCCGGGCCTGGAGAATGCGCTCGACGCGAGCCAGTTCCGCCTGCACTGCGTGCCCGCGGTGAATCTGTTCCCGCGTGCCGCGGATCGCATTCACGTCACTGGCTTCGACACCGAACATCACCTCGTGCCGGATCGCAACCGGCCGATGGACTTCGAGGTGTTCAGCATCGAGAAGATGCAGGGCATCGGGGCGGGCGGCGAATCCATCGCTGAAATCCAGCCTTTCTACAGCGCCACACATCGCACGGACCCGCGCTCTCCGCTCACGTACTACACGGTCCAACGCCGGCCGCGGCAATTGTCCGTGCGGCAGCGGACGAGTGGCGCGCGCGCAAGCTATATCGGTAGTGAGTGCTTCATCTCGGTGGTGGATTCAGCGCAGAGGCACGTCACCGGCGACATTCGCCAGATCGACGCGGAGATTCTCTGCACTAACCGCGACCTGCCGATCCAGCTGACCATGGGGCAGGGCGATACGGATTTCCTCGTAGAGGGTGGCGGGCCGATCGTGTCCGCGCGCTGCATCGCCGGGCCGAGCTATCCGCGCTCGTCGCCCGCGTTCGGTGACACGGCGTGGAAGCTCATCAGTCACCTGTCTCTCAACTATCTCTCGCTCGTGGACAGCGAGCCGCAAGCGGGCGCGGAGATGCTACGCAGCCTGCTCTCGCTGTACGCGGACGCGAACGATGCCGCGTCGATCCGCCAGATCGAAGGCGTGCGCAGCGTGAGTTACCGGCCGGTGGTGCGGCGAATGCCGATCGAAGGTCCGATCGCTTACGGCCGCGGCCTGGAGATCAGCCTGACGCTGGAGGACGAAGCTTTCGAAGGAGCCGGGATCATCGTGCTCGCGAGCGTGCTGGATCGCTTCTTCGCGCGCTACGTCTCGCTCAATTCCTTCACCCAGACTCGCTTGCATTCCGCGACACGCGGGGAGGTCAAGACGTGGCCAGTGCGCCTCGGTCGACGACCGATCAGCTGAACCCGCTGCAGCGTCTCGCAGCCGAGCCTCATCGGTTCAGCCTGTTCGCAGCGCTGCGCCTGCTGGAGCAGGTGCATGCGGACAAGCCGCGCCTGGGCGAATCCCGGCGTGCGGCGACCGAGGGAGTGCGCCTGGGCCAGAGCCCGCACCTCACGTTCGCGCCGTCGGAGGTCGCCACGTGCGAGGAAGGCGAGCGCGTGCGGCTCGAGCAGTACGTGTTCGGCGTGTTCGGCCCGAACGGCGCGCTGCCGCTGCATCTCACCGAGCACGCTTACGAGCGCCGGCGGCACAAGGAAGACGCGACCTTCGCGGACTTCATCAACCTGTTCCAGCACCGGCTGATCAGCCTTTTCTACCGGTCGTGGGCGAATTCCGATCCGGCCACGAACTTCGACCGGCCGCAAAGCGATCGATTCGCCGACTGGGTCGGCGCGACGTTCGGTCTTGCGGGCGACGTCGCGCGCGACCGCGATGTCGTCATCGATTATGCGAAGCTCGCGCGCGCCGGCCTGTACGCGCAGCAGACCCGCTCGGCCGACGGCCTGCAGGCCATTCTTTCCGGCTACTTCGGCCTCGAAGTGCAGATTCGCCAGTTCGTCGGCGCGTGGCTTTCGACGCCGCGCGAAGCGTTCTGCCGCCTGGGCGGAGGCGGCGAGCCCGCGCGCCTCGGGCTCAGCGCCACCATCGGCGAGAGCAGCTGGCAGTGCCAGCACAAGTTCGAAATCGTGCTCGGTCCGCTGGCGCTCGATCAATTTCGCGATTTCCTGCCTGGCGCGCGCGGCCTCGCCGAGCTGCACGCGCTGGTGCGCCTCTACACGAACGATGAATGGACGTGGCAGCTGCGGCTGCTGCTGCGTGACGTCGAGATTCCCGGCATCGCGATCGGCCAGGGCGGACAGCTCGGCTGGACGAGCTGGCTCGGCGCGCGGCGCGCGGACGCGGGCGACGTGCTCATCGAAGAGCGGCGGGCCGCCGCTGCACACATCAGTCAGACAGCCTCCTGACCGGAGTTATAGAGACCATGGGTGACATCAGTCGAGTCGCGCTGTTCGGAAAGCTGAACAGCCTTGCTTACAAGGCCATCGAAGGTGCGACGGTTTTCTGCAAGTTGCGCGGTAATCCGTATGTCGAGCTGGTGCACTGGATCCATCAGATCCTGCAGCAGCAGAATTCCGACCTGCACGCGATCCTGCGTGCGTTCCAGATCGACCCCGCGAAGCTTGCGCGGGATCTCACGGACGCGCTCGACCGGCTCCCGCGCGGCGCCAGCTCGATTTCCGATCTCTCCGCGCACATCGAGGATGCGACGGAGCGCGCCTGGGTGTGGGCGACGCTGAAGTTCGGGGATTCGCAGGTGCGCACCGGCTATGTGCTGGTCGCAATGCTGAAGACTCCGCAGCTGAAGAACGCACTGCTCGCGATGTCCCGCGAGTTCGACAAGGTGAAGATCGACACGCTCACCGAGGACTTCGCGAAGATCGTCGCGGGCTCTCCGGAAGGGGAGCTGAAAGCCGCTGACGGCTCGCGGCTCGCAGATGCGGCCTCGCCGGGCGAATACAGCGGCGCGATGCCGCCGGCGCAGATGGGCAAGCAGGAGGCGCTCAAGCGCTTCACGGTGGACCTCACGGAGCAGGCGAGGCAGGGGAAGATCGATCCCGTCGTCGGGCGCGATGAGGAGATCCGCCAGATCATCGACATCCTGATGCGTCGGCGTCAGAACAACCCGATCCTGACCGGCGAGGCAGGCGTCGGCAAGACGGCGGTGGTCGAAGGCTTTGCGCGCCGGCTCGCTTCTGGCGACGTGCCCCCGTCGCTGAAGGACGTTGCACTTCGCGCGCTCGACGTCGGCCTCCTGCAGGCCGGTGCGAGCATGAAAGGCGAGTTCGAGCAGCGGCTGCGCCAGGTCATCGACGAAGTGCAGTCCTCGCCGCAACCGATCGTGCTGTTCATCGACGAAGTGCACACGCTCGTCGGTGCGGGCGGTGCTGCCGGCACAGGCGATGCGGCGAACCTTCTGAAGCCGGCGCTCGCGCGCGGCACGTTGCGAACCATCGGTGCGACGACCTGGGCCGAGTACAAGAAGTACATCGAGAAGGATCCCGCCCTCACCCGCCGCTTCCAGACCGTGAAGGTGGACGAGCCCGACGAAGAGAAGGCCGTGCAGATGATGCGAGGCATCGTCTCGACGATGGAGAAGCACCATCGCACGCAGATTCTCGACGAGGCGCTCGAAGCGGCCGTGAAGCTGGCGCATCGTTACATTCCGGACCGCCAGCTGCCCGACAAGTCCGTCAGCCTGCTCGACACGGCCTGCGCGCGCGTGGCCGTGAGCCATCATGCGACGCCGGCTGAAGTCGAGGACTGTCAGCGTCGCATCGAGGCGCTGAAGACCGAGCTCGAAATCATCGGCCGCGAAGCCGCCATCGGCGTCGATACCGCGGAGCGCGAGGCCAGCGTGCAAGCGGCGCTGAAGGAGCAGGGCGAGCGGCTTGAGAAGCTGCAAGCGGCGTGGAAGAAAGAGAAGACGCTGGTCGACGAGATCCTCGAGATTCGAGGCCGCCTGCGTGCCGCGACCGGCAAGGCAGACGGTCCGGCGCCCGCGGCAAATGCGGCTCCGGCGGCAGGCGCCGACAGCAAGACGGCAATGAGCCCGGCCGAGCAGAAGGAAGCGCTCGCGCGACTGCAGGAGTTGCAGAAGCAGCTCGCTGAGGTACAGGGCGAGCGGCCGCTTGTTCTGCCGAGCGTGGACGAACAGGCCGTCGCGTCAGTCGTGGCGGATTGGACCGGCATCCCTGTCGGCCGCATGGTGAAGGACGAGGTTGCTACCGTCCTGAATCTTGCGAAGACGCTGGGCCAGCGCGTCATCGGTCAGGACCATGCGCTCGAGATGATCGGCCGTCGCGTGCAGACCGCGCGTGCCAGCCTCGAAAATCCGAACAAGCCCATCGGCGTGTTCATGCTCGCGGGCCCGTCCGGCGTCGGCAAGACGGAGACGGCGCTCACGCTCGCCGAAGCGCTCTACGGTGGTGAGCAGAACCTCATCACCATCAACATGAGCGAGTTCCAGGAAGCGCACACCGTTTCGACGCTGAAGGGCGCGCCTCCCGGTTACGTCGGCTACGGCGAGGGCGGTGTGCTCACCGAAGCCGTGCGCCGCAAGCCTTACAGCGTCGTGCTGCTGGACGAAGTCGAGAAGGCGCACCCGGACGTGCACGAGATCTTTTTCCAGGTGTTCGACAAGGGCGTGATGGAAGACGGCGAAGGCCGCCTCATCGACTTCAAGAACACGCTGATCATCCTGACGACCAACGCGGGTACCGATCTCGTGATGAGCCTGTGCAAGGACCCGGAGCTGATGCCGGATCCGGAAGGCATCGCGAAGTCGCTCCGCGCCCCGCTGCTGAAGGTGTTCCCGCCTGCGCTGCTCGGACGCATTGTCGTCATTCCGTACTACCCGCTCTCGGACGACGTGCTCGCGAAGATCATTCGCCTGCAGCTGGATCGAGTGGTGGCGCGCATCCGCCTGAATCACGGCGCGGAGCTGCGCTACGACGATTCCGTCGTGAAGCTCATCGCCTCCCGCTGCACAGAGCCGGAAAGCGGCGGTCGCATGATCGACGCGATCCTGACCAACACGCTGCTGCCGCAGATGAGCCGGGAGTTCCTCACGCGGATGTCGCGGGGCGAGTCGACACGCTCCGTCGCGGTCACCGTGCGGGATAACGAGTTCAGCTGCGAGTTCGCCTGAGACAACGCCCGACCGACCCATGTCTGTAACCGAAGCATTGCAGAGCGCGATCGCCGCCCACAAGGCACACCGATTCGGTGAGGCCGAGGAGGGTTACGCGCGCGTGCTGCGCGAGCATCCGTCCGAGCCGAACGCGCTCAACTTCCTCGGCATGCTTCGTTTCCATCAGGGTCGGAACGACGAGGCCATCGACTTCCTGCGGCAGTCGATCCAGGCGAAACCGGACAATCCGCACGCGCACATCAATCTCGGCAACATGCTGCTGGAGCAGCGCGATCTCGATGGCGCGCACGAAGCGTTCGTCAAGGCCACCGACCTTGCGCCAGAGCTCGCCATCGCCTGGTACAACCTCGGCATCTGCCTGCGACACATGCATCGGCCGCAGGACGCGGTGAACGCGCTGTACAAGGCCGTTCAGTTCGATCCGAACTATCCGCTGGCGCAGGACGCGCTCGCGAGGCTGCTGTACCTGCTGGCGCGCTCGCCCGAGGCGCTGGAGATCTATCGGAAGTGGCTCGCGAACGATCCCGATAATCCCATCCCGCAGCACATGATCGCGGCGATTTCCGGGGAGGGCACGCCAAGCCGTGCAGCGGACGGGTATGTGCGCCTCGTGTTCGATCACTTCGCCGAGACCTTCGACCGCGCCCTCGCGGAGCTCGGCTATCGCGCGCCCCAGTTGCTCGCGGATGCACTGACCGCTCGCATCGGGCCGTCCGCGAAGCTGGACGTGCTCGATGCCGGCTGCGGCACGGGTCTGTGCGGCCCCCTGATGCGCGGGTCCGCTCAGCGCCTGGTCGGCGTGGATCTTTCCGACGGCATGGTCAGCAAGGCTCGCCAGCGCGAGGTCTATGACGAGCTCGTCGTGCAGGAGCTGTGCGAATTCATGCGCTCACGGCCCGGCGAGTTCGGCGTCGTGCTTTCGGCCGACACGCTCTGCTACTTCGGCGCGCTCGGCGAGGCGATGGCCGCCGCCCGCGGCGCCCTGCGCGAGGGCGGAATACTCGGTTTCACCCTCGAGGCCCTGCAGGAGAACAAGCCTGGCACGGCTTTCCGCCTGGAGCCGCACGGCCGTTACAGCCACGCCGAGTGGTACGTGCGTGACGTGCTCTGCGCCGCCGGCTTCACAGACGTGCAGATCGGCGCCGAAACGCTGCGATTGGAGGGGGGCAAGGAAGTGGCGGGCCACGTGGTCACGGCGGTTGTCCGATGAGCAGGGCAGGCGGGCAGATGCGGCAGAAGTCGACTGGCGCCCAGTACGGCGCGGTAGTTGTTGAAAAGTCTTTGCTTTTCCTCTATCTAGTCACGAGTTTCGCATCAGGGTTGACAGAATATGGCGCGCGCGCGGGTGGTCGAGTTCGACTACTACCAGTTCATCGGGCTGCTGCGGCGTGCCTCGGACGGCGGCGCCCGCATCGACACGGGCACCCCGGCCTGGTCGGAATACATAAAGAAGCATGGCATCAACGAGATAGCGGCGACCGCCATCGCTCACCAGAAGTTCGAGAGCGTGGTCGCCGTGATCATCAACGAGGGCCGCGACACCGACGGCCTGTATTTCTATTCGAAGAACGACGAGGGCTGTCTCCGACTCGTCCCCGCGGAATAGCCCTTCGGGGCCATACGCGGTTTCCGACAGGCAAGAACGCGCATGGCCACTAAATACCAGGACAACCGGTCGGTCAGTCTGACGAGTCCGTTCGGCGCCGATGTGGTGCTGAGCCAGCTCGACGCCGTGGAGCGGCTGAGCGCGCCCTTCCAGTTCGATCTCGTCCTCCTGAGTGCCAAGGGGGACCTGAACCCCGACAACATTCTGGGCAAACCTGTAAGCGTGAAGCTGAGCGCCGGCGGCACGACCACGCGCTTCTTCCACGGCATCGCGAGCGAGTTCGGGCAAAGCGGGTGGACACAGGACCTGCACGAGTATCGGCTCACGTTGCGTCCCTGGTTCTGGTTCCTCACTCGCACGAGCGATTGCCGCGTCTTCCAGAACAAGACGGCCCAGCAGATCTTCTCGGACGTGTGCAAGGACGCGGGCATCCCCGAGCCCACCTTGCAGCTCGGCCCCGGCTACGAGCCGCGCGAGTACTGCGTGCAGTACCGGGAGAGCGACTTCGCTTTCCTGAGCCGCCTGCTTGAGCACGAAGGCATCTTCTATTTCTTCCGCCACACGCAGGACAAGCACGAGATGGTGCTGGCGGACGACGTCGCGCAGCTTCGCACCGCTTCCGGGTACGAAACGGTGCCGCTGTATCCGCAAGGAGTGGCCGGAGCGCAGCGCGACCGGGATCACCTGAGGACGTGGAATTTCCGGAAGGCTTTCCAGTCCGGCAAATTCGCCACGCGCGACTACGACTTCGAGCAGCCGTCGACGGAGCTCGCGGCCGCCGCGTCTGTCTCTCGCAGTCACGACGCCGCGAAGTACGAGGTGTTCGACTTCCCCGCGCGCACGAGCAAGCTCGATGCGAAGGGTGTCGAGCGCGTCGCGAAGCTTCGCGTGCAGGAGTTGCAGGTCGGGCAATCGCTTGCCGTGGGTGAAGGCGACGCCGCGGGCCTGCTGGTCGGCAACCTGTTCACGCTGGAGAAGCATGCCCGCGCGGACCTGAACATGCGCTACCTCATCGCGCGGACCAGGACGCACGTCTCCGCGGGCGCGTTCCGGGCCGGCGGGGTCGCCGGCGGCACGATGGACCTGAATATCGAAGTGGAAGCGCTGGATGCGCGCGAACCGTACCGCCCGGCGCGCGAAACGCCGAAGCCGCTGATCCATGGGTCGCAGACCGGTGTCGTCGTGGGCGGCAAGAATCAGGAAATCCTCACGGACAAGTTCGGTCGCGTGAAGGTGCAGTTCCACTGGGACCGCTACGGCAAGAAGGATCCCGCGAACGTCTGCTGGGTGCGCGTGGCGCATGCCTGGGCGGGCAAGAACTGGGGCACCGTGCACATCCCGAGAGTCGGGCAGGAAGTGGTCGTCTCGTTCCTGGAGGGCGATCCGGACCAGCCGCTCGTCATCGGCAGCGTCTACAACAACGAGCAGATGCCTCCTTATGCGCTGCCGGACGGCATGACGCGCAGTGGCGTCAAGAGCCGGAGCACGGCGAAGGGCGCCCAGGAGAACTTCAACGAGATCCGCTTCGAGGACAAGAAGGACTCGGAGGAGATCTACATCCACGCCGAGAAGGACCTGAACGTCGTCGTCGAGAACAACCAGACGCTCAGCATCGGCGCGACGAAGAAGGACAAGGGCGATCGCAAGACCACCATCCAGAACGACGACGACCTGGAGGTCGGCCACGACAGCAAGACGCACATCAAGAACAACGACACCTACAAGGTCGACAAGAATCTGGATGCCACCATCGGCGAGGCGGAGAAGCGCTCGGTCGGCAAGAGCCGCACCGTCGAGGTGAAAGAGAACGACACGCTCGACGTCACCAAGAAGCTGCTCCTGAAGGCGGGCACCGAGATCACGCTCGAGTGCGGCCAGGCGAAGATCGTCCTGAAGCAGAACGGGAACATCGAGATTTCCGGCATGAACGTGAAGGTGAGCGGCACCACGAAAGTGGAGATCGATGGCGCGCAGACGAAGGTGTCCGGCACGCAGGTGCAGCTGTCGGGCACCAAGACGGCCGTCGAGGGCTCGGGGATGCTCGATCTCACCTCCAGCGGCGTCGCCTCCCTCAAGGGCAGCCTCACGAAGATCGGTTGAGCATGAGTGAATCCATGGTGACCGCGCTCGATCCCAGCTCGCAGGCTTCCGCAGCCAGCATCGCGCAGCCCTTCCCCCTGAGCGCGGATGCGCGCGCGCTCCTCGGCGAGAGCGGCGGCAATCTCCGGCGATTCCTCGAAGATCTGCTCGCGCGCGGCCTGCCGGCGGATGCGCTCGTGGTAATGGCGCGGATCCTCCCCAAGCGTTACGTGATCGCCTGGGCGTGCGAGTGCCTGAACACGGCGTTTGCGCGCGATCCGGCAACGGCCGATGTCGATCGCGCCGGTCTTGCGCTCGCTCAGCAATGGCTCTCGGATCCGACGGAGGAGCGCCGTCGCGCGGCCCTCGAATTCGCGGAAGGGGGCCGGTTCGAAACGCCCGGTGCGTGGATCGCCGCAAGCGCGGGCTGGAGCGGAGGCAGCCTCGCGCCTCGCGGCTACGACCCGATCGTGCCGCCGGACCACCTGCCGGCCGAAGCGGCGGTGGCGGCCCTGCGACTCACGGCGAGTCGGAGTCCCGAATATGTGGCATCGGTCAGCGGCTTCGTGGCCCGAGGGCTGCAAATATTCGCCCCTTCCGGAAGGTGACGAATGAAGCCAGCCGCACGAGTTTCAGACATGCATACGTGCCCGATGACGACGGGCCCGGTCCCGCACGTGGGCGGGCCGATCCTGCCGCCTGGCGCGCCTACGGTTCTCATCGGAAACCTGCCTGCCGCGGTGATGGGCACGATGTGCACGTGTGTCGGCCCGCCGGATTCGCTCATCATGGGTTCCGGCACGGTCCTGATCTCCAACAGGCCGGCGGTGCGCATGGGCGACACGACCGCGCACGGCGGCGTGGTCGTCGGTGGGTACCCCACGGTGCTGATCGGAGGATGAGAGCAGTGGGGATCCGGCCATGTACCTGACCCTCGAAGTCGTCAGCGCGAACGCGGCGACGCTCGCGGGCACTCGCCGGAAGGTGTTTTCGGTC